>Ga0180007_10001528_pt1 | contig 31088 bp, 19 predicted proteins | sample MM_PC_MetaG_FD_121122 | JGI IMG/M metagenome (GOLD analysis project Ga0180007, IMG submission 121122) | Groundwater microbial communities from the Aspo Hard Rock Laboratory (HRL) deep subsurface site, Sweden - MM_PC_MetaG | ecosystem: Environmental > Aquatic > Deep subsurface > Groundwater... | reverse complement strand
GCTGTTGTGCGTAAGGTAGAGCGCGCAGATGATTTGCAAGTGAATGGCATTTCTGTGGAGCCTCAAGTCGCCCCTTTTAGATCCCCTTGGTTGGCAAGGGGTGGGCGGGATCCGGACCCGGGCGCGCTAGCTAATCAGTATGGTGATGGGATAGTAGATGTTTTTAGTTATGGTTTTTTGGAGTGCAGTGTTGCAACTACTCCCGGTGCCTGTTCAACTTACAGCCTGAATGACCAGCAGGGGAATGCCGTTGCTATTGATGAAGAATTTGTTTTTACTACTTCTACTAATCGCCTTGATATCCAAAGCCACATAAATGTTTTTCCCCTAATTCCGGCAACTGTACTAAATTTAAGGGTTAAGTCTTGTACATCTATAGGTGGAGGCAGTGCTCCTTGTATTGAGGAGGGGAATATTGAGGTATATGCGAACCGTACGGTTCGTAGGGCGACACCTAGGGAGTACGAATTGCTTTTTGACGAGAGTACGGATAACACTCACTGTGATTGTGATACCGGATATACTTGCGAAGGAGAGAGTGGGTGGGAGGAGGATGGCGTTGCTGATTCATGTAATGTGGATGGTTCCTGCCGGGAAGTTTTTATGCCTGCTAGCCAGTTAGTGGTGCGAGGGCGTACGGGAAGGATAATAAAAATACCTGCTGGGGCAATATTGGTAGATGGGGCGTATTTTCGCGCCTTTGCTCCGCCGGGGTTATATGCAGCTACTTTGTGGATGTCCGGAGAAGGGGTTTCTTATCGGGATTACGCGAATAATATGCCTCTGGGGACCAATTACTATAATACAACTTTTGTATTTGTTGATAATATAAGCGAATCGCATTGGAATCAAGAGGATGCATATTTTACAACCGCGTGGGTACATTATGGTCAAGCGCGTGTTGATTTGCGTTTAACATCTTCTGTTGTTTGGAGTCGGGTTCTCGAGAACCTTGAGTTGGCATGGGTAGCTGATCGTACAATGCTTGTGGCTAGGGATGGAGTAGCAACCCACATAGAAACGGTAGGTGTCTATGGTGATTTCCAGTATAATGCTGGCGCGGCGACTGGCCTCACGAACAAATACGGGATTTTTGCGGCGGAGTCTTATCGTAACGCAAATGCTCATGGTGTAAAAATTGGTGTAGCCGACGATCGTTATCTCCAATCCTTAGATACCACCTATGTAACCACCACCTCCGGGCCTTTTCAGACACAGGATTTTATTTTGCAGACAGAACAGCCAGAAGGTTTTAATGTTTATGTGGGGGTGGATAAGGGGGGCGATGTTTATGAAGGGGTGAATGGTGTGTCTGTTTCCACGCTGTGTGCTACTTGTCCCTACACGCGGGGAAGCGGCAAGGAGCTAAGTACTCATCGGGGCAACACGGGGTATCACAAACCGTTAACTCAGGAGGAGCCGGGCTATTTTTACTTTTCTAAAGGCTGGTTTGATCCTCAGGAGCGAAACCTGATAACTTTTACGACTTCAATGCTCTCGGCAGTATGCGAAATTCCGGCAAATGATTCTCTTTATAGTCAGGCTGGGTTAATTGATCTCACTTCGTACTGCACAATGAATGTCGGAGACACGGGTAATATTGCTCCCGATGCTAATGATGCTATAATTTTGGCGGACACACCTTCGGCTTTAGATTTGAGTATTATTCCCCGAATTCATATTCCCAATGCTTATGCTCAGGAAGTGAATGTAACCTGTGCCGCTGGCGAGGGATATACCTTTGTTGCTGATGGAGATGATGATTATATTACTATCGAGGGTACCTACGGAGCGCCTGAAACTGATTTTAGCGGATGGACAGTAGAGGTTTATCCTATTGTGCAGGGGGAGGAGATAAGAGAGTTCAAAGTGATGCAATTCAGGGGACAAGATGTGGTTTTGGGTGCGAGTGGAAAGGCTTTGGATACGTTAGGGCAAGAGAGTGATCAACCGCCGGTAGGTAGTTTTTTTGGTAGTATTCAACCCGATTCAGAAAATGCAGAGGCTTTTGGTTGGATGATACCCTGCGCAGATCTCTCTGTTCTAGGTGATATGATTACGGTTACTTTGCGGGTAGTTCTTGATGAGGAAGGAGGCACGGGTGAGGCTTCGGGTACGCAGGAGGTAGCGATAGTACCGGTTTTTAGTGGCGGGTTGTTTGTTGGGTGGGAGTTTTCTTCGCTTAACCCTTATGTTCTTATCCAGATGGACTGTCCGTCAATGACGATTGAACCAAGTACCTGGCTGACAAGTATTGGCTGTGGAATTACGCGAGGAATTACCGACGAGCTGCCACGCATTTTTGGTTTGTTAGAAACAACCATGCTTAAGACGGAGCCGCTTACCGAGGCGCCGGCGGTGGTGGAGATTTGGAACGCCATGCGCCGTCTGGCGAATGTTTTTACGATTATTGTTCTTTTTGTTATTGGCATTATGACTATTTTCCGCATCAATCCGAAGCAGTTTCAACCCGGCGCCGCTTTGGGGGGTCTGCTTGTGGCTGTTATTCTGATTAACTTAAGTTTGCTGTTGTGTGAAGTTTTCATAGATATTAACAATCTGCTGGTTGTTTATATTTTTGATATTTTCGAAAATACAATTAGGTCGCTTACTGAGCAGGGACTTATTGGGGGGGGGGGCACGGGCGCGTTTCTTGGAGTTGGTGCGATGGGAGGCTATTTGGCGGCGCAGTTAACGGCGGTTGCAGTATCGGCTCTAATTGCCAGTGGGGGGTTGCCGATAGCGGGATTACTGGCGGTGGCGGCGGCGATTGCCACGGCTCTAATGGGGATTCTTATTGCTTTCCTTATTCTTTACTTGGTGCGATATGCGGTTATTTGGTTGTGTGTAATTGTTGCCCCTATAATATTCTTTCTTGATGTTCTTCCAATTGAAACTTTTAGTGGTTTGCGGAAGAAGTGGTTTGGACTTTTTATCGGCTTTACAATGATTCAGACTCTGGCGGCAATGATTATTGGTGTAGGCATGGCGCTCCTGCTGGGTTTATCGGGTGAAGGCGGAATCGCCCAAACTGTTCGACAGCTTCTTATCGCCATTGCCGTTTTATATCTTGGTACTAAATCCCCTTCCAGCATTTTGAGTATGTTTGGCCTGGATGTGGGCGGCGCTGGTGGTTTGATGTCTGGGTTTCAAGGTGCGGCTAAGCCTTTGGAACAACGTGTCGGTGGCCTTAGGGAGAGATTTGCTACGGGGAAGGGGATTCTTGGTGAAAGAGAGGCCCAGGCGAAGAGAGCGGCGGGTTTAGCGGCGGCAGGTGGGCTTGGTGCGGGTGCGCTTGGTCTTGCAACGCATTTTGGTATTGGCAAGGGCACGGCAGATAGTTATTTGAGTTCCAGGAGGGTTGATAAAAGAGCAACTGCGGCAGAGAGGGCGGAAAAGCAGGCTGTTGTGGAAGAGGACGTTGCCGCCGCTCGAGATAAGCGCAAAATTATCAAACCACTCGCGGATGCCGGGAATACCGCTTATTACCGCGGAAAAGATTATATGCCTCTTCATGATCGGGGGGATGAAGAAATTATTGAGGGGTTGGATTTGGGTCATGTTCAGAAATATGAGGATGAAAAAGGTAATTATGTGAGGTACGAGAATGGTGAAAAATTTGCTTTGGATAATCTGGCTGGTGATAAAGCTTCTGATTTTGGGACCGTTGCGGAGAGTAGAACGAAAGCATGGGTTGGGCAGGCGGCGATTAAAAGGGCTGGAAAGACAGGTCAGTCGCAGGCCGAAGCGGCGAGGAGTATAGAGGACGGAATGATAAGCCGAGCGGAAGCTGTAAACCCTAATATTGCAGGTATGAGCGACGCGAACAAGTTGAAAGAGGCGCGACAAATGGCTTATAGGGATGTGCGGTCAAGTGTAATTAATTTGGGGCAAGATATAAGCGCTTCAGGCGCGGATGAAGTGGCGGTAAGAAAACAGGCTATTACTAAGGATCGACTTAAGCGACAGGTAGAAGGTGCTGGCGGTGTAATCCCAGGTCAGAGTCCTGCCCCGCAAGAGGGCGGAATAGAAACTGTGAAACGGGCGGCAAGAAGAGAAGAACCTGAGGGCGGAAAGCTTTCTTAGATGAAACTTCCTAGGCTTCCGACATAAATTTCGATTCCCTGTTTCCCCACAATCAGCATTTTCTTAGGCGAGAGAGGGCAGTAGTAGCAGATTTTAACCTGTTTTCACTGCTTGACATAAATATGTCTGGGTGGTAATATGTGGCTATGGAGTTACGAAGAACTACGGTGCGGTTACCGCCTACAATTTACCGACAGGCAAAGATAAAAGCCGCACAGGAGGATATAACCTTGCAGGAACTAGTGATTTTGTCCTTGCAAAGAAGATTGGCGGACGATATGTCTAAGCCGCGAGAAGAAAAGGTAAAATTGAAAACTTATTCTTTGGGAAAAATCAAGACAAAAGTTGACCGCGAGGCAATTTATCGGGACGTGGATTTCTTACCTCTCAATTAACAATGCTCCTGTTTGACACTAATCTCTTAGTTTATTTCGTAAATAAGGATTCTCCTTTTCATTTCCGGTGTAAGAAGTTGATGGATAGGGTCGTGAAAGGGAAGTTGCGGGCTTGTTTAGCGCAGCAAAATTTAGTTGAGTTTATTCATGTAGTTACTGACCCGCGCCAAATGGAGAAACATTTGTTATTGCCGAAGGCTTTAGCAGAGGCTGAAAAGTTTCACCAGTTGTTTAGGATTATTTCCCCCTTGGAGTCAACAGCAGAGGAACTTTTTAATCTGATCGGAAAGAAAAGCAAGTTGGGAAAGGGGAAAATCTTTGATCTTTACTTAGCGGCGACAATGCTTTCTAACGGAGTGGGTACTATTTATACGTTTAATGCTTCTGACTTCAAAGATGTTCCTGGAATTACGGTTAAAAAACCCCTGTGATTTGGGAAGTCAAGGTGCTATTGCTTGAAATTACCCAATTACCCAACTACCTAGTTAACCAATTAACCAATTAATCCTAACGAAGTGCCTAGAGAATTGATGTTCCGAGAGAGTTTGAGGTTTTCGGGTATTACGATACCATCATCCTCTTCGTCTCAAACGGGTCATGCGTAATGACTTGCTGGGCAAACATCTCCATGGAACCGATTTCGGAGTGATTGGAGGACAAGTCTCCACGGTCAATGATTTCAATTATCACCGGTAGGTTAAGCTGAGGCTCTCCATTTAGGGGCAGAGGGGTAAGGCCGACATTAAAACTCTTAACTCCTAATTTATTGCGATAGTCCACGATTATCTGAGCAAAGGCCTGCCACAACTTCTGATCAAAATTATCGCTCATAATAATAATTTCCCTCTCTCTTCTTGGACAAATGGGAACAAAGGCTTTTATTTCTGGTGAAGTTGTTGGCAGTGTTAATCCCAAGGCGTTGTGGATCTGATATAAGTCTGCGAAGTAGTTCGATTGGTACTTACCCTGATACTCTCTTGTCTGTCGGTCTAGGAGTATTTTCTGTGCGAAAGGTGACGAAGAGACAATCATTTGCATATGCCCATGGACGATAGAGGCGGCGGCGCGCCACAGGCAGTTCCAGAACAAAAATGGAAAATTAGCTTTAGAATCTTCTTGATGGACTTTATAAAACCATTGATTGGCTGTGGCAAGAAAATCGGTTATCTCTTCGGCTTCCCAGTCTAGCGGGTGGTGTTTGTGGAATATTAAAACTCCGTGCCAGATGTCGGATTTAGCTATATTGGCGGCGGTAATGCAATAAGCCCCGCGAATGCGGCCAAAGGCATCTTCGGGGGTCATTTCTTCTGCTCGGCAGAAAGGTCCGCCGTGTGTTTTCTGGATTAGTTCTTCTAAGGTGGCGTTGATTCCGTGGGTTTGGTCTGGGCGCTGAGAGCGCAAGGCGTTAAAAGAAGCGCCTTTCAATGTGATCTTGTTAAGAATTCTAACCACTTTCTGTTTCTCTACGACTTCGATACTGCCAAAATTTTCTTTAACCCAAGGTTTCATTTGGTCAGTAAGCCGCAGACAGCCTTCTTCCTGACGAATTTCGTAAACCCGCTCGAATTTTTCCCGAGTCTGTTGATTGAGTTGGCTGGCGATGTTGGGGATGTTTAGTAATGACATGGGTAAAAATAATGCTTTTCTAGCCGTCTGTTGCATCCTCTGATTTTTCCTGTTGCTCTAATAATCTGAGCTCTGCCGGATTGGTGGTAATTAGCCGATGTTCGTCATTAGAAGCGACAACTTGCATAGCCACATGAGATTTACCGGCAAAGAAAATTCCTTCACCCACATTGGCCGAGAGCAGTAAGTTCTTTTCGCCTTCAGAGAGATAAAATGTCTTGGCTAATTGGTCAATGGCGCTGGACGATTGCTTCATTAGAATTCTAATTGAGGCATTATTGATAATGGCCTTGCCTTCCTCACGGGCCAAAAACTCATCAATGTTTTGAGTAATTGTTGTTAGTCCTAAGTAGTATTTTCGACCACGTTTCGCTACTGAGTACAAAAATTGTGCACTGTCGGGATATTTCATTAATAACCAAGCTTCGTCTACCAGCAAAATTCTCTTTTTGCGATCGTGCCGAATACGTGTCCAGATAAAGTCTAGGATTAGAAACATTCCAATAGGGCGAACACTGTCGGGAAGGTCCCTAACCCCATAGACAATAAATGTGTTGTCCAAATCCATATTGGTTTGCCGGTTAAAAAGCCCTTTGGCCGAGCCGAGGACAAACTTTTCTAATCTGTCGGCTAGATTTTTCCCTTCTTCTTCTTCCATACCTAGAAATACTTTGTAAAGGTCTTCTAAGAGCGGAGGTTCCAAGCTGTGCGTTTCTGGGTTTTGAGTGATGCCTTTGAGGCGATAGGTCATTATTAGGGCCCGATCCAGCATGGCTTCTTGGGCGGCATTCATCTCTCCGAGCATTGTCTTAAATAGACTGTGCAGGGTTAAGATTTTTACATTAAGTTCGTTTTCGCCCGTGCTATAACCCCGAGAAATGTCAAAGGGGTTAATGCGTGATTCTGACGAAAAATTCAGGTCAATGAATGCCCCACCGATAGCGTCACAGAGTGTTTTGTATTCGTTTTCTGGGTCAATAATAATAATATCTGTTCCAAGCATTAGTGAGCGAACAGCTTCCAGCTTGATCATATAGCTTTTGCCTGAACCAGAAGTGCCAAAGATTACAGAGTTAGCATTTTCCATCTGGAAGCGGTCAAAAATAATTAACGATCCATTGTGTTCATTAATTCCATACATAATTCCCTGGTCTGAAGATAGCGATGAGGAAGTGAAGGGCAGTGTAGTTGCTATTGAGGTTGTATCCATATTGCGGGAGACTTTCAATGTATCGTTGAAGTAGGGGATAGTGAGTTTAATAGCATCTTCCATTTGTAGAGTTGCACTGCGCGGGGCAACCATAATGGAGCCGAGAATTGATTCTAGCTGGTGACAAGTGGCAATAAGCTCTTTTTTATCTTTGGCCGGGACGGTAATATATAAACCGAACTGAAAGAAACGTTGCCTTTCGGCGGTAATTTCCTCTTGAAGTTTTTTGGCGTCATTAAGGGCCAGTTGTATATCTGGATCAAGAATGCGACCACCTTTTTGCTCTATATTAAGTTCGGCTTGCAACTCAGTAATTTTCCGTCGCAGATTAGAAAGAACGGTTTTAGCCTGTACCGGGTAGTAAAACATGCTTATGTCCAAGGCGGCGGCAAAGTTAATTAGAGGCGCGAGCCAGTTAGCGCCTACTTCGCGTGGATAGCTAATTATGAAATAGGTACGGTAGTAGGTGTCACCGATTTGAATGTGATTGAAGTCGACCTCAATGGCAGAAGGAGCTAACAGATCTTGTAAGTTTACGAGGCCTCGTGAGAACTTTTCTGCTTCTAGTAATGCCGTGTCCTCAGGCGGCCGAAAAGTATTTTTGGCCTTTTGGATTAGTCGTTGGACAGGATTGCCGATTGATCCGGTCTTTGTGGCAGGCAGAATGGGTTCCGCTGGTTGTTTCTGAGGCTGGAGAGCCTCTTCTTGGATAGGGAGGGTAGCTGTGGTTTCAGTAACGGATTGTGCCGGCATTTGGGATGTGGCTGTTGCGGCTTGTGTTGTGGTGGGGTGAGGTGGTTCAGGTGGTGTGATTGTGGGTGGCGTGGATTGTGCTTGCGCTTGTGGAGTGAGCATGGGCCCTTCTGCTCGAACTTGTTGAGGCTCGGGGTAGGCCTTCATGCTCCCTGCTGCTATTTCTGCTGTTCCTGTAGTTATCGGTGGTTGTTGCATTTGTGTTGTACTTGTCCCTTGCGGGCGCGCGGTTATTTGCCCGCCCGCGGGCGAGGCAGGCCCGCCCGCGGTCTCGGCAGGTGTGTTCGCGGTCGAGGCAGGCGTGCTTACTTGCCCAGCAGGATCGCCCGCGGTTGTGGCATACCCGCCCGTGGTCGAGGAAGGCCCGCTCGCAGTCTCGGTGGGTTGTGGCTCAACATGTGGATTTGTATGTTTGAATTTTTTTAGCCAATCCATTTCAAGTTAAAAGTCCAAAGTTGAAAGTGAAAAGTTTTCTCATTGCAAAGTTATGTTTATTAAGAGTTATGGGAGTTGAATGTATAACTTTTAACGTTTCATTTTTAACTTTTAATTTTATGACACTGCTGGCTTTACCAGCGGCGTAAAATGACCTTCAAGATCTTCGATAATGGCCTGCCCCTTTTCCGTTTGTGGGTTATAGATTTCAAAGAAGAGTTGTACCAATTCCTGATTATTCAGGCGCTTGATTTCGATCCCTAGTCGTCTAAAGTGCCATGCAATTTCTTGTTGTCGCTCCTCAAATTTTTGCTTGGCTTGGTTTAGTATATCAGGATCGACAGTTTCTATAGTCGGTTTTTTCTTAACAAAAGGCAAGAAGCTGAATAGGGTTTCCAGTGGATCTTTGTGTGAAATGGTGGTCGTTTGAAAAGGAACAACCACAAAAAAGCGTTTATACAGGATGACATTCTCGATAACTAATTGACGGATAAATTTTAGGTAAGCTCGCATTTGGCTACGCAAGGCCTCGGAAGGTTGTATCTTCTCGTGTTCTTCCAGAAATTTTAAGTAATTGTCAATATTGACTTGGCGTGTTTTGATTACGACCTGAATGGGGTAGGCGAGAGAATTAACAAAGTTAGCGTAGGCGTAGATGGAAGCATCTTGTTCTCTTTCGGAAAGCAGGTCGAAGTTTAGCGCGGAAGCTTCCAGCACCATACAGAAACGGGGGCCTTTGAGAATAAGCAGGTCATGTCTAATATCTAGAATATCTAAGAATTGTTGTGTAGGTGAGGGATTGAACAACATTATGATTAAATACCAAACCGCAAATTTCCTGCCTCGACGGCAGGCGGGCAAATAACCCCTAACCTGCGGGTCTAATTTCAATAGGGTCAAGAACTTTCCCAGCGAGTTCTATTTCGATTATATCAAAGTTAATATTTTCTTTTTGAATTTCTATGCGGTATGTCCCGTTGGGAAGGGAGGATGTAACGATAAATTCTCCTAATTGGTTGCTGCGTAGGGCGCGCTGGGGTTGTTCTTTGTTGTTTTTAATCACGATGAGAGCATTGCTAATAGGCTGATTATCAGCATTATAAACTATACCACTAATAATGTTGGATTTGTTGGTAAGCGAGGGGAAATTCTGGGCCTTTGGGACAGCCTTGATGATTTTAGGTATAAACTTCTTTTGTTGCGGAGGATTTTTGGCTACAGTAATTATACTTTCTATCCGCTGTAAATTTTCCACATTAGCAAGTTTTTTAACTAATTCATTAGCGAAACGACTGATTTTTTCTTTATCTCTTTGCAGTTCTTCTACCTGTCGTTGTTGCTGACGAATGAATTCTTCCTTTTCATTGTTTTGGGAACTAAGTGTGGAGACGATGTTCTGCAAACGTTTCAGTTCGGCCTCTTCTTTATGAATTCTATGCGCGAGGGAATTTTTTTTTGTGCCCAAAGAAGAGAGTTGTTCCTGCTGTTCGTTGATTTGTCGCTCCAGATCTTTAATTTTGTCAGCGGACAGAACTTCGCTATTTTCCTTAGCAGTTTGTAATTCGGTTTTTTTTTGCCTCCAATCTTCACGGGCGGCTTCTATTTTTGCTTGTAATAATTGGTCTTTTTCCTCTAGTTCTTGAATACGTACTTTTTGCTGGCTGGCTGTTTGTTGGAACTCTTTTTTGGTTTGCAGGCCCTCCCCCTCAGTGGCTAATTGATTTTGAGTCTGGGATAATTTCCCGGCGAGATCCAAAACGGCTTTTTGCAATTCCCCTTCTCGTTGTTCAAGCTTACTAATTTGCTGTTTATAAGAGGAGCGCGCCGAGGTTAATGTCTCCTCCCTTCTCTCCGGTCTTTCCGAAGGATCGCCTTGGAATTGATAGGAAAAGTCTTTTTGCGAAGTGGCCCTGATTTCCTCTTCTCTTATTTGTCCGAGTCGTCTTTGTAAATCATCGGAAGGTTCAAAGACACGTTCTCCATGGATGATAGTTGGAGAGATAAGGGGTCCCTTTTCCAGGCTATCTTCTCTTATTAAGGCGCGATTGATTCGCAGGTTGGAAACCCGTTGTATGTGCGGGATGTGTGTTCGGTAAGGACCATCAAACCGAGGAAGGCTAGGGCGGCTGATTGTCTCTGCTAGTGGGCGGTAAGGTGGGTCTTGGCTGGTTGTGGTTTGAGTAAGATTACTGTTCATGGTCGGTCAAGGGCAACTCCGGATTATTCACTGGCTGGTTTCCTCCCGCTTGCTCGGTATCGAGCTGGGATTGTTGTTTTTGAATTCTCTCGAGGTTTGAGTGTTCATATTCTGTTAGATTGCTGACGGCACCCTCCCGCCAGAAACGGATAAATTTTTCCATCTTTTGTGGGGGAATGCCAGATTGTTTAGATTCAGAGGTTTTTAGTTTATAGCCCGGTAATAAAATATCGGGTATTTTGGGTTGTTTCAGCCAGACCTTTTGTGGTGTAGATTGCAGGGCAAAGATGAAGTTGCCGAGCCATTCGTCTATAAAGCGATCCTGGATTTTGAACAGAGCGAAGATGAAAGAGAAAAAGGCAATTAACGCCACGCCAACAATGGTGATTCCAGTAATGGGAAAGGTAGTCATTACAATAAAGATAGTTACACCCCCGACAGCAATGAAGATAAATTGCTTGGCATTTAGCTTGCCCATAATTCTGCCTTGGTAGCCGGTGACATGTTGTGGGATTGTGTGGGTGTTCATTCAATCATTGTAGCAGTATTTGAAAAGGTTGCAAAGGGTTGCGGCAGACTAAAAACCTTCCCACACGAAGATGGATAGATTGGGGTTGAGGCCGTTGTTTTTAAACCACGCGAGAGTTTTTTCTTTGCTTAGCTTGGTCGACTGCCACAAATTTACTGTGGAGATAGTAAAAGAGGTGGTGTTCTTGTTGTAGAAAATGGTAAAGCTCTCGTGGGAGTAGGGGGTTAGTCCCAGCAATTTTTGTACGAGCCTGTCTTGACGAGGGACGTTAGTTTCTTCGGCTTCGATAATACCGGTTACTTTTATTTCTGCATTGTCAATACTGCCGGTTCCTATGTAGGCATAGCTGGGGATAACCGTGTCGGAATAGTCGGGGTTATAGACATACGCAATTTTGCTTTGGGTTAGGGTAATGTCTTTGGGGCATTGTGACCTGCGGTTGGGGAGGTAGTCGGTGGTGATGATTCCTTGCCCTCCCACGATTTGCTTATCGGCGATTTGTGCGGATTTTAGCTTCACACTTTCTTTTTCCGCAAATTTCACTGGAATAAGTTCAGCTCCAATGATCTCCCTATTTTTAAAAACTCTGATCACCACTGGCCACCGATCCGCGCGGCCTAAAAAGAGGGGATAGCCTTGTAGGGACTGGGTAAATTCTACATGAAAGATGTCGCCTTCGCCAAAAGAGGGACTCTGGGTGTATGTATTGTTGTGTAACTGGTAGGGGGTGACTTGGGCGCTGTTCTTGTCTAAAGTAACTAGTGTATTGAGCTTATTGTTTTCAATAAAACTCCAAGCTTGATTGATAACTTCGGTTTCGTTAGTGAAGCTGAGGTTTATCTGGGTTGCCCGAGCGGCGTAATCTGCATCGTCCAGGAAAGAATTGTAGCGAAGGTGATTGAGGTCTTTGTGTAGTTCGGCAATGTAACTGTAGTTTTTCCAAACATACCAAGCATAGTCACCGGTAGGTGAATGAGAGGGATTGTCTTTGGAAAAACCCAACTTGGCGAGTGGGATGGAAAAGTCTTCCAGTTGAGAAATGTTAGCCAGCGCCTGGTAAAGGGGCAGGTTTTTTGGGGTGTCCAAGGCGTTGCTAGCTTCGACCTGCAAATTGTCTGGTAGTTGCAAACCGCAGACATTTTTAACTACCGGAAGCCGAGTGTAGATTCCACTTAGAGTGTTGTTCTTGTAATAATAATAAGCAAATGAAGCGGCCAAGAGAACAATGCCGATGATGATGATTAGGAGGGCTTTTTTATTATTTTGTGCGAAAGTTTTAATTTTGAGCATTTTTATTCACCTTCGATTACCAAACTGCGGATGGTTGATCTACCAATCTGCAGGTGTTTGCGGAATAACGGGCAGATTGTCGGCACAGATTCCGTTGCAGGTCCATATTCCCCCGCTTACTGTGCCTTGGGCTAGAATTTGGCTAACGGTAAAGGCCCCTTTGCGATAGAAAATGGACCAAGTTCCGCTGCACGTTCCGTGATCAGAATTGATACTCATCCCACAGTGACAGGAATCATAGTTGTTGACGGTATAGTTAGATTGAGTGGAGCCGCTGGCGCTGTTACCGTAGTAGAGGTTGTTAATGTTGGAACATGTGTCTGGGTCTCCGTAGGCGGGACCGGCACATTCATTGGGCATACCGTTATAGCCATATATGGCAGCCATGAGACAGCGGATGCTGTCGAGATTGCTGCTGGCTGGTAAACAGACGGTCCTCACGCTGTTGGAGCCGCCGACCATTTTATATTCGTAAAGAAATAGTCCGGCCCCAAGGGCGGCCTCTTCATCCCCGGGTGGGGAATAACCATCATCTCCGTCGTGTCCTCCATCGTAGCAAGGCAGGTAAGGGATATCCCCGTTGTCAGAGCACTTGCTGTCGGCATAATTACTGGAGGCAGGGTCGCAATTGGCAGTGGTTTGGCTGGTGTCTTGTCCCAGCCAAGGGTATTCTGCATCGTAGGCACAGCTGATCCAGTGGTCGTTGGTGCCGCCAAAAGATATTTGGTAGGGATTATGCTGGGTTTGGCTGTCCATGTCGGCAAAATTGCTTTCCAGGAAGTGCAGTCCGGCTAGGGCTTCCCAGGGAATGTTTTGCCCGGTAAGACCAGAAATAGTATAAACGGCGTGCTGGTAGTCTTGCAGGAAAGGGTTAACTAATCCTGACAAAGCATCAATGGTGGGTGAGCCGGCTTCGTCGCAGTCCCCACCTTCGCTGACACCGGGCGTAGAGGCGCCCGGGCCGCAGCCAACTATGGCGGTAGGATTTATGGTGCAGTCGTCACTGTCGCTGGCGCAAGCATTAGCTAGACAGCCATAACTGCAATTTACACAACTCTGGTTGTAGCAAAAGGGCGATTCCCTGATTTCGAAATGGAGATGAGGGCCAGTTGAGGCGCCGTTGGTACATGTAGTCGGTGGTGAGCAGCTGTCGCCTGCATTCCAGCATTGATCCATGTCGGTGGTGTAGTTTAAGCATTCGGGGCCTACGTTTCCGATTTGTTCGCCCGTTGTTACTGTTCCCAGAGAATGCAGGCTGTCCGGGTGCATATGGCCATAAACATACATTCGTCCATCGAAACCGGCAATACGTATAGTATAGCCATAGCCCCCATTCCAGCCTGCTAGAGTTACGGTACCTCCATGCGCCGCATAGATGGGCGTGCCGGCTGGAGCAACAAAGTCCCAGCCGTGATGAACACCATAGAAAATATCAGAGCCGTGGCCGGTTAAGAAGCTTCCGTTATTCACATTGATCGGACATTGATAGAGTTCGTTACATGATAGTGTTTCCGAGGCTGGCGGGCTATAAGGCGCGTGGATTATGTGTGCGGTTGAGGTTAGAGTACTTGGCAGTAATGGGTCGTTGATATTTAACGTGACTGTATTTTGGGTGGTGGTATAGTCCCCTTGATAGATGATGTCGCGGGTATAGGTGTTGGTGCAGGAAGATCCACTAGCTAATACAGGCGGTGTTCCTGATCCGCATGTTAGGGGGCTCGGCGAGTCAGGGTCGGAGATGCTGATAATTTCTATGTCGCGGTTGCAAGAGTTTAGAGCCGTGATCTGGTAGGTGACAGTTACTGTGTCTCCTACATCGGCATTATTAGAATCGATACAGGAAGGGGTGCTGATTTTTTGCAAGGTCAGGCAGGCGCCAGAAGGCGTAGTCGGGGGTTCGTGGATACCGCTGTGGGTTATAACTAGGGGCCCAAAATAATTATGGTTGAAAAAGGGGTTAACCTCTACGCCCGGACAGTCGGGATCTTCTACTGGGGGTAAGTATTTCCCGCCGATTAAAGGCGAAACATTTCCTTCGCAAAATTCCTTTTCAATTGTGGGGTAGTAGAAGGACTCTGGACTAACGGAGCCTTGCGGGCCGCAAAAGCTGTCTGGGGCAAAGGCACACCTGCCGGGAGAACAGTCTTGAAGAGATTGTTGTGCAAGCCATGAGTTGTAGGCACTTAGGTCAATGCCTCCGGTCAACACTGTGCCTGCCCGGTCAATTTCGTTAACATACAGGTTGAGGGTGTCGCTGTTCCAGATCCAATCCGAGTCGTGATTTTCGGGGTTGTACGAGAGGGGAGAGAACATGGCAAAGCTAGTATCTGCGCCCCATGTTCGATTTAGAACTAAGTCGCCGATTGACCAGGCCGCTCTCATCATGGTGTTCATTTGCGCCGGTTCAAAAATGGGGTAGTCCGGGACTTCCGGGTGAGCGGCATCTTCGTCCACAACGCCGACTTCGACAGCGAAGACGGGCTGGTTGGGGCCAAAAGGAATACCATTGTAAGTTAAGAAGGTGTCATATCCCACCGCGCAAAAGGGATCTCCGGCCCCGCCGTCACAGCGGCCCAGAGGCCCAACATTGCGCTCAAAGTCATACGGGGCAATAGCAATTCCAGAAAAATCGTCGTAGAAACCGCCTACGCCCAGCTCAGAGTAAAATGCGTTTGAGTTTGGGGCAGAGGGGTTAATCATTGGTGTCAAGATTTCCACGCAGTTGCTTGCCATATTGGGCCCATTCCATAAACCAGCAGATTGCAGGTGGTCCTTGAGATAGGTAATGTATTCACGAACTAATGGAACGCAATCGGTGTTGAGTTCTTCTTCTGTGCTCTCTTTACATCCGCTGGTTCCACCGAAGTCTTCCAAAGCGCAGATTGTTGTACTACCTCCCGTTTTGCATTCTCGCGGGAGGTTTGGCTCATTCCAGGGCATAAGATATATTTTTCGTGGTGGATTATATCTGGAGCAAATGCACCCTAAGCTGGCAGTTACTGCGATGGCATCTTCTTCTGTAAAAACTTCTCCATTTTTCCATGGCCGCCAGATGAAGTTGGCTTCAGGAGCTCTATCAAGCTGTTCCTGTAAGTCCCCGATCTGACCGTTGGTACCAAGAAGCATTATCCAGCCCCCTTGGCCAACATATGGTACTGCTTGAGCAACTTCCCACCTCCCGGCTAGGTTAATACCGCGCTTGTTGGCTGAAGGTATGGCAGCAAGGGCAATATCATTTTGTAAAAAGAAGAATACTAGCGGAATAATCAAGACGGCTATGCATACGATTAATGTTGCTAGCACTGACGAATTTTTTGGTTTTAAATATGAATTTTGCATTTTAGACTTTAATAGCTTCCCCGCTAGGGGCGTACCGCCTAGCTACCCACTTAATTCCCATCCTAATCCCCCAGTTACCCAATCATTATATTTGATTCTAAACTCCTGACTTTTAACTTCTAACTTCTAACTTTTCACTTTATTCATACCACCCTTCCTCTAATCCCCTTACCAAAACAATTTCTTCACATAAGTCAGTGACCTGGCGGGTTAGTTTGAACACCGGGTGGGCGGTTTTGAGCTTGTGATTAACAAAATATACCAGCTCGGGAGCCGCTAGATTAATTGTAGCACTGCTTTGTTCGTTTGAGCAGGTATTTAAGTAAACAGCTTTGTTTTCTTGCAAGGCCAGTTTAATCTCTGCTAGATTTTTAAGCGGGGCATTGGCGCGATTTTCTGCAAACTGGGTGTTATACACAAAGAATCCCGCTGTCTGATTTTCCCCGCCGATTTTCATTACCCTTATATAGCGCTCGCCTTGTGAGTTAATAATGGTGTGGCCATCTAATTGCGGGTAGTAGGTGGCTTTAACTATTTGGCAGTTGGCTATGTCAGTGACGGGGAGGAGTCCGACAGGAGTTAACTCCTCGTAGCTGACTTGGTACTCTTCTCCTGTTCCGTTTTGCCCTGTGAGTAGTTTATGAGTGCTAAAAAACGAAATGGCATACTGTTTAGCGTCGTCGCTGGACAAGCATTGGCCTTCTTGCGGAAGGTTTGCTTGGGAGCGGATGTTAAGCGTAAAGGTTAGGCTATTGTCTTTTTGATTGAAGCTTAGATAGCGGTTGTTGTTATACCAAAATATTTCTTCTGTCGGAGCCATCTGCTGGTCAGTTTCTTGTATTTCAAGGGCCTCTTTCAATTGGTTAATGCCGTCTTCTTCAGTAAGCAGCGGCGGCAATAGGGGAGCGGCGTTATAAATATTGGCCCGCTGGGCGAGTTTTTTGCCAGAGGAAATTTGGATTTCTTTGCTGTCTAATATCGCTGTCAGATAATTCAGGTGAGTGAATGGCGAAGTATATGGAATCTGGGGTGCTTGGGTTGAGTTCTGGCGATAAAAATAGAGAATTCCTAGTGCGGCTAGCAGTGCTAGTCCGATGAGAATATATTTTGTTGTGTGGTTTTTAAAAGTTAATGACATCTTTCGCAAATGCTCGGTAAATGACCAAATCTCAAGCACCAAATTTCAAACAAATCCAAAATCCCAATGTCCAAAATTCTAAACAAACATTTGCTTTGTTATTGCAGTGTAAATGTATTAATTACATTTTTGGATCATTGAAAATTTGAATTTCGTAATTGTTTGTTATTTGAGATTTGTAATTTGGTAATTAAGTTTATTTACTTTTCGCAATAATTGCATTAAAAATCTTTGTTAGTTCTGTTGCTTCCTGAATGAGATTTTGCTGTTTTTCAACTGATTGTTGTTTGTTACTAATTTCACAAAGTTTAAGCCACAAGCGGCTTTCCTTGGCCTCTTTCCGACAGATTTTTATTCGATGCACGAAGTCTTTTTTACTTAATGCCTCGTTAGCTTCAATGTAATTTGCCGCTTGCGAACCGGATGATCTTATGAGTTGTTTTGTGTACTCGAAATGAGCGATGCCTTTGGGTAGCTGTTTGATAAAATCTCTACAATTTTTCGCAAATTTATAAGTTCTATCTTCTAAGTCGTATTGTTTTGAATTTTGTGTTTTGGTCATTCGAAATTGTTTGTTATTTGGTGCTTGATGCTTGAAAATTCGCCAACCTACGGGTTGGCATAATAACAGCTTTTTACTTCATCTCCCGCTCTGCGGATGGTACAGAAATGGCAAACATCGCTCGGCGAGGCATTCGGGTCTGGATGACACAGATTTGGCTCGTAACACTGGTAAGGGTTAGTACAACTATCGCCGCTGATATCGTGTAAGTCATCCGGTTCAATGTCTCGCAAGCCTTCCAGCTTGAGGTAATCGCTTGTTGGCGGATCAATATAGGGATCTACATCGCAGGTGATCATGTCTTCACCAACATTGTTGTCGGGTATGTCGGTGTCTGAAAGTTCTTTATTAGGTTGTTCGCTGTTGACAGTATAATGAACATGAACATAACCCGGGGTACCGCTGTCACCCATTAGGCCGAGTAGTTTATGCCGTGGGACATATTCTCCCCTTTGCACGCGGATGGAGCCTTTTGCTAGGTTGCCGTAGCGGGTTAAGAAATTTGGGTGGCAATCGTCATCTATTGTACTTTGAATTTCTACATATTCGCCCCGGCCGGGGTAGCTGGGGTGAGGGCCGGCGTGAGTTATATAACCGGCATGGGTAGAAAAGATGCTGGGGCTCCATGTTGCTTCGCCCGAGGGAGCAATATCAATTCCGGCATTAATCCATTGTCCGTCACAGAGTCGATATACTCCAGACATTCCTTGCGTCTCGTAGCGAGGCCCGTAAATATCGGCCAGGGGATTGACAATCGTTTCGCCAGTAAATGTTTCCGCCCCTTCAATTCCGCCCCAGTCTTGGGTGATGACTCCCAGGTTGGGCCAGCCGTAGGGGAGAGCTTCGGCATCTGTAAAGCAAGGGGTTCCGCCATAAGCACAGGGGGAAGCTGTTCCCAAAACGCCCTGGCCTGTCCAGAATGAGAGTAGTTCTACCGACCGGGTGTTTGCCCATTTAGCATTAAACTCTAAATTTGCTAAACGATCGTCGCTAGGCAAGGAGTTAATAAAGTGGTCTAATTCACTTCTGTCCGAGAGTGTGTAATCTCTAAAAGAACCGTTGTTTGGGAGATCGTCGCCGTTGGCATCAACTTGAGATGGAATAATAGTTAAGGAGATGGAGAATTGCGAGTTGCCATTTTCTAGGTCATTAGCGGCAGGCAGAGGAGAGAAAGTTAGTTCAATGCGGCCGCCATGGCTGTGATTAGGGGGCAGTTGGGCTACCAGCAGGAGGGGTGTTTTATCGGGATTAGTAGGTGTTCTGTCGCTGTAGATGATCCTGTAATTATTTAAGTCTACAAAATCAGGAAGTTGTGTTTCAATGGTAATTAAACTTAGAGGATCGTTGCCGTCTGGAGGATTTTGAGGGTCATATTGGCTCGGTTCTAGGGGAAGAGTCAGCCCTTGGTCGGCTAGCCATTGTTCCAGAAGTTCCAAGTTGAATGGTCGGGCAGGAACAGGATGCTGGCTGAGATTTTTAACGCTAAGGCTCATGTTGATGGCATTGCTGTCGTAAATAACAGTGTAGATATTTTCTCGCCTAGTGTACTCATAAACCGCACAATTGCGGGCTGAGTTAATCCCGCTATCGAATTGGTTGTCTATGCCTCGCGGGGGTTGCGGCCCAAGGCAATGGCTTTTTACTCTACAGCATTCTTCGGCATCAGCACATAGGGGGGTAGCGCAGGGATCTGAGATCCATGTGGAACTGCAGGTGGTCCCCGTGTCGGGGTAATGGCAGGCATTCTCGGTAACTCCGGTACAGCCATCCACAGGGTCGCTGTCTTCGCAGTCGCAACAGCAATCATCTATCCCATCACCACTGCAGTCAGTCCCAGGGGAGCTCATGTCATCGCAAACCAAGTTGCCAGTCCCATCGTCTGCAGGCGGGCAGGGGCAATAAAGATTTGTAAGCGAACAGTTATGATCTACGCAGTTTATAGTTTCACCCGGCCCAACACGTTTAAGGCAGTTGGCAGTAAAGGCATCGCCTGGAGGAGCTTCGGTGGTGCGATAGCTGGTTTCAAAGGTTTCAACACTAATAGCTTTTCGGCAGACATTGGAAGTGCTATTGAGATCTACGCAGCGCATGCCATCGGTAGAGTTGCAAATGTCGCCGGTGTTTACCATTTCGCCGCTATCTAGTCGCACATCAGACCCAACATTCTGGCAGTAGTTTTCGTGCAGGGGGGGAGAATCAGGTGGGGCAATTCCGCTTTGTGGGCCGGTTTCAAGGATTTGTTCTCCGTAAAAGTGAGCGTTGCAGCCATTCAGTTTGCGGACATAGGCAAGGTAGTCCAGACTAATCCCTTCGGGAATAGTTACCGGGGCGTAGGTGGAACTGCAGTAACGGTAATGCCGCGGCAGTGACTCAATTTGGTTGCATTCTTCGCCAATATATTTTCTGAGATTAACAGCGGGAACTTGATAACGACATTCCCATGCCCCGCCCTGCGCCAGTTCCGCGGCGGCCCAAGGATTTACTCCGGCACACGGGCCGGTAGCGCCCGGGTCGCTGACGGGAGCGTATTGTCCGAGTGCTGGATCATATAGCCCCCAGCATAAATCTGTTGGGGCATGATCACAACCAGTTGTGGGACATTCTCCAAAGGTATTATTCGGAGTATTGTATATGCTCGGGCATTCACCCTGCCCGGGCAGGAACACACAGATGCCGAGGAAATCATCAAGGCCGTCAGGCTGGGTGTCATCACAGCCCTGACAGCTGTAGTCGGTCATTTCCGGGAAATCACAAGGGATAGCACTTTCGAAGTCGTTTCCCGCATCAGGCGCCTCGTTATATGCTGTTTGGTCTATCGCACTGGCGAGATTGGCGATATTAATGACTGTGTATTCGCTAGGGACATCTGTTCGTCCAAAATAATCATCCCAGTAACATCCTCCCTCGCCACCATCGCAGGAGCCTTTGCTTTGGAAGGCAATCAGCCCTTCGCCGTTTTCGCTTTCGGCAAATTCGTGGGGGAAAAGATTGCACAGGCTGCCTCCGCCACAGCCGCAATCAGATTCCGTTAAGGTAACGCCAGGAATTGCCGCTACCGCGCCGGAGGGCATTCCGGTTTGCCAAGTACACCAAGCGTAGTCTCCAGATCCCAGCGACCTTTCTGGCCGCGGCCAGAAGTATTCAGGAGATTCTTGCCAGCCTGATATGTCGGTTAGGTCCCCGGTATGGTCTCGATGCAGTCCAAAGAGATGTGTTTCGGCAATACGCCCTCTCCCGAGCAGGTAATCGCCGGCCCTTTCTCCGGATTGGTGGGGGTTAATTATGTCATTTTGAAATTCCAATTTCCAGTGTAGGTGATAGTACTTATTGCCACTTCCTCCTGGGTCAGGGTCATAAACTTTGATGGCGCAAACTGAGAGTTGGCTGGTGCCCATACAGCCGCCGGGGTTGCTTTGCACGTAGCCCTGATTATCGGCATAATTTGTGAGGCAGGTGATGGGAAGGGTTTGCCAGTGGCCGTCACATTCACTTACATCACTTACAAATTCATTTTCGACTGCTTCGGGAATGGTCCAGTCGCAATTTTCATCTCTATTGTTAGTTGCTTCATGTAGTTCGTCGGGAGCCTTGTCGCGTATGCAGTTGGAGCTGATGCTGGCATCAAGCTGGATCATATCGCCCAGGTTTAGATACGGTCCGGGGGTGGGAGTGACTCCCGTTGGCGGTGTGACCATAGCCTCGGCGGGGTGGTAGAGTTCGCCGCCTCCCTGATGTTCCATAGGTCCGCCGTAAAACCAGCTGTCAAATTGTTGTTGTAAGTCTTCGAAGAAGCCGCGTGCGGCATTTGGCAACCCTTCAAAAAACCCAGAAGAGGGAGTGGAGCTGGGATAAGTTTGCGCTAGGACTTTACCGGTAGATGAAGTTCCCAAGCCAAAGATTGCAGCTGAAATACCAGCGAGGATGACGAGCGACACAAAAAATCTGATCCATTCACGGTGCATTATGCTACTCATATATAATAAGGTAGCATGATTGTTTATGTTTCGCAAGAGATGTGTTTTTTGATTCACGTACAGGAGAGAGAACGGTATGTTTAAATAAAGAGAAATGGCTACATAGCTGGATGGTCTGCAGTTGATCCATTAGGCGACCCAACTATGCAACTATGCGGTTATGAAATTTTTTCGAACAATGATTAACCTAACAAGCTAACAGCTATAAGCTGAAAGCTAATTCTTAATGACCATTGCCTATGTCCTAGATACAAACATTGACTTTCCCGGAGGAGTGCAGCGCTTTGTCAAGGGTCTGTATAACTATATTGTTCATTCCGGTCACGAGGCGGTGGTATTTACCAGTGGCAAGGTAGGCGAATCGGAGCGTCGGGGCTATAACGTCCGCCGACTAGGTTTGTCGTGCCGCTTGTCTGGTAATGATACGCGGGTGGATACATATTTGGGGTGGGTGGGTCGTGGTAAAGTTCGGCAATTCTTAAAGAGGGAGCGAGTGGACATTTTGCATCTACAGGCATTTTTTGGCCCTTTGGGCGCTAGTTTCCTAAGTGCAAGTAATTTACCCAGCGTGGCTACCTTTCATAATTATTACGAGGCTGTGAGAATGCCTTTTATTTACCGCTTGGCTTTTCCTTTGGCTCGCCACTATATAGGAAAAGTTGATGTTTGCGTTGCTGACTCTTTCGCGGCGCGGGAGTTCGCTTGCAGAATTTGCCCTCGTGAATGTGAAATTATTCCGCCGGGGATTGGAGCGAAAAGGCTTTTCGCGGTAGTTCCTAAGAGAATATTTGGTGGGGATATGTTTCAAATTCTATATGTAGGGCGCTTGGATGAACGCAAGGGCATTTTTTACCTTCTTAAGGCTCTTAAAAAGGTTCAGGGTGGATTGCCTAAGGTGTCGTTAACTGTAGTGGGCGAGGGGCCTTTACGCAAGTCGGCGGAACTTTTTGTCCGGGATGAGGGTATTAGAAATGTCAATTTTTTGGGTTTCGTTTCTGACGAGGAGCTACCTTCTATATACAGGGGAAGTGATGTTTTTTGCTCGCCAGCAACGCACGGTGAGTGCTTCGGCATAGTGTTGCTGGAGGGAATGGCCGCTGGTTTGCCGGTGGTGGCTTTTGATAACGCTGGTTACCGCAGTGTGCTCGTTGGCGAGGGCAGTGAGCTGTTGGTTAAGAATAGAGATGTTGATGCCCTTGCCAAGGTGTTATCCCGCTTAATTGAAGATAAAGTATTTTACCAGCGGATGTCGAAATGGAGCTTGTCGGATGTGAAGAAATATGATTGGGAAGTGGTAGGGGAAAGGTACCTGGAAATTTATCGAAGATTATTGCGTGGAGAAGAATAGGCGGCGTAGCTGCCTCCTGCATGCTACAATCCACCTATGGAGTATTTCAATTCACCAACCTATGGTCGGTTAAATTTTCATGGAGTCCTGGAAAAAATTATTAACTATATTAATGTTAATCCCGAGAAAAAGTATCGCATTGTTATTGGCACCGATTCACAGCTAAAAAATTCTAAGCGCTATGATTTCGTTAAGGCTATCGTAGTTCATCGTGTTGGCTCAGGGGGAGTTTACTTTTGGCAAAGATTGGTTCAAAATAAGAGATATGTTTTGTATCAGCGGATTTATGAAGAGGCCTTGATGTCCTTGGAGTTGGCGGAAAAGTTTATTAAAGCTTTCTGCCCAAACGATATTTCCGATTATGCCCTGGAAATTCATGTGGACATTGGCAGGGTGGGGGAGACACGAGAGATGATAAACGAGGTTGTTGGTATGGTTCGTGGGCAAGGGTTTGAGGTCAAAACGAAACCCGAAGCTTATGGGGCGGCATGCGTGGCGGATAAATACACTTAAATATCATGTCATCACTAATATTTTCCCTGGCACTCTCTATTTTACGTTTCTTGCTGTTTCCCGTATCCCCTTCCCTTCCTGCTATCTCGGCAGGGGTGTATGATTGTTTTCGTTCTCTTCCCCAGCAAACTTCTCTGGTTCAAGTTGGTATCAACAGCACTATTCCTTCCGTCCTTGCGGCCTCTGATTCTTCTTATCGAGTGGAGGTGGATATTTCTGATAATCGCGAGTATATATATGAAGACGATAGATTGATTAAGGAGAATGTTGTTTCCACTGGTTCGGCGACGCGGTTTGAGATCCCTTATCATACGCCCCTTGGCTTATGGAAGCTCATTTCTAAGGAAAGCGCTGGTGGTGTCTATGGTCCGTATTTTTTAAGATTGGCCAAATGGAACGGCAGCAGTTTTGTAACGACTGCTATTGGTCTCCACGGCACTAACGAACCGGAGCTCTTGGGTCATCCGGCCTCCCATGGGTGTATTAGGCATGATAATAGAGTTATTACCGAGCTGTATGAGCTTTTACCCCTCGAAACATTAATCGAGACGAGAGAGTAGCGCGAAGCTAAAAGCTGATTGACTATTAATAATGTCGCTGTTTGCAATAAAAGTGCATACCAAATTAATAATTCTTATTTTAGTTCCCTTGTTGATTCTTGGCACCATTACTCTCAATTTTTCTCTTTCCGTCACCGAGGCGATTGCTGTGAGTCGAGAGGAATTAGCACAGTTTGATGTCCATGTGGCTCAAACAAGAAAATTGCAATGGCAGAGAGAACAATTGGACCTAAGTTACTCGCAAATTGATTTCCATCTGCCGGGTATTTCCACAGCGCAGGCAGACTTTTTCTTTAGGCAATACCGTGCTGCCGTGCGGCAAAAAGATTATGTTAAAGCAAAAAAATATCTGATTCAGGCAAAGCTGAGTGTTAGTGAAATTTTAGAGCATCAGAATGAGATTGTCCCGCGGGAGATAGAGCGTCTTAGCGGGCAGATCGAAAATAATTTGGTGGAAGCCGCGGAAGTCCTTGCGGAAACTAATGATTTGTCTGTCCTGTATGAACAGGTTCAAGGGAATGAAGATACTGGTCTTGAGCAGTTAAAGATTTTGAGAGAAGTAATGGTAGAATTGGCGGAGCGTATTAAACAGCGTAGGATACAGATGGAAGGGGCGGTTAAGAGCGTGATTGTTTCCAAAGGTAACCGTAAACTGTTGATGTTTGAGGATGAACATTTGGTTTACGAGATGGCTGTTTCTCTTGGCCGTGGCGGCAGGAGTACTCGTAACGGTCAGTTTGAAATTCTAGATAAAATAGAAAAAGTTTGGGGATACTATCAAATTTGGATGCCTTACTGGATGGGAATATATTTTGCTGGTTCCAGTGAGAATGGTCTGCACGGCATTCCTTGGGATAGCACAGGTAACCGCTATTGGGAAAATGATATCGGAGAGAGAGATGTTACCTATGGTTGTGTGATGGCGTATGACGAGAATATGCGAAAGTTATTTAATTGGGCGGAGATTGGAACACCGGTTACTATAATTGACTAGGGGTTTCCGACTTGGCGTTATCGTGTTTTGTTTTTCTGGGCTGAATTTAAAATTTACTCTAGAGATCAATTAATTTTGAATTTTGGGTTAAGCAAATTATGTATTTTCATGTCCGAAAGAAAGAATATCCACACTTTTGCTAAGATTTTCTCCCACCTCACTGGTCCTCCTACCGAAATTCCGGTAATTATCTTTCTTCTGCTTAATCGGGCCGGGGTGGGGCGGAGTAGCTTCTTATCTTATGCGGCAGTGTTTTTATTTTTCGGGTGGGGTATCCCCGTAGCCTATTTTGCTTACGCTTTGCGCCGCGGTTGGATTAGAGATATTAATGCTACTGACCGACGGGATCGCCCAGTTCCCTACGCGGTCGCAGTTGCCGGTTGGACAATTCTTATATTCTTTGTACTAAATGTGCCTACGTTTGTAGATTATCCATTGTTTCAATATTTCTATGCACTGCTTCTCGTCATTTGGCTAATAACCTTCTTTTATAAGGTTAGCGTTCATGCGGCTCTAAACACAGCACTTTATTTATTGCTTAATCAGGTTTGCGATTGGCGTTTTTGGTGGTTGTTTCCTTTAGTCCTTTTGGTTTGTTGGTCACGCTGGATTAATAAAAAGCATTCTTTTTGGCAACTGGTATTGGGGGTTGCAGTAGCTGTGGGTTTGTGGGGTGCTTTCTGTCTTGTTAAACTTCCCTGAAAGTTATTTGCTGGCTTTCCCCTTGACATCTCTTGACAAGCAATGTTACATTTTTATTATCGTTGAGTACTGTCCATGCCTAAAGCTAAAAACAAAATCTTTTTTTCGGTTTTAACTTTACTTTTAGTTCTTTCTTCAGTTGCTGTTTCTCATGCGGTTTTACTCGGAGACAGTGTTGTGGTTACTCCTGCCGCAACGACAAAGTCTATTTCCACCAGTTATACATTTGAATTTACTCTGGCTAATGATAATCCCTTGGGTGCGGGTGAGGCTGGTGTTTTTAGTCTAATAACTCACTTTAATAGTGGCGAGCCTTCCGCATCTTCCGAGGTTAACTTAAGTAGCGCGATACTAGGAACCGTTTCTGGGATTACTGGGGCGGGACTAGTGCCGCCGGGGCCGGAGTCACAGCAAAACTCTGTTTCTGTTAAATATACCAATGAGCTTTCTGCTGGGGATGATATCAGTCTAACTTTTAATGGGGTTACGAATCCTTCGGTTAGCGGTTGTCATAACCTGGAATTGGAGATTGGAAAACTGGATAACTCCGGAGGTTTTGGTGGCTGGTCCGACCGCGCCGGAGTGGCTAATTCTTTCTGCGTTGGGAATATTGTCAGTGGTCGGGTAAAAGATCCCGATGGTAACGGAGTGTCGTTCGCTGGGGTGGAACTGCACACCGAGAATTACTCCACTTCTTATAATACTGGAACTGGCGAGGATGGTGGTTTTAGTTTCACTGATCCCGAGGCTGGCGATTATATTCTGGATGTTCGCCTGAACCCCGATTCTGGATTTGTGCCCCCGGCGGAAGCGCCGATGGTGACGGTGACTGGTGGTATTCAGAATATCGGCAATATCGTGGTTCGCGCTCCTAGCAAAACTGTTTCCGGTACGGTTAAGTTTGCTGATGGCACTATTCCTAGTAATGTAGAGGTTGGGGCTAATCTTAAAGGCGGTCGCAGCTGGCAGTCAACTTTCCTTGGTAATAGCGGCGCTTATGAGCTAGGGTTAACCGGGGGGGATTGGGAGTTGATGTTGAATGTGCGTCGCGATCAGGAGGGGAATCAACTGGAGGCCGATTGGGCATACCTTAACCCTCCCTCTTCGGTTTCTTTTGCCGATAATGAGACTACGGAAACTGCTACCGCTAGCTTTACGGTGATTAAAGCCACTGCCTCAGTTACGGGTAAGGTTGTTTATCCTGATGGTACGGCAGTGAGTCAGGGAGGAATTGACGTGCGCACTTCCGAGGGCGGCGGTGGAGGGACGGGGATTAATGACAATGGTGTTTTTTCGGTAAATTTGCCGGCGGGTAAGTATAAGCTGGGGGTGCATTTGGACGATCAGTCTTATGCCGCGCCCGAGACGGGGGCGTTTACACTCAACGAAAACGAGGATAAAGACTTGGGAACGATAATGCTGGTTAAGAAGAATGAACATATCAAGGGGACGGTGACCGGTTCGGGGCCGATTGCGGGGGTGGAAATGGAAGCCTGGTGCCGGGATGGTAGCGGCTGGGCTCAAGCGACTACCGGTGCGGACGGGACATATGATTTAATGGTTTCTCCCGGAACATGGGAAGTAATGCCGCGGGGTGGGGCAGGTTATGTTTATATGGGTGGGCCGCCGAGCCAGGTGACCATATCTGCTGATGAGACCAAGGCCGGGATTGACTTTAGTGTGACCAAGGCAGACGCGGCTATTACTGGTTTCGTTAAAGATAGCGATGGCAATGTGATGGCGAGCCTCTTCGGCTGGGCTGAGGCGATGGAGGGTACCGGGGATATGCCAATGCCCGGCCCGGGCGGGGAAGTGCAAAATGGCACCTTTACTATTAATGTTCCGGCTGGCACCTGGACGGTAACGACCCACATGCCTCCGGGGTCAGAATACTCACCTGCCGGGAGCCAAACGGTCACTTTAGCCAGCGGAGAAACAGCATCGGTTGATATCACCGTAAAGAAGAATGACGCACAAATTGTTGGCACGGTGCGGGATGAAGATGGCAACGCCATCACTGGTTTGCAGATTGAGGTTTTTGGGCATTCCCCCTCGGGTGGGATGAAGAATGCCTTCATAGATAAAGATACTGGCCAGTACACGCTAAATGTTGTTGGCGGCACCGCTTGGTTCCTGGGTGTATTCGTGCCGCCCAATTCCGGTTATATGATGAGGCCGCCGGATGATGTTAAAACCACAGTGGCTTCGGGTGAAACAGCCACTAAGAATTTTATGCTTCTTGTTACCGATGCGGCGGTTCAGGTAACGGTGCAGGATCCAAGTGGCAATGTTATGGATGGGGTTTTTGCTTTCGCTGATAGTAATGCTGGCCAGGAAGGCGGCGATGTTGAATTTGAGAAGGGGGGTATTCATACTGGTGATTTAGTCAGTTCTGATGGAAGACTGACACTTGATGTCCCGGCTGGCACCTACGGGGTTGGTTCTGGTGCACCTGGCTCAATAGGTTATATGAACCCGGATGTTCAAAGAGTGACCGTTGCCAGCGGTGAAACTAAGAGTGTTATCCTGCGGTATAAGGCTTCGGATGCGGTAATCACCGGCTCGGTTTATCTGGACGGTAGCAAGACGCAGGCTTTTGTTTGGGCGTGGTCGGACGAGGGCGCTCACTCGGAAACAATGACTTTCTCCGGAGATTTTAGTCTTAATGTGACTAAGGGAGATACCTGGCATATTGGAGCGGATTATAAAGCCGCGGGTGGTTCTTTTTATCGCAGTAATGAGTATGTTATTGCTTTAGATGCGTCTTCGGCCAGTCAGGATTTAACCCTTAGTGAGGCTGACTATACTATACCTCCGGCGCTAACCCGAACTTTTAATGCTAATGCCTCTACGGTGATTATATTGGAGAATGGGGCTACAATCAGTATTCCGGCGGGGGCTTTAGCTCAAGAGGGTACGGTGACGGTTATTGCTACGCCCACGGAACAGTTGGTTCAACAACAGAATGCGCGACCTTTGGCCTTCGGTTATGATTTGGAGGCGCTGGCTTCGGGAACGCCAATCACTTCCACTTTTAGTCAGGATGTAACGATAACCTTGCCTTACACGGTGGGGATGCTCAGTGAATTGGGGATTACCGAAGACCAGATTCGTGTTTCCTATTTTGATGCAACTGCCTCCTTATGGCAGGGGATTACCAGCTTTACTGTGGATACGGATAATAAGGAGATGATATTTACCGTGGATCACTTTACTGAATTTGCTATTACCACTGGTAGTGCGGATACGACCCCGCCCAGTGCGCCAACGGCTGCAGTAGCTACGGCGGGGGATGGAGAGGTTGCTTTGAGTTGGACTAATCCTACTAATGCTGACTTTGACCACGTCAACATTTACCGCAGTACTACTTCCGGTTCCTTAGGAAATTTAGTAACTTCCACAGACAGCGCCACGCAAACGGCCTACATCGATTCGGGCCTTGTTAATGGGGCAACTTACTACTACACCTTGCGCGCGGTAGATAGCGGAGGTAATGAATCGACTAATACTGACCAAACTTCTGTAGTACCGGGGGCAGGTCTTCCCGCTACCGGTATTCCCTTCGCTGACGCCATTGCCTTTTACCTGCAGAACCTGCTCGTTTTTCTCTCGCCTGCCGCCCTGCGGAAGCTATTTGTGCGGTAATGTAAGTCTGGGATTCTATTTTCTCCTAATCTCTCTTAAGCCTTCTCCTGTTCCTAAAATCCTCCTTTATTTCTCTTGGGCTTTCTTAAGTTCTCCTGGGTTCCCGTTGCTTACCCTCCTTCGCAGAAAGCCCCGTCCGTCCGCCTGCTGGCGAGGCAGGCCTTAACGTGTTATGTTTCGAGCATCGAAGCCCGTTTGACGGGGCAAATATTTGTGGATTAGAACATTCTGTCAGCTGGATTGTTTAATCGCTCTCTCGCTCACTTACTATTGTTGTGTTGCCGACTGGCTGTCTGCCTGTCTGCTTCTTGCCCTCTGTAGCTTAAAAAGCGGAACGGGGTTATAATAGCTTCGTGTCCACTTTCTACCTCATTTCCACTCCCATCGGTAATCTCGGTGACATTACTTTCCGTGCCGCAAAAGCACTTTGGAGTGTTGATGTGCTTTTGTGCGAAGATACGCGGCATACGGGCAAACTTCTTGAGAAATATCGTGAGTATCAGGTCGGTCCCAAACCAAAACTATTAGCTTATACCGATTTTAATCGAGGGAAACGCATTCCCCAGGTAGTGGCTTTGCTAAAAGAGGGAAAAGATATCGGTTTGGTCAGTAATGCTGGTACGCCGCTAATTTCTGATCCGGGTTACAAGTTAGTTCGGGAAGTTATTAAATTGGCCGAGACGAACCCAGATGTTGGGTTGACGGTCCTGCCTGGCGCCAACGCTGTCTTACCGGCGGTTCTCCTTTCCGGTCTGCCGCCGGACAGATTTTATTTCGCTGGCTTTTTACCAAGAAAGTCATTTCAACGCCGCAAGTTTCTGTCAGACCTGCCAAGGACGACGATTATTGCCTATGAATCTCCCAGGAGGTTAGTAAGGTCATTGGGTGATATTAAAGAAGTTCTCGGCGATATTCCCGTAGCTATCTGCCAGGAGATGACTAAGCTTTATGAAAGTGTTTTCCGCAGCACAATAGGGGAAGCAATTCAAGATTTCTCAAAAAGAGATAAAATAAGAGGGGAGATTGTGTTGGTTTTGGATAATCGTTGAGCCGAAAGTCCCGGATTGACAAGAACGGCAAACGACCCCAGGGTGTCTTGTTAAGTGGAAATGGCTGGATAGTCAAATGACTGAATGGTTGTAGTAGCGCAATTTATTGCGCGTTGTCGCAGTTCAGTTATTTATACAACTATATTCATTACACAGAAAAAATCTAAGTTAATAATAGCTTCCTTGTCGGTCTTTGTTTTCTTGTTGCTTTTTACCCTTTTTACTTTCTGGCTTACTCAGCCCTCGACTGTTTACGAACGTTACGAACAGGTTGCAGAGGCCCTGAGTGTTAAGGATGGCGTTGATCTATCTCAGCCCGAACAGATTCCGGTTTCCGATGATTTTTCTTTGCTCATTCCTAAAATTAGCATTAACGTTCCTGTCATTCCTAATGTAGATGGCGGCAATCTTTCGGAGTATTTGTGGAGCGTAACGCAGGGAGTGGCTCATTTTAAGCATAAGGAGTTTGCCAATATTACTGTGGATGGCGCTTTTCCGGGAGAAGGGGGAAACATTTTCCTATTTGGCCATTCGCAAATTCCCGGAGGTGATACCGGCGATTATAAAGGAGTTTTTAACAGCTTGCCCAAGCTAATTAATGGGGACAGTATCAAAGTAGTGTATCAGGGAGCGCATTATGAATATGTGGTTTCCGAAGGCAAAGTGGTCTCCAAAAAAGCTTTGGAGTATCTGGAGCCGACTGGAGAAGAAGTTTTAACGCTAATGACCTGCTGGCCATTAGG
>Ga0180007_10001527_pt1 | contig 31095 bp, 26 predicted proteins | sample MM_PC_MetaG_FD_121122 | JGI IMG/M metagenome (GOLD analysis project Ga0180007, IMG submission 121122) | Groundwater microbial communities from the Aspo Hard Rock Laboratory (HRL) deep subsurface site, Sweden - MM_PC_MetaG | ecosystem: Environmental > Aquatic > Deep subsurface > Groundwater... | reverse complement strand
AGACACCCTTGCTGTTCAGCTAATGATTCCCCACACCGGGCTCATAGAGGACTTTCACCTCTTAGTCTTTGCGCCATGCCGGGCGCACATTATTAAAGGAACGGGCAGGCCCGTTCCCTACAGAATCATTGATAATAATTATTCCGTGTATATGATTGGGCATAATAATGAATTGATCTAATCCTATACCTATATGATGATTTGGTAAATCCCACCAGGATTTCTTTGCGATATTCCCACACTGGCTTAATATCATTTCATCATTTACAACCTCACCGAAAATATATTCACGGTTATAGATACAGATAGTTACGAAATAATATCCATTGCTAGAATAATCATAATTATTTAACCGGTTTTGTTTTCGGGATTTAAATTGTCTCATCCTATTTAATCATAACGCCTGAGCTCAACGGTTGGAAACGTACAGCGTTTACAATACGCTGAAGCGATTTGTTATCTGATCAATTTAAGGCTACTTCCATAATTTTTCTAGAGCCATCTAGCTCTTTCCCAATTAAAAATGCCCCACCCTCATTCTTGCCATTTTCTTTCTTTACTCTCAAAAGATCAATATCATTATCAGACAGTTTTATATCTCTATATATCAACCATAATTTCTCACCATTTGACAAAACACTCTGTCCCAGTAAAACAAAATCGTTATTACTTCCAGGCCAACCGATCATCATGTGCTGTAAAGTATGTTCTAATATAACTCCAATCTCTTTCGCGTAACCATTAGGTGAAGCATCTATCCAATGTGTTTTTTCTCTATTTTTTTTTGGTTCATACGTCCTTAACTCAGAGCTAGGAATCATTATTCTCAAGACTAGTGTAAAATCTGACTTTAAGTTATTTTTCGGGCAAATCCACTTCTCAATAATATTACCTTGAGAACATTTTATATGGTAATTCCCAGATTTATGTAAACTTACTTTAAGTCTATCCCCGCAATTTCTTTCGAGAAAATAAATCTCATTATTGCTGTGCCATAATTTCCATGTACGAGAAAAAAGACCAGTTTTATTTTTAACTCCAAATCTTATCTCAAAATGATTATTTTTATTCATTATTTTTCTCAGATAACAACCAACATATGAAAGCAGTTTTTTTTATACTACTTTTGCTTTGTCCTTTTACTCTCATCCGCGTTTTATCCATAATGACATATTATATAGATTCTATATAGCGCGGGTAAATTGACGAGAGCAGAAATGAGTATTAAGTTTGGTGATAGTTTGGATAAGATTTTTATTAGGCGCCAATCCCTATTTCTTAGTTTGCTTGGCAACTGAATCTATGCCCTTCTTTACAGCTTCGGGATCGCCTAAGTAATAGTGTTTGATAGGTTTGAGATTTTCATCTAATTCATATACTAAAGGTATTCCGGTAGGTATATTTAAATTAACTATGTCCTGATCAGACACATTATCAAGATATTTAACTAACGCCCTTAAACTGTTTCCATGCGCGGCAATCACGACTTTCTTACCACTCTTTATAGATGGAGCTATAACGTCATGCCAATACGGCAGGAATCTATCCACGGTATCTTTCAGACACTCGGTTACAGGCAACTCACTATCCTTTAACTCTTTATAGCGTTCGTCTTTCCCGGGAAAACGCTCATCATCCTTAGTTAAGGAGGGCGGCGGCGTATCATAACTTCTTCTCCAAACTAATACTTGTTCCTCTCCATATTTATCCACTGTTTCCAGTTTATTCAATCCCTGCAACGCGCCATAATGTCTTTCGTTAAGACGCCATGTCCGAAAAACAGGAATCCATTCCAGATTCATACCTTCTAACACTATCCATAACGTCTTAATCGCTCTCCTTAAAACTGAAGTATAGGCGAGATCAAAGGTAAATCTTTCCTTTTTAAGATACTGGGCGGCTAAACTCACCTCTTTTTGACCTTTATCAGATAAACCAACATCCGTCCATCCCGTAAATATATTTTTTAAATTCCAAACACTCTCTCCATGTCTTAATAAAACTACCTTATACATTACATCCCCCCTTCAGTCTTCTGTCTTCTATCAGCATTTCGAAAATCCACAAGAATCACATACCACACACCCTTCCTGATGCCGTAAAGCTAAACCGCAATCAGGACACACACCAACAACGCTAGAATTCAAATTACTTCCTCTTACTTTTGCTAAAACCGGCTCTTCTTTACGCTGAAGTTTAACCTCTGGCTTAATAAGGTTCCTTTGATCCATAACCCGTTTCTCTAAAACTCTGGCGATGGCATCGGCGCAAGAAAATATCTTCTTCCCATTGGCCCAGGAAGGAGAAGGACATCTTATTCCTTTAAGCTGTTCAACAACTACTTTCATATCAATTTTCCCTCGTAAGGCAAGAGATATTAGCCGTCCTATAGCCTCAAGCTGCGATGCCGCGCAGCCTCCCGCCTTGCCCATCTGAGTAAACACCTCAAAAAGATGACCTTCTTCATCTTGATTAACCGTAATATAAAGGTTTCCACATCCAGTAGTAACTTTAGTCGTAGTACCTAAAATAACTTCCGGCCGAGGCTTAGGTAAAGATACAGAAAAAGCCTTCTCTTCTTTCTTATCATCCTTCTTATCCACAGTAAGAACCTGAACACTCCGAGAACCATCTCTATAAACGGTTATTCCTTTACACCCTAATTTATAAGCAAGCAAATATGCTTCTTTTACATCTTCAACACTTGCGGTATTAGGCAAATTTATTGTTTTAGAAACTGCGTTATCAGTAGATTCTTGAAACGCGGCCTGCATTTTTATATGCCATAAAGAAGATATCTCCAATGCCGTCTTGAAAACTTTCTTTAAGCTATCGGGAATTTCTTCCATTTTTTGAAGACTTTCTCCGGCAGCAAGTTTTTTCATTAACTCTTGAGAATAGATTCCTTTCTTCTTTAACACATATTCAAACGAGGGATCAACCTCTAGCAGTTTTTCTCCTTCCAAAACATTACGGAAATAACAAAGAGCATAATTCGGTTCAATTCCTGATGATGTAGGCCCCGCGATAATACTTATAGTACCGGTAGGCGCGATTGTCGTAAGAGTAGCATTTCTTATTCTTAAACCTCTTTTCTCCCAAACACTACCTTTCCAGGCAGGAAAGGTTCCTCTCTCTTTTGCTAATAAAACGGATTCATCTTTAGCATTATCATAGATAAATCGCGCTACTCTCTTCGCGCAATCAATAGCTTCATCGCTATCATAAGGAATACCCAAAAACCCTAACATTGTGGACCATCCCATAACTCCTAAACCTATTTTTCTTGTTTTTAAGGTATTTTCTTTTATTTGAGGAAAGGGAAACTTATTGGCGTCAATTACATTATCGAGAAACCGAACAGCCAAACCTACGGTTCTTTTTAACTTTTCCCAATCTATGGTAAAACCATCAGCTGTTTCTTTAAGCATCTTAGATAAATTTATAGAACCCAGATTACAGCTTTCATAAGGCAATAACGGCTGTTCGCCACAAGGATTAGTACTTTCAATTTTTCCTAATTCAGGAGTAACATTAGTATCGTTTATCTTATCGATAAATATAATTCCCGGTTCCCCATTCTTATGCGCGTATGTAGCGATTAAATCAAAAATTTGACTAGCGTTTACTACCCCATTTATTTCTTTTGTATGAGGCCCTATTAAATTAAAATCGCCCCCTTCCAAAACTTTCTCCATAAACTCTTTCGTTATCGCCACAGAAATATTAAAATTTGAAATATCACCTTCTATCTCTTTACACTTTATAAAATCTAAAATATCAGGATGATCAATTCTTAATATTCCCATATTCGCGCCGCGACGAGTCCCTCCCTGTTTTACAGCTTGAGTCGCGGCATCAAAAACTTTCATAAACGAAATAGGACCAGAAGCAACTCCTCCAGTAGATTTAACTGTACTATTTCTTGCTCGAAGGCTTGAAAAACTAAACCCCGTTCCTCCTCCCGTTTTATGAATGAGCGCCGTTGCTTTTATAGCGTCAAAAATAGATTCCATAGAATCTCCAACAGGAACAACAAAACAAGCGGAAAGCTGCCCTAATTCTTTATCAGCATTCATCAACGTAGGAGAATTCGCCATAAATTCCAAATTAGATAATATGTTAAAAAAACTTTTTTCTACTTCTTTTACTTTATCAGCACCGGCATTATACTTCTTCTCAACGGAAGCCATTGCTGAAGAAACACGCTGGAGAAGCTGCAAGGGAGATTCTATCACTTGCCCTTTTTCATTTTTCTTAAGATATCGTTTCTTTAAAACAATAAGCGCGTTAGAAGAAAACTTTAAACTATCCTCCATAATAAACCGCCTCCTTTCAATGATCCGCCATAGGCGGAGAATTTCCCGACTTCCTTAATATACTATCAAGGCATTTCGGGATCCCGATACGAAGTATCGGGATCCCGTACCGAACGAGCAAAGCGAGTTCTGGTTCGGGGTTATAATTTTTACAATTAACAACTTTTCGAACTTTTCGAAGGGAATGATTTTAGAATACCATGCCTTCAATAACCTGTCAAGAAATACTATATATAGTATTTCAATTAATTAGGGGTACAACATGTAGTGATGGGCATGTGCTACCGACTTTGGCAATATCTACTTTATAAAGCTTACTGTATCCCGAACAATAAGCTCTGTATCTAAAATAACTTTCTTCTGTTCAGTCTTGCCATTAACTAATTCCTCTAATATATCAACTCCTAATTGAGTCATTTCCCCAAATGGCTGTCTTACAGTAGTAAGCATAAGATTCCCATAAAGACATTGAGGATTATCATCAAATCCAATTACACTTAAATCTTTGGGAACATTAATCTTTCTTTCCTCACAAAAACTTAAAACCTCACTGGCCACATCATCACTACAACAAAATACAGCAGTAGGAACATCTTTTAACCCGAATAGTTCCTCCATCCTCTCTCTGGCTTCTTTACGGGAAAAATTTGTTCCTTTAATATAATCTTTATTTATATTAATTCCATTTTTCCGCAATGCCGATTTGTATCCTTCTAATCTTTCTTGAGAACATTGAACAAATAAAGTTCCTGTGAGATGAGCGATTCTTTTATGTCCATGATGAATTAAAAATTCTGTCGCTTCATATGCCCCTTTAAAATTATTTATAGTAACATAACTAACATTTTCTTCTTCTATTTTTTTATTTAATACTACGATAGGAATTTTATCTTTTAATAATCTTTCAAATTGTTTTTCATTCTCGATAACGTCCGCGAAAATAACCCCATCAACTAATGAATCTTTAAAATTATTTTTTTTCCAAAAAACATGCAAATGCAAATCAATTTCTTTATCATTTAACGCCGCGGATACCCCTCTTATCATTTCCATAGCATAAAAAGAATAGAAAATTCCTTCATATCCAGGAATAATCAAACCAAATATATTAAGCCTGCCCCCGGCTAAACGGCGAGCAAAAATAAAAGGGCGATAATCAAGATCTTTTACTGCCTTTTCTACTTTACTTCGATTTTCTTTTTTTAAAGAGGAAGGATTATTAAGAAATCGCGAAACAGTAGCAATTGAAACACCAGCTAGCTTAGCAACTTCTTTAATTGTATTTTTGGAAGACACAGATTTATCACTATAAATTTATTATGTAGCGACCGCGGATTCGCGGCCGCTACATAATATTAATTACCCACCTACAACTATATCGCCTTCTCTAATAGCAGTTCGAGTTTCTTTAATGTCGGCGGCAGATATTTCTTTTCTTGTCTCAATCACTTCAACTGTACCGACTTCTTTATCTCCACGCATAACTTTCAACTGTACACCCGGCTTTATACCCGAAGCTTCCCCTAAATCTAAGACCACAAACTTTTCATCTTTATTAACCGCAATCACTTCACCGCGAAAACCTTGTAATTTTGTAGATTCCGGTTTTACCACAATAGGCGGCAACTCAACCGCTGTTGATTCTTTCATTCCTGAGCGCTCACTATAAGCATCGCTTTTAACTGCCTGATTAAGCTGATCTTTCAATTCTTCAAAAACTAATGATTTCTCTCTTAATAAATTTTCCACATCAGAAACTTTTCTTTCTAAGACTTGTCGTCTCTCTCTAGTTTCCTTCATAACATTCTGCACCTGCAATCGTTCTTTATTAGACAAAATAACTTCACGTTTTAATTCCGCGTTTTCATTACGCAACTGGTCTGCTTCTACTATTATTTTTCTTCTATCTTCCCGTTCATTAACAACATCCCTACTCATTATATCTATTGTTCTTGCTTTAAAAGAAATTGATCTTTCTAAATTTTCTTTTTCTCTAGTAAGTTCATCCGCTTTAAGACTTAATTCTTTATTTTCCGTTTCTAATCTTAATATATCATTACTCGCATCTAAATAATCCTGCCGCAATGAATCAAGCTCCGCTTCTATCTCAGCTTTAGTCTTAACAAAATCTATCCAATAGTCCTGAGAAGAACCTTTATTCGCTGAAATCGCTTCGCTTCTCTCTTCTCTTACCTCCTCTCTTTGCATGGAAGTTTCTAACGCTTGATGCCGAGGAGCGGTAGTCCTTAAACTTTCTAATTTTGCTAACAAATCTTCTCTTTCTTTAAAAATACTTTCATATTTTTTTTGCCACCTATCTTTATCGTTTTCTAGCCCTGTTAATTCATTTTCAACCTTACTCCATCTTTCTTCTAAATCCGTCTTCTCTTTCACCGCCCGGTCATACTTACCTTTTAACGTATTATTATTTTTAGACAACTCTTCTTTCTCTTTCTTTAAAGTTATATTCTCGCTCGTCAAAATTTGATTGTCTGTATAAAATTTATATGCTACGAACCCTACGCCAAGAATTATTATTAAGAAGACTATTGGAATGAATTTAGACTTGTCCATAATCACCTCCCTTTATAGTTTTAATTATAACATACCTCAGTATCATGTAAAGTTTTTTTTAAAATATAACTCTTAAATCCCTATATCATTATTATATATATATTTTTCTAATTCTCAATCTTAAATTTTAATTTTTTTATTTTTTCTGAAGGCCGAGACTTCCATCTCCGATGAATCCAACCCCACTGCCCAGGAAAAGCTCTTACCCACTCCTCTATTCTACGCGTAATATTTATCACATTAATAAGAATCATCTTATTTTTATCTTTATCTAAAATAATCGGCTCCCCCGGGAATAATTTTATACTATGGTTCCCATTGTTTTCTCTAGATATATATCCTGGAACAATTACTGCTTTAGTCCTTATGGCAAAAACAATTGGTCCTACAGGCGTAGCCGCTAATTTCCCAAAGAATTTAACCCATACCCCCCCTGTTCCAAAATTTTGATCCATTTGAATCATTACTATCTCATTTCTTCTTAACGCGTTGATAATTCCAATCACACATTCTTTCCGGGGATAGGAAAATATTGTTTTTACACCCGCCGTGTTTCTTAACTCCTGAAAATAATCTCCCGCTTTCGGATCCCGCATCGGCCGAACAACAACATTAACAGCATATCCCTCTTTAGCTAATTTCAAACTCATCAAAGGAAAATTACCTAAATGAGCGCTGACAATAATAACTCCCGTGCCATTCTCTAAAGCCTGCTTTAAATTATCTTCTCCCTGAATACAAACTTTATTTAAATATCGCTGATTCTTTAAAAAACATATTGCTTCTAACGCGCTCTGCGCCATAAAAACAAAAGAATCACGTGCTGTTTTTTTCTTCACGACATTATCCAAATGAGGAAATGCCATCGCTAACCCGTCCAAAGCAATTCTACGATGCCGACTCGCGATAAAATAGGCGGCACGTCCTAAAACACGCCCAAGAAAATAACTCCAGCCTAAAGGCAACGTACCATTTAAAAAAGTAAATGCTTGAATAGCGTACCAACTCAATTTTCGTCTGATAATCTGTTGCTTTTCTTTTTTCATAAGTCTAAAATTATAACATACCTACTACTTTTATCAACCCCCTATTTACTTATTTTGACGACTTCCATTGCTATTTTCATCTTTTTCTCCCTCACCTTTTATATCAACATGAACGATACATCTACCGAAGCCTTTGTGATGAACTTCCTTCTCAATATTATCAGCAACCTTATGCGCTTCCTCTAAAGAAAAAGACGGATTCATTTCTACATGTAAAGAAACAATTCTATTTTTTCCATAAGAATATACTTCAATAGCATGAACTCCTTCCACAAAAGAAAAAGAGCGAGCGATCATCCTTATCTCTTTATAAAACTCGGTAGATTCTTTTTTCCCTATAAGATTGCTGATAAACACTCTTCCTGTATTTATTCCCCATAAAATAATAATGGCTGAAACCAATATTCCCACAATAGAATCTATATATACCCATCCCCTTCTAACAAAAAATAACCCGACAACAACAGCAATACTTGTAACAACATCACTATAATGATGAAAAGCATCCGTCTTTAATATTGGGGAAGAAATTTTTTTAGAACATTTCTGTGTAACTGCTCCTAAAATTAATTTAATTACCGCGGTTGCCAAAATAATACCTATAAAAAAATAATTTACGGTTATTTCCCGCGGGAAAAAAAGTCGAACAAAAGAATCCTTAAAAAAACTAAAGCCTATTATAATTAGTACTAAGGAAAGAACAAGACCACCGACATCTTCAGCGCGCCCATGACCGAAAGGATGATCAGCGTCAGCGGGTTTTTTACTAATCTTTAAACTAAAAATTACTATTATAGAGGTAAAAAGATCCCCCAAACTATGAGCGGCATCACTCAAAATAGAAATACTATTAGAGAGAAATCCAATTATAAACTTTATGATAGCAATAAATAAATTAACCAGTACACTTAACCAGGAAACTTTAAAAGCCAGTGCATAATATTTATCTTTCATTTCTAAAAATAATAATACTTAATAATATTAATCCACAAAAAATAGGAAAAAATTCTCCCAAAACCTGATAAAGACCTTTAACTCTACCTAACGCAACCCGAAAATTACCTACACCCTCAAAAAAAACGGCTTTACCATCTTTCTCTAATTGTTCTATTCTACCTACCGAAGAAACCCACCCACTTATCCCTGTATTAGCACTTCTAACAATAGGTATCCTGTTTTCTATCGCCCTAAACACCATGATACCTAAATGCTGCCTTGCCTGAGGATTACCTCCAAACCAACCATCGTTCGTTATGTTTACTAAAAAGTCTTTCTCCTTAGAAAATCGCCAAACATGTGTCGGCAAAACATCTTCAAAACAAATAAGTACTGAGAAAATCTTATCTTTATAAGAAAATTTTTCATAAACGCTGCCCGCCGTCATATCACCAATAGCGTTTATTACATCTATAAACCTCAAAAACTTTCTTAACGGAACATACTCTCCAAAAGGAACCAATTTCATCTTAGAGTACTCTCCCATCAATAATCCTTTTTCATTAAACAAGTACGCGGCATTATAAAACTGCCCCGTCAATCGCTTTATCGCGCCGATAACAATAACCCTTTTAAACTCCCGCGTAAGATTATCTTTGATCCTATCGTTAGTTTCTTTAAAATTAGTATCAATTATATATGGCCAACTAGCTTCAGGAAAAACGACTAAAGAATCCTCTTTAGTTTGCTTTCCTAATTTATTTAGCGTAGCCACAATATCCTGTCCCGCCGATTCATCCCACTTCAATTGCTGTTCAATATTTGGCTGAACTACAGACACATCAACATATCCTGTAGGTTTTATACTATCAACCTTATAAATAGAATATCCAATGCTGCCAGAAATTATAGCCAGAACAATTAAAATCTTTGCCCAAAGATATTTCTTTCTAACAAAAATCCCCCAAATTAAAACATTGGACATAACAATAATAAAAGAGATTAATTTCACCCCTAATAAATCAGCCGGCTGAATAAGGTAAAGGTTCCTATATTGAGAATATCCTAAATTTATCCATCCAAATCCGCACCACACGTTTTCTCTTATGAACTCTAAAATAACCCACAGCGCGGGAATAGAAAACAAACTCCCAGGACGCCTGAAAAATAATCTACCCAGTAAAAAGAAAAGCACCGGATACACAGATAGATACAGCAACAACAAAACCAAACCTAATACAGTCACATTATTTAACCAAAAAATTACTATACCCGAAAAACTCAGCCCAAAAACAATACTACTCCAAATCCCATCTTTTAATTTACTTTTATTAACCACATAAATAAATGGCACTAAAGACACCCAAACAAGCCAAGAAAAATACGGCGAGTTAAAACCTAACCCCGTTAACACTCCACTAATTAAACATAACAATAATTTAACTTTCATAATAACTTAAACTTATTATTGAGATTCATAGAAATTCATTGAAACTTATAGAAATTCATCGTTAACAAATTTTCAAACAATTAATTTCGACAAATTTCACAAACGTAGTGAGTATATTTCAATAAATATCTATTATAATCTAATAATTATTGTCCACAACACTTCTTGTATTTCTTGCCGCTACCGCAAGGGCAAGGTTCATTTCTTCCCACCTTTTTTTCCGCGGATTTAGGCGCTGTTTTCTTTTGTGCAGGCTGCTCCTTTCCTAAAGGAGAATACTGTGAATGAATTAACTCCTGCTCAGACGGAACAAACACTCCTTTTCTTTCTTTGGGTGCCGAGATTTTTACCTTAAAAATAAAATCCACAATACTTTCCTTAACAGCAGTCATCATTTCTCTAAAAGCTCCATAAGTTTCTTTTTGGTATTCCACCAACGGCTCAGTATTAGCGTACCCGCGTAAATGAATACCCTCTTTTAAAGAATCTATAATTAGTAGATGCTCCTTCCACCTTGAGTCTAAACTCAACAATACAGCTACTCTTTCCATTTGACGCATCCCTTCTTGGCCACAAGTCTTTTCTTTTTCCTGATAAGCTAACTTTGCCTTATCTTTTATAAAAGATACTGTTTCTTCTACTCCCAAATTACTAATTTGGGAAGAATCGATATCAATATTAAACTTAGATTTCACCCAATGGCTAGCGCCTAAAAGATCGGGCTCTTCTTGAAAATACCCCGGGATGTTACTTTCAATAACTTCATTAACCATATCAAAAATATCTTCCTTAGACATCTCTCCTTTGAGAACCTGATTTCTTTGGCCATAAACAACTTCTCTTTGTTTATTCATTACATTGTCATACTGCAATAGTTGTTTTCTTATTTCAAAATTATGTCCTTCTACTCGGCGCTGAGCAACACCCATAGACCTATTAATAAGAGGATGTTCAATTGCTTCATTTTCAGGAAACCCTAATTTATCCATTAAAAAATAAATTTTATCTGATCCAAACAGACGCATCAAATCATCTTCCAAAGAAACATAGAACCGTGATGACCCTGGATCACCCTGTCTGCCTGAGCGGCCTCGCAACTGATTATCTATTCGGCGCGCTTCATGCCGCTGCGTACCAATAATATGTAACCCACCTAATTCTATAACTTTTTTCTGATCCTGATCAAACTTACCTTTATGTTTTAAATATAAATTATCGTAATCTTGCTTATAACTGGCATCTTGCGGATTAATATTATTTCTTCTTAAAAGATCTTTAATAAAATAATCAATGTTGCCTCCTAATATAATATCTGTACCACGACCAGCCATGTTAGTCGCGATAGTAATCTGACCCAACCTACCAGTTTGAGCAACAATATAAGCTTCATTTTCATGATACTTAGCGTTTAACACATTATGAGGGACCCCTTTCTTATTTAGCAGAAATGAAAGCACCTCAGAATCTTCGATAGAGGTAGTTCCCACTAAAACAGGCTGTTTCCTATTATGAAGTTCTACAATCTCAGCAATCACCGCGGCAAACTTACCTTTCTTGGTTTTATAAATCCTATCGGTAAAATTTGACCGTATCAAAGTCTTATTTGTAGGCATAGTTAATACGTCCAATTTATAAATATGCCTAAACTCATTAGCTTCGGTATAAGCGGTTCCAGTCATTCCTGCTAACTTCTTATACATCCTAAAGTAATTTTGTAAGGTTATTGTGGCAAGAGTTTGACTCTCCTCTTGAATCTTTAGCCCTTCTTTTGCCTCAATCCCCTGATGAAGCCCGTCGGACCAACGCCGCCCCGGCATAAGCCTACCGGTAAATTCATCAACAATAACAACCTTCCCCTCTTTAACAATGTAATCTTTATCACGACGAAACAACGACCGCCCCCTTAAAGCTTGCGTGATATAGTGAATCCATGAATTAGAAAACTGATCCGGCGTCTCTTCGGAAATACTCCCTACCCCCAACAGTTGTTCACACTTTTTCTCACCCTTATGCGTAAGATAGGCATTATGCGTTTTCTCCTCAACCACCGCGTCATAGGCGTCTTCTAATTCCTGAGGAAGCATCTTAACCTCGCTGCCATCCGTATGCTTTATCGTAACCGTACCATCTTTACTATCAAAACTCTGAATTATAAATTTAGTTTTAAGCTGTCTCACTATTTTATCGGCCATATAATATTTATCGACTGCCACCTCCGAAGGCCCCGATATAATTAAAGGGGTCCGCGCTTCATCAACTAAAATAGAATCAACTTCATCAACAACGGCATAAAAATGATTATGCTGAACTATTTGTTCAGCACTCATCACCATGTTATCCCTCAAATAATCAAACCCAAACTCATTATTCGTTCCATAAGTAATATCATAACCATAAGCTATCCTTCTCTCCTCTTTATCCATATCCTGCTGAATAACTCCGCATGATAACCCTAGGAATTCATAAATTGGGCCCATCCAATCCCTATCTCTTTTAGCTAAATAGTCATTAACCGTTACCACATGCACGCCTCGTCCCGCTAACGCGTTTAAAGATACCGCCAAAGTCGCCACCAACGTTTTACCTTCACCCGTAACCATTTCAGCAATCTTATTCTTATGAAGAGCAACTCCTCCCAAAATCTGAACGTCAAAATGACGCATTTTAACAGTTCGCCGCGCCGCTTCTCTCACCATGGCAAAATAAAAAGGCAATATTTCGTCAAGTTGGAGATTTGCTACTTTACTAAATTCATCATCAGATAAATTAGCGCACTTTTCTTTTATCATGGTTCTAAACTCAACTGTTTTATCTTTAAAAAAAATATCGGGTTTAGCCGCGATTTCTTCTTCGAAAGAATTAACTTTACTTACTATTCTAGATAAAGGAATGATTTCCTTTAAAGAAGGCGCGGGAATTTCTTTATTTAAAGAAATAAAAATCGCCGGCGTTAAAGAATCAATTTTTTTCTGATATTTTTTAAGAAAATAGTTTTTAAACATTTTTACCCTTTAATCTTTATAACTCCGATACACTTAGCAAAAAAAGAACTCCGTTATCAGCGTTAATTAGCGTTATTAAAATTAGCGGTTACTCGCGTTCTGCTTTAAATACGCGAAAATAAAATCATCTAGTTTGCCATTCAGAACTCCCCAGGCATCATGATTCTCTAGATTAGTTCTATGATCTTTCACTAAAAGATACGGATGCAAAACATACGACCGAATCTGTGATCCCCACTCTATTTTCTGTTTCTTGCCCGAAATATTTTCCAATTCTTTTCTCTTCTCTTCTTCACGCTTTTCATACAACTTTGCTTTTAACACACTCATTGCCGCGTACTTATTTTGATGCTGCGACCGCTCATTTTGACTACCGACTATAATACCGGTAGGCAAATGAGTTATCCTTACGGCAGAGTCGGTAACGTTGACATGCTGACCGCCGGCACCGCTCGCGCGAAATGTATCAATCCTTAACTCTTCCGGTTTAATATCAATATCTATTTCATCCTTAATTTCAGGCAAAACATCTACTGAAGCGAAAGAAGTATGACGCCGTTTATTAGAGTCAAAAGGAGAAATCCTTACTAACCTATGAACTCCTCTCTCTGACTTAAGCAATCCATAAGCCCGGCGCCCCGTCATAAAAAAAGTAATATTTTTTATTCCTGCTTCTTCCCCGCGCACCTCAGTTAAAATACGAATTTTAAACTTATTATCTTCAGCCCACCGAAAATACATCCTAAAAAGAATATTCGCCCAATCGCAAGCCTCTGTCCCTCCCGCGCCTGAATTTATTTCTATAATAGCGTTAGAATTATCAAATTTACCGGAAAAAATAATCTTCAACCTCAGCTTCTCACAATTATCTTCCAAACTCCTAGCTTCCTTTGTCAAATCATCCTCTAACACCCCATCAGAAAGAGACAACAACTCTTTAAGTTCTTTTAGCTTATCATTTAAACTATCCCAAGCATCTACATCAGCCTTGGCTTCCTTAAGTTCGCCCACAACAATAGCGGCTTCTTTCTGATTCTGCCAAAACAAAGGTTGACCCATTTTTAGCTGCAGCTGTCCGACAACTTTACGTTTATCCTCAACATTAAGGAGTTTCTCAAACTTCTTCAACTCCACTTCTAAATCCTTAATCTTCTTCTTTACTTCTTCCATACTTCTTACTTCCTACTTCTTACTTCTTACTTCTTACTTCTCTAAAATTATATCAACTCCTTATTTCTCAACTCCATCTCTAATTCTTCTCTCTTATCCGCGTATTCCAAAGCGGTTTGCGCTGTAATTGTTTTTTTCTCTACCAAATCTACCAAGCATTGATGAAAACTCTTCATCCCATAAACATCGCCTGCTGAAATATACTTGGGAATCTCCCAAATCTTGTTTTCCCGAATAAGCCGAGAAATCGATGGGCTTCCAGTTAATACCTCATAGGCGGGAATTAAACCATTACCATCCGCCAGAGGAACCAATCTTAAAGAAAGTACTCCTTTAAGAAGAGTGGCGAGCTGATCAAGAATAAAGTGATGCTGGTGAGGAGGGAAAAAATTTACTATCCTTTCCACCGTAGAAGAAGCGTTGACAGAATGAAGAGTTGAGAAAACTAATACTCCCGTCTCAGCGGCCGCCAATGCCGCGTGACACGTCTCTTGATCTCGAATATTTCCTATATATATAACGTCGGGAGAATGAACAGCAAACTGCCGTAACGCGTCATTATAAGTATCCACATCCAATCCAATCTGACGTTGATTCACCATACATCTTTTATCGCCAAAAACAAATTCAATCGGTTCTTCAATTGTTAAAATATGTCTTGCCATATTAGTATTTATATATTCCATCATACTAGCAATAGCTGTAGACTTCCCGCTACCAGTAATTCCTGTAACTAGAATTAATCCTCGTTTCTCTCGACAAAATTTTTCTAAAACTACCGCGGGAAGGTTTAACTGTTCAAATGAAGGAAGACGTAAATCAATTTTCCTTATAACAATCGAAGGCGTATTCCTCTGAAAAAATATCCCAACACGAAACCGCCAATTATCCCGATGCCAGACAGTAAATTCACAACTCTTCTTTGCCGCCAGCATCTCTCTATCTTTATCGTTAGTCATCTCTTTAACTATTTTTTCAATAACTTTAATATCTAAAATATCATCGTTCACCTTTTCTATTTGAGAGTTTATACGCCCTTTCAGGCAACTATTAACCCGTATAAACATATCCGAAATATTCCGACTAATCATTATTTCTAAAATATCTTTATAATCCATGCTAATCCCTCCCTTTAAATAGTTATAAGTTTTAGGTTTTAAGTTCTAAGTTTTGAATCTAACACAAGATATATATTTTCAAATATCTATCTGCGATTTATAATCTATTCTATCTTAACACTTATTACTTAAAACTTAAGACCTATAATACTTTTTTTTCGAATTCGGTCATACTTTAGACCAAAGACCAAAGACTAATAAAGGATAGTATCCTTATTTAAAAATATCATATTGAAAATAAAAAGACTTTTAACCCTTTGGTCTATGGTCTATGGTCTATGGTCTATGGTCTATTAATCAATCCCTTTTTTCTCAATAATTTATGATAGCTCTGCGCGAATCTATGAGCTTGGTCCCTTATTCTTTGTAAAAGATGTAAACAAGGGTTATCTTTAGGTATAATCAAAGGACTTTTTTTATCAGGAAACCATATCTCCTCATTACGTTTAGCAATCCCTATAAGAGCGGAAGCCTCTCCTAAAGCAGCCATTTCTTGCCTCACCCTCTGAACATGCCCTTTACCTCCATCAACAATAATCAAATCAGGCAGTTTTCTATTTTCTTCTATAAAACTCTTATATCGGCGCCTAAAAACTTCTCCTATCATAGCATAATCATCTATTTTTTCTACTTCTTTTATTCGATACCGGCGATAACTATTTTTATCAGGCTCTCCATCTCTAAACACAACTACTGCCCCAGTTGCCTGCTTTCCACTCAAAGAAGATATGTCCATAGCCTCAATAACTCGCGGCAAAGAGCTTAACCCCAAAATTTCCTTTAAAGACAAAAGCTGATTAACACTTCCTTTACCATGATAAAGCGTATTTAACACAACCAATTTATCCCTTTCTCGAGCAGCTTCTTCAAACTTTTTCTGCTCTGATAATTTTTTCATGTTTTTCTCTAACTCGCGAATTAGCTTTTCCCTTTCCCCCTTTAGTATTCTATAAATACTTCTAATATTCTTTCTATATTCCCGCGCCGACACCTTCTTAGCACAAGGGCCCGGGCAAAGACCAATATGATAGAATAAACAAGACTTTCGAAACCGTCCCCGGCAAGAACAATAAGGAAACACTTTTCTTACCATATCTAAAGCTGCTTTTAAAAGTTTTACCTTAGGATATGGTCCCAGAAGAATACTATCTGTTTTACCTTTTGGCCTAGAAACAAAAATACGAGGGAATTCATCTTTGGTTATTTCTACATAAGGATAACTTTTATCATCTCTTAAAGCAATGTTATATTGAGGTTTTCTTTCTTTTATTAAAGAAGCTTCTAAAATTAACGCTTGCGCTTCGCTTTGACACTCAATATACTCAATATCCTCAACCTTACTCATAAAAACATCGGTCTTGTGAGTCCTACTAGATAAAAAATAACTAAGTACTCGCTTTTTCAAAGAAGCGGCCTTACCTATGTAAAGGGTTTGATCCTTCTTCGATTTCATGATATAAACGCCGGGAGTCTGAGGAAATTGTTTTACCTTGTTTTTAAGCATATCTTGTTAGAAACCAGTAACCAGTTTACAGAAACCAGAAGAAAGAGAGTCCCTAGAAATAGGCATTTACTGATTTTCTCTGATTTCTAGTTACTCTTTCTTTCTCTCTTCTCTGGTTTCTGTACTCTGGTTTCTGGTTACTCTTTCTAAAATCATTCTCTTCACATACTCTAACTGCTTTATACCAATAAAGCTTCCTATCCCAATAAATATAGCCACAAACACCCCTACTACAACACAAATCTTAATATATTTAGAAAGCTCTAACGACTGCCAAAGAAAACGTGAAAATATTCCTGAAACAATGCTAAGCGATATTACTTTTATAAATTGAGCCTTAGTATCTTCCCAAATAATCACGCCTATTTTTTTTATAAGGGCGTGGTAAAGCAAAAAAACATTACAGCCGGCAGCTATACTACTACCTAAAGCAACTCCTCCTACCTTCAAAGGGAACATAAATAAAACGCTCAATCCCACATTTAGTAAAAGACAAATCGCCGTAGTCTTTGCCGCGGTAGCTGTATCTTTTAACGCGTAAAAAGCGCTTACTAATAATTTTATCAAACAAAAAAAGAATAATCCAAAGGCATAAAAAAAAAGCGCTCCCGAAGTAAGAAACCAAGAAGTATCCGTGAACGCTCCCCTTCTAAAAACGACATCTATTATTCCGCTCGGAATAAAAAGAAAAATACTCACAATAGGAATAATAAAAAAAACAATATTCTGAAAAGAAAAAACAAAAAGCTTCTTAAACTTGCTTATATCTTTCTCCTTATGGCAAGATGATAAATCCACAATTATAACGCGGGATATAGAAAGAGCGATTAACGCAAAAGGGAATTGAATCAATCTATTCGCGTAATAAATAGATGATATAGCACCTTGACCTACTATAGAAGTTAAAGAGCATAATATAGTATCTAAAACAACGCTTAAATGATAAATCACACTTGACCAAACGCGAGCAGGAAATAATCTTAACATTTCAATAATATCTTTATCTTTAAACAGTCCCTTAAAGTTAACCCTAAAGACAAATCCTTGCTTCTTTAGAAAAATAAAAGGGAAAATTATTTGTAAAATTCCGGCAACGATTACAGAAACAACAAGAATATAATTCTCGAAAAATCTGCTAAAAAACAATATCCCTATAATGAATGACGCGTTCAAAAAAGCCGGTGTTAACGCGGGAACAAAAAAACTCTTCAAAGACTGTAAAATAGCATTTATATTTACCGAAATTCCTATAAGAAGAAGATAAAAAAAAGTTATCCTGGTAAAAGAAACCGCAAGATTAAACTTATATGTTTGAGATAAAAATCCTGGAGCAATCGCTATAACTAAATATTTACTAAAAATAACCCCTAACAACGTGATCGCAGATAAAATAATGAAAAACAAAAATAAAAGGTTGCTGCCGACATTGAAAATTTTGGATTTATCCTTGTGGTGTTCAGATAAAATAGGAACAGCGATAGAATCAGCAAATCCTTCACCAAAAACGCTGCGAAACAGATTCGGAAGCCTAAAAGCAACCAAAAAAGCTTCTAAAATTGGCGAAGTTCCAAAAAAAGATGCAATCAGAATATCCCTTATAAATCCCAGAAACCGGCAAATAAGCGTTCCAGAACCTGTTAATGAAGTGTTCTTTATGATTTTTTTAAACATATACCTTAAAACCCTGCCATCAGTTCTTTAAGCTATGGAATTAGGGGCTTATGAGTACCGAGGCAATCCCCTAAAATCTTCTTGACAGCCAACATTTATTCTGATATAAATGCTTCTTACAAAATATAAGGAGATATTTATGCCACAAAAACTGTCAGGAAAAAAAGAACTACGAAAAACTAAAAAAAGACGCCTAAGAAACATTGATATTAAACAAAAAGTTAAAATTACTATAAAAAAACTTAAAGCCGCTATTACCGCTAAGGATTTTGAAACTTGCGAACAAATGCTAAAAGTTGTATACAAAATGTTAGATAAAGTAGCTTCTAAAGGTGTAATTCATCCGAATAAAGCGGCACGGAAAAAAAGTCGTATTGTCAAATTATTAAATAAAGCGAAATCAGCTCCAGCCAAAGAAACAACCCCCGATAACTAAAAATCTTTAAACCCTTTCTAATGCTGGCGTGGAAGAAAATAATTTAGCCAGCAATAATTCAATAGTAAGCTTTGTATCTATTCCTTTTTCCTTTATTGCTCTATCCGCTTCCCATAAATATGAAAACTTAGTTTCTTTATCAAAAGTATTTTTGGAATATGATACTTCCCGGACAAGAACACCCAAAATTAACGGACCTATTTCTCTAGGATTACTCTTCTCAAAAAGCCTTTCTAAAAAATAGAAAGAAGAATTTAAATCTTTATTCCGCGCGCTCCTTTTAAAATCCTCTAAAGAAACTTCTTTTATCCTGGATGCGACTTTAAAAATAGCCGCTTCTTTAAAAAGAAGACTAAAAAATGCATCGCTACTAATTTTCTTGTCTCTTTGCAACTGGAAATAATCCTTCTCTATTTCCAGAATAACATAACTGCTAGAAACTATTCTTCTATAATTTTCAAAAAGGAATACCCTAACTTCTTTAGCTAAATTATAGGCATCCTTAATTATTATGATTTTTTCTCGATCAAAAGAAAAGGTAAGGATTTTATCTTTAAAAGTTTTAATATCTATTTCTTTTCCATAAAAAGTAAAGATACTAAGCTGAGAGGGTATCTGCTGCCGGAGGCGTTTCTTTATGGCATCAAGAGTATTTTTACGCTGCTCGAAATCTAGCCCGGCAACTATAAAAGTTTTTTTCTGACTATTTACCATTCCTCAACAACTGCCTCTAGAATCCTACGCGCGGTATCATCGATAATATCTGTCTGAGCATTTTCTTCCGTCGTCTGCTGCGCTCCTGACAAATAGTAGCTGGTTTCACCTATCACTTGCTTCTCTTTTATAACCTCACCATCAGAATCAATGAGTTTAGTCATAACAACAAGCCTTAGACGCTGTTCCTGAACATCTTTACTATCCGTATATCTCAACGTTTCTTTTTGATACTCTGTAATATTGCAACTTAAAACTAAAGCATTTTCTTCTACACTTACAACTTTTAAATATCCAAACACATTAAACTTATTAACAATAGTATTGGTTAACCGCTTCTCCAATAAAACAGGAGATACAGTATAGTTAGAATTACGTCTTGATTCAGAAGTTATATCTACTTTATTTACCACAGGCTTTATCATTATTCTATCTTCTTTATAGACAAATCCCTTGGTCGAATATCCGCAGCCGGATAGTCCATAGACCATAGTCCATAGTCCATAGATTAGAATAATAAGCTTTTTATTCTTCATAGCTTTGTAGCTCCTTTATCTTTTCCTCTGCCAATGAAACATAATCGCTGTCGGGATAATCATCAACCACTACTTTATAATAAATAATCGCGCTATTATACTTTTTTTGTTTTTCATAGAACTGAGCGATATCAAACTTCTTCTTTGCTTCTTTATTCCTTAACTCTGACAATTTATCGGTTGCCGCGGCCACTACGTTCGCGTGTGGATGCTTCTTTATAAATTCATCCAGCCGTCTTGTCGCCTCTTCCAAAGCAGAAGAATCATACCCTCCGCCAGGATAAGCTTTAGCTGTTGCTATCGCCAGCTGATACCTTGAAGGAAGCGCCCATTCGCTGTCAGGATAATCATCAATGACTTTTTGAAAAGCCTCTCGCGACGCGTCAAAGCGAACCAACCCCATAAGAAGAACTCCCAGCTTATACTGCGCGACAGCAGCATATTCAGAATAGGGAACCTTATCCACTATTGTCTTAAAAATCTCAATTGCCGGATGCTCAACAAAATCATACATTGATACCCCTAACCACCTTTTAGGTTCCCGGCTCAAAAAATACTCTCCTATTTCGTACTGGCTCTTAACAATCTCTTTTATTCTCTGACTATTAGGATAACTAACCAGCACCTTCAAATACTCTAAATAAGCCTGATAAGGCTGCTTTAACTCTTGATAGCACTTTCCTATAAAAAATTGAGATTCCGCGGCTTCAACGGCGTCGGGATAATTAACAATAAGCTTCTTAAACTTCTGTAGCGATACCTTGTATTGCTTATCATCAAAATACTTCTGAGCCTCTCTGTATTGAAGATAGGGAGTAACTAACGCCGAGTACTTAGGATTCTTAAATTTTTTTGTCTGAGGCGACCAGATCCAAAACGAATAAGCGTTAAAAGAAAATAAAGATAATAATATAAAAACAACTACTTTTATCATGGATTACTTTTTTTCTTGTAACAAAATGTTTTTTATCTGTTTTTTCAGCTTTGGAATATCCTTCCTCGCAGTGTCCCAAACAGCTTCTAAATCCACTCCAAAATAATCATGAATAAGTTTATCACGCATACCAGCTATATCTTTCCACGGAATATCTATATAGCGATTACGTAAACTTTTAGATATGTTCTTTGTGGCTTCACCAATTATTTCAATTTGACGAATAACCCCATCCTGAATAAGAGTAGTAGACATAAATTTTTTGCAATTTACTTTCTTTAAATATTTCTCAATCAACACCATCGCGTCATCAATATGCCGCAAATATACTGTATCATCTTTTTTCATCCGTAAATCACCCGGGCCTGGCTTTCAATCCTATCTATAAGATAGGGACTTATTGCCTTTCTGGTTAATAAATCTACTTTTATTCCTATTGTCTCGGATAGTTCTCTTTCTATCCGCACTACCTCAAGCAAACTCTTTCTTTTGGAAAATTTAACTATAAGATCGATATCGCTTCCTTTTTTTGCTTCTCCTCGGACATAAGAACCAAATAAGACAATTCTTACAGCGTCTTTCCGTATAAGAAAATCTTTGATTTGTTTCAACTTTGTTTTACGCATAACCGTATTATACCTTATAAAATATATTCTTCAAAAACTTATTTCCCTTCCACCATTGACAATTTATTTTTCAATATTTCGGTTCAGTCGAAAAAAAGTTAATTACATCTCATCAAGATACAACTCTTATGGTATCATCCTGTCATAAAAAGTCAAAAAGATTATTACAAGCAATAGCTATCCGAAAAACTCGTTTTTTCCATACAGCGCATGTTATAATTCAGACGTACAGATTAATACGCCCTAATTACCTTCGATTCGCCGGCATTACTTTACTTAGAATATCTTCTTTCTATCCACGTTCATTAATCACTCTTTTTAATTTCCTATACCGCCAAATAATAACTAATGTTACCGTAAGAAGAACATAATAAACACCTGCCATATAAGAAGAAAACCTACACTCAAAATAGGCAAGACTAAACGAACCGAATACCCGCGAAAGAAAAACAAACCCGAATACTCCCAAAGAAAGAATACTCCCTATAGATTGAGCGATAAATCCCAGGGCTGAAAAAACAATCAACAAAAAACCAGTAGTTAAAAGAAGAGTGAAAACCGGAATTAAAATTAAATTATAAAGCACGCTAAAAAAGTATATCCGTCCAAAATAATATGAAATTAACGGAGTAAGGAAAAGAGTAACGCAGAAAGAGCAAAAAAACAAACCCTGAACATAATTAAAAAATCGATTCTTAAAAACTTTAATAGGAAAAATCTTAAACCAAACAATTAATGCGAATACCGCCAAATAAGATAGTTGAAATCCTACTTCAAACAATGCCAGAGGATTCATTATAAGCATACATAATCCTGCTAATCCTAAAGAATTTAAAAGGTTTACTCTACGCTTCACAAAAAATCCTGTCACGAAAAAAGAATACATGAGCGCTGCCCGTAATGTAGACTGAGCCATTCCGGTAAGAAATGTGTAGAGAAAAAGAAATAAAACAGAAATTATCAGACATTTCCTGAATGGCAAATAAAAAAGTCTAAGGATAAAAAACACTATCAACGATATAAGCCCCAGATGAAGCCCACTTAAAGCTAGAAGATGCGCGACTCCCGAATCCGTAAGTATTTGTTTCTCATCCCCTAATACTTCCCTTCTTCCCAGCAATACCGAAGACATAAATCTATATCCTTGCTCACTAAGGTTATTTTTAAACACGCCAAGAATATAATCCGTAGTTTTGCGCGCATAGCTATCCCAGAAAGATTGTGGCAATTGCTCAATTTTCGCATCTTTTTTTACCCATAAGCTATAAAAAGCTTTACCTTTATATTGTTGTTTACTCAACCTGGCCTTTAGCCGGTAGGAACCTAAATACCCTAAGCTACGGGTGTAATCATTAACCCGCACCCGTTTATTGAAAGCTTTTACAATAGCATAAAGACTGTTACGTTTAGACTGTTCCTGAGGTAAAGAAATTACTTTGATTACATATTCACCTGGTTCGCCTAAATAAGAAACTATTCCCCGACTGTGCCGCGCCGAAGGAATAACCCATAATCCGCCGAGAGAAATAAAAAGCACTATGATAAAAATGTCAGAAAGGAATAATCTCTGTTTTTTGTAGAAAAAAATTACCAAGGCACCCGAAAAAACACAAGCGCTAAGAAACACCCAGAATAAAGGAAAAGAATGGCCAAGGATAATCCCCGTCAAAAAGGCTAGAAAAATACCGAACAACAACAAATGACCGAAATTCTTACTTTTCATTTAGAAAATTATATAAGAACCTCCAGGGTCTGTTAAAAGACAACATATTTTTTGATACGCTCAGCTTTTACGTCCCCGATACCCTTAATCTTTTTTAGGTCATCAAAATTACTAAACGCGCCATATTGAAAACGATATTTTATTATTAACGCGGCTGTTTTATCTCCTATCCCAGGAAGTTTAGTTAATTCATCTTTACTTGCTGTATTTACATTTATAACTTCTAACCGGTTCTTTACCCCTGAAAAAACCGAATCCTTATCTATTACGACAGAACTGGGCTTAACATAATTCTTGTTCGCAAAACGCAACAAGCTTCCCGTCAAAATCAAAATCCCTATAAAAACAATAACTTTTCTTTCTGTAGGAGTTAGTAAAAACATATTTTATAGCGTAGAACGAATAGCGTTTAGCTCATAGAAAAAAACTATTTACTCTATACGCTAACCGCTAGATAACAATATTCACTATTTTTTTCTCTATATAAATGATTTTTTTAGGCGTGCGGTTGGCGGTTACCTTTAAAACCTTAGCAAGAGCTAAAGCTTTCTGCTCAATATCTTCCTTAGCCCACTTAACGTTTATCTTCATCTTATCTCTTACTTTACCATTAACTAAAACAGCCACCTCTACCTCTTCTTGATGTAAATGTTTTTCATCAAACCGCGGCCAAGCTTGACTGAATATCGATTTATCATTACCGAAAACTTTGTTTACTTCTTCACTAATATGGGGTGTAAACGGCGCTAACAACAAAAATACAGTTTCTAGCGCCTGTTTAAATATTTCTTTTCTTAACTCTCCCTCAGATAAACTTTTATATGTTTGGTTAACCAGCTCCATAATCCTACTTATTGCCGTATTAAACTGAAAATTACCTTCCAAATCAGCAGTTACCTCTCTTATAGTAGAATGCATCTTCCTTACTACTGCTTTTTCACATTCATTAAAACTGTCTGCGGTGTCACCTTCTTTATACTCTTTAAACATATCGACTAACCTCAAACACCGCTGAATAAACCGCCAACACCCGGAAACACCTTCATCCTGCCATTCAGCGTCTTTCTGAGGCGGCCCCATAAAAAGAATATACAGACGCATTGTATCAGCACCATATTTTTCAATAATATAATCGGGAGCGACAACGTTGCCTTTTGACTTTGACATTTTCGCCCCATCCTTTACAATCATTCCCTGCGTAAACAACCTCTTAAATGGTTCAGGAAATTCAGTTTTTACGCTATCTATATCTATAAGAAATTTATATATAAACCTTGAATACATAAGGTGTAATATCGCGTGCTCCACGCCGCCAATATACTGATCTACCGGCTGCCATTTAATTATTTCTTCTTTGTCAAAGGGAATATTTTCTTCCTTTGGCGATAGATATCGCAAATAATACCAGCTGGAATCAACAAAGGTATCCATAGTGTCAGTCTCCCGCTTAGCTTCTTTTCCGCATTTTGGACACTTTGTTTTTATAAAATCTTGAACATAAGTTAATGGGGACTGCCCCGTGGAAAGAAACTCAACCTCCTGAGGAAGAGTAACCGGCAAATCTTCTAAAGGAACAGCTACTTCACCGCACGTCAAACAATAAACAATAGGTATCGGCGCTCCCCAATAACGTTGCCGAGAAATCAACCAATCTCTTAACTTATAATTAACCGCCTTTTTCCCTATTCCTTTATTCTCCATATATTCGACAATTCTATTTTTTGCTTCTTCTGAACTTAATCCATTAAACTCTCCTGAATTAACCAACACCCCTTCCCCCTCATACACCTCAAACTCTTTATCAGAAGTCCGATGACAGAATTCCGAAGACTGATTTCTCTTCTGATCTTCATCATCGATTTCCTCTCCGTTTTCTGTTCTCTGTCTTCGGTCTTCGGTCTTCGGTCTTTTAATAACTTCAATAATTGGTAAATCATACTTCTTGGCAAACTCATAGTCCCTCAAATCATGGGAGGGAACACACATGATCGCGCCGGTACCGTATCCAGTAAGAATATAATTAGCTACCCAAATAGGAATTTTTTTACCGGTCATAGAATTAAGAGCATATTTTCCCGTAAAAATACCTTCTTTATCAGAACTATCCAGAAGCCGCGCGCAAGGCGGCTGATTTCTTAATTTCTCTATAAATATTTTTATTTCTTCTTTATTAGAAACGTCCTCTAAAATCTTATCTAAAATAGGATGTTCCCAATTTAATGCCAGAAATGTCGCCCCAAAAATAGTGTCAACTCTGGTTGTAAAACACTCTATCTTTTCACCATATCCTTGCACGGAAAAATTTATCTCTACCCCCCAAGATTTCCCAATCCAATTCTGCTGCATGCTTTTTACTCTATCCGGCCATTCACTAAGAAAATCTAAGTCTTTTAATAATCTATCGGCGTAATCTGTAATTTTAAAAAACCACTGATTTAACTTCTTCTGATCAACCTGAGTCGAACAGCGTTCGCAAACTCCATCAATTACCTGTTCATTAGCTAAAACCGTTTTACACGAAGAACACCAGTTAACATACGCTTCCTTTTTATAAGCAAGCCCTGCTTTATAAAGCTGCAAAAATATCCACTGCGTCCATTTATAATAATCCGGCAAGCAGGTTGTAACCTCTCTATCCCAATCGTAACCAATCCCCCAACTATCCAGCTGCTGTTTTATCCTATCTATATTCTTAAGCGTCCATTCCCTAGGATGAATCTTTCGTTTTATTGCCTGGTTTTCTGCCGGCAACCCAAAAGCGTCCCACCCCATAGGGGATAAAACCTCTAATCCTTGCATCATCTTATATCGGACGACAGCATCACCAATAACATAGTTACGGGCATGACCCACATGAAGCTCACTAGACGGATAAGGAAACATTACTAAACAATAATATTTATCTTTTGAGCAACCCTTTGTATCTACCTTAAAAAGACCCTCTTTCTTCCAAAAATCCTGCCATTTCTTATCAATTTGTTTATTATAATCCATTCTTCCTCCTCTTACCTTATTTGTTAAAGGGTTAGGGTCAGGATACCGGTTTGGAAAATTGGGTTAGGTAGTTAGTGTCTTTTACACCTAACCTTGACCTAACTACCATACCGGCTTCTTGACCTTAACCCAATGACCTATCCCGAAGTTGCCTAAATTTCATATCCTACAATTATTAACCATTATACAGCTTTCTTACTACCTCAAGATTCCTCATATCATCTTCATCTGTTTTCTTAGGCGTTTCTAAAATAAAAACTAAATTTCTAAATACTTCGTTTCTCAAAATAAGCTCAAACCCTTTTTTTCCAATACACCCTGCCCCAATATCATAATGCCGGTCGTTTTTTGACCCTAACTTCTCTAATGTGTCATTAAGATGAATAACTTTAATCCTATCTAAACCTACTTCGTTCTTAATTTCATTAATTAATTCATCTAACCCCTCTTGGGTATTTATTTTATAACCTGCAGCCCAAGCATGAGCTGTATCTAAACAAACACCAACCCGCTTTGACCATTTAATATTTTCAAACACTTCTTTAAAATGAGAAAACTTATACCCTAACCACCTACCGCTGCCGGAAGTATTCTCCATAAGAATATTAGTTTTTACTCCTTTTGTTTCTTGAAGAATCTTCTCTAAAGCGTGAGCAATCCTTAATAGCCCCCGGCGCTCTGTCCCACCTTTAAAAGACCCCATATGCGTAACAAGGTAATCGGCACCTAACTTGTCCGCCTCCACTAAATCATCAATAAAATCTTTTATTGTTAGTTTATAAAACTTGATCCAGCTTGAAGCTAAATTAAGCGTATATGGAATATGCACAACGACAGGACTAATTTTTTCTTTTTTTACTTTTTGTTTAAATATCTTTATATTTTCTTCATCTAAAGATACTTTTCTAAACATCCTGGGGTTACGGGCGAAAATTTGCATAGTATTACACTCTAGCTTTTTAGCTCTATCCACTGAACTATAAAACTTACCTGCGCTGGAAGCCTGAACACCTAGTTTAAGCAATTTTATCACCTATCATATAAATATAAAATGGAGCCGGAGGGATTTGAACCCTCGACCTCAACGCTGCCAGCGTTGCGTGCTCCCAACTGCACCACGGCCCCATACTCCTTCGCAATGAAAAATACTAACTTCAAATCACACAAGATATTATCATCAGACACAGAAATTGTCAATTGACAAAGAAATTAAGAAATGCTATATTTAACTAGCTCTTTATATATCTTTTTCACGTTTTCTCCAAATTATGACCTATGAGCTATTCTTGCCGGAGTGGTGGAATTGGCAGACGCGCTGGACTCAAAATCCAGTCTCCGCAAGGTGGTGAGGGTTCAACTCCCTCCTCCGGCACCATAGCTTCAACGCATTCACTTTTACCCCCCTTTTATTAACTTCTTTTTTACATTAAGACATTGTTGGATACAATCATCCCTTCGGGAACTCCGATTTCATCGGAGATTGTAGACAACTCCCTCCTCCGGCATTTTCATATTCCTTGCCCCTTTCTTTATATTTGCGAATAGATCGCGCCTCTACTGAACAGCCTCCCCCCTATTTATTTAACCGTTTTCTGGTATAATAGCTTAATATGGATTACAAATTCAAGCTGGATAAGTTTCAAGAAGAAGCAATAGCTTATACTCGAAAAAACCATTCCGTAATTGTAAGCGCGCCAACCGGAGCCGGTAAAACTCTTATTGCCGAACACATCATAGAAGATTGTATTAGCCGCGGTAAAGGCGTAATTTACACCGCGCCCATAAAAGCGCTAAGTAACCAGAAATTCAGAGATTTCTCAAAAAAATACCCCGAAAACACAGGAATTCTTACCGGCGACGTAAGTATAAACCGAGACGCCGCTATCCTTATTATGACAACAGAAATTTTCCGTAACGCCATCTTAGTCGAACCCCAAAGTTTCGCCCACCGGGAATGGATAATTTTTGATGAAATCCACTATCTTGACGACATAGAACGCGGCACCGTATGGGAAGAAACAATTATCCTTCTTCCTCCTCACATGAGAATGCTGGCATTAAGCGCCACCATACCTAATATTGATGAATTCGTAAGCTGGTTAAGCAGCGTGCATAAATTTCCTATAAAATCAATCATTGAAAAAACTCGCCCCGTTCCTTTACACTTTTTTTTTCAATGTAACAACGAAATTTTTTCAGACTTTAAAAGGCTGCAAACGTCCGGCCTTATCAAAAAAGATTTAAAAACATTCTCTCATAAAAAAGAATATGCCCCTATTAAATCTAACCGCATGGATACGATTATTGAATTCTTAAATAAAAAAAATGGTCACCCATGTCTATACTTTTCTTTCTCCCGCAGAAGGTGCGAAGAATTAGCGGGAGAAGTATCACACCATACCTTTCTAACACCTCAAGAACAGGAAAAAATAACAGGCATTTTCAACTCTCTAATAGACAAATTTAACATAACTTCCGGACACCTTAGTTTTCTCTACCCTCTAATAAAAAAAGGTATTGCCTACCACCACGCCGGGCTTCTTCCCACATTAAAAGAAATTATTGAACAGCTTTTTACAACCGGCCTTATTAAACTCATTTTCACAACCGAAACCTTCGCGCTAGGAATAAACATGCCGGCAAAAACTGTTATTTTTGACAACATGAGCAAATTTTACGGTCGATACACCAGTTACCTTAAAACCCGCGACTTCTACCAAATGGCCGGACGCGCGGGAAGAAGAGGCATTGATAAAGAAGGATTTATCCTAGTACGCGTAAACCCTAATCGTATAGACACAGCATCCTTAGAAGATATTATCTATGGCAATTACGAACCAATAAGAAGCCAACTTAACTCCTGTTACGCGACTATATTAAATCTGTACAAAATAATGGGAAACAAAATTTACGATATATACCCCCAGTCTTTTCATTTTCACCAGGCAAAAAGTTGGGCAAAAAAAGAAGTTTTAGGTCTATTTAAACGTAAAATTTCCTTATTGAAAAACACAGAATACATCATTGGTGAAAAGATTAGCTGGAAAGCGGATCTGGCCGCCAAAGTCTACAGCTTTGAACTCCCCATTTCAGAACTTTTTGACAGAGGCATACTTGATGGACTTGACGAAGAAAGTTTATTTATCACAATAACCGCTCTGGTATATGAACCAAGGAAAGGGGAACAAAGACCTAAACTAAACAAAAAAATCAAACGCCTACGCCAGATGCTTACCGAAGTAATAAAAGATATTCATCGTAAAGAGCGAGATTTTAATATACGAGATTTAAGTAAAACCTTCTACTTCCATTTAAGCCAATATTGCACGTTGTGGTTTCAAGGAGCGGATTTTGCGAAATTAAGCAAAGCCTGCCACGTCGATGAAGGCGAAATTATACGCTACATTAGAATGAGCATTCAAGTATTTAGAGAAATATACGGCTCCTGCACAATAAGCCCGTCCTTAAAGATAAAAATAAAAAACTGCTTAAAAAAAATAAACCGCGACGAAGTAGACGCAGAAAAACAGCTGCGGCAGAAAATATAGATAATAAAAACATATCATATCTGAAAAAATTTACCTTGACAACACGAAAAATACCTGTATTATAAGCTAATTATGAGTAGAAGTTGTATATATTGTGGAAAACGAGCGGTATCAGGATCAACGATTAGCAGGCGGGGTCTACCTAAGTCAAAAGGTGGTGTTGGACTAAAAACGACTGGTATATCTAAGCGTAAATTCGCTCCAAACCTGCAACCTAAACATGTAATCATTGACGGTAAACGCCAAAAAGTTCTTGTATGCACAAAGTGCATAAAGCGCGGGAAATCAACAGTTTCAGCAAAATAACTCCCCTCCCCTTTCTTGATATAATCCATTTTTTACGAAATACTTATGTTTTGCTATTATATGGGAAACACGAAAATCTCGTCGAATCTTTTTGACTTTTTAACCCCTCGATGATACCATAAAACTAATAATTTCAGAAAAAAGGATGTTCGTATATTAATTGTTATAGAAAAACAATAAAATGCAAGAATTAAAAACCAGAAAACAAATCAGATTAAAAAATTATGATTATTCGTTGAATGGGTATTATTTTATAACCAGAGGTTCAAAAAACAGAAATAATATTTTTGGTGAAATTATAAATAATGAAAATACCGTAGGGGCGCTGCTTGCCCACGCCCGTAATAATATAAAATTATCAACAATCGGTCAAATTATAAAAAATCAATGGAATAATATACCAATTCAATACGATAATATTGAATTAGATCATTACGTTATTATGCCTAATCATATACATGGAATTATTATTATCAATAAACGGGCGT
>Ga0180007_10001526_pt1 | contig 31153 bp, 24 predicted proteins | sample MM_PC_MetaG_FD_121122 | JGI IMG/M metagenome (GOLD analysis project Ga0180007, IMG submission 121122) | Groundwater microbial communities from the Aspo Hard Rock Laboratory (HRL) deep subsurface site, Sweden - MM_PC_MetaG | ecosystem: Environmental > Aquatic > Deep subsurface > Groundwater... | reverse complement strand
TAACACATAAACTGTTTGTCTGCTAATTCGTTGTATTCTAGCAATAGAAGTGGCACTTCTGCCACTTCTAAACTGTTTAATAATCCATTTTCTCTTCTTTTCAGTCAACATTCCCATAAAAAATCACCAAAAAGAAGAAAAACTTCAAGATTTAAAGAAGTGTAAACAGATTACGATCTTAAACAGTAATAATTTGTAACAAAATGTTTATATAGTTAATAACCAATTTCTTCTTGTATGGGTGGAAAAAGAGGTCAATTTACTGTTTTTGTTATTCTGGGATTTGTTTTGGTAGTTGCGTTTTCGTTTATGCTTTTTGCAAGAAATGCTATTGTTGAAGCTCAACTACAAGCAAGAGCTGAAAAGATTGTTGATGAAACTCTTAGAACCACTAATATTAATCATTATGTTACGTCTTGTCTTGAGAGTATCACTAATGAAGCTGTTTCTCTAATAGGATTACAAGGAGGTGTTATTTATAAACGTCAAGGTGGGATGATTGATTTGGGTTCTGAAGGAGAAGATTTTATCCCGTTTGAATATAATCACACTATATATAATATAAGTTATGGGTTGGTAATTAATCGTAATGAGTCTTGTCTTGAACCAAATCCTCCCAATTATCCTTTTGCAAATACTTATCTTAAGAATATTCAATCGAAGTATCATTTAGAAAGTGTATGTAATAATGATTGCAGTTCAAATAGCGGGTCTTTTGGTTGGATGTCTCTTTCATTTCTTTGCGACCCTGACGGCTCTAATAAACAAGGAATCAGCACTAATAATCCTTATAGCTGTGGATCTAATTATGGCTCTTTAAGTATTCAAAAACAATTGCAAGAGTTTATTTCCAATAAAACGTCAACATGTGTGAATTTTTCTTTGTTTGAAGATACTTTTGGCTATAATATCACTATTTTAAATCAACCAAATACAACTTTGTTTTTTGGAAGAAAGGGTTTTTCTGTCCAAACAAAATATCCTTTCATAGTACGAGTTGGTTCTTCAGATGTTAAAACATTTGTGAATTTTGAAATTAAAAAGAGTTATCGATTAAAAGAGCTTGTTGAGTTTTTGGTTAAACTTTTAAGAGAAGAAGCCACCAATCCTTTGTTTAATTTAAGAGCTGATTATAAAACTTTTCGTGGAACTTCTGGATGGGACTCTGCAATTGATGTAATTGTTAAAAGCAATGCCTGTGAAGGTTGTGCTATTGGTGTTTTTGATGATGTTGTTCAAATAATTGATAATAAAACTCTTATTGACGGTGCACCTTTTGTTTTTCAGTTTGCAATAAAAAATAGGATTCCTGCTCTTGACTGGATTAATTCTGGAGGTGCTGCAGACATTGTTGTTATGGAAGGTCAGGAAATTCATATAAATCCAAGATCAATTGATCCTGATGAAAATCTTTTGAGTTATAATTATTCTTGGTGGAAAGAGGATTATGATGAAGTATTTGACTCTCTTTGTTGTCAACAGCAAGGAAGTCCTGCTTTTTGCATACAAAACTGTGTGACAAGAAACTCGATAATACCTCACAATTGGAGCCTCTCAGATGAATACTTAGACACTCAGAGAAATGCTTCTTACAAAACAAAGTTTGAAGATACAGGTTTTCATAATGTGAAACTCTTAGTTAAGGATGAAGAGGGACTTTCTGACTGGCAAAACATATCGATTCTGGTTTTTGACTTGCCTGTTGCTGTTATGCAAGCAAGAAATGATTATTCAAATATCAAAAACAACAATGCTTCAATAGAGGATTTTTATTATCTTGATTCAAGTCTTTCTCATGCATATCTTTCACCTATTACCAAGTTTCGATGGACTGATTCACGAGAACCTTTTGAAATTGAAACTCGTGAAACAATAAGAGTTATTCCAAATGAAACAGGTGTTGATATTAAAACAATAACATTGTTTAATTTTTCAAAAAACAGTCTTATGAATGCAAATGCATTGAAAGTTGCTCATGAAATCTCTTTAGAGGTTTACACAAACATTATTGGTTGGTCTTATCCTCCGGACACAGAAGAAATTGTTGTTCATCAATGCTTGCCACATAGAAGCACAGTTGACCCTTATCCTTTTAACACCGGCGATCCTTTTCAAGCAGATCATACTTGCTGTTCAGATGAAGCAGCAACTTGGGGTGAAATAACAACTAATAATTTGTGTTTTGAGTTTAATCAGTTAACTTGTTTTCCATCACAAAACTTAGAGTATTATCCTGCAAACCTTGCTGTAACAGATAACGTGCAAGGAAATGTTTTGGTTGCTGCTGTTTCTCAAATAAGAAGCTTAGATTGGGGTGATAAAAATGATATTTACATGCATAACTACACTCAAAAATGTAGCGGTAACAGGGGTAATGTCTGCTCTGGAATAGTAGATGATTATTGGGAGCTTGCAGTTTCCTGCAATAACAAGGCTGCAGATGAAATTGCAACTTGTCAGGGGCCTTGTGACCCAAGCGACAGTGGATGTAATGTAAATTCTTGTCCAGGAATCTCAAGTCCTACAATAATCACGAACCAATGTTATGATTATAAACCTGGCGAAACTTTTGAAAAGAATTTCTTAAGAACACTCACTTCAAGCCTTTGCAGTGATAATTTAAAGTGTGCTACAGATTTTGGTAATAACAATGGTGTTTTTGGGATTAACGGACTGAATGATAAAAACTTTAAATGTCAAGGTGAGTGCTTCGGTGGTGGTTGCAATTATCCTGTGAATTGTGTTTGCGGATTTGAAGATGATAAACAAGCTATGTGTGGTGCAAGTAAACTTTGTGATGGTAAACTACCTGGTTATTCTTGGTCAATAACTCTAGGCCCGCAAAAAGAGACTGGCTGTAGCGACACTTGTCAGGAAGTCAACTGTCTTTACTATGTTTTTGATTCAAACTCAAAAACTTGTAAGACAACTGCCAATTCTGACGCTGATTGCGATGACAGTTTTGTTTTTGATGATGATACTTATAAGTGCATCAAGTGTACAGATAATATTGAAACAGGTGGTGACGAACCACAAAATACTTGCGAGAGCAGCTGTCCGCATTACGATGATGTTGGAAGCGATAAATGTGATGAAGAAGAACATAACAAATTTATTTGTTCAGGAAACATTGACACTGGAGGATTTTGCAGCGATATCTGCAAGCACACAGATGCAACGCATCAGTGTGAATCAAGCTGTCCTGGTTATTCTGGTGACCCTGCTTGTGATAACATAGCTCCTGACAGTAATAATCTTAACACTTGCAAGAACGCAGGTCAAAGTTATTTTTTAGATATATGTACTGGTAGTTGTGGCTTGATTGATTCAAAGGTTTGTAGCTCACAAGGTGTGGGTTGCACTGCTGATGCTGCTTGTAATGGTAAAATGCTTGGTGATACTTGCGGATTTAATAAAATATGTAATACTCGATGTGAATGTGTTAATAAAAACGCAATGACATAAAATCAAAAATATGTGGACAAACTAATTCAAAAACTATATATATTAGAACATTTATTGATTATAGTAAATATTAAAAAGATGGTGGTTGTTATGAAGAAATTTTTTATAGGCATCATATTATTAGTTTCACTATTTTTATTTTCAGGAAGCGTCTTTGCAGCAGATATTGTTTGTTGTTGTGTTGATTCTGACCCTTATTATTATGAAACTTTACAAGCTAATGAGTGTTCGGCCATCAGTAATTCTGCAGCTTATTCTTACAACTCAACTTTTGCTTTTATTGATTGTCCGTTAAAATGTTTGCCTGAATGTTCTCAAAAAGTTTGTGAAGGAGATAATGCTGGATTTCCAGAGTGTATTTGCGGTTCTGAGGTTTTAACGTCTCCAAACTTTTGTTGTGCTCTTTCAGGAGATGTTTATGCAACACCAAATTTGTGTTTGAAAGATCCTTCTTGTAAAACAATAAATTATTTTCATGTTTCAGGAACTGTTTATGACAAAGATACAAACGTGATTGAAGGTGCAACAATAACTATTGGTGCAAAAGAAACTCAAACAAGAGTTGTCGGTCGATACGACTTGTTAAACATACCTGAAGGTTCGATTTCTATTACTGCAAAGAAAATTGGTTGTAAAGAGCAAACTAAGAGTATGTTTTTGGAGTCAGATTTTATTAATGCAAATTTCCTTCTTGACTGCAGTTATGAACAACAAACTTGTGCTGATGTTTCAGGTGTTTGTTGTAATGATGGTTATGAGTGCGTAAATGCTGAATACGTTGCAACAAGTAATTGTGATGCTTGTTTTTTAAGTTGCAGCAGTGGCTGTCAAAAGATAGTTCCTAAGAGTCAATGTTCTTACGGTGCTTGTGATATTGCAGATAACAATTGGTGTAATGAGACTAATTCATGGGTGTTTTTCAATTTAAATGATCTTTCTGGTTGGCAAACCTATTGTTCAAATGATTATTGTGGTTTAGTTGATCCTGATTGTGCAGCGCCCCAGTGTTATTATGATGGCTGTAATGGTGCTTGTCCAACTGGTTGTAATTCTCCAGAAGATGACCCTGATTGTGGTTTAGGACTTTGTGATGGTTCAAATAATCAGTGGTGTGATACTGTCGCTGGTGTTTGGAAAGGAATAAATGATGGTTTTTGTAATCATTGCAGTGACCCTGATTGTCCTGGTGCTTGTGGAAATAATGTTCGTGAAGGTATTGAAGAATGTGATGGATCCGATTCGAACAGTTGTCTTTTTGGTTGCACAGACCAATGTACTTGTGAATATCATAATGATTGTGGAGATATGTTTGTGGAATTTGGCGAGGAATGTGATTTAAGTCCTTGTAAACAAGGATATTTCTGCACTTCTTCTTGTAATTGTGTGCTTGATGATCCCTGTATTGCTGGTTTTGTTAAAGCTTCAATTCTTTCAACACCCACTTACACTCTTGATAAAACAGCTGTGTCTATAAGTTGGAATCCTCCTGCTTCTTGCGATATAACTTCTTTTAAAATTTTCAGATGTAAAGGGGTGGATTGTGTTCGTAACTGGGTTTTATTAGGAAGCACTGATTCTGATGACAACAATTTTGTTGATGAAACAATTACGCCTAAGATTAATTATGGTTATTATATAAGAACATATTTTATGGGTGGCTTTTACAAAGATTCAAATATTAAATATATTGAAACTGGTGACGAAATTTGTCTTAGTGGAATCACCGGCCAATTTTGTTATGAAGATGACGAGCAAGAACCAGGCATATATACTTGTAATGATGATAATGAATTAGAACTATTTCGAGATGCGGATACTGGTTTTTGTGTTGATGAGAATGGTCCAAGAATTGTTGGCACTGCTGAATGTGAAAACTGTAACAGTTATTATGAAATGTTTGTGTTTGATGTTTTAAACACTCCAACAATAAAAGTTATATATGAAAATCCTTTTGATGATAATCCTCTGGAAAAGAGTTGTTCACAACTACAACTTTTAAGTGTTTGTTATCTTGAAAAAACCTTAACTTCTCTTGACAAGTTTGAAAGTTGTAATCTTAATTCTTGTTATGATTATACTACAAAAGATAATTGTTTGGATAATCCTTGTAATCAATTCATAAAAGATGGTGGTTATTTGTGTGAGTGGAATAATTTTAATGAAGAATTAGGTCTTGGTGTTTGTGTTCCGCAAGAATCAGAAGAACAAAATTGCAGCTTATGTGATTCTGAAAATAACATTTTTAGTGGTTGTAATGAAGAAATCTGTGGTTTATATGGTAATTGTTATTATGATAACGAAGCTAATAGCTATTCTACAAGTGAGCCTAATTCCTTCACTCCTTCCTGTAAGCATGAAACTGAAGTTAAGTGCAGAGATTATGACACTGAAACTGACTGCGTTGGAAATCAAGCTTTAGGAGTTGCTGTTTCTTATGTTAGTGGTGAACGAACTAGCGGCAATCATGAACCAACTTTAAGTGATGATTTTTTTGGATTTGGAAAGTGTCGCTGGGATGCAATAGATAAAACGTGTTATCGTGACGCAGATTTCAACAGTCCACAATTTCCGAATGATGAACGTGTAATGGATTGTGATAGTTTTTCCAATCTCACTTGCTCTAAAGATTTCGAGTCTCCAATCACAACTGTTTTTCCAGAAGCAAAACATGGAAAAAAATTCGTTCAAGAGTTTTTTGCATCCGACGATGTTTCAACAGGAGATGGAATAAAAACATTTTATTGTATTGCAGAAAACAGTTGTTACCCTAAAACTCTTGCAACAAAAACTAATTTTACTCATGAATTATTTTCTGAATCGCCAAATTCTGAAGATTCATACAACTTATTTTATTATTCAAAAGATGCTGCTGAGAACCTTGAAGTTGTAAAAAGCTTTCCTTTCAAGATTGATGCAAAAAGTCCTGTTGTTACAATTACTCACACAACTAATTCTTATGAAATCGATGAAGATGACTGGTACACTGATTTGAATATTAGTCTTTCTTTTGATGAAAACGTTTCATGTAATAATATTAATTTAACAAAACCTGCTGGCGGACATGATAATTATGAAAATATGAGTGGTCGAGAGTTCTCATTGTTTTATGGTGGTCTTTCAGATGGCTGGTATGTTTTTAACTTTGATTGCGCTGATAACTTTGGGAATAAACCTCAAATAACTCTTCCAAAAATATTTAAGATTGAAGGTGATAAAAGAATTACTAATCCACTACCCTATAAAACTTTCAACAAAACTAGTAATATCATTATATCGATTGAAACTGTGAATATTGCTGACTGCAAGTATAGTTCTGAAACACCTTTTTATTCTGAAATGACAAATAGCTTTGTTGCAGATAATAATAAACTAAAACATTCTAAAACAATCAGTGTTTCAGGAACTGGTGTTTATGAGTATTACACTGCTTGTCAAATACAAACACAAGAAGGAAATGAAATTGTTGAAAACAATGCTGGTGATAAAATAATGTTTGCAGTCGACCTGCTCCCGCCAATAACTACCATAACTGAAACTAACAGTAATCAACCTATGGCTTTTAATGACTGGTATAAAAAGGTAGATTTGAAGTTTGATTGTGTTGATAGAACTTATGACACTTCTTCGCATAAAAGTTTAATTAATAATCAGGGTGTTGATTGGTCTTTTGGCTGTAAAGAACTAAGATATTGTAATGGTATAAATTGTGCGTTGGAAATAGAATCGTTTCCCTTTGAAACAAGTTTTTCAGTGACTGGAACATATGATATAAAATTCTTATCAGTAGATAACGGTACAAATCTTGAACCTGTGAGATCTGAAACAATAAAGATTGACAATATAGTCGCTCAGATTTCTTTTAATGTAAAAGATTTTGATAAAAACCCGGTAGATACACTTGGTTATGGCTTTTTTGAATTAACCTTTAATTCTAATAAAGACATTTCAGAAGTCCAAAAATTAACATACAAAGTCAATTCAATCACTAAACCAATTCCAATTCCTTCTTTACCTGATGAAAAAGATAAAAAACAAGTTACTGCAAATTTTGAGGTTTCTGAAGCAGGATTTAGAGATATTAACACTGAAATAGAATTTGCACTAACTATAAAAGATACTCATGGAGTCGTAACACAAACGTCATTCATAAAACAAGTAGATACAACAATTCCTACTGCTCCAACGCTAGAACCAATCTTTAGTAAAACACTTTCAAAAGAATATCCAGTTCATTACTTTGCATCAGCCACTTATGGTAATGGACTAACCAGAACAAACACTTATTATACAAATGATAATGCACTTTTTGTTACAGGAATAACTTCACAATTAGAACTAATGAATGTATTGTTTTACTTAACACAAAACATTTACTTAGAACAAATTCCAATTACAAATTATGACCAACGTGCTACTGAAAACATTGGAGGAATCGAGTTAGATGAAACCACAATTGATGGTACTGCAAACAAAGGCTCTTTCGAAATAAGCGTTGTTGCAAGTCAAGCAGACCTGCGAAGCGACCCTGATTGGGTTGTAGGGAATTACTTGAAGTTCAACAATAAAAGAGAAAGTTATGGTAACTATCATAAATTCTACGAAATAACAGAAGTATTATTCTCAGGACAAACATTCATTAGATTCAAACCAGCTCTTGAACACGCTGTATCTGGGACTGTTGAAGTTTATGAAAAAGACCATGACATGAATTGGTTTGGAAAAGAAATTCCTTTAACTTATAATAATGCTGGCAACAATAACTATCTATTCTATGCATCTGTAAAAAATCAATATGGTCGTCCTGGATCAACAGCAACACACAATCTATTTTTTGACAATCAACCGCCATTAATTGAATCAGATGTTATTCGTGGAACAATAGTTGATGAATTTCAACCAATAAAAATCAACATTAGTGAATATAAGTCCGGGTCAGGAATAAATCCTAACTCAATTGTAATCAGCATAAATAACGGTAGTTTTGTAAATAACGCAACTGTTGGTAATGGACTAACATTTACTTATCTCAAAAGCGATGAATCATCTGATTATTACAGAGTTGTTTATACACCAACAACAGCTTGGAAAACCGGAACATACACGCTTTTATTCAAACTAGAGGATTATGCTAATAACCAAGTAATGGACAACGGATTTAACACACAAGCCTGCTATAATACAAAAGACGGTTGTTGTCTTAATATTTCCGACTCTACATGTGACCCTGACTGTAGATTAGTGAATGGCATTTATGATTTAGGAGAAGACCCTGATTGTACTAATATTGGAAGTTGTACTACAAACAGTGGTGATTGCTGTTTATCAGAACCCACAGATGGAATTTGTGATGCTGATTGTTTTGATAACACGTGGGATTCTGATTGCAATTGTCACCATGGAGAATGCAGTGCAAACCATGAAATCTGTCAATACGGAGAATGGTTAGAATATGGTGTTAGCATTGATGAAGATACTTATTGCGAATTCTCAAAGTGTGGACGTGAAGATCCTATCTGCTTTAATTGCAACTCAACATTTGAAAACACTTGTGACTTCGAAAACAAGGTTTGGTGTAAAAATGATGACGGTGCTTATTACTGGGTAAGAGAAGGATTCAATACTGTTTGCGGTGAAATGGACAGTACTTGTCTTGATGAAAACATTGCTTGTGAGGAAAACGCTTGTGATAGTGAAGAACACATGGTTTGTCATAACAATTATTGGATTTCAAAAACTGAAGCAACGGATTATAATAGTGTTTGCGGAAGAAAAGATTATCTTGCTGGTGGAACAAACGCTCAGGAAGGAGACTGTGACACTTCAAACAACTATTATTTCGATGGTTCTGGATGGACTCTAAACAATTATTGCACGTATACATCAACTAAAAACTTTGATTCTGATTGTTATGAATCAACTTGTTATGATACAACTTGCAATGTTGACTCTGAAACTTACTGTGAAAACAATAATTGGTTTAGTTCAGATTATGAAAATTTATGTGGCTCTAAAGACTCAACCTTTGGCTGTCCATTATGCGTTGAAGGAATATGTGATGTTTTAAACAATGCTTATTGCAGCAATGGGGTTTGGGTAACTAGTGGCTATTGTGATTACAATAATTGTTATCAAGAAGATTCTGAATGTCTTGTGGCCTGTTTAAATACCAAAGATCAATGCTGTTTGCCTGTAGCAGATGGTGTTTGTGATAAAGAGTGTACAAATGCACAAAACGACCCTGATTGTTCAGAATGTACTTCTGCAACCGGTGATTGCTGTGTAGCAATTGTTGATGGTGTTTGTGATGGAGACTGCAATCATCTTGATCCTGAATGTGTAGATGAATGGGTTTTTGACGTTGATAAAGACGCACCAAATAACCCTATAGTAAATGTTATTGGTGTAAATGAGTATAACCCCGACCCACACAACAGGTGGAATATAAAAACCACTCCCCAGTTCATTCTTGATTACACAAAAAGAACTAATGAAACAACTGAAAACCTAAATATTTCAATTACAGAAATTGATATTACACCAAACAACGCCAACATAATCTGTGATACAAATGCTAAAAACTTGTTCCAATGCAGATTTTCTAATAATCTTTTAGAAGCAGATTATACAATTAATGCTGTTGCACAAAAAATGCTTCCAAATGGTAGTTTTGGAAGTCAAGGAACATATAATTTTAAATTGAATATTGATGCGACAAGACCATTATTCAACTTAGAAGTATCACCACAATATGCAAGAAGCGACCAAAGAATCACTGTTACAATAACAAACATTTCAAATGAACAAAACCACGATTTAATGATGAATATGAAGGTTAATGATGTTGAGAGATTAATAAATGTATCACAAGGATACACGTTTTTCATACCTGAAAATTATAATTGGGGTGCTGAAGGTGAAAAAATTGTGGAGTTTAAAGTTATAGATTACGCAGGAAATGAAAAAACACTCACAAAAAGCATTTTCATAGACAACACAATACCTGAAATAATAATTACTGAAATAACAAGTGAGGGCACTATTTTACAAATCAATGAAAACTTAACTGCTGTAAGCAATCGGAACGTAACCCTGTTTGGAATAACATCTATTGACACAACCAATCTTTGCTATTTCGCAAACATTTGCAATCCACCACAAAGTACTTGCATAAGAAGCTGTGCTTCATCGCAAAGCCCATGTATTAATATTAATGGTGAATTCTCGTTATCACCACCAATTTGTGGATTGGACTTAGGAGAATCATTCAATGACATAATAATCACTGCAACTGATAAAGCAAGAAATTATTTTAACAGTACACTCTACGTGCTTTTAGATTTACAACCACCATCACCTCCAAATATTACTATCGGGTAAAAAGAGATGAGAGTTTCAAAAATAGTTTTAATAATAGTTATAGCTTTAGTATTAGCTACAAATGTTTTTTCTCAAAGTACTGTTTTTGAAAAAATAGAAACAACGAATTCCCAACCATTAATAACAATCAAATACTCTGAATACGTAACTATCATTGCAAACCTAACAAGAAATAACAATCAGTATCCCTTAAACATCGATACTTCTAATAACAAAATTTTTTTCATAACTCCAATAAACCATCTTCAAAATGGTGATTATGAACTATCAATAATTGCAACTGACAAACTTAAAAATCCTCAAGTCTCAATTCAACCAATTACTATAAACGCGCCTTATATGAACATTAATATTTTAGAGCCCAATTTAGGTGTTTCTAACAGCACTATTTTTGATGTTGTAGTATCAACCGAAAGAAGTTCTGAGTGCATATATGGATTTTCCAGACCCACAGGACCACCTTATGAATTCATAATGCCTTATGACTTTGTAAATTTTGGAACAGCACACTTTCTTTACGAGGTAAATAAAAAAAATCCTAATCATGAAATACAATTAATATCACCTTCAGCTGATGCTGATGGAAAAGAAAAAATGATTTACGTTCTTTGCAAAGATGAGTTTGGAATAATTCATCCAGGAGAACTATACCTTGCTTATGATAACACACCACCATCATTGGGAGTATTTATTACTCCCTCTCTTGTTAATGATATAGAACTTCCTTGGTCTGAATTAAATATTTCAACAAGTGACAGATCTATTTGCAAACTTCAAGATGAAAGTTTCAACATCGCACAACTCAATAATTTTTCCGCTTATAAAAAAAATCACCGAATCATCCTAAACTACACAAACATTGCTTCTTTAAAAAAAAATGAAGGGTTGTTTGACAAGTATGAATTTATTTATAATATAACCTGCAGAAGCCTTGCGGGATTAGAGTCTAAAAAAAACAATAATTTAGTGGTTGTTGATTTTGATCCTAATTTTGATATAAATCTTAAAAGCCCAAAAGAATATACTGCTCAAAGACAAATATATTTCGAAATTGAAACATCTGTAAAAACACCAAGCGGATGTCGGATTGTTGGAAATTATTTTTCCCTTTCAACAACAGACAACATTCATTACGGTGCAAACCTTGGAGAACTATCTGAAGATGATTATTCTTACGAGATTATTTGTGGAAGCTTACTTGGAGATGTTGCAAAACAAGTAAGTTTTATCGTTGATAGAACAAAGCCAAAAAATTTTACTATGACTGCCAAAAACCCTTCTTGCAGCCTTGATAAGATTCAAGCAGAAGTATCGGCTGTTGATGAACTTTCTGGCATTAAAAATTATAATTATAGTTTAATGAAAGGCGGAATAATAATTTTGGATGGTGAAAAAGAATCGGCCGGAAAAATCAACATCATCACTGAACTTGAAGAGGATGAATTTTATACTTTAAACAGTATCGCTTATGATTATGCAGGAAATTTTTTGGAAAAATCTGCAAATATAAAGGCGATTCCAAACACTAACATTTTGTGTGATTATGAAAAACCTTCTTCAAGAATAACAGTTATTCCTACATTTGAAGGAAGCAAAGTGCTTGTTGAATGTTCTGATTCTAACAGTGGTTGTTCTGAAACTTTTACCTATAAAATAAGCGATGATGAAATTTGTAACCCAATAATTATTGAGTCTTATGATGCGGAAATTATTATAAGTAACTCTTCGTACTTTTGTTGGAACGTCTTTGATCTTAACAACAATAATTTTTCCGATAAAAAGTTTGTTGAAGTAGTATCTGTAGAGGAGATTTATCCCAATCATTGTTTTAATGAAGAAAAAGATTTGGAAGAAACAGGTGTTGATTGTGGAGGCGTATGTCCTGTTTGTGAAGAAATCGGTTCTGGCTGCATAAATAATTCTGATTGCTTAACAAATTCTTGTGATGACATAACTAATACTTGTGTTGAACCAAGTTGCTCTAATAATTATTTAGACGGTGAGGAAACAGATATTGATTGTGGCGGGGATTGTAATGGTTGTCAAATCGGAGAGATTTGCGCTCTAAACTCTGATTGTGAAAACAACAATAGATGTGTTAATAATGTTTGTGTAAACACAACTATTGACACTGATGATGACGGCGTTCCAGATCATCTTGACATCTGCCCAGACACTTCTAAGAATTTCATGGTTGACGAAGATGGTTGCCCAACAGAAATTTTAGATGAAGATGAAGATGGAATGCCTGACTTTTGGGAAGAAGAAAACAATCTCAACCCGCAAGACCCAACCGATGCTTATGAAGACCCTGATAATGACGGATTTGAAAATCTTAAAGAATATCAACACAATACAAATCCACGAGATCCTAATAGTTATCCTGAAATATCAGAAACTGATGATTCAGACAATGATGGAATGCCCAATTTATGGGAAGAAGAAAACAATCTCGACCCACAAGACCCAACCGATGCTTATGAAGACCCTGATAATGACGGATACACAAACTTAGAAGAATACCGTGCTGGAACTGATCCCAATGACCCGAACAGTAAACCAATAATAGATGACCCTGTCAAGTCTAAAAACCTATTGCCTTCAATTCTTTTAATAGTTGGCTTAGTGCTGGTTTTGGGCGGAGGGTTCTATATTGGTTTTACTTTTATAAAAAACAAGAATGAAAACAATAAAAACATCCCTGAAATAAGAGTTATTGATGAAAAGCAAAAACAACCAACTACTGAAGCATCAGAAAAACATGTTAAAAAAGAAAATTTACAACATACAAAAACTGAGCTTTTCAAAAAGAAAGTTTTGGAAAAGAAAGAAAACAGGACTTCATTTCTCAAAAGTTTTGAAGATAAAAAAATTGATGAAAAATCTGTTGTCGCTGATGAATTATCAGATATAATTAGTTCTAAAAAAGAATCTGTTGAAAAAGAAGAAGAAGAAACAACTGACAAACCTTCAAAAAAAGAAGAGTTTATTGATGTAAGCAAACTTGGAAAAGAAGATGATTTTAAGAATGAAAACGTTGGTTCTGATGTTTTTGAAAGACTTGGAAGTATTACAAAAGAAAAAGATGAGGGAGAAGAAATACTTAAAGATAAATCTGTAAAAGAAGACGATGTTGATTCAGATAAAATAGACAAAGAATTTTCTAAAAGTATTGATAAAGATTTGGTTATAAGCGATTTAAAGCCTAAAACTAAAGAAAATAATAAAGATGAAGTTGAACCTTTAAACATTAGTAGTGAGGATGTCTTTGAGCAACTTGCAAATATTGCGAATAGTAATCAAGAGGCTGTAAAAAAGAGCATTGACAAAGAAGATATTTCCAGCAAGGACATGCTTAGTGTATTTGCAAATCTAACTTCTAAAAAACAAATAGACACAAATGTTTTTAAAGCCATACTTTCACAATTACTTGATAAAGGAAAGATTTCAAAAAAAACAGTCACTGAAATCTTATTTGAGTTTATGGATGAAGAACTACTAACTAAAAAAGAAGTTTCATATTTACTCAGAGAATTAAACCTTGTTAAAAAATGAAGAAAGCACAAATCCAACAAACATTCATCTATATATTAACAATAATTCTTGTCGGAATTATTCTTTTAATTGGATATAAATCTATTGGAAGTATAATGTCTAAGGGTTGTGATGTTGAAAAAACAACTTTTAAGAGCGATATAAAAGCGCTTGTTGAAAGGTATAATAGTTATGGCTCTTTAAATCGTGAAGAAATGAATGCACCCTGCGATTATTCAAAGGTTTGCTTTGTAGATGCAAACGAGGTTGGGGTTGGAACATTCACTACCACAAATAAGATCATAAAAGATAGTGTGAATGCTGGAATTGAGCAAAACATTTTTTTGATAAAAGAAGGTTCGCCATCGATAACTGAACCAATTGGCTTTTCAGAAGCAATCAAAGTTGATTCAAAAATTATTTGTATTAATGAAACCAATAATAAGTTTAAAATTCAATTTGAAGGAACCGGCAAATATACGAAGATAAGTAACCAATAACTATGATTGATACAAATAACAAAAATCAGATACAAAACAGTTGTTTTCATCCTAAAGGACAAAGTCTGATTTTTGGGATTAACAAAAAGCGCCACACTCTCAATCTAAAGAACAAGATATTGCGGTTTTTGTTAATGAAAAAAGCACAGATAGCAATACAATTTAACTGGATTTTCATATTCATAGTCGGAGCAATAATCCTTGCCTTTTTTCTCGTCGTCATAAAATCACAAACTACTGAGTCAAACGCAGAGGTTGCAGCAGAACTAATAAATAATCTTGAAACAATAATTAAAACTTCTCAGCAATCAAAAGGCTCATTTAAAAGTTTGAGTTTGCCAACAGTAACTATTGGTTTTACTTGCGAAGAAGATATTTCTTTTTTCGAATTAAAAGAAAGCAGTTACAAAAAAGACAACCCTTTTGACATCATCTTTGCACCTGAAGAGATATCCGGAAATAACCTCTTCATGTGGAGCCTGGAGTGGAAACTTCCCTACCCTGTTGCACATTTTCAATATTTAACAAATAACAGAATAAAATATGTTATCATTGATGACACGAGTTCTTTTGCTGAAGAATTAAATAAGACTCTCCCAAAAAATATCACGAAATCTTTTATTTCATCAAATGAAGCTGTTGTTGATCAAAACTATGACCATTACAGAATCATCTATTTTGACACAAAACCAACCAATATTAACACTCCTGAGAAAAAAACAAGTTATTTGAATGTTACAGTATCGGGAACAAATATTGATTCGTACGGAGAACTAGAATTTTTTAATGGAAACAAAGATTCTCTTGGAAAAAATAAATTCTTAAAACTTGAATCCCTCCTTGGAGCAGTTTTTTCAAACACAGAAGAATTTTATAATTGCACTATGAAAAAAGCCTTTGAAAGACTTAACATAATAAATTCTGTTCATAACAACAGAGCCAATAATTTAAGTCAAAGTCAAATTGATAGCACTTGTAAAATATTGTATCTTACAACCGAACAAGCAATTTTAACAACTCTTGAATTAAAAGACGCTCATACAATATATATTAACGCTCAAGACATAAAAAAATATAATGAAGATTTGATGAGAGGGAAAAACTGTCCCTTGATATACTAAAAAAATAAGAAAAATGTAGCATGATAAAAAGAAAAAAAGCACAAGTACAAATGGGCGAATCATTTGCAATAATAATAATTGTGATAATCATGATAGTCTTAGGGTTGATATTTTATTCAAAAATAAAATCAGAAGACATTTCAAAGAAAGAATTGTTATTTGACGAATTAAGCATGGTTGAACTTGCACAAATTGCAGGGGCATTGCCGGAAATTCATTGTTCAAGCGCAGATGTATCTGATTCAAACTGTATTGACTTGTTAAAAATTAATGCGTTGGAAGAAATAATTACTAGCAGTAGTGCTTCTGGCGGGGATAAAACAGCTTTTTATTATTACAGAGAAATTTTTGGCAGAGGAAAAATCATGATTAGAGAAATAGGACTTGACGGAACTATAAATGAATGGATTCTTTACAAAACCGACAACGAAAGCCTTTCACAAAACACAATATTCTCACCAGTTTCAATATATAATCCCTCCACAAACACGAAATCCTTTGGAATGCTCATTATAACAAAATATACTTGAACTTACTGCCAGATGAAAAACAAAAAAAAGGCGCAAATGGAAATCATGGGCTTAATGGTCATAGTTGTCTTAATAGCAATAAGTATTTTTTTCATGGTTTCTTTTAGAAGCAATAATCAACCAACAACCATAAAAAAAGATTATTCAGACACACAACTCGGAACTAATTTTATTCTGGCAATACTAAAAGTAGATACTGAATGTCAAGGATTAAATATTGAAGAATTAATAAAAGACTGCGCAACACAAAACAGGGTTAGCTGTTCTGGAATAAGTGGCTGCGAATACTTAAATCAGAGCATTGATTTCCTTCTTAATAAAACACTGTATAATATGAGCACTCGGTTTAATTTTACGATTGAAAAAGCAAAAATACCAATTAGTTTTGCAAATGAATGCGAAATGAGTGATGAAAGCACAACAACAGGTTTTCAACCGATACCACTTTACCCTTTAAGAAATGATAATGCCTTTGTAAAACTTAAAATTTGCAAATCTTAAAAAAAATAGTTTTATTAATTTCTTAATAGCGAAACTTTTTTATATAGAAAAAACTGTTTTTGTTCTTATGGCAGAAGAAAGTGAAATGATGTTTGGAAATCTTGGAATACTAATAATAATAATTTCAATATTCATTATTTGTCTCATTATAGCTATAAAAATATTAGGGGTTTTGAATACATGAATAAAAAAGGATTGATGCTTTCAAAATCAGTAAACCTGTTTCTTTACGGCGCAATATTTATTATTCTAGTAATAATAGTGGGTATGATAATAATTAATCTTACTAAAGGAAACAGTCGGGAAGACTGCAGACTAAGCATGCTTATGAAAACGGCAACAACAGTTGAAGTTGCAGGGGGTTTTGCAGGTGTGAACTCTCCAATAAGTGATTCTTGTCCACGATACTTTGTTAAGTTTTCAAAAACAAAAGCAGAGATAAGAAAAGGCACAAAAGCCTTTGATACTGTAAAGTATGATAAATTAACAAAGGATAATGAATTAACAAACGATATAGTGAACAAACTCGTCGCTGAAGAACTAAGAGGCTGCTGGTATCAATTCGGAGCAGGCAAGATGGATGCATTTTGGATTCCAAGCAAATTATATTTAATAAACGACTGGAGTAACAATGAAAAAGTGTGTTTCATCTGTTCAGAAATAGAATTTGAAAAACAAGATTTTAACAGTATAAATTATGATGGTTTTTATGATTACCTACAAGAACATGATATTTTAGGGACAACAAAACAAGGCGATGGTGAAACATTGTATTCTTACCTTACAACAACTGATTTCTGCCAAGACAAATACTTAGCTGCAGGCATCAACTGTTGGGAAGCTTATGCAAGTGAAGAAAACATTAATTTACAATTGAAATTTAATTCAGATGAGAGATATTATGTGGTTCTCATAAGACATGGAGAAGATAAAGATGATGCAACGATTAACAGCTATGTAATACCAACATCTGATTATAGGCAGTATTGTAATCAACAAGCAAAATGAAAAAAAAAGGGCAATTAGACACAGTTGTTATCATGCTCATAATTCTTGTAAGTATTGTTGCTCTACTCATGATTTACAAGTTAATATTTCAAAAAACAAACGATGTTTTAACATACTCTGATTGTTCAAAAAGCATTAATGCGCACCTCTTAACAAGGGGTTTGACAAAAGAAATACTTATTTCAAACATTAACTGTCAAACAAGATATCCCTTAATAAAAGAAAATAATCCTAAAAACATAAAGATGATTCTTGCCGATGAAATGAGAACCTGTTGGGATACCTGGAAGAGAGGTGAAAAAGAATTATTCAGTGATGAAGGAGTGTATTGTCACGTATGTGCAATTCCTGAGTTTAAAAATAAAAAATTGAAAATTGAAAATTTCGACCAATTCTTAATAAGAACCTCTATGATTACAAATAATCCTGAAAAACTAACATATATGGAATACTTCTCTGGATTTGAATCTGTATCTGATGAAACGAGAGAAAAATTTACAAACAACATTGTTGCAAATGATTTCAACTTTGAAATTGACACAGCAAAACCATACGCGATAATATTTTATTACAATAAAGACCGAGATAAAATAAAAGAAGTTTTGAATGTTGCAGCAAGCGTTGCTGTTGGAACAACAGCAGGTGCTGTGACTGGAGGAGTTATTGGTGCAAGCATTGGTGCAGGTACCGCTGGAATAATCTGCGGTTTTTTTAGTTTGGGAATAGGAGCAATTCCCTGTGCAATAACCGGAGCAAAAGCAGGTGCAATAATTGGAGAAGTAGTGGCTGGCAGTATCGGTGCATTTACAGGGTACTATCTAACTGACAGAAATGTTCCAGAATGGATGTCCCATATAATGATAAAAGAATACACAAAAGATAGTCTTACAAGTATGGGCTGTAGTATCGCCGCAGCAGACGCCACATAACAAACACAATAAACGCAATAATTAAATAGCTAAAAACAAAATTATGAAATAATATGAGCGAAGACGAAGGAAGCGGAATTGGAACAGTTACAAAAATGGTTCTTTTAATGATTGGAGCAGTAGTTTTAATAATAGTAATAGGAATTGTTGCAAAAGTAATAATTAAACTAATAAAATTGAACATAGTATAAAAATGATAAATCGCAAAGGAGTTGGTCCGGGAATTTTGTTAGCGCTAATTCTTGCCGGAGTAATAATTGTAGTTTTAGTAATAATTGGACCTCAAAATATTGCAAAATTTGTTTCAAACATTGTTAATATTGCAGAAACAAACGGTGTTTCCCAAAGCCAACAAGAAAAAATAATACTTCAAAACCTAAACGATTATTGTGACAAAGGAAAATTAAAAGAAGCAGAGCAAGAACTTAAAGCGCTCGAAGAAGAAAACTCAAATTCCCTGTTGATAATTGATGGTTATATAAAAATAATTAATGCCTACAATAAAAAAAACAATGATGACAAAGTTATAACTTTTTCAAACGATGTACTAAACGGATACTCTAACATGTTATCTGAAGATCAAGAAACAGAAATTGTTAAACTATTAGTTGAAACATACTATGAAAAAGGTAAATGCAATGAAATAATTGCATTACTAAACGGCAAAGATTTAAAAAATTACGAGTTTGAAACAGGATTCAAACTGCTTCAATGTTATATATATAATAACTGTGGACAAGCCAGGTCTACCAAAGGAAAACTAACACAAATATTTTCCGACAAAACAGAGATTATAGAACTAGAATTTAAAAATAGTGGCTGTTTAGATTCTTATTAGAAGTTATCGCAAAATTTATATATGTATTATTCTAAAGTAATGATTATTCAAACACCGAGGTGATAATATGTTTAAAAAAGGACAAGGAATCAGCATGAATGTTATCATTATTGCTGCAATAGCATTATTAGTACTAGTAATCTTATCTGTATTAGTTCTGAATGCAGGAGGAAAAATAGGAACAGGAACAAACTGTGCAGGAGTACAAAATAGCGAATGTGCAGACAGCATTGCTGGTTGTCGAGACGGATTCATAAGAGATATTACCAAAAGTTGCACAGATAAAACAAGAGTTTGCTGTATACCTTCACCAATATAAAAATGAAGAACAAAAAAGGAGTGGAGATGTCACTCTCCACGATAGTCATTGCAGCGATATGCCTATTCGTTCTAGTCATACTAATAGTATTGGTATCAAAGCAAGGAGTAAACGTTTCTAAAAGCACAACATGTATTACAAAAGGCGGAAGTTGTCAAAAAACAAATTGTGGCAGTGAAAAACTTATAGGAATAGGAGATGGTTATTGTCCTGATACAACAGCACAATACTGCTGCAGACCAATCTAAGCATTTAATAATGAAAAAAAAAGGCCAAAACGTAGGCATGGGAACAATAATTGGATTAGTGTTAGTTGTATTTCTAGTTTACCTAAGCGTGAACCTTTTAGGAAAAGGAGTTATCAATGTTGGAAAAACAGATAACTGCGACTTAAAAAATGGTATTTGTAAAAATTCTTGCAGTGCAACAGAAATAAAATGGGAAACACAAGACTGCAAAGCAAAAGACCAAATATGCTGCATTTCAAAAACAGGAGAACCGACAAAAAACCCTGCAGATAATTTAAAAGTCTTATTAATGGGTGAATATGGTCAAAGACTTTATGAGTATAATACTTTAAAACTTCGAATTCCAGCCAGTGGAAGTTCAAATAAATATCCTTACACAATCCAAGTTTATCCTATGACTAATTTAGATGATATTTCATACTGCTCAATTGCAATATTCAGAACGAAGAATAATATGAATGTATACTTAAGAAAAAATCCAGAACAAACGCCTTTAGATGATAAATTTAAACCAACAATTGCAAACCCAGAAAGCGAAGACTCTTTTTATATAGGAGGAGATTGTGAATATACAGAACCACAACATGGATTAACATTTACTTTTAATACAGAATCATGGTGGGGAGAAATAGAAAAAACTCAAGGACCATTTACACTATTCGTCAGAGGATATGATGATAAAAATGAAGAAAAAGGAAGAATAACAATAAATATTGCACTAGAACAAGATATAATACTAGAAATAGAAGGAACTGGAGAGGAAGAGATAATCACACCAACAGGAATAGTTCTTTGTCAAAAAATAAAAGATAAAACTGTTTGTGATGATGAAATTTCTTGCACATATAGCGACGAAAATAATTTGTGCATTGATTGTAGAATAGAAGACGCTTGTTCTTATTTGGGTTTTGAACCTTCATGCACATACGCAAAAAGATGTGGACTAGACTGTACATGGGACTTCGGGAGAAACAAATGTATTGGTTGTGATAACATAAACCTATTGAATTTAATAACAAACAAAAACTCTTGTGAAGCTTTAAAAGAAAATTGTGAATTTAATACTTTATGGGATAAAGATCAAAAAAATGGCGGACAATGCTTTAAATGCTCTGAACTTGTAGAAACTAAGTGTAAAGGCTTAAAAGAAAGTGCTTGTAAAGACGCAATAACTGATTGTGAACAGTATGACAGCAACCCCCTATCAATCTGTTATTGGGATGAAAATAATAAGAATTGGCTTAGTTTTTCAAATCCTGTGTGCAAGATAAGTTTTTGTGGAAATAATGAAAAAGAATATTATGAAGAATGTGAAAATTACAACGATTGTGTTGAATTAAAATCAGATAAAATAATTTCTCCTAACCAAGATTGGGCTTGTGACAATTGTCACTGCGAGTTAAAAACTAAACCTGTATGAAAATGATGAATAAAAAAGGAGAACCATTAAGTGCACCGTTACTTGGAATCATATTACTGGTAATTGTGGCCTTGATAATCATTTTCGTACTGTACAACTTTACAGATTTATTCAAAAAAAACGCTGACGCACTTTCTTCATGTGGTGTTCCAGGTGTCGGAACTGGTGAGTGCAAAGCTGGCTGTGACCCTGTTACAGAGACCGGGTTTAAAGGTTACAGTTGTCCTACAAAAAAAGAAAAAGGTATGAGTGAAGAAGAGATTACAGAGAATAAAAAAAAGGTTTATTGTTGCATTACGCTTTCTGAAGAACTTTCAAAATGATTTTTTATGACAAAAAAGGAATTGGATTATTGGTAAAGAAGCTTATTACCATAACACTGTCCATTTTGGTTCTCGTTTTCGTTCTCGGGTTTGGAAACAACTTATTCGCTTCTGTTTTTGGCACTGCAGATAAAGACACCATGGAACACTTCGAACTTGCAGGCGCAAGTATTGAATTAATATTAGAATCAGAATTTAATTTTGAAACCCAGAGAATGGCATTTTTTTTAGATAACAAATATATATTGGTTGGATTTGACAAAAACTGGGATGAAACAAAGACTCAAAGCAATGATGTTAATGACGATGATGGTCCTGTTCTTAAACCAAATGAATGCTATGATAAAAATGGACAGGAAAAAGCTTGTATTTGTTTGTATAATGGTGACATAGCAGAAAAAAATAGCAAGTTATTTACAAAAAACCTTAATGGGAATGAAGATGAAGCAAAAGATTATCATATTGTTAGAAACGGGTGCAAAACATTTGAAGGAAACATAAAATTTATCTCTCATTTTAATAATCCTCAATCTACTAAGGTGTCATGGGAACTCGGTAGCTTTAAAGGAGTAAAAAGAACTGACATTCAAAACCCATATGATCCACATATAAAATCTATTGATTATGGCTACTTCTTCTTATATCCTTATAAAAAAACAAATAATTTTAATCTCTACTTTGAAAAATACAAGAATGATAAAGATGAAATATTTATTTATGTAACAAATGAAGAAGAAAGCAATTATGAACAAATACAAGAACGAGAAACCTTACTTAACCGCTGCCCAAAAACAAATGGTTTATGTAATGATAAATATGTAAAAGAAATCATTAAAGACCCCAATAATGATTATTATCAATGCATATTAACTAATCAAAAAATATGCGCTCCTGATCAAATATCAGATTGTCCTGATGGAGAAGTCAGAGATCTTTGTGTTTGCGAAAACTTTGCTGTAACAGAAGGTTTTTGCGACATTACAGCTAACGAATTTTACACTATAGAAGAAAACGGAGTCAGATATGACTGTATAAATAAAATAACAAAGTGCGAAAACTACTGCCTTAGTGCAAATGACTTAAATCCTAATTGTGAAGATAAAGCTCAAAAAACACTTTGTCTTGGAGACATCTGCGAACTTGGCTGTGATTTAAGTACAAGCATTATACCATTGACTATTCCAACCTGTATATCCTAATTAAATCAAAAAGCATATAAACTATTTTCTTCTAAGAATATAAAGAATGACTTGGAATAAAAGAGGTGTGAGTTTAATTTATGAAAAACTAATTATTATAACACTAATAGTATTTGTCGCAGTAACCTTATTTTTATGGATAAAAAACGTTGGAAATGACACTCTTTACTGGAAAAATTATTATGCAAAAGACGTTGCTCTCATAACGGACTTATTACACGCAACAAATGGAATTGTAAATATAAATTATGATGTTTTGAATTCTCCTAAAAAATTAGAATTTCTTTTACAAAAAGACAGCATTGCAGTATATGATTACAATCCTAATCTTGAAAGAGGAAAACAAATTCCCACCATATTTCGTTTTGCAAAAGACAAGACAACAATAATAACCACTGGAGAACTATCATCGTGTTATTTTAAGATTATACAAAAACAAAACACCCTTAGTTTAGAAAAAGATTCATTTAAAACGACAATTTGCCCGTTATATCCAACAACAAAAAAAGAATTAAAAAGCGTGAGTATCTATGTAACTTATGAAGATGATGAATTTACAAAAATGATTGGTGAAGCAGTAAAAAAAAGACTAGAAACAAAAGATGTAACAATTACTATTTCCAAAGAAGATGCTGATATTTCAATCAAGATATCAATTCATCAAGACCAAAAAAATATGTTAAAAATATTCTACCCAGTAAATATAAATATTAAGAAAAGTGAAAAATTGTCCTGCATAATGAAAAACCAACTAACACTAAAACTGCCCGGCCAATACACAAGTGTAAAAGAAGAATCTGCAAACCGATACTCTGTAAGAATGCAAGGATTAAACACTGAAAAACCAGGTGTTGAAATAGAAATTGGTTCACAAGAAGAAGTAGAAGATGCTAACGCTCTAAAAAGTAAACAGTCAGACATCGTAAACGCAATCATTAAAGGTGTTGAGGATTATTTCAAATGAACAAAAAAGCAGATTTTACAATAACAATGATTTGGAAATTTTTATTCTTATCACTAGCACTCTTCTGCGTCTGGTTCATAAAAGAATATTTCACCGTTCAAAACCTACAAACCGACCTGCTAGAAACAGAAGTTTTTTTTGAAAGAATGCTTTATTCACCAAGCACACTTTCATACCAAGACCCTATAACACAAAGATATTATCCAGGAATAATCGACCTTGATAAATTAACAGATGAGAATCTGAATAAAACGTTGAATTATACAAACAAAAAAACATTTTCTGCAAAAATTGATCTTGAAAAGGAAAAAATAACTGTTTATTATCATAAACGATGGTATAAAAGACTTGCAGCGGCAAGTTTTCTCCAAAACGGAGGCGTTCACACAGTAAAAAGAACCATTCCAATAACCTATGAAGAGAACGGAGTTTTTTCAAAAGGAGTTTTAAAAATTCACTTGATAAAAAAGAAAAGTTAAAAAAAAATAACCAATATTGATGAGAAAAACAAATAAAAAAGGACAAGAAGAAATTATTGCTTCATTTTTCGCATTTATGATATTTGCATTGATAATAATCATATTCTTGCTGTTATTCACAATGAAAGGTAAATCACTAGAAAAAAATCGTGCTGAAAAAATTGGTGACGAATACGCAAAAAACCTAATGCTATTCTACCTAAGACAACCAGTAAGCTTTGAAGAAAAAAACTATTCTGTTTCAGAATTAATAAGAATATTTTATCTGATAGAAAACCCACAACTAACAAGAATTTCAAACAGTCAAAAAGACCAAATAAAAAAAATAATTCAAGATACAGGAAAAGAATTTTTCAAAACAGCCTTTGATTCAATAGACTGGAACGCAGAAATAAAACTAATAAACAACTTACTTTCTGAAAAAATATATTTAAATGACGAACAAGCAAATAATTATCTCGGACAAAAAACAACAGAACTAATTACACCTCTTCCAGATATAAAAGAAATAACTATAATACTAAAATACCCAAAAAAAGAAAACATATTTGATTTAAAATGATGAAAAAGAAAGGACAAATATTTGTAATAACAATCACAATATTTGTATTTATAGCTTTAACAAGTTTGTTCATAGTATTAAACAACAAGTATGAAAACAAAGATGTTACTGAAAGAAAAATAGGTGATTATCAATCAGCAATTGCAAATGCTTTCTTAGAAACAGAAATGATTCTAAACTACTTAGATATTGCAGCAAAAAAAACTGCGTATGAAAGCATTGAAGAAATGGGGGAACATACAGGAACAGAAAGCTCTAATTGTGGAGAGTACAACTATAATCTGCTTAATACTAATAAAAATACTAACTGCTTCGGACAATGGACACAAATACTTGAAGGCACATATGAAGAAATTCTTGAAAAAGAACTAAAAAGTGATAGTTCAAAAGTAATTTTTAATCATGATGTTGATATTTCTGCTCATTCTCAGAACCCGGATGATTTAATAATTTATGGTTACTCAAAAAAACCGCAAGACATGATAATTTCAAAAACTGGATTTATCAGCAAAGATACATCAACAGGAATGACAACCCTTGACTCCAACATACAAACAAAAATAGATGCTTATGAACAGTTCATCGAAAAATATGCTAGCGAAGAAGGAATTCCAGTTCCTTTAATAAAATCACTAATCTATCATGAATCAAAAGGATGGGAAGAAGCAAATTCTACTGCAAATGCATTAGGGTTAATGCAGATAGTGCCTTTTGATCCTAAAGGTGTTATGGTCAATCATAATTTCAGTGTAAAAACAAGTTGCAAATTTACAAAAGCCGATACAATACAAGAATTTACAGCAAAAAATGTTGGAAAAGAATATTTTGACCCGGAAAAAAATATTTGCTGCGGAGTCAAATTCTTAAAAGAAAAAATGGAGCAAAAAAAAGAGGTTACATGGAATTGTTGCGGAAAACTAACCGATAAAGGAACATGTGTTAGAAAAATCTATGATAACTCATACGAAATTGGTTTAAGACTTTATAATGGTGGTGCGTGTGGCAATTGGGTTGACCCTGATTATGTTGAAACTATCGGAGCAATCTACCAGCTATACACCGGTGTTCCTTTAAGTCCTGAAAATTACGGAACATATTCTTTTGATACAAATTTTGCAACGAGTATTAATTTTAATCTTGAAGTGTATGATGAAATAGTGGTTTTCTCAGAAAATCTGATAAAAGACTGTACAAATAATGTTTTTTCCTGCATAAATAAACAAATTGAAGATTTCAACAAACAGCATGAGACAAAGATAAGCTTTGGACACTGTGAAGAAGGAGGGAAAAAAGTTTTATACGACTTTGCAGAAAACATAATTGATTGTCAAAATGCACAAAAAGATGAATGCTTATGCAAAGTTAATGAGGATTACACGCAAGAAACAATAGATGAAGAGAGTTTAAAAGATAACTATGAAATTAAGTTTAAAGAAGAAATAATTGCTACACCTATAGGAACGAATCCTGATAAAAAATATATTTTAAACCTTACAAGTCATGACAACATAACAACCAAATTCACGATTTCCGACCAAACTTTTTGGGAACCGACAACCTATACATTCGAGTATGATACTGATGAATACAAAGATGGAACAGTAGTTTTTGAAGACTCATCAGGAAACCTGCATAAACTAAAGAACTTCGACAATTTATATTTATACAAAAAAGGACAAGTATTCGAATTCGCAACTTATAAAAATAATATGTTAGAAACACCAACAATACAACCAATATCAAAAGAATTAGATTATTGTTTAATACCAAAGAACAAATATTCCTTCTGTGCAAAAACAAAATACGAAAAACCTGTTGTGAAAGATAAAAAATACACTTATGAACCAATAAACATAAAGTTTTCATTAACACTACCTGGCGATGTACCACCAAAAATAACAATCACCACACAAGATCACCCAACAGAAAATAATGCGATAATCTTAACATTAACAAACATAAAAAGAACAACAACAGATGTTGAATACTACAATATTTACTGTTCACAAAACAGTTTTTCAGGAACTGTCAAAAACAAACAAGCAGACATAAGCCTTATTCCAACTGACAACAACGAAATCATAATCAAAATTGGTAAATGCAACGGACGAACAATACAAGACGACACACCATATTATTTTGTAGTAACTGCTGTTGATAAAGGACAAAATGAAAATCAAGATGTAACTGAAACGAGCGTTACGTCAAAAGCGAGCACAACCACAAGTCCAACCGGTGGAATACAACCTCCCGCACCAACCCAACCACCAATTCAAACAACAAAAAATTTTATGGACACAACATATGACTCTGGGAAAGATTATGGCTTGTTTTATTCAAGAAGTGAAGAGATATTCTATCCGAGCAATGTCAAAAAGTTAATAGAAGACAAGGCAAACAGCCTTAATTTATATATAAACATTTACGCTTCAGAAGATGAAGGAGACTTTAAAACAATCTTTGAATTAAACAAAAAACGAAGTGAAAAAATTAGAAGTCTAATTAAAAAAGAAGATGATAAAGTTCAAGTAGCAATCTGCAATAAAGGATCAACCAACAAATTTTCACAAGATAACAATGCTTTCAACAGAAGATTTGAAATTACTATTCAAGACACAAACTGTATAAATGAAATACACGAAATTGAATCACAAGTTCAAATCACATCTCAAGACGAGTATTTTGGCATAAAGTTTGAAAAACCAGAAGATTTTAACACAAAAGAAATAAAAATATACTATTCACAAGAACCATTTGAATACTATGAACAAACAAACAAACAATTATTATTTAAACAAGAAGATTTAAAGATGTTTCAAGATAAAGAAACAACAGAAAATCAAAAACTATACTATGACCATGAAAATCAGGAATATTACTTTCGAATAAAACCAGAGGACTTACTGACTCAGGAGTATTTTTCCATCATAATCAGCAACAAAGATGATGCTGAAATTAACTATGGAATAATAGATCTAAAACTAATCAATCCAGAATTAAGCTTTTGGATGAAAGAATAAAATATGATTTAGAAAACAACAAATTTTTTAAAGGATAACAAACTGATTTTTTAAGTATTGGGGGGATTATATGATTAACATGCCTTTATCTCAGATAAAAGAGAAAATAAAAGAGAATAGCAAACTTTCTGAAGAGGAAGTAAACCAAAAAATACAAGATAAACTCGAACAATTATCAGGACTTATCTCCGAAGAAGGAGCAGCACACATAATAGCAAACGAACTAGGAATAAAACTATTCGAAGTTGGCGGACTATTACAAGTAAAAAACATACTTTCAGGAATGAGAAATGTTGAAATCACCGGAAAAGTTATTCGCAAATATGAACTTCGAGAGTTTAAAACTGAAACTAAAGAAGGAAAAATAGCGAGTTTTCTCGTAGCAGATGAAACAGGAATCATCAGAGTTGTACTTTGGAATGAGCAAACAGATGACTTTGAAAAAATAAACGAAAACGACATCTTAAAAATAAAAGGCGCATTTGCAAGAGATAATAACGGACGAAAAGAACTACACCTAAGTACAGGCGGAGTAATCGAGATAAACCCAAAAGGTGTGAAAGTAGAAACAGCAGACAATACAAGAACAAGAAAAGAATTAAAAGACCTGGCTGAAGGAGACGAAAACATTGAAGTACTAGCAACAATCGTTCAAGTTTTTGACCCAAGATTTTTTGAAGTCTGCCCTGAATGCGGAAAAAGAACAAAACCAGTTGACGGAACATATAATTGTCCAGAACACGGCGATATAAAACCCGATTACAGCTATGTCTTAAACCTATTTTTAGACGATGGAACAGATAATGTTCGCGCAGTTCTTTGGAAAAACCAAACTCTAAGATTATTTGAAAAAACACATGAAGAATTTGTTAAATTCAGAACTAGTCCTACAGAATTCGAACCATTAAAAACTGAAATGCTAGGAACAATAGTAAAGGTTGTTGGAAGAACAAACAAAAACGATGCTTTTGACAGAATTGAACTAATCGCAAACATGATATTTAAAGATATTAAACCTGAAGAAGAAATAAACAGGCTAAAAAAACAGGCAGAAACAACAAAAGAAGAACCACAAAGAACTGAAGTGAAAGAGAAGGTTTCAAGCACACCAAAAGAAGAAACAAAAACAAGAGTTGAAGAAAAAAAACAGAAAATAGAATCAATAGTAGAAACAAAAGAAGAAGTACAAGAGACAAATGAGCATAACATTGAAGAAATAGAAGACGCTGTTAATGAAGACTCAAAAGAAGATTTTTTTGAAAAAGACGATGTTTTGTCAATAGATGACTTAGAAGATATAAAAGAATAAAGAATTAACTTTTTTCTTTTAAATTATTTTTAACAAAAGAAATATATTAATTATTATTAAGCAGAAAAAAATAATTTTTTCTACAAAAGAACCTGTTTTTACAAAGCCGCTTATTCTCCTACCAAAATAAAAAGGCTTAATGCCCTGCTTTGTCGCAGAATCGAAAAGCAAGTGAAAAAAGTAAGCAGAAAAAAAGATTCCTGCAAAGAAAAAATTTGAAAAAAACCATACAAAACAAGAGAACAAAACTGCTGCGAAAACTGAGTGGAAAACACCCCTGTGAGAAAAAAAGAAAGAAATATTTCTAAAATACCTGCCGATAAAAGATTTTTTTTCATCAATATCCGGAAGCAAAGATGCAAACAAAGACAAGACAACTATGAAAAAAGGGTTTAAGAAAGAGAAAAGTGTGATGAATACGAGTGATAAAAAAAATCCCCATAAAAGATGTGTTCTTCCAAGCATAGATTAATACTGAAACTCTAATTTATAAAAATTCTCATATAATCCTAAACGTCAAGAGGGCTTTTGATTCTACGAAAAGATTCTTTAGAAACACTTGTGTAAATCATTGTTGTACTAAGATTTGAGTGCCCCAGCAAATCCTGAATAATTCTTATATCAACACCGCCTTCAAGAAGATGAGTCGCAAAACTATGTCTTAGAGAATGCGGAGACACGTTTTTGTTTATACCTGCAAGCTTTGCACAAACAGATACAATTTTTTCAATAGAAGCAGGCGAATACTTAGAATTTCGACTTGAAACAAACACTAAACCAGTTTTATCAGCATACATTGAAGAAAGCATTCTTTTAACCTTAGAAGACAACATAACAACCCTGTCTTTTTTTCCTTTAGACTGTTTTATATGAATAATTTTTCTTTCAAAATCAATGTCTTTCCAACAAAGATTAATAAGTTCACTAAGCCTTAAACCTGCAGAATACATCAAAAGAATTATAACCCTATGTTTAAAATTATTAGTAGAAGAAGCCAACAACAAGATTTCTTTTTTTGACAAGATAACGGGAAGCTTCTTACTACTTTTTGCATTAGGGATTTTATCAGCATCAAAAACACCCAATAATCTCAAATAAAATTTTACAGCGAAACCCGCAGTTCTAAGAGTGGAGGTACTTTTGCCAGCATCAGAAAGATTTATCAAAAAACCCTCAAGCGACAAATCAGAATAAAGAAATCGACCAACATAATAAACATAACCACTAATCGTTTTGCGAGAATAACCCCTAAGCTTACACTCAGAAACAATCTTTTCTTTCCAATTAGATACAAAATAAGCGCCTCGAACCATAAACACCCCAAAAAGAAGATAAATTAAAAACTTTTAGCAAGAAAAAACAAGATATCTACGCATAACACCGCAAATAACACGGCATAATGTATGTTAAACTCAATCACGCTTATTTCATAATTAAAAAAAATCGAAGAAGCGTGACTCTGCGGACGCAGTTTTACCCCACTTCGTAGGGTAAAAGAGCTTAACAG
>Ga0180007_10001525_pt1 | contig 31154 bp, 32 predicted proteins | sample MM_PC_MetaG_FD_121122 | JGI IMG/M metagenome (GOLD analysis project Ga0180007, IMG submission 121122) | Groundwater microbial communities from the Aspo Hard Rock Laboratory (HRL) deep subsurface site, Sweden - MM_PC_MetaG | ecosystem: Environmental > Aquatic > Deep subsurface > Groundwater... | reverse complement strand
GACAGTTAAAAGGATCATGAAAAAGATTGGTAAGTTTCTCGATGCAGGAGATTACAACGAATTAGCCAAAGTCATGCCTTCGTATCTTGGATATCTTCAGCATGCTAACTCATATTGTATTCAATCTGAATTAGAAAGCGTCATGGGATATACTACTGATTCCCAAATAAATGGTAGCAAGGCCTTCTTAGTTGATATTTGGTAAGGATTCTTTGGGATACCCGCCAGCCCGCGTAAGCGGGCTTTTTACATCCATACAGGAAACCCCGCACGGAGGCGTGCGTCATTCAAAGTTTCTGTAGCCGCCGAAATACGGGGATGAAGGAGCAAAGCTACTAGGCTTTGCTGGTTGCGCGAATGTTAAATGAGCGAATAGCGGAGCACGGAGGAAGCCCCGTACGTAATGTAATGGAGTGCGGGGAGGATGTCATTTTCTTTCGAAAACGAATATTTCTCGGAGGACGTACTGATCAGGACGAGAATACAGAAAACCATTACGAGGGCTTATGCCTGCATCTTTTTTAGAGATCTCATCAGACAAAATAATTTTTGGCTTGTAGCCTAGACTAGCTATTTCCTCTAGAATATCTAAATATCTTAGACCTTCTCTAGTTTTCATTACTGGGAAAACAATGCCAATTGTTTGTACGGCGTCAAAGTTTTTATTTAGATTTTTAAAAAATTTAACATACAAACTAGATAGTTCTTCTAAAGTGTCTTTAACTTGGTGGGGGAAGGGAAGAGATTTTAAGGGTGGACCTAAATACGGCTCTGTTACTATTACAACTTCTGGTTTGTTTAACGTGCTCCAGTTTACGGTAGTAGCGTCAGCGTCCTTGATGTGAGTTTTAAGGTCTACCTGTGGAAACTTTTTTAGCTTAATAAACCACTCCAGATTGCTCAGAGTGTTTTTTATTGCCTCTGGCGAAATATCTGATCCATACACATCTAAGCCCAAAAGTAATGCCTCCTGTAGTACAGACCCGCTGCCACAGAAAGGATCGTATAAAACCTTTGTTTTTTTGTTTCTAGTAATGTTTAGCATCATCTGGGCTAACTTCGGAGGCAACATGCCAGATTTTGCATCGGGAGATGGTTTGTCGAAATCACGCTCCGAATAAGAGGCATAATCTTGCACGGTTAAAGTTTTGCCAATATAAAAATGATCTTTATCACGGATAAGAGCAATTTCTGCACCAGTATCAATTAAACGATTGCGATTAACTTGCACACTACTTAAATTCCAACTTTTATCTTCGACATACCGAATGCTATATTTATCTTTTAATAACTGTTTAATATTATGAGCATAGTTGCTTAACCAATTAAGTTCGGCATAACTAGGATCGGGATTAGCGTAGATGCTAAGGCCAAAGTTAATTTTGGTTTCGTTTTGAGCAAAGAAGTCAGTTAATAGTTTTTCGGGAGTAAGTTTATCTTCTAGTTGAAAAATCTTGCCTTTAAACTCTTCTTTAATTAAAAATATTTTGATTATGCCACCTAGCTCATTTTGTAGTTTAGCTATTTCTTCTGGGAGCTGCTGGATTTTAATTATTAAAATATCTTGTAGCCAAAGATATTCCTCAAACTTAATCTTTTGGTTAGTGAGGTAGTTTAAAATCTCCGCTAAACTGATGGTTGGGTGTGCTCCCAACAGAAACGCATATCTATACATAACCTATATTTAACTCCTTACTGGTTAATTTACAAGCCAATAAAGATATTTTTAAGAGGATTCACTGCTGGACAATAACTAGCTAAACCCCGACAATAAACTTATGGAAATTAAAAAATTAGTTAAATTAGAAGCAATCCGAGAGCAAGACACACTTAGTTTAATCGCCTCTGAGAATTATGCTTCCAAAGAAATTAGGGAAGTGGTTGGATCAGTTTTGATGAATAAATACGCTGAAGGATATCCAAATAAAAGATACTATGGTGGCAATGAAGTGGTGGATAAAATTGAGCAAGAAGCGATTAAGGCAGCCAAAGAGCTTTTCGGAGCTGAGCATGCTAACGTACAGTCATATTCTGGCACACCAGCCAATCTAGCTGTTTACAATGCTTTGTTAAATTTGGGCGACACAGTTTTGGCTATGGGGCTGGCTCATGGTGGCCATCTTTCGCATGGACACAAAGTTAGTTTCTCGAGTAAGGCATATAAATTCGTGCATTATGGAGTAAATAGCGAAACAGGGCTTTTAGATTATGCCGAAATTAGAAAAATGGCTCGTATTTTCAAGCCCAAGCTTATCGTCTGTGGGGCCACTGCTTATTCGCGTACTATAAATTTCCAGGAGTTTTCTAAAATAGCAAGAGCCACGGGTGCATATTTATTAGCAGATATTTCTCACATTGCTGGTTTGGTGGCTGCAGGGGAGCATCCAAGTCCTGTAAAATATGCTGATGTAGTTATGACTACTACACATAAAACCTTGCGTGGGCCAAGAGGTGCCATTATTTTATGCAAGAAAGAATTAGCAGAAAAAATAGATAAAGCAGTATTTCCTGGTATTCAAGGTGGTCCGCATATAAACACTATTGCTGGAAAAGCAATCTGCCTGCAAGACGCCCAAACTACTAGTTTTAAGAAGTATGCCAAACAAGTTGTTAAAAATGCAAAAACTTTAGCTAGCGAATTGCAAAAATCTGGGTTAAAAGTCTGCGGTGGGGGAACTGACAACCATCTGTTGCTAGTCGATCTATCCAACTTAAGCATCACCGGCAAAGAAGCTGAGGCAACTTTGGAGCAGGTTGGTATTATTGTAAATAAAAACATGATTCCTGGTGACGTTAGGTCTCCCCTTGACCCTTCTGGTATTCGGCTCGGTACTCCTGCTATTACTACTCGAGGCATGAAAGAACCAGAAATAAAGATATTAGCTGAAATTATTGCTGGCGTGTTAAAGAATCCTCAAAACAAAACAGTTTTGCTCGAAGCTGCTAAAATTGTGAAAAAGCTCTGCCGAAAATTCCCCGTTCCAAAATAAATCTTTAGCAAAGAAAGTCATTCGAGCCGAGCCGCCTCATATGAGGCGGCGTATCTTATTAGTATTGTCCGTTAACTTACAAACTGAAGATGACTTTTGTTATAATTCAATTGAACAAATAAACAGAAGTATTTTTTAACGGGGCTCGGTGGCGGAACTGGTATACGCGCACGACTCAAAATCGTGTATCCGCAAGGGTGTGTGGGTTCGATTCCCACCCGAGCCACCAATCGGAACGAAGTTCTCGCTCCTCGCTTTTTATTACCTAGAAAAAATGAATATCTGGTAGAGTAGAATAGAAGTATATAAAATTATTATCATTATTATGCAAAATTGGAGATCAGGAATAATTATTGGTGTAGTTATAGTGGCGGTATTAATAGGAGCTAAGTTTTTACCAGCAACCAACACTGCAGACAACTCAGCAGTAAAAGATGATGTAATTAGCGCAGAAGGCATTAATAAGGATGATTTAGCAAGATATCTTACCCAGATTGGCGCCAAGGTCTATGGGGCAGACACATGCAGCGCTTGTGCGTACCAGAAGGAGTTATTCGGTGGAAGCTGGCAGTATATCGATTACATAGAGTGTAGTACACCAACTGGGGGGCAAGCAGAGGTTTGTCTGGCAGCTAAAATAACTGCTTATCCTACATGGGAGTTTCCAGACGGTGAGAAGCAGGTTGGAGCCATGACGTTGGCAGAACTTGTCCAAAGATCTGGTTTCAACTAGCAAGGACATACATTAATACTTTACAAATACCAGTAATTATGGTATAATTAAAGTAAATGAATCAAGAACATCCACATGTAGTGAAAATTAGAAGCAATACGCGCAAACGGCGCGGCAGGTTTGCATATTCTCTTGTTGAATCGGCCAAATTTTTAGGTATTTTTACGTTTTTTCTGGCAATTTCGGGAGTTATTATCATGTGGCCGGTTATTTACACCAAGTTAAGCTATTTTGCTTCTCCAGAATCTGCCGTTAACACTGCTTTACCTGCCACCACCGTTAACGACGTAGTACCTAAGACCACTACCAATATAGCCAATATCTCTACTAGTGATTCACGCATAGTTATTCCTAAGATTAATGTCGAAGCGCCAATCATTTTTATGGAAAGCACTAAAAATCCAGATATTCTGGAGGCTATTAAAAACGGAGTAGCTCATCTGGCTGGTACGGCTATGCCAGGCAGAATTGGCAATATGTTTATTACTGGACATAGTTCATATTATTGGTGGAGTGATGGTAAATATAATCAGATATTTGCATTGCTTCCACAGTTAAAAGCTAACGATTTGATTTACGTCTACTATAAAGGTGGAGAATATACTTACAAGATTACGGATAGTATTGTAGTTAGACCAACTCAGATCGAAGTAATGGATCAAACTCTTTCTCCTACCATGTCGCTGATGACTTGCGTACCGATTGGTACTAATCTAAAACGATTAATCGTACATGCAGATTTGGTTTCAACACCACCAACTAGCTTGAGCAAAATATATGAACTTTCCGACATCCCCAAAATCCCGAACATTCTTCCGCTTTAATTAAGTCGATTAATTAGCCTATCGAGATTAATTGTGTTCTTAGTTTTTTCTCGAAGAGTGGCGGCATGAAGCTCTCGAGTAGTAGGATTAATGTAAATAATTTGGCTCATTTGTGAATCGGTCGCTACTATTTCGGTAGCGTTTTTAACAGAGAACAATGTGTAGTTATTTTCACCAGTTAAGTCTAAACTCTTCAATATCCCAGCTTGGTTGTAGAGGAGGGTATCGAAGTGGAAGCTGGCAAAGGCTAGTTGGCTTCCTGCAGTAAAAATTTCACGGGTTTCTAACTTGTTATTAAGATCAATTTTAGTGGCAGTTATTTTATTACCAACCTGATAAATAATTGAACTATTATCCCACAAAACTTTAGAGGTAATATTGCTGGCTAATTGATTCCAACTATCTTCATTGTTTTTTGGCTCGTACCACCAGATGTTAGCAGGGGATTTTGATGTACTTTTAGTAACTAACACCCAGTTATTTTTAATCTTATGAATTTGGTATTGAATAGCTACTGCCACTTCATCAATTTCTATTCTAGCTGTCTGATTTTTTTCAATTCTAATCAACGAATGTTTGCCTAATTCATCTTTAACTGTGCCGTAAATAGAGCCATCAACAACCCCGTAACTAATAACACTGTCGATAATTTTTTTATTTTCTTTCGCTTCAAACCCAGTTAGATAAAGCGAACTACCTTGCATAAATATTAATTCGTTGCCATTAAGCCATTGCCAGTTACCGATATTTCTTCCTTTAGTCAAAACTTTTATCTGACCAGTATTAGAATTAAGCAGCACATGGTAAACATTTAATCTGCCAACAACCTGCATCAACAAAGTTTTATTATCTGGTCCAAATAACAATGTTTGAATTGTGCCATTTGCCACATCGTAATTATCCTGTGTGGTAATCCGTTGTCTAACTAAAGCTGGGTCATAGACACTTACTTCATGCTTTGTTTCCACATTCCAGATGGCTACTTCTTTCCCAGAAACTAATGCCAATTTTTCATAGTTTGGCGATATCACCATTTTATCTACTGTCTTTTCTCGTAGTTTTTCTTCGGATAATTTGTCTAAAGTAAGCAGTAGATTACGTTGTTCAGTAACCAAGCCAGATTCAACTTCGATTACTGCTTGCCATGGCCTATAGCCTTCTTTACGAATCTCGGTTAAATAATTGCCAGGCAATAACCGTCTAATAATAACCGGTGTTTTTTTATTAATGTGTTTACCAGCAATAGTGACAGTGGCATCTTTAGGATAAGTTTCAATTAGAATAAATCCAGTTTTTTTAAAACTCTTATTTTGCCAATCGTACTTATATCCAGTAGCAAATAACACTGCATAGCTAGCCACAATCAAAAAGACAATGGTTGCAAAGATGTAGCTAATAATAATCCACCAATTTCGTCGCATTTTCTAATCGAGAGTTTATTGCTAAAATATAAGACAGTAGAAGAAAAATCGCAAGGATAACTATGAGTAAATTTATTATCGAAGGAGGACACTCCCTGAGGGGGGAAGTTACAGTCAGCGGCTCAAAAAACGCTACTCTGCCTATTTTAGCATCCACTCTTCTAACTGCCGAAACATGTACTATCGAGAATGTGCCAAATATTCAAGATATCCAGACGTTACTCTCTATCTTAGAAAGCTTGGGCAGTAAAATCTCTTGGTCGAAAGAAGGACATTTGGTAGTAGACAATAGTAATGTTTCAGGTAAGGATCCAGATTTTTCTTTAGTTCGAAAAATTAGGGCATCGGTATTAATCTCTGGCCCCTTGCTTGCTCGCTTCGGTAGAGTAAAAGTTACTCATCCAGGAGGGTGCCATATCGGAGCTCGTCCAATCGACGTACACCTTAGGGCGCTTTCGGCATTAGGTGCAAAAGTGACGATGGAAGATCAGTTCTATTCCATCGATGCCCCTGCTGTAATCGGTGCCAAGGTAGTATTAGACGAAATGAGTGTAACTGCTACCGAAAACGTAATTATGGCGGCAGTTCTGGCTCGTGGTATTACTGAAATACATTTGGCTGCTGCTGAACCAGAAATTACTAATCTAATCGAATCACTTAATTTAATGGGGGCTAAAATTAGGGGCATGGGGTTGCACGTTTTGGTTATTGAAGGAGTAGATAAATTACATGGCGCACATTTACAGATTATTCCTGATCGCATCGAAGCAGGTACTCTGGTTATGGCTGCTGCTATTACACACGGTGATGTTATTGTTAACGGATATGTTGAAAATCATTTAAATATCTTTACCAACAAGCTCAGAGATGCCAATGTTCAATTCCAGCTTTTACCTAATAATAAAATACATGTTTCCAAAAGTACTATCATTAAACCTGTCGACATCCGAACGGATATCTATCCCGGGTTCCCAACCGACCTGCAGGCACCTTTTGCAGTGCTAATGACTCAAGCGAATGGAAATAGTAGAGTTTTTGAAACTATGTACGACGGCAGACTTAATTATCTGAAAGAGTTAGCTAAAATGGGTTCGGCAGCCACAATCCTAGACCCCCACAGAGCTATCATTATGGGGCCATCAGTGCTCTACGGCAGGGAAATAGATAGTTTAGATATTAGAGCTGGTGCTACTTTAATTTTGGCTGCACTAACTGCTAATGGGCAGAGCACTATTAACCATGCGGAAATAATCGATCGGGGATATGAGCAAATTGATGATAAGCTAAGGAAATTGGGGGCACATATTTCAAGAACAAACGACTAAACGATGATTATCGGTATCGATGCCTCTAAGCTAAATGCTATTAATCCAACTGGTGTAGAGATATCTACGGCAGAGCTAATTCGTGCCCTCTTAGAGCAAGATCGTGCCAACACCTATTGGTTGTATTCACCTATGCCACTCGCTCCTGAATGGACGAATTTTGAAAATGTTCAAAATGTTATAGTGCCAGCGAAAAAGTTATGGACATTGTGGGCCCTAAGTAGAGAAATCAAAAAAAGACCCCCAGAAATATTTTGGTCTCCATCAAATTTTTTACCATACAACTTGCCTAAAAAAGCAGTAGCCACCATTCATGATTTAGCATTCCATTTATTCCCTAGAAGTTATTCACTAAAATCTAGAATGTTATCATATTTTGCTTTAAACCGAGCGATTAAATCTGCCAGCAAACTAATTGCCATTAGTAGGCAAACCAAAAGAGATATTAAAAGTTATTTTAAAGTGCCTGGTGAAAACATTGAAGTAATGCACCTAGGTGTTAGAAAAGATTTACATGCTAGCGAATTTAATTTCGAGATGAATTATCCCAATCTAGATAAATATTTTATTTATGTTGGCAGGATAGAGCTTAGAAAAAACTTACCAAACATTATTAGGGCGTTCCATCAATTCATTAACACCACTAATGCATCAGTTAAGTTACTACTTTGTGGTTCTCGTGGTTACGGTTATCTTCTGATTAAAAGGTTAGTTAGAAAACTAAAGCTCGAAGACAAAGTTGTTTTCCTGGGCTATATCGAAGCCAATCATTTGCCAGCACTCTATCAGAAATCTTTAGGTGTAATTTTTGTTTCTCAGTACGAAGGTTTCGGTCTAAATATTCTAGAAGGATTCGCTTCCAATGTGCCTGTTCTAACCTCTAATTTTGGAGCTATGGCAGAAATTGCGGGTGGAGCTGCCTTACTGGTAGACCCTAATAAAGTAGAGGAAATTGCTAGAGGTTACCTAGAGTTGTATCAAAATGAGAATTTGCGTCAGGTTTTAATCGAAAAAGGTCAAATTAGGCTGCAAGATTTTAGCTGGGAAAAAGCAGCAGAAAAACTTATGGAGATATGGAAAAGTCTTTAACCAAATTAAAGGTTGCCATTGTTCATGATTTTCTAGTGAATATGGGTGGGGCTGAAAGAGTAACACTAGCTCTGTCAGAGATCTTTCCTGATGCATCAATTTATACACTGCTGTATAACCCAAAAGTAGCTAAGTTTTTTCCTCGTAAGAAGATTGTAGTCTCTTACTTGCAATATTGGTACAAATTTTTAAAACTTCCGACTAAGTTTTTATTACCTTTTATGCCTGCAGCCATCGAGAGTTTCGATTTTGCTGGTTACGATCTAGTTATTTCTAGCAACAATTCGTTTGCTGGTGGCATTATAACTAACCCTGATACATATCATTTATCTTACTGCCATTCTCCTACCCGGTATCTATGGGATTCCTTTCATACTTATGTTGAAGAACAGAGGCTACCAAGATTTATGCAAAACATTGTTAAAAATATTCTTTTCAAACTTCGTATTTGGGACAAACTTTCTTCTGGTAGAGTCCAAAAATATATTGCCAACTCTCAATACGTAAAAAGAAGAATTAAAAAGTACTATCGCAAAGAAGCAGAAGTAATTTACCCACCAGTAGATACGCATTTAATTAGACCAAAACAAAGTAATGCTGGATATTTTTTAGTTATCTCTAGATTAACTAGCTACAAGAAAATAGATTTAGCTGTTCGGGCCTGCAACATTCTGCATCTACCCCTAGTTATTATTGGAGAAGGGGAGCAAATGCAGTTTCTAAAAAGCATTGCAGGACCAACTGTAGAGTTATTAGGGTGGCAAGATGATAAAAACAAAATTGAATATTTAAGAAACGCTAGGGCTCTAATCTTTCCTGGTGAAGAAGATTTTGGCATTGTGCCAGTCGAAGCCATGGCGGCTGGAAAACCAGTAATAGCTTTTAATAAAGGTGGGCTTCAAGAAACGGTTGTGGCAAATAAAACTGGCATGTTCTTCGATGAGCAAACAGTCAAATCTTTAACCGAGGCTTTACGTAAATTTATTACAATCGAACACAAGTTTAATGCTACTGAAATAAATCGCCATGCTCTGCAGTTTAGCAGAGAACACTTCCGCCAAGAGATAGTAACTTTGGTCAAAAAACTTCCTCTTAATGTATAAGTTGGAATATTTTTTATTCTCTAAGTGCCAAGTATAATAGAACTATGGAAAAAGTTAATGTTCTAGGGGTACAAATTAGTGCTGTAACTGCCCCGCAAGCTTTAGACAAAGTGGCAGGCTTAGTGAGGGATAGAAAAGATCATTACATTGTCACTCCCAATCCGGAATTTGTAATGCAGGCACTCAAAGACGGCAATTTTAGGGAAATAATTAATAACTCCGATTTAGCGCTAGCCGATGGTATCGGTATTTTATGGGCCGCATATTATCTATCTATCCCTATCAGCAGTTATCTTCCATTAGCTAAATTGCAAGTAGCAGTGCAATTGTTTTTAACTGGTCTAAGTATTGTTATTAACCCCAGAACACTAACCAAAGTTATTCCAGAGCGTATTACTGGCGCTGATATGCTTTGGGAGATTAGCAAACTAGCATCTGAAAGAGGTTGGAGCATCTTTCTTCTAGGAGCTGCCCCGGGAGTTGCCTACGAAGCATCGCGCAAATTGCAACTGTTGTATCCTAATTTACAAATAGCTGATGTTATGCCTGGTCCACCGTACGAATTCGAAGCAGAAGTTATTGATCGAATCAAATTAGTTAATCCCAAGTTTGTTTTTTTGGCTTTCCCTGCCAAAGAGCAACTTAGATGGATAAAAGATTATGTTGGAAAGCTAAATGGCGTGACTATGATGGGCATAGGAGGAGCTTTCGATTTCATAGCTGAAGCCACCCCTATTAATTCGCCAGTTAAGGACTCTAAAGCCAAAAGAGCCCCTAGGTGGTTACAGGTTAGAGGGTTAGAGTGGCTATGGCGATATTTAATACAGCCCTGGCGTCGTGAACGCATCAAAACGGCTACTATCGACTTCATGAAGACCGTTAAGGCCTATAAACTAGCTCAGGGGCGACAGAATTGACGCAGTTCGCACTTCTGTTGTAGAATCAATCCATGCATCGAAGTTGATGAGATGAAACACCTCCATGATTTTGCTAGAATATATTTCGATGCACCGGGTTCTCTCTATCCAGAACAGAGAGAACCCTTTTCCTTGATGACTAAAACAATCGCTACGTGTTAAAATAGGGGTATGGAGGTGGAAACAAGGGTTAGATTTGCGCCAAGCCCGACTGGTGCACTACATGTTGGCAGTGCACGTACCGCTCTATTCAATTATTTGTTTGCTAAAAAACATCACGGTAAATTTATTTTACGACTGGAAGATACTGACAAGGAGCGTAATCAAAAAGTTTTTGAGCAAGACATTGAAGCTGGTCTTAAATGGTTGGGTCTTAAATGGGATGAAAAATACCAACAATCCAAACGGATTGATATTTATCAAAAACATTTACAAGCGTTGCTAGACAAAAATCTAGCATATAAGAAAGATAATGCAATATATTTTCGCACTCCAACGTCTGGCAAGATAATAGTTAATGACGTTATTCGCGGAGAAGTCGAATTCGATGCTACAAGTTTTGATGATTTTATTATTGCTAAAAGTAATGGAGATTTTGTTTTTCATTTCGTAAATGTAATAGATGATATGGAAATGCGCATATCGCATGTTATTCGCGGAGAAGACCATTTGTCTAACACCCCTAAACACATTTTATTATTCCAAGCCTTAAGTGCCAGAGTGCCAGAGTACGCACATATCCCACTTATTCTTAATTCCGATCGCAGTAAAATGAGCAAACGCAGTGGCGATGTAAACTTCTCTGATTATATTAAAAAGGGATATTTGCCATCGGCGCTAATTAACTTTTTAGCCCAGATTGGCTGGTCTGACCCAACTAACAGAGAGTTCTTCACTCTTGAAGAGCTAGTTAAAGTTTTCGATTTAAGTAGGGTCCAAAAAGCAGGTGCAGTTTTTGATGTTAAATATCTTAACCATATAAACCATCATTATCTAACCCAATTATCTTTAGATGAATACTATAAACTAGCTAAGAAATATATTCCGTTTAAAGGCACTAGCATCTACCACAAAAAAGTTTTAAAACTTATACAAGAACGAGCAGAATATTTGGCAGAATTGCCTAAATTAATGGAATTTTTTTACACTACACCGGATTACAATAAAGATTTACTGGTTTTTAAAAAGAGTACCCCTGCATTAACAAATAAAGGCCTAACACTTGCCCTTAATGTTTTATCGAGTACTGCTAAAACTGTATGGAAGGAAAAACACTTGCAACAAATTCTGGATCTATCTATTGCAGCAGAAGGGTTATCTTTAGGGGATGTATTTTGGCCTGTTAGAGTTGCACTTTCCGGACTTGCTGGTAGTCCTAGCCCAGTAGAAATGCTCAATGTCTTAGGTAAAGAAGAATCATTAAAACGTATATCAACCGCTTTAACCAAAATTAATGGCTAAAAAAATTAATTTATTTTACGTTATCGCAGATAGTTCCTTAACCGGTGCTCCCAGACACCTACTTTCTTTGGTTGATTATTTAGATAAGAAAGAATTTTCTATTTCGGTAATTTTACCGCAAGGTCCATTAGCCGACGAGTTAACTAGGCGGAGAATAAATGTCTTCTTAGTGCCAATGAAAAGCCGGTCGGACATATCAGCGGTTAATGCTATTAAAAAACTATTAGTCAAATACGACCCAGATATTTTGCATGTGCATGGTCAAAGAGCTGGTCTTATCGGCCGGTTTGCAGCTAGAAATCTACCAATTAAAATAGTTTATACTGAGCACACTCGTACGTCGCAGTTTCATTTAGCCAACTCGGCACTAGATTGGGCGCATATTAGAGCTATGCGAATGCTCGACAAAATGACACATGTGAATATTGCTGTGTCTCAGGCGGTGGCTGATTTCTTGGTTAAAAATAAAATTACTACGCCAGACAAAATTGAAGTAATTCATAACGGTATCTCATTAACTGCAAGTAAGCATATCGACCAGCAAGCTCTCGACTTAATTAACCAGCATGGACTTAAGAAGCAGGATGTTATTATCGGCACAGTAGGGAATTTAAATATTCAAAAAGATACTGCCACTTTAATTAAAGCTATGCCGAGAGTAATTAATAAGCTACCAAAAGCCAAGTTAGTAATAGTAGGTAGTGGTCCATTAAAATACAGATTACAAAAACTAGCCCAAAAGTTAAAAATTAGCCAAAACATAATATTTACTGGTGCAATGAAAGAAGTATCTAGTATTTCTCAAATTTTTACTGCTTTTGTGCTAACTTCTCGGTCGGAAGCATTTGGCATCTGTATTCTAGAGGCTATGAGGTCTCGTGTCCCAGTTATTGCAACAAGGGTTGGTGGTATCCCAGAAATTATTACAAATAACCATAATGGAATCTTAGTAGAAGCAGGGGATAGTAAAACAATCGCTTCTTCTATCATCCGGTTAATTAACGACAGAAAACTTCAACAAAAGTTTATTAAAGCTGGCGAAGAAACTGTTAAGAACTTTTCTGCACACAAAATGGTTCGAGTTACAGACAAAGTGTACAAAAATTTGCTTAAAAAGGTATAATACCTTCAGATTACTCAAGCACTTTTACATAGTTAGATTTACGGGAGGTGTAAGCTTATGCAGTATGGCGCTTGCACCACAAGTGTAACTTGGAAAAAGGAGATCTATCGTCTGCTTAATAAGATACTCAAGCAGAAGAATGATTTCCGTAGCAGGGCGGCCGCGGGGTTATCCAGGGATGAGATTAGATTTGGAAACTCTTTAAAACTAGGAGAGTTTCTAAAACATATTATTCAGGTCTTTGTTGGCATGGGAGACAGGACTCTACAGGAGTTTGGCAAGGATGTTAAGTTTCGATATCGTGGGTATGAAGCACGAGGTGAAACTTACAACATCTTAAAGGAGAAGCGACTCGCATCTTTAGATCCTGATCTAAGAGATCTAATTCTTGCCATTTGGGCTTTCAAGCTGGTAGAAACTGGTGACGGATACGATAAATTCATGCTTTACTTGCATGAATATTGTTGGGACGAACTTAACCAGCTAACTATTATCTTATCCGCTACGACGGAAAAACCTTCTTCACCTGCGAAGAAGAAAAAGAAGAGAATGAAGGTACTTATCTAGACAAGGGGGGACAGGGCGCTAACCCAATGGCGCCCTCTTTTTATTATGCAGCGCAATCCGCTGTCATATCAGATGGAAAATTATATGGGGCAAGAATGGTGCAATCAATTACGCCATTACCGCTTAGTACAATTTCCCAGATGTCATCCACTTTGGCCGCGAAAAAATAAGCCCCACTAACTGCCGCGTTTCCGGCATCTTTAAATACCAAACTACCACGGGCATTGTCACCAACCAATGTCTCTATTTTAACTTCGGGGCGATCAGCTTCGGTGGGATATTTATCAATAAATAATTGGTTGATAGCCGCTTCATCAGCGCTAATATCACCCTGATTATCTACAATATCGTTATTCGGAACATTCTCATATTTAACCAATGTGCATCCTGAAAGGCCTAGAACCATAACGGCTAAACCGAGCCAAATATATTTTTTCATAATTTTTTGTACTATTTATATAACCAGTTACAATATAACTCATTTCTTCACCTGATAAAATCTATGGCTGGGACGGTAGGGTTCGAACCTACGATCACGGGACCAGAACCCGTTGCCTTACCACTTGGCTACGTCCCAATAACAACAGATTTAATATATCAGGTTTGGTATAATAAAAAAGTTTTAGTTTATAATATTGTTGAATAAAATGGCTGTTAAAAAAGTTAGTAAGAAAGTTGAGAATAAAATTGAAGTAGAAAAATATAAGCATGGGAAAGGTGCCATATTCATCCCAGCTGGTTTATTTTTAGGTTTTGGCATTGGTTTTGCCGTCAATAATCTCCCTGCAGGGATGTTCATTGGCTTAGGAGTTGGATTTGCGGCGTTCGCCACATCTTTGTTTTTCGAAGATTAACTCCTACTAAAATAATCGTGTCTGGTAAAGACAAATTGCTTGACATTCTTTTCATGACATGAGAGGGTGTGCTTGCATTTTGTATTCTTATTTTTGACAATCCAATCTACAAGAGGTGATGATGATTGACATATACCGTAGTGATCTTATCGTTCTTGTTCGGTGCTAATCCTCAAAATACTTCCAACAAGAGTATATTTAAAAAGGCCAACACACTGATCAAGCAATATTCCCACACGGTAGAATGTTGCTTGATTGAACAAACCGAGCAAGGGCAAGTTACTCTCAGCTATAAGGGAGTAACGAAAAAACATACTGAACTATCACCCAAAACTTGTTTATCTAGCAAACAGGTCATCGAGAAAGCCCTCGATTTACTAGCTGAAGTCAAGTTGTCCACTAATCGATGTAGATTTTATGTGGTCACACATGAGGATCACACGTGGCCAAAAAGTATCCTTAAAAAGCAAGGGTTAAATGTCACGCAAAAAACCGGCACTACTCGGTATGCCGGTAGCGATGAACCTCAGAGCCGATGTCGATCACAGTTTCTCTTTTTTATTTATAGGGCATTGGTTCTAATCCACCACAAACTAAAGGGGTGGATATAAAATAGCCACTAAAGATTTCTCCGATAGAGTCCTCTGTTGTCCGCCTACGGCTGGGATAGAACCCAGTACAACGGCGATAACCCCTCAAGTTATCGCCGTTTTTTTATTCGATGTTAAAATAACAATATGTTATCTAAAAGTAATTCTTCTCTACCAATTGGAGTTTTTGATTCTGGCGTTGGTGGGTTAACTGTTATTAAATCTCTACTTAAGGTCTTGCCACACGAGGACTTTATCTATCTGGGGGATACTGCCAGAACTCCTTATGGCAGCAGATCGGCAGAAACCATAAAAAGATATACCCAAGAGGATATTAACTTTTTACTTAGGCAGAGAGTCAAGCTCATTATTTGTGCCTGTAATACCGCTTCGGCTATTGGACTCAATGACCTACCAAAGGAAATAACCACACCAGTAATGGGGGTTATCAACCCAATGATAGCCATAGTTAAAGAAAACGCTACTTCTAATGCCACTATTGGCATCTTAGGCACCAGGGCAACGATTAACAGTCGTGCCTATCAAAGCAAGTTAAAAACAGCGTTGCCAAAAGCTAGAATCTTTGACATCGCTTGCCCGCTGTTAGTGCCGTTAATTGAAGAAAATTGGATAGCAAATTCTGCAACCAGAGATGTATTAAAAACCTACCTTACTCCCTTAATTAAAAGTTCACCCGAAATACTTATTCTTGGATGCACGCACTACCCTTTACTAAAAAAAGAGATAGCTAAACTTTTGCCTAAAACTCTAATTCTAGATTCTGGCAATGCTCTAGCAAAATCGGTTAAAGCACTATTAACTACAAACCAGTTAATCAATTCTCAAAAACAACCAGGGAAAATAAAATTTTTCGTTACAGATTCATCGACGCAATTCAATTCTGTAGCTAAAATCTTCTTACCCAATATCTCTAATATCAAAGCAAAACAAATTATTTTATGAAGCTACAAATTAAACCCATCTATTTTATCGTAACGGGTGGTATTATCTTGCTTGCGAGTATTGTTGGTGGTTATTATTCTTGGAAACAAAGTGCAACAGATTTGCAAGCATGGGCTCAATCGACACTTGAAGATAGCACCGACCAAATAGTCGATGAGCAAATTAACAACTCTGATTTAATAACCAACAAACCAAAACCTAACCTACCATCTAATAACACAGATGAATCAAGCCAAGAAGATAACATCGACAATTCTACTCCGAGCCCAGATGAACCGGCAGATATTCCAACCAACGAAGATAACAAGGAAGATAGTCCACCAGGAGGAAGTTCTCCGGATCAAACTCCTTGGGGGCAAGGTCCTAGCGACCAGTAAGAAGCAGACGCCTGTACTTCTAGCAAGATATATACTATCCTTAGATATTACTTGCAATCTTAAAAAAGAGGCGATGTCCTGTGCCAGAGATACAACTTAATGGTGTGGAAACTGTAGCCCCAACCAAAATTGGGATATGGCATTCTTTAGATTTCTGCAAAGCTCATTTTCCTGAGTGTCAAACAGATCCGGAAGCAGTACGGTACGATTGTCATTTTGGGATGTTTAAGACAAGGAATGACATAGATCGTGCTTTGCTCCCTGCAGGATGGAGTGCCACAGAGGTATTGCTCCACGAATCAAAAATAGGAAAGTCCCATGATTACGAGAACAAATGGGGATTTGCTATCTTCCTTGGACCCAAGGATCTCATTAGAGCCATTTCCAAACTCGAAAAGAAGAGAGCCTCATCCCAACGAGCTGTGCTAACATTCATCAGTAGGAACAGTCACAATGAAGGTGGAATTCAGGCGGATAGAAAATCCGGACGATTTTCCCCAAGTGCTTTTTAAGGGAAAACTAGATTCCTCCCAATGCACAATTATTACTCTTTTCATTTTACCCCCCCAGTCACTTTTTTAATAGAGATCGGGGGGGTTTTTCTTATCCTAAACTCAAACAAAAGGTTCGAAGGTCGTGTAGCAGCCCCAGGGAAGGACAATGATTCGTCGCGAATTTTTTAGTTTGAGAGCCATTTAGGTATAATGGCTATGTTATGAAAATATCTAAAACCGATGTTAAGCATATTGCTAGTTTAGCCAGAATCGAGCTAACTGAAGCTGAAATTACCAAATACGGAGAAGAGCTTTCAGCAGTTTTAGATTATGTCGATGATTTGAATAAGTTAGATATAACCAATGTTGAAGAAATTGGTCAAATCACAGGGCTGACTAACCAATTAGCTGAAGATACAATAAAAGGTTGTGAAATAAGTCAAAAAGAATTACTAGCCAATGCCCCTGCCATTCAAAATGGCCAAATTAAAGTTAAGAGTGTCTTAGGCAGAGAAACATAATGAATATTGCTGAAGCCAAAACTATAGATTTAAAGAATTTCTTAAAACAGGCCAACGATGCTAATAAGGAACTAAATGCTTTAATATCCATTGCCGATAAACCTGGCAAATTAGGTAGTGGCGAACTAGCTGTGCCTTGTTTTATTAAAGACAATATTGTAACTCTGGAATATCCCACAACTTGTGCCTCTAAGATTTTAGAGAACTTTCAATCGCCTTACGAAGCGACTGTTATTACCAAACTAAAAGCAGCTGGAGTTTGGGTGGCTGGCAAAACGAATTTAGATGAATTTGCTCTCGGTGCCAGTAACGAAAATTCAGCTTTTGGGGTAGTTAAAAATCCTATAGATAAAAGCAGAGTGCCTGGAGGTAGTAGTGGTGGATCGACTGCTGCTGTAGCTGCCGGACTTACTCCATTTAGTTTAGGTAGCGATACTGGTGGTTCTATCCGCCAACCAGCTGCCTTTTGTGGCGTAGTAGGTCTAAAACCAACCTATGGCAGAGTTAGTCGCTATGGACTTATCGCTATGGCTAGTTCGCTTGACCAGATAGGACCAATTACTAATACGGTAGAAGATTGTGCCCAAGTTTTAAAAATAATTTCTGGGGTTGATCCTAAAGATGCAACTTCTCTTCCAGTGCCAGTCCCAGATTATCCAGCAGAAATCAAAAAAGATATTAAAGGTCTTAAGATTGGTGTGCCTAAAGAGTTTTTTGGTGAAGGAGTCGATCCAGCAGTTGATAAAAAAGTAAAAGATGCCATCGCTAAAATTAAAGAACTTGGGGCCGTGATTATAGAGGTTAGTTTGCCTACAGCTCCATTTGCTCTCGCTACTTATTACATTATCCAACCAGCTGAAGTTTCATCCAACCTAGCTCGTTTTGATGGTGTTAAATATGGCTTGTCTTTAGGGGCAGACGATCAGATCGAAACTATTGAGGAACTATATAAAAAAACTAGGGCTCTTGGGCTCGGGCATGAAGTTAAACGCAGAATTATGCTTGGCACCTACACCACCTCCGCAGGATTCAGGGAAGCTTATTACGATAGAGCTCGCAAAGTTGCCCAATTAATTAAGCAAGATTTTGACCGGGTTTTTAAACAAGTGGACGTGCTAATTTCACCTACTACTCCTACAGTGGCTTTTAAGCTAGGTGAGAGGGCTAATAACCCCCTAGCTATGTACAAAGCCGACCTTCTTACTGCTCCAGCTAATTTAGTGGGTATTCCTGCCATTTCAATCCCTTGTGGGCTAGCTGACGGTTTGCCAGTAGGATTGCAAGTTATGGGACCACAACTAGGAGAAAGTGTAATTATGCGAGTGGCACATCATTTTGAGAAAAATTATAATTGGAGGGAACTATGATAACAATTTGGTACATTTTTGGTGTACTGGCAATAGGGCTATTAATCTTATTTTTAATTTCCAGACCACGTAAACTAAGTGAAAAAGATTTTTCCATAGTTCTGCATAAATGGAAAGATATTGAGGCATATACCGAAGAGAAAAGGATGAAAGAGGCCTTAATGGAAGCAGATAAATTAGTAGATTTTGTTCTAAAACGATTAAATCTCCGCGGTAAAACTTTTGCTGAAAGGTTAAAGCTGGCTAAACCGTTGCTTACAGCAAGTAATTACCAAGCACTGTGGGAAGCACACAAACTACGCAACAAACTCGTGCATGAAATAGATTTTCATTTAGCTGACTATCATGGCGAACAGGCCATCGACGCTTTTTATAACGCATTAAAGAATTTGAAAGCTCTCTAATGGAATATACTTCTACAATTGGTCTCGAAATTCATACGCAACTGGCAACCAAAAGCAAAATGTTTTGTCGTTGTAATAATGATGCCGAAGATAAAGCCCCCAATACAGTAGTTTGCCCACTGTGTATGGGTTTTCCAGGCACTTTGCCTGTAACTAATAAACAAGCCGTTGAATGGGGAACAAAAGTTGCCCTAGCTCTAGGTTGTAAGATAAATTTATTCCAAAGATTCGATCGTAAAAATTATTTCTACCCAGACTTGCCTAAGGGTTATCAGATTTCGCAGTTCTTTTTCCCGGTGGGAGAAAATGGTAAATTGCTGATCGACTACCTAGCTGATGATAAACGAACAAAAAAAGAATTTACAGTTGGCATTACTCGTCTGCACCTAGAAGAAGATGCAGGTAAATCTATCCACGCAAGCAATGCCACCCTGGTCGATTTTAATCGTTGTGGAACTCCATTAATGGAGATTGTAACGGAACCAGATATTACTTCTCCAGAAGAAGCAAGAATTTTTATGCAAGAGCTACAGCGCTTAGTTCGCCTAATGGGTGTTTCCCATGCCGATATGGAAAAAGGTCACCTTAGAGTAGACGCCAATATATCCGTTAGACCTAAAGGCCAGAAAGAGCTTGGGACTAAAGTAGAAGTTAAAAACTTAAATTCATTTAAATACTTAGAACAAGCGTTGAAATTTGAAATTGATCGCCAAATTAAAATATTAGAAAGCGGGGGAGTAGTAGAACAAGAAACTAGGGGGTGGGATAGTAAAACCAACACTAGCATTTCGCAGCGCAGCAAAGAAGGCTCTATCGACTACCGTTATTTCCCAGAACCAGATTTACCACCCGTTGTTTTAACAGAGGCAGAAGTTAACAGTTGGAAAAAAGATTTAACTATGCTCCCACGTGAACTACGAGAAAAATCCGAAAAATTCAAACTATCGTACGATCGAGTAACGGAGTTACAAGGTAAAGATGCTTTATTAGGTTTTGTTAAGTTGATGGAGCAAGACAGTTCTCTCGATCCAAAAGCTGTGGCTAACTGGCCAAATGCAGATCTAGCTTTTTATCAATGGATAATGAAGCAAGAGCCAACTAGCGCCGCTATTAAACAAGTTTATACAGCTATTAATAGTGGGGTTAAGTTGACTGATGCTATTAAACAGATAAGAACTATCTCAGTGGGGGAGCTAGAAAGCACTATTAAAACCGTACTTTCCGAGAATGCGCAGGCCGTAGCTAAGCACCAGGCTGGTGAAACAAAAATAATTGGCTTCCTGATTGGACAAGTGATGAATAAAACTAAAGGTAGTGCAGATCCGGATCAGATTAAAGACATGGTGAGCAGATTATTGACAAAATAAGCCCAGTGTGTTATAATCAAACGATACGCTGGATTAAATTCCAGATAAGAGGTAATTTATAGATTATCTCCGAAAGTATACAAATATGAATCTGGAACAAGAAAAATCTGCTAATAGTCCCGAACAGTTGCCTTCAAGCGGTATTGAGGTGTTTAAAGCTCCCGAAAACAGCGAAGAAATTACCTCATTGCCAACACCTGCAGATGTTGCTGAAGAGATAGAGCTAGCTGTCGAACCTCAATCTTCCAAACTCCCAACCGAAACAGCCATAGTCCAGAATGTAGGCGAAAAAACTTTTGACTTGTTTACTTTAAGTGAAAATAAAATGGAAACTGATGCTAGCAATGCTCGTAAGATTACGGAGAGACTTATCGAGTACAAAAAAGCTGCATAAATAAAAACAAACATGTTAACTTGGTTAATCACAATTCTCGCTCTGATACTAATCGGAATTACCGGTTATTTTTGGTACATCAAAAAAGCAATTGCCACCAAAGACAATGTTAAGAAATCAGTCGAGCGCAAGTTATTCCTTATTACCCTGCCTAAGGAACTAAAAGAAGAAGACAAGAATAAGCAAATTAAAGAATTAATTGCTCCCACCGAAATTCTTTTACGTAATCTACATTCTATTAAGGATAGTTTAAAGAATGAATATATCACGCTAGAGCTTATCGCCCAGGGTGGAACTATTGGTTTTTACATGAGCGTCCCTGGACACTTAAAAGATTTACTCGAGAAACAAATTACTGCCCAGTATCCGGAAGCTGTTGTGGAAGAAGTAATCGATCCAAATATTTTCCCCCACACTGGTCAAATTGCGGCTGCCCAAATTAAATTAAAGAAAGAATCAGTTTACCCGATCGTAACTTATCCAAACTTCGAAGGAGATGCTCTCGATGCTTTAACCAACGCCTTAAGTAAATTGAACAGCGATACCGAAGGAGCTGCTGTCCAAATTATTATTAGACCAGCCAGTGATGGTTGGCAGAAACGCGGTCAAACGCTTGCTAGCATGCTTCAGCAAGGAAAAGGAAGTGGGGGTAGTATCGGCGAAGGAATTCTAAGTGGTTTTAGAGATTTAGCTTCCGTCAATAACAAGAAAGACGACAAGAAAGATGAAACTAAGAAATTAACTCCTGGTGAAGAAAATATTATAGAAGCGATCAGCGCAAAAACTAGCAAGGTAGGATTTAGCACTTTAATTCGAATTGTAACTGCCTCATCCACCAAAGAAGAAGCCCAAATTAATTTAAATAACATTCTTAGTAGTTTTCATCAATATGCTAGCCCACAATTAAACAGGTTTACTCTAGATAAATTACCAGAGAATAAAATTATCTCGCAACTAATTTTTAGATTATTTAATTTAGGCAAAACATTCACACTTAATACCGAAGAAATTGCAACGTTATGGCATCTGCCTTCTGCATATCTCGACACTCCAAATATTAAATGGCAACGAGCTAAAAGATTTGCCGCCCCTAATAACTTACCTAAAGAGGGGACAATACTTGGGAAAAACTTATATCGAGGAATCGAGAACATAGTTCGTATTCAAGACAGCGATCGTAGATACCATCTTTATTGCATTGGTAAAACTGGTACCGGTAAAACTACTTGGATGCAGAACATGGCCATTCAAGACATTCTAAAGGGTAACGGTGTGTGTGTAATCGACCCTCATGGCGACATGATAGATTGGCTACTAGCCCGTATTCCAAAGGAGCGGGCTGAAGATGTTATCCATTTTTATCCTCCCGATTTAGAGCGCCCTGTTGGCTTAAACCTTTTAGACGCAAAAACTCCTGCAGAGAAAGATATGGCTGTGGCAGAAATGATCTCTATTTTCTATAAATTATTTGACCCAACTGGTACAAATCAAATTATTGGCCCAATGTTCGAGCATTATATGCGTAATGCTATGCTAGCTCTTTTGGCTGATGATGAAACTGGCGCCACCCTTATTGAGATCCCTAGAATGTTTACGGATAAAGAATTTAGAGAAACTAAACTGCAAAAAGTAACAGACCCAGCTGTGCGCCAATTCTGGCTTCAAGAATACGCTCAATCGCAACGTGGCCAACAGTCGGCCGATATGCTTTCGTACGTCGTTAGTAAAATTGGTCGTTTTCTCAGCAATGAAATGATGCGAAATATTATTGGTCAAAAAAATTCTGCTTTTAATATGCGCGATGTAATGGATAATAAAAAAATCTTATTAGTTAACTTAGCAAAAGGTTTAACCGGAGAAATTAATAGCAACCTTCTAGGATTTATCTTGGTTTCTAAAATTCAAATGGCTGCACTATCTCGTGCCGATATCCCTGAAGCTGAGAGAGAAGATTTCTATTTATACATAGATGAGTTTCAAAATGTGACCACCGATTCTATTTCTACTATTCTATCCGAAGCTCGTAAATATCATTTAAATTTGACTGTAGCTCACCAGTTTGTAGCTCAACTTGAAGAAAAAATTCGTGATGCGGTAATCGGCAACGTGGGCACTACGGTCAGTTTCCGCATTGGGGCAGGGGATACCGATATTATCCAAAAGGAATTCGATCCCGAAGTTAGTGCTAACGATTTACTTAATATTGAAAATCGGAATGCTTATATTAAATTACTGATTGACGGTGCTGGTAGCAAACCGTTCAACTTTTCTACTTTGCCGCCAATGGGGGAGGCCAATCCTAAATTGGCCACTGCCCTAAGAAACCTTTCTCGGCTTAAATATGGTCGCGATCGAAGAATTGTCGATAGCGAAATTAGAGAACGTGGAAAATTCTTAGATAATTTAACCGATTTAAATAATTTAGATAATCTAACCAAATAACAAGCTCCTAGAGTAGGGGAGTTGTCTAAAAGTAACTACTCGAGTATAATTATCTGGTCTAGAAATATAAAAATTAAAATTCCCGAGATGAGCAAAGACAAACAACTCGAAAAATTAAGAGCGCTAGTAGAAACTGCATCAGCTAATATTACCACAGCTAAACAAATTTTAGCCGATATGTTGGGCATGCCATTTTCAGCTGGATCTGCTGGTTATCAAACTAAAGCCGAAGGTCTCAATAGCGACGGTAATATCATTGAAGGGGTCTTTTTTGACGGCCAGTATATGATAGACCATGAAGGTAAGAAATATCCAGTGCCGGCTAATTATGCTAGTAAATCTAAATTAGTAGCTGGCGATGTAATGAAACTTACTATTTTAAGTGATGGTTCGTTTGTCTATAAACAAATTGGGCCTATTGCTAGAAAGAAAGTGATAGGTACTTTAGTGAATGAGAACGATGAATACACGGTAGTTGCCGCTGGTAAGTCGTATAAAGTCCTTATGGCCTCGGTAACGTATTTTAAGCTTAGTCCAGGCGACGAAGTAACTGTCTTGATTCCAGAGACCGGTGATAGTGAATGGGCGACTGTTGAAAACGCTGTAATTAACCCAGAAATTGATAAATAAGAATAGTAATTGGAACAAACCGTTTCTTAACAATAGGAGCGGTTTTTTATTTTAAAAAGGTGTTATACTAGAGGGTAAGTTGTATCTTAAAAATTTTAAAAATCTATAGATGGAGGTGCCCAATGGCACTACGAATTCTAATTGTCATAATGGTGTCCATTATTTCAATTACAGGAACAACATTAGTTGCGAATACAGCTAATGTCGAAGCGGAGGAAACGGTAATTTCAGGTAAAATTTTCAATGAAATTGCTGTAGTGGACATGTCTGATACATTTTCTTATATCAGACATACGACTTACAGTGATAACTACGCTTTCTTTGTCGGTTTTCAAATAATCGATGGGGCTGGTGAAAGAAAAGAGAAGATATCACATATATGTGTGGTAAGTCTAAAAACTGCTCAAATTGTTTATAACGCAAGAGTAGAAGAACTCTCTCAAAACCTGAACGTTGTTGATATTGTCGCAGCACAGAATGATTATTTGTTCATTCTGCACAAGATAGATCCGTCGCATGAGAGGCATGATTCATGTCTCTATCTAGATGCCTACAAATTTGATGGAAAGAATTTCAAGGCAATCGATAGCGACTTAGTTTTCCCAGATGCTGACACTGGAGAAATTGCTACGAACGGAAAGGATGTAGTTGTTGTGACAACCGAATATTATGACAATTACATTTTTAACAGCAGGATTTATAGGGTTGATATACAAGATCCTGAGAAACCTGCTTTGTTGTCAAATTTAATTCTGGCCTATAAGGATCATCAGTATGAATATGGTCAGGATGGAAAGATTAAGAAAGATGGAAATGGAAATTTGATATACACAGTTTCTTATGAGAAATGGAGACGATTTCCAGGACATCTTCAAAAACTTTCTGTTTTTGGTGACTATTTCTATGCCAATTTCTATGATGAGATCTTGGCCTTTGATCTCTACAGGAGAGATGAGAAAGAAAATATCGATAGCCCTAATGAAAAACACCCACTTCTCATTGGAAAACTTGGAGACACACATAGTTCGAGCGAAGGATTTAAAAATGTATTTGATTTCACAAAAGTGGATAATGAGGGGATTCTCAACTCTGTGGAAGATGAATATGTATATTTTATTGGGAAGAGCATGCATCTTTCCAATGAAATAGAAGTAGAACCTGTGGCAAAAATTGGGGAGGATACTTATAAAATCCCTGGAGTAGAATATGGGATTACGGTTCTTTCGCATTGGGCACATCCTTACCTAAAAGGGCATGGGGAAACGAAGGTAGTTAACACCGATCGTGTTCTAAGTGCAAAAGGATTGCCATTCACTCCGATTTTTGTAGAAGCGATCGATAACTGGGTTTATGTATTCGGTTATAATTATGTCAGGGATGGCGAGAATCTGAAACGTGAAGAAAAATTTTGCATTCTGGATGCATCTAACCCAAGAGATCTGAAAGTATCTGCTCTTCAATCATTCGATTATTTTATAGCCGATGTTCATTTCGATTCCAATAAAATTCATGCTTTTATTCTTGATGGTAATAGTAAACTCCACGTTCTAGAGATTGTACCTCTAGAGAAAAAAGAGTTTATCGAACAATTCAAAAAAGCAACTAAGCAAGAACAGGCCAAGGATAAAGAATCAGACATTGAGCATGGATGCAGGCTATACCTAAGGGCGCTTGGGTCGGTTCAAGTGTGCTATTGGGATGCAGCATTACAATATGGGTCGTGGGAGTCACTCGTGCAGGATGGTTACATCGACAACGAAAAACGCTATAATCGATCGAACATGATCGAGGGGTATTCAATCGCTGTATTTATCGCTGAACGTGGCACGGAGATCTCTAACTCGAAGTTTACGATAATTGCACAACCAGACGAAGACAATGATCTCTCAGTGCTAGGGATCACTGAGGGACAGGATGTTCTGGAGTTCTCCGGAACCATTCCTGATTTTAGGAAGTGGTTATTGAAAGCAGATTTATTCTCACTCCAAGATGATAAAATGTGGAAACCGCTGAGATAAAATAACTTATATCGAACATTTAAACCGCTATCCGGTATGGAGGCGGTTTTTTACTTATATCAGGGATAGTGTCGCACAAGATACATTGTACGACGTGTAACAATGAGATAGCAACAACCCTTCCCTAAGGTTTACACAGGGTTGTTTTTAAATAACTTTTTATTAAATAAATAAGAGAGATGGGGACAACAAAATTATATACAGATTTGTTTGAACTCTTCCCCCCTCCCCGTCCTGGACGAGCTTCGAACATGTTTTGGATAAGAAAAAACTGGTCTTTTGACCAGTTGTATTATTTTAGTTGTTAATTATGATGCAATCGTTGGAAGAAGTATACCGATAATAAGCATTATGATTCCTATCACAAGAGTTCTAACTGAGCCAGGAAACTCATCTCGTGATTCTCCAAAAAAGATCAATGTGAACAAAGTACCAATTATATAAGCCACTCCCATACATATCAGAATAATACTTGGTGTCATTTATTTCACCTCCAAAATGTCAAAATAATTTACTATTAACTTTATACATCAAAGTATCTCTCTCGTCAAGAGTTATTGTTGTCTCAGAGCTATTTATTCTTTATTGGTTCCCCGTCCTGGACGAGCTTCGAACATGTTCCACATAAAAAAGACCATCTATTAGGTGGTCTTATAATTTGGCGCTAACTTAGTCTGCTATTAACAACCAGTTGCCGGCAGTAAAGCCAGCTAGGTTCATGGTGAACGATCCTCCGTTGTAAACCAACTGGACTGATAACCAGGGTGTAATACAAGTGAACGGATCCTCTGCTGGCACACCAGGAGGTATCCAATACTTGGTAGTAAGCTCCATATGCCCATAAGGAGCCAACAGGAGGTTTCCTACTTGCACCGAATGGCCAGGCAATAAACTGCCGTCCCTGGCGTTTCGGTGTTGAATCCACCCCCGAGCAAACAAGAAAGGTGGCTGATTCAACGGCAGGTTCTGTTTGTAATCGATCGTAATGTCGATCACAACATCGGTGTTCCGAATATAAACAGGTGTATCGTCAAATAAATATTGATAATTACGATACTCGCATTGAATATCGAACCACCAATTTGAGAATGTTGATGCCGCCGACCTATTATCAGGAATTAACATTATCCTGTGTTGGATATCCATAACCAGCATACCTGTCTCTATCTCGCCATTCCTTTGGCTATACGAGTAATCTCCTACCACCTTCAAATCATTTTCAAGTGGAACGACAGGAGAGTTGCTGCTGCAACTACAAGAAGCAATTAAAGCCAAAAAACACATGACGAGAATGCATCGGTGCATTACTGCACCTCCCTTAGAAATTTAACAACTAGATTTCAAAGTATTACCACACAAAGTTTGTCTGTTCGAATGGTGTTTTTTCATTTAAGAATTGATTAGCTTTAGCGTTGGGAATAATTACTTTGTTCCAATTAGCATTAATTAGTGGCACTGGGTTTATTGCCCAACGTACTCCAGCTTCAATTTTATCTACTTCAAAGTGTAGATGCGGGTTAACTGTTCCGCTAGTTCCTAAATGGCCAATTAACTCTCCTGTTTGCACAATATCCCCTACCTTAACAACAATATCTTGCAAATGGCTGTAAGTAATTTTGTATTTGCCAGCTTCAACAACTACTGTTTTCCCATATTTATTACCTGCAAAGACCACTTTGCCATTATTGGCTGATGTTATTTCTAAACCAACCCTACCAGCAAAATCTATGCCGTTATGTCTGTCTCCCCACTGGGGATATTTGATGTTGTAGTCCTCCTGAATGGCCTTAATTGGCCCAAACCAACCATAGACAAACCAAGTATCGTCCGGGCTACTAGTGGCGAATTTACCGCCCTGAATGGCAAACCTAATATTCTGATCTCCTGCCTGCCAGGTAACACCAGCGGTACTTGAATCTGCGCTTGTCCATTGAGAAGCTACATTAAACGGCAGAGAGAGCTTTGGTATCTCCCCTGTTGCTATTTCAGGTATATATTCAACCTCTTGGGCTACATCAGGTATATTGACCTGTATTTCTTCAGCTTGAGTCACATCAGTGGCTAAAGTTGTAGGCAAAAGAACTATGCCTAAGATCATTGAAGATATAATAAGTAGTTTCTTCATAGTGCACCCACCATATATCATTTTTGCTCATCTGTCAAGTTTATTAGCTTCCAGAGCGCAAAAACACACATACGCACTACTTGTTTTTCGATTTCAACCAATGGAAAACAATCGGAAACGTAGATAAAAATATAATCAGCAGGATGACATAAGTAATATAGCTTTCGATGTCAGGGATCAGTTCAGTTAAATAATATCCAGATAACGGTAGACTAAAAGACCAAATTAACCCACCAGCGATGTTATATAACAGAAATGTTTTGTAGTGCATCTTCCCAACCCCGGCTACAATCGGAGCAAATGTGCGAATAAATGGCATGAACCTGGCTATGACAATAGTTAGAGGCCCGTGTTTCTGATAAAACTTCTCTGCTTTAATTAAATTATCTTTATGGAAAAAGCGGGAATCTTCCCTTCTAAATATCTTAGGTCCAACTTTTCTACCAAAAGCATATCCTACATTATCGCCAAGGATAGCCGCTACAGATATGCCAACTACAGTTAACCAAATATTTAAATATCCTTGAGATGCCAAAAGCCCAGCTGTAAACAGCAAACTATCTCCTGGTAAAAAGAACCCAAAGAACAGACCAGACTCAGCAAACACTATGGAGAATATGCCTATATATCCGACAGTTTTTATTAGACTGACTAGTACCGCTCCAGAAAAGAGATCCATTACTGAACTTTCTTAAATTTTTTATACAATTTTATTGCCACCCACAAGCTAATTAGAAAAATTATTGCTCCATAAAAACAAGGTGACACCAGCGGATTATCTATACCCACTCGGCAAGTAGGAGCACAGAAGCGTTTATTATAGAAATTACAGGCCGAAAGACCAAAATTAACCGTTGTAAGAAATGCACCTATACTTAATGTTGCTACTAATCGTTTTTGTAAAATTAATTGTAAACTTTTGTTTCCTGCCCGCAGAACATATATTCCCATTAACCAAGTAACTAGGAATATCAAAAAACTGTAAAAATATAAATTTAGCCAAAAATTGCTCATTGGTTCACTGTACAATACCCAACTAGTAAAAATAACTCCGATGAATAGCAACACAACTTGCAACCAACTCAAATCTTTAATTTTCATGTTTTAATCTCCTCCTAATCTATTTTAACAAACCAATAATCTTTTTGATTCCTTCGATCCAGTTGTTGCCTAATGCAGCCAGTGGAACCTGAATTGATCTTCCATCACATTTAAATCCAGTTTTTGTTAGCGCTTTCAGTACATCCATATCTTTTATGGGTATTACTAATGTTATGGTTGCCAAATAGACTGGTACTTTAACACCAGATGGAGCAATATTTCGAGCCACAATCGATTGAACTTTTTGACTTTTAAGAGCGAATAACTTAAGGTGCAAAAGATCAAATAAACTATTAACCTCTTTAGGTAGCGCTCCAAATTTCTCGGCCAATTCTATTCTAGCTTCCTTAAGCTCTCTTTCATTTTCAATTAAAGCCAAATGCTGATAGGTTTTAATTCGTTGAGCTTCGTTATCGATATAACTATCTGGCAAGTATGCCGAAATGGGTAGATCAACAGTAATGTTATCAACTTTTGGTCTAAGCCCAGACCTTAATTCTTCTACTGTTCTATTAAGCAATTTGGTATATAAAGTTAAACCAACTGCACTAATATGGCCATGTTGCCGGCTAGATAGCACCCCCCCAGCCCCTCTAATTTGCATATCCCGCAAAGCAATTTGGTAACCACTGCCTAACTCTGTGTGCCCAGCAATGGTTTTAAGCCGTTCCAATGCCCTACCAGAGAGTTTGCCAGGGTTGTAATAAAAATATGCATAGGCCTGAATTTTCCCACGACCAATGCGACCCCTAAGTTGATGTAACTGCGACAAACCAAAAAAGCCAGCATTGTCTACAATTAGAGTATTTACATTGGGATTATCGAGGCCATTCTCAATAATTGTGCTAGCCACCAAACAGTCGTACTGCCCTTGACTAAAATCTTCCATAATTTTTGCTAGCAATCGTTCCGGCATTTGGCCATGACCATAAACAAATCTGACTTCCGGCAAAACTTCTTTTAACTTATTCGTTACACTTGCAATAGTAGCCACTCGATTATGCACAAAATATACCTGGCCACCACGTTTAATTTCATTCAAAATAGAATTCTTTACCGATTCCATATCGAACGGTGACACAGAAGTTTGAATTGGCAAACGATTAACTGGCGGAGTTTCAATAACACTAATATCTCTAATGCCCGAAAGAGCCAAGTTTAATGTCCGCGGGATTGGCGTAGCAGTTAAACTTAGCACATCGACTTCCGAGCGAAGCATCTTTAACCTTTCCTTATGGCGTACACCAAACCTTTGCTCCTCATCTACAATAATTAACCCTAAATTGGCAAATCGAATATCCTTAGAAAGCAAACGATGTGTCCCTATAATCACATCTACTTCACGAGTTTTTAGCCCAGCAACAATCCGTTTTTGTTCAACTGTCGAACGAAATCTGCTTAACGCCGCCACTTGGACACCGAAGGGACTTAGGCGCTCAGTGAAGGTTTTAACATGTTGTTCTACTAAAATAGTGGTTGGAGCGAGCAGCGCAACCTGAAATCCAGAAGTTACTGCCTTAAAAGCGGCCCTAACTGCTACTTCAGTTTTTCCAAAGCCAACATCTGCCACTAACAAGCGATCCATTGGTTTTGGTTTTTCCATATCATGTATTATGTCTAGAATAACCTGCTCTTGATCTGGTGTTTCTTTATAAGCAAACGAATCGGCCAATGACTTCTCCCAAAATTCTGCACTATCAAAAGCGATGCCTTCTTTCAGTGCCCTTTTTGCATAAAGGTCTAAGAGTTCTTTTGCAAATTCCTGAGATTCTTTTTTAATGCGACTGACCAATCGCTTCCAACTTTGCGAATTAAGTTTAGATAATACTGGCTTTTCACCAGTAACCGAGATGTATTTGCTAACTTTATCAATCTGATCGATGGGTACATAAATTTTATCTGCACCAGCATACTGAATAATTAAATATTCCCGCGCCACACCATTGATTGTAAT
>Ga0180007_10001524_pt1 | contig 31163 bp, 25 predicted proteins | sample MM_PC_MetaG_FD_121122 | JGI IMG/M metagenome (GOLD analysis project Ga0180007, IMG submission 121122) | Groundwater microbial communities from the Aspo Hard Rock Laboratory (HRL) deep subsurface site, Sweden - MM_PC_MetaG | ecosystem: Environmental > Aquatic > Deep subsurface > Groundwater... | reverse complement strand
GGGTACTGCAACGTGGGCAACTTCGGCAGCGAGGACCGCATGGACTACACCATCATCGGCGGCGAGGTGAACCTGGCCGCGCGCCTGGAGGTGCAGGCCGAGCCCGACGGCATCCTCATCTCCTCCGACACCTACGCGCTGGTGCAGGATATCGTGGAGGCGGAAGAACGGCCAAAGCTCATGGCCAAGGGCATCGAGCGGGAGATCATCCCCTACGCCATCACCAACATCTACGACGAGGAGCTGGGCTGCCCGGACCTCATCCGCTCGGAGTTCAAGGGGCTGCGCATCATCGCGGACCTGGAGCGCGTCAACGCCGAGGACAAGGGCGCCATCATCGAAAGCATGGAGCAGCTTCTGGCGCGCCTGCGTGAAGAGCCTGCCGGTTGATCCACCAGACAAGCGGAGTGTGCATGGAAATCATTGCCTGGACCAAGGAAATCAGCGTCGGCGTGGCGCGCATCGACGAGGAGCACCAGACCCTTTTGGCCATGCTCAACGAGCTTGGCCAGGCCATGGCCGCGGACCAGGGCGGCGAAGCTGTGAAGCTTACCTCGGCCCGGATGCGGGCCTACGCCCAGCAGCATTTCAAGACTGAAGAGGAGGCCATGACCGCCACCAAGTATCCAGCGCGCACCAGCCACGTGGCCGAGCATGACGCCTTCATCGAGAAAGTGCTGGACCTGGAGGACGCCTTGGGCCGGGGGGAAAGCGTTCCGGCCAAGGATCTCTGGACGTTCCTGCGCAACTGGCTGAGTGAGCACATCCAGGGGCCGGACAAGCTGCTGGGCGAGCATGTTTGCGCCGCTGGCATGAAGTAGATACCGCTTGGCCCGGCGTGAACGGGTCAAAACCAGCAAGACAGAGAGGGGGACGAATGGAAACTGTCGCTTGGGCGCATGGATTCGAGATCGGGGTCAAGAGCATCGACGAACAGCATAAGCGCCTGGTGGAGATGCTGAATTCCCTGGGCCAAGCCATCGGCGAGAGCCACGGCAAGGAAGCCGTCATGGGCATCGTGGAGAGGATGAAGGACTACGCGGTGTACCATTTTTCGACAGAGGAAGAGGCCATGGAGGCCAAAGACTATCCCAAGCGCTCCCAGCATAAGCAGGAGCACGACACCTTCATCGAACAGGTGCTCGATGCGGCGGATGCCCTGGAGTCCGGCGGCAAGATCACCCCCCAGGAGGTCTGGAGCTTCCTGCACGACTGGCTCGTCAAGCACATCCTGGAGTCCGACAAGGCCTTGGGCCAGCACCTGAGCGCCCAGGGCATGCAGTAGGGAGAGCCCGGCAACCAGCGCCATCGCTGCTGGCGCAAGCCCCCTGAGGGCTTAAATATCCGGCAGCCACCTTGGCGCGCAGCGGGTTGGCGCCAATGTGGGGGGAGCATGCGCCCACTGCCGGGTCCTGAGGGCCTCGCCCCTGTGCAGCCGGAGGCTATTCCGCCCCGGCCTTCTTCTTGGACTTTTTGCTCTTTTTAGGGGCAGGCGTAGCTTCCTGGGCTTTCTTTTTGGACCGTTTGGACTTGGCCTTGGGCGTCGGCGCGGGTTCCGGTTCGTCGTCCATGTCTTCCTCGTAGGACTCCGAGGCCTTTCTAAGCTTGGTCATGCCGAGCATGGCGGTGAGGTTGCGCGGAAAGATGGTCAGCGAGCGGGTGAACAGGTCCTGGGCCTGGCCCGGGTGCTCCATGCCCAAGAGCGCCCAGCCCATGCCAGAGAGCGGTGCGGCGTAGGGTGTCTGCGCATTGTAGGTCCGCAACCAGTCAAAGGCGTGCAGGGCCTTGTCGTACTTTTTCTGGTGGTAGGCCGCCCAGCCGAGCTTGCCCATGAGGTGGCTCCACTTGTCCCAGGAGGGGGCGGTCTCCGGCGCGCGCGGCAGGAGCTTGTCGAAGGAATTTTCGGCCAGAACCCAGTCGCCCTGCAGGTAGGCTGTGGCGCCAAGGCCGAAGGCGGCCTCCAGGTTGCCGGGAGCGGCGCCCAGAATGCGTTCGAATTCCGCCCGCGCCGGGTCCAGGTTGAGCGCGTAGAGCTGGCTCCAGGCCAGGTCCACGTCCAAGCCGCCCAACTGGAAGTGTTGCGCGAGCAGGCGTCCCAGCTCATGGTCGTCCAGGAAGGCCGGGTCGAGATTGAGGCCGGTGAGGAGTTCCTCTCGGGCCAGGCGGGCATCACCCAGGGCCACCAGGGCGAAGGCCAGCCCGTAGCGCGGCGCTGCCAGACCGGGGTCCTGGGCCACAGCGCGGCGGAAGTCCAGAACGGCGTCGCGCACGCGGCCTTCGGTGAAGGCTGCAAAGCCTCTGGCGCTCATGCGGTCCAGCCGTTCCAGGCGCGACTTGGGCGCGTTGTTGCGGGCGGCCACGGCCTCCTGGTCCTTGCCCTGCCGGGAAAGCAGCAGCACCAGCGCGCGCCAGGCCTGGGCGTTGGTGGGTTCCAGGCGCACGGCATCGCGCAGGTGGGGCTCGGCCAGGTCCAGGTGATTGCGCGAGAGCAGAGCCAGCCCATCGCCCAGGTGGGCGTCGGCGTCGTCCTTGTTCACGGTGAGGAGGGTTTGGAACAGGGCGTGGGCCTTGTCCTCCTGCCCGGCCCAGAAGCTGGCCCAGGCCAGGGCCCGGCGTCCGGCGCGGCTGTTGGGATTTTGGTGCAGGTACTCTTCCAGGAAGGGCGCGGCGGCGGTGGGATACAGCTTGCGCGCGTATGCCTCGCCCATTTCCAGGAACAGCTCGCCGTACTCCGGCCGGGAGCGCATGAGGTCCAGCACTTCCGGGGTGGCGGCGAAATCCGGGTTGAGGAAGATGGCCTCGGCCAGGCTCTGGCTGGCCTGCTCGGCCTGGCCCTGCTTGGCCAGGGTGATGCCCAGGCCGTAGGCGGCTGCGGGCAGGGACGGGTTCAACCTGCGGGCCTCGGAAAAAGCCTGGAAGGCGTCCTTGTACTGCCCCAGGCGCAGGCGCGCCCAGCCCAGCCCGTTCCAGGCCGCCACGGAGCGCCGCTCCTGGGTGGCCAGGCGGAAGTACTCGGCTGCGGCGGCATCGTAGTCGGCGCGCTCAAATAGTACCCTGGCGGCGGCCATGCGGCTGTCAACGTAGTCTGGCCGGGCGTTTAAGGCCTCGCGGAAATGCCCCAGGGCCTTTTGCGGGTTGCCCTGCGAGAGCTCCAGGTGCCCCAGGGTGTTCAGGGCCACGGCGTTGTGCGGGTCCACGGTCAGGGCGCGGGCCAAGAGAGCGCGCGCTTCGGCCACGCGGCCCAGCGACAGCGTGGCGGCGGCCATGCCGGCCAGGGGCTCGGCGCTGGCTGCGGTGGGGCTGCCGTTTGCGCGCACGGCGACGGCGGCGGTGAAGGCTTCCAGGGCCTGGGCGCTCTGGCCCATGCGCAGGTGGCTCCAGCCCAGGCCCATGAGGCTGCCGTAGTCTTTGGGATCCACGTCGTCCAGGTAGGCCGAGAGCTTGGACAGGGCATCCAGGTAGGCGGCGCGGTGGAAATAGGCCAGGCCCCAGTCCTTGTTCAGGGGCCGCAGCAGCGGGTCTGCGGCGATGGTGCGGCTGAGCGGCTCCACCAGGGTCGGCTCCAGGGCCACCAGGCGGCGCAGGGAGACCACGGCCTCGGCCGCGCGGCTCTGGGCCAGCAACAGCCGGGACTGGGCCAACAGGGCCTCGGGCTGGTAGAACTGCCCGCCCGCCAGGCTGGCGTAGAGCGCCAGGGCCTGGTTGGCCTCGCCGTTCTTTTCCAGGAGCCGGGCGGCCTTGAAACGCGAAAGTTCGTCTCGCGGGGCATCGCCCACGAAGCGCGAGGAGCGTTGGCGCACCTCTTCCCAGGCGGCCAGGGCACCCCTGGTGTCTCCGCTCAGGGCGCGGGCGTCGCCCAGGGCCAGGAAGAGCTCCTTGGGCGAAGCCAGCAGGTTCGTGCCGGAACTCGCGGCCTGCAGCAGCCGGGCTGCCTCGCTGGCCTGGCCCCGGCCCAGGGCGATGAGCCCCTGGCCCAGGCGGGCGTCGGCGGGAACGGACTCGCGCAGCATGTCGGGAAGGCTGGAGGAGGGGCGGCCGCTTTGGCTCAGGGCCTCGGAAAAGAGATCCACGGCGGCGGAGGTGCGGCCCCGTGAGAAGGCCGCCCAGCCGGTGCCCAGCAGGCCCACGGCTTTCAGCTCGTCGCTCTGGCGCACCAGGCCGAACTGCTCCTCGGCCTCGGTGAGCTGGTCCAGGCGCAGCAGGGTGAAGCCGAGCATGGCGCGGGTGTGTATGACCTCGGGCGAGGCCATGGCCGACGCGTCTGCTGTTTGCGCAGCCTGGGCCTGCAAGGGCGCCGGGGGAGTGAGGCCCGGAATGAGGCTGGGCCGAGGCGTGGGGGCCTGGACCGGGGTCGATACAGGCAGGGCGGCACGCAGGATGCGGGCGGCCTCGGCGTATCTGCCCTGGCGGTAGAGCTCCAGGCCCTGCACGTAGGGCGATTGGGCCAGGGCTGGCGCGGGCGCGAGCAGGGCAAGGGAACAGGCCAGGGCCAAGGCCAGAGCCAGGGCAGGCAAGGTTTTCGCGCGGGGCGAGAGCATTCGGGCAGGCAGGGCGGCGCGCATGGGCACTCCTTGAGGGAACTCGCCTGGCGGCGGTCAGGGGGGACTATGCCCCAAGGGGTGCGCTTCCGTCCACAGTCTTGATGCAGGGGACCGCGTGCCGATGGTCGATGCTGCGGAAACGGGCGGCGGGCAGCGGGCAGCGGGGCTTCAGATGGAGCGCTGGTCCGTTGCCGGGGGCGGAACCAGCTTGTCCGATGGCTTCTCCGAAGGCTTCTCGGGCGGCTTCTGCGACGGCCTGTCCAGCTGCCTGTCCAGCTCCCGGCTCAGGCGCTCCAGGGCCGCGCGGGAGCCCTCCACCATGTTGCGCAAGGTGTCGCGCAGGGCCTGGCGCGGCGATTTTTCCGGCGCGCCGGTTTTAGCAGGCTTGGCCGCGCCCTCCGGCTCTGCGGCGGCCAGGTTGCGCTCGGCCTCTTCCAGGCTCTGGTGCAGGGCGCGGATGTCCTGGCGCAGGGCCGCCATGTCCGCCGCGAGCCTGGCCCGCTCCGTGGCCGATTCCTGCTCCAGGCGCTCCACGCGGGCGCGCAGCCGCTCCACCTCGGACTCCGGCCCTTCGGCCGGCTTGCCGGAGCAGCCCGAAAGCAGCGTGGCGGCCAGGACCAAGGCCAGAACCAGGCTCAGGGCAACGGTCTGGGCGGCGGTCTTCTCGGCTTTGCGGGGCATGGCGGTCATCCTCATCTGGCGGTCCGAACCGCCGTGGCGTTTTTGTTTCCCGGCGCGCTACATCTTGGCAAGGTCAATGCCCGGCGCGAACTCGCCCTCTGCCTCCTTGACCACTGCCTGGGCGACGATGGCGCATCCACGCAGGGGATCGAAGGAAAGGCTGGGACCGCCGTGCAGTTCCCAGCCATTGCTCAAGGCCTGGCTCACGCGCAGGCAGAAGGTCTGGTCATCCGGGCCGGTGAAGCAGCGATAAAGTTTCATGGCGTCCTCATCAATGCGATTTTTTCGGGTGCCGAAGCGGCGATTCCTGGCGCTATTCCGGGCGTCTGCCCTTGACCGGCACGCGCTCCACCACCTTGTCGTAGTATTCCTGCCGCACCTCAAGCTCCACCGGGCGGCGGCGCGAAAGGTTGAGCTTGGTGATCAGGAGGTTCAGGCGCTGCATCTGGGCGTAGCGCTCGGCCTCGTCGGTCATGCCCGCCAAAAGCTCCCGGGCGGTGTGGATCTCGCGCTGGGCCAAGAGCTCCGGGGGCAGGCAGCCCGCGTTCTTGAGCACGCGCCAGGCCATGCGCAGGTCTTCGGGAACGTGGGCGTCGTCCTCCAGGTCCAGCGGCCTGCCGCGCCCGGGCAGATCATCAAAGGCGCCCTCTTCCTGGGCCCTTTGGATGCGCTCCTCGGCGAGCCGCTCGATGAAGGCGAGACTTAAGAAGCTCATGGGGGGCATGGTGCTTCGCCCAGGACCGAAAGTCAATGCGCTCCCCTGGAGGGGCTAAGAATATTCCCAACGCGACGCACCGGATTTCTGGCCTGGGCCTTTACAACGCACCCGGGGTGCTTATCTTAAATGGTACACGGGACCACCATCAGGCCCGGCCGGCTCGAAGCGCGGGGTGAAGGTCCGGAGCGGGCACAAAGGCCGGAAGACCCGGAAAAGGGCGCCAGAGGCACAAGGCCGAGAGGCGGGTGGTCCCAGACAATATAGAGCGACGACGCGAACGGAGGGTAGCCCGGCCTGGCTGAAAAAGCTCACAACATATGGCGGATAGAGCCGCCCCTCGCACCAAAAGCAGTTAGTGCGCCGTAACAAAAAGCCCCGAGTTCCCATGAAACGGAACTGGAGCAGCCCGGGTGATCCGGAAACGGCGCACACACTTTTGCCCCGCCCCTGACCAGAAGAAAATCCCCACCACGCCGACATCTCCCAGACACAGCAAAAAACATCCGGCCCAGGGCCGCAAAGTTTCCGCCCGGGGTCTTTACAGCGGCCCGTGAATGGTTACCTTACAACCTACAGGGACCAGTCGAGACCCGCAGAGGGCGCGCCGCGTGGCGAGTCGGCAAAGGGCAGGGCCGCAGGGCCGGTGGTTCCAGACCTCAAGACGGCGAAGGCAAACGGAGGGCAGGAGCACCGATGTGCAACAGGCTGAAAATATGGCGGATCGAGCCGCCCCTCGCACCAAAAGCAGAAAGTGCGCCGTAACAAAAAGCCCCGAGTTCCCACTGCGCGGAACTGGAGCAAGCCGGGTGATCCGGGAGCGGCGCACATCTCAATTTCATTTCATCCAGTCCCCTGACAAAATCCCCGTCCCAAGGAGCACCACCCGGACATGGCCCCCTGGTATATCGCTGTGATCATGGGCCTCGTCGAAGGCCTCACCGAATTTCTCCCCGTCTCCAGCACCGGGCACCTCATCCTGGCCGGGCACGCACTCGACTTCACCGGGCCCAAGGCCGACACCTTTGAGATCGCCATCCAGCTCGGCGCCATCCTCGCCGTGGTGGTGCTCTATCACGACCGCTTCCTGGGCCTGCTCAAAACCGATCCGCAGCGCAGCTTCTCCGGCCCGCGCGGCATCTGGCTGCTTTTTTTGACCTCGCTGCCGGCCCTGGGCCTCGGCTTTCTGGCCCACAAGGCCATCAAGGCGCACCTCTTCGGCCCCAAGACCGTGGCCCTGGCCCTGCTCGTCGGGGCCGTGCTGATGTTCGTGGTGGAGGCCCGCGCCGCGCGCCTCAAGCGCCCGCTCAAGCGCCCGGTGGATTCGCTGGACGCCATGACCCCGAAACTGGCGCTGTCCATCGGGCTGTTCCAGTGCCTGGCGCTGTGGCCGGGCTTCTCGCGCTCGGGCGCGACCATCATGGGCGGCATGCTGCTCGGCACCGAGCGCAAGACTGCGGCCGAGTACTCCTTCCTGGCCGCCGTGCCGGTGATGTGCGCGGCCGTGGGCTACGACCTTCTGAAGAACTGGCGGCTCTTCGAGTCCGGCGACCTGGTGTTCCTGGCCATCGGCTTTGCGGTGTCCTTCGTGTCCGGCTGGGCGGCGGTGAAGGGCTTCATCAATCTTTTGTCGCGCTTCACGCTCAAGCCCTTCGCCTGGTACCGGCTGGCCCTGGCCCCGCTGGTCTGGCTGTTCTGGCCGAACTGAAGCCCCTCGGGACAGCCCTCTTCAGCCTTGCAATTCCGGTCCGCATCGGTTATGCTGCGCTATTCGGCGAATAGCGTCTCTTTTTTGTCAACCTTTCAGGAGGACTACAGGACATGACCCGCAAGGACCGCACCGAGGGCATCTACAGCCGTCGCGAGGTGCTCGACGATTCCGAGCGCCGCCAATATTACCAGCTCCAGCTCAAGGACCTGTTGTCCTACGCCTACCGATATTCCGAGGACGTGAAGAAGCGCTTTGACCGCTCCCAGTTCAATGTGGACAAGTTCAAGGCGCTCTCCGACCTCAAGCACGTGCCCATCCTCAAGAAGAAGGAGCTCATCTTTCTCCAGAGCATGGGCCCGCGCCTGGGCGGCCTGCTGACCAAGGACCTGGGCGAGCTGCGGCGCGTCTTCCTCTCGCCCGGCCCCATCTTTGATCCCGAAGATCGCCAGGACGACTACTGGGGCTGGACCGAAGGCTTCTACTCCGTGGGCTTCCGCCCCGGCGACGTGGCCCAGATCACCCTGCCCTACCACATGGCCCCGGCCGGGCTCATGTTCGAGGAGCCGCTGAAGAACCTGAACTGCGCGGTGATCCCCGCCGGTCCGGGCAACACCGGCAGCCAGCTGGAGATCATGCAGAAGCTGCGCGTCACCGGCTACATCGGCACGCCGAGCTACCTGCTGCACCTGACCCAGAAGGCCGAGGAGATCGGCCTGTCGCTGCGCAAGGACCTGTTCCTTGAGGTGGCCTTCGTCACCGGCGAAAAATTCTCCGAGAAGATGCGCACCACCCTGGAGAAGAAGCTCGACTGCGTCATGCGCCAGGGCTACGGCACCGCGGATGTGGGCTGCATCGGCTACGAATGCTTCCACAAGTGCGGTCTGCACCTCTCTAACCGCGCCTTTGTCGAGATCTGCCACCCGGACACCGGCATTCCGCTGAAGGACGGCGAAGTGGGCGAGATCGTGGTCACGGCCTTCAACAAGACCTACCCGCTCATCCGCCTGGCCACGGGCGACCTCGGCTTCATCGACCGCGCGCCCTGCGCCTGCGGCCGCACCAGCCCGCGCCTGGGCAACATCGTGGGCCGCGTGGACACCACCGCGCGCATCAAGGGCATGTTCGTGTACCCGCACCAGGTGGAGCAGGTCATGGCCAAGTTCGAGGAGATCAAGCGCTGGCAGATCGAGGTCACCAACCCCGGCGGCATCGACGAGATGGTCCTGTCCATCGAGTCCGGCGCGTTCAAGCGTGAGGAGGAGCTGCTGCACACCTTCCGCGAGAAGATCAAGCTGCGCCCCACGCTGAAGATCCTGAACCCCGGCACCCTGCCCCCGCAGATCCGGCCCATCGAGGATAAGCGCACCTGGGATTAGCCCAGCGCTGTCCGCATCAAGAGGCTTCATGCCCGTAACGACCACCTTGCGCGCCCCGGTTCCTGCTTCTGGCAGAGGCCGGGGCGCGTTTTTCCTGCCCCTGACGGCCGTCCTGCTGCTTTCAGCCGTGCTCCTGCTTGCGGCCTGCGCCCGGCCCGCGCCCAACCTGCCCATGCCCGTGAGCTTTCTGCCCGCGCCCGGCGAGTTTCTGACCGACACCGGCGACGCCCTCACACCCGACGGCCTGCGCCAGCGCGCCGCCAGCGCCGCCTACATCCTGGTGGGCGAGAGCCACGGCAACGCCTGCGACCACCTGGCCGAGGCCCGCATCCTCACCCTCCTGGCCCACCCGGCGGCTACCACGGCACAGCCGGGCGCGCCGCGCATTGCCGTGGGGCTGGAGATGGCCCCGGCGGCGCTGAACCCCGTGCTGGACGAGTTCCGGCAGGGCGCGTTCCCGCCCGAAGAGCTGGAAAAGCGCCTGGACTGGAAGACCAACTGGGGGCACCCCTTCGCCAAATACCTGCCCGTGTTCCGGGCCGTGGGCGAATGGAAGCTGCCCACCTTCGGCCTCAACGTGCCGCCCGGCGTCATCCGGCGGCTCTCGGCCGCGGCCATGCACAACGCCACGGCCGCCGACCCCCTGGCCAGCCTCCCGGCCGAGGACCGCGCCGCCCTGCCCGCGCGGATCATCGAGCCCGCGCCGGAGCAGCTGGCCTTCCTGCGCGCGATCCTCGACGGCCACTCCAGCCGGACCAAGGGCAAGGCGGCAGGCGGCGGCGACAGCAAGGACGCCGAGACCATGCGCGCCCGCCAGGAGTCGCGCTTCCTGCTCATCCAGAGCGTCTGGGACTCGGCCATGGCCGAGCAGGCAGTAAACGCGCGCACGGCCACCGGCCTGCCCGTGGTGGTGCTGGCCGGTGCGGCCCATGTGGAGGGCGGCCTGGGCATCGCCCGGCGCATCCGCGTGCTCGACCCCGGCGCCGAAGTGCTGCTCATCTCGCCCTGGCGCGGCGACGCATTCAACAAGACCGATGCCGACCTGCGCGTCTTTTGCCCGGACAGCTTCGAGAGCCGCATGGGCATGACCCTTGTGGCCCGGCCCCTGGTGCTGGCGGGCCAGGGCGAGCAGGACGACCAGGTGGTCGTCAGCGCGGTGGCGCGCGGCTCGCGCGCCGAGGCCGCTGGACTGCGCCCCGGCGATGTCGTCACCCGCGCGGGCGGCTACCGCATGGGCTCCCTGGCCGTGCTGCACATGGCGGGCAGCGATGCCTTCCGCGAGAAGAAGAACATGGTCTTCGTCATCCGGCGCGGCGACGCCTGCTTCAGCGTGGACCTCGGCCCCCTGGGCCAGGGCAAGGAACGGAAATAACCATGCCCGAGCTGCCTGAAGTCGAAACCATCGCCCGCACCCTGGCCCCGGATGTGGAGAGCCGCCTCATACTGGCCGTGGACGCGCCCGACCAGAGCGCGCTGGTCACAGGCTCCGGCGCGTCCGATGTCGAGGCCTTCCGCCAACTGGTGGTGGGACGGCGCATCGCCACGGTGGGGCGGCGCGGCAAGCTCTTGCTGCTGCACCTGCAGGCCCCCGGCGGCCACGACGGCGGCACCATCGCCGTGCACCTGCGCATGACCGGCCGCGTTCTGGCCCTGGCTCCAGGGGAGGCCCCGGTGCGCCCGCGCGTCATCCTCACCCTTTCCGACCGGGGCGAAGGCGGCCTGCAGCTTGTGTTCTCCGATGTGCGGCGCTTCGGGCGCATGCACGCCTTCGCGCCCGGCGGCGGTTCTGACAGCATCGAACGCTGGCCCTTCTACCGCGACCTCGGCCCGGAGCCGCTGGCCATGTCCGCCCTGGAATTCCGCCAGCGCGTTCTCTATCCAGGCGCAAAAGGCCAGGATGGCAGAAAGAGCAAGGCCCGCATCAAGGCCCTGCTGCTGGACCAGACGGTGCTCGCGGGCATCGGCAACATCTACGCCGACGAGGCGCTGCTGCGCGCGGGCATCCGCCCGGACGCCGTGGCCGGGGGCCTGAGCGCCCGCAGGCTGGACAGGCTCTTCGCCGCCGTCCAGGCCGTGCTGACCCGGGCCATCGCCGAGAACGGCAGCTCCATCCGCGACTACCGCGACGCCCATGGCGACGCCGGGGCCTTCCAGAACCACTTCCGCGCCTATGGCCGGGGCGGCGAGAACTGTCTCGACTGCGGCGCAGTGATGCGCAGCCTGCGCGTGGCCGGACGCACCAGCACTTTCTGCCCGCGCTGTCAGACTGCGTAGCTTTCCTGCCGCTTACCCCTTTTTTCCCGCCACTCACCGATTGCGAAAACAATATCCACCCAAGCGGTGTATGTCAGATCGATTTTTGTGGAACGCCCTTGCGAGGGGGCGCCCACGCGCCATATCATGACCGCACAGGAGGATCGCACGTGAAGCACAGGACCGTTGGCCACGCCCACCACCATCCGGAGCCGGAACAAGCCGCCGCAGCGGCAGGCTACGGCAACAAAGGCTGGATCGTCGTCTTCTCGGGCCTGGGCCTGAACCTTGCTCTGGGCGTTCTCTATACCTGGAGCGTGTTCGCCAAGCAGATGACCGAGGCCATCGAACTGGGCGGCTGGGGCCTTTCCAAGACCCAGGCCAGCCTGCCCTACATGCTGGCCATCGGCGTGTTCGCGCTGATGATGATCCCGGCCGGACGCCTGCAGGACCGCCTGGGGCCGCGCGTGGCCGCCATGGCCGGGGCCCTGCTCACCGGGGCCGGGATGGTGGTGTCGAGTTTTGCCGGACCGGACAACATGCTGCCCGTGCTCGTGGGCTTCGGGCTCATGGCCGGTTCGGGCTTCGGCCTGGGCTACGCCGCGGCCACGCCAGCCGCCATCAAATGGTTCCCGGCGGAGAAGAAGGGCCTGATCACCGGCATCGTGGTCAGCGGCTTTGGCCTGGCCCCGCTGTACATCGCCCCGCTCTCCAAGCACCTGCTGGGCCTCTACGGCGTGGGCGGCGCCTTCCGCATCCTGGGCGTGGGCTTCACCGTGGTCACGCTGCTGCTGGCCCGCATGATCGTCAACCCGCCTGTGGCCGTCGCCGCCGCCAGCGCTGCCGGAGCGGCCAGCACGCCCGTCAGCACGCCGTCGACCTCTGTCTGGCGCGAGATGCTCGCCACGCGCGCCTTCTACCTGCTGTACATCGAATACACCTTCGCGGCCCTGGCCGGGCTCATGATCATCGGCCACCTGGCCAAGATCATCGCCGTGCAGAGCGGCGGCCTGGTGCAGACCGGTTTCATGTTCGTGGCCTCCATGGCCGTGTTCAACGCCGGCGGGCGGCTCTTGGCCGGACTCTTGTCCGACAAGTTCGGGCGCATCCGCACTCTGGCCGTGGTGCTCTTGAGCCAGGCCTGCGTGATGCTCGTGTTTCCGGGGCTGGACGGCATGACCGGGTTCTTCGTGGGCTCCGGCGTGGTGGGCTTCAGCTACGGCGCCTGCCTGGCGCTGTTTCCGGCCACGGCAGCCGACTTCTGGGGCTCCAAAAACTTCGGCCTGAACTACGGCATCCTGTTCACGGCCTGGGGCCTGGGCGGCATGTTCGGACCGCTTTTGGCCGGGCGCATCGCCGACGCCACCGGCAGCTACCAGTTGGCCTATTATATCGCCGCCGGCCTGCTCGTGGCCGCCGCCGGCCTGACCACCATCACCAAGCGTCCCCCGCTCTCCTCCTGACGGGGGGTCGGGTAGAGACGAGGGACGCCCGGAGCAGCCCGCAAGAGCCGCTCCGTCACCACAGGGCCCCGCACAGGCGAAAGCTTGCGCGGGGCCTTCACGCGTGCCCAGACATGCCCGCTCCTGCGCGGCCTCTCGCCAATGCGATAAATACAAATGTTATACATAATAGCCTATTGATTCGCGAAGCAAACTGATATAGATAGCCCTAACGAATATCGCCTGGTGCGGTCCAGGACAATAGACCAGCCCGGTGGAAGGTCCCATGGTGTCCGTCAAGGTCTGCGCTCAAAACTCCGGGCGCCCCGTGGAAAACGCCAAGGTGGCCCTGCACTTTGATCGGGGCATGCTCTCCGGAGGCTTCACCGGGACAGAGTACACGGGCCGCGACGGCGAGGCGCATTTCGACACGGACCCCGGACCCGGTCGCATCTACGTGAACGGCAAGGCCCAAGGAGACAGGGTGCTCAAGGGGCTCATGGTGGTCTACATCGACTAGGACCGGTTCCGCGAACCGGCTGCGGAGGGGCTATGCTGAAGGCGTGGAGACAGAGGCTGCGGAGGATATTTTCAGGCCTGCCCGGCGGATCAGGCGGGCTTACCAGAAGCGAGGAGACCACCTTCACACTGCCTGATCCGGACTTTCTCATCCGGCACCTCGATATCGTTGCGGAAGCCACAATACAGGGGCAGAAGGGCTTTCCCGCTGCCGAGGCCAAGACCCTCGACGCCAACGAAGGCAAGGTGAAGGCGCATCTTGAGGCCGCCGAAAGCGTCTCCTGGGGCAACTACAAGAAGCGCTTTGAAGCCCTGGACCGCGAGCTGGACGTCTTGCCGTTCCGCAGGCAGTGGTCGAGCCCCAAGGAGATGGCTGCAGACTTCGCGGGCACTCTGGACAACGCAGTGAAGAACGCGGAGGACTCTCTGCGCCGGCTCTTTTTTGAGATGTGCGACGCCTACACCGAGCTGATGGCCTTCCGCGAGCAGAACAAGCTCATGGGAGACGCCCGGCTCAACGACAAGGGCATGTCCTACAAGCTTTCCGTGTTCGCCTTCTGCTTCCTGGTGGAGTGGCTCTTCAACGGCTACTACCTCGGCCAGCGCCTGGAAGGTGGCTTCGTGGCGGGGCTCATCACCGCGGCCACCTTCGCCGCCGTGAACATCGCCCTGGGGGCCATCATCGGCCGCCTGTGCCTCCCGAACATGCTGCACATCATGCCCAGGCGCAAATGGCTCGGCGGCTTCGGACTGGGCGTCGTCGGCGTATTCGTGCTGGGGCTCAACCTCGGCGTGGGCCACATGCGCACGGTGCTCGGAATCATCGAGATGGACCCCCTGGAGGCCATGCGCATGGCCGTGCAAAGGCTCGTGAGCGACACGCTGAACATCGGGGACATGACCAGCGTGGGACTGGTGTTCGTAGGGCTCATCTGCGCCTTTGGCGCCATCTGGGGCGCCTTCCACTGGGACGAGTGGTACCCCGGCTATGCGGCGAGCGCCCGAGCCTTCCGCAAGGCGCTCAACATCCTGGAGCAGACACGCCGCTTCGAAAACAACCGGATCACCCGGCTCTGCGAGGACTTCCGCAGCGAACTCCGCGGGCTGCGGGCCTCTGTCCCGGCGCAGGAGGGGAAATATCAACGGGTCAAGGCCAACATGAACGAGCTGCAAAAGGACTACAAGGCGCACGTGGAAGGTCTCAACGGTGTGCTCAACACTGTGATGCGCCACTACCGCGACTTGAACCGCAGCGCACGCAAGGGCGTGCCCGCGCCCACCTACTTCGAGCAAGAGGAAAAACTGTCAACGTTCACGCCGGAAGACCTCACCCGCTACGACACCGACAAGACGCAACTCGACAAGATGTCGGCCGCCGTGGAGCAGGAAGCGCCCGACGCCCTGGAGAGGATCAGCACGGAGCAGCAGAATGCACAAAAACGAATCGCCAGCATCCTCCCAGACCACATCGAACCCTCTCTTTCGTGCAAGGAAAAAGCCGGAAAGCACCACGCCGATGTCGAGAATGGAGGCAAGGCTGGCGATGCTTGAGGAAGAACCAGACTTCGACTGTGAACCAGAGACCCGAGCCTGGCCGATCTGGTTGGCCTTTGCCATCGGCATCGCCGCGGTGTCCGTTCTTCTGTTTCGCACCTACACACCCCTTGAGATCATAGCGGACAATGCCACCCAGTGCCCAGCCAGGACCGCCTCGGTTACCGCAGTGCTCATTGACGTCACGGATTCGCTGAGCGGGGCGCAAGAGGAGCGCATCGTCAAGGAGATGAAAAGCCTGTGCAGGGCCGTGCCCCAACACGGCCGGCTCGACCTGTTCGTTCTGGACGGCGAACAGAAGGCCACCCAGGTATTCTCCATGTGCAGCCCGGGCGAAGGCCTGGGAGGATGCGCTGCGACGTCAAACGAGAGCAGAAGCCGGACGAAGTGGGAGCACATGTTCTTCGCCAAGGTGGAGGCCGCCCTGCGCACGGCCATGGCCGCCCGTGGATCCAACAGATCCCCGCTCATCGAGGCGATAAACGACGTTTGCGCGCGGTCCTTCAGCGGCGGCGACAAGTCCTCCGGCAACGCGCTTATCATCGTGTCCGACATGCTGCACAACACACCCCAGTTGAATCAGTACCGCGGCAGCAGCGCAATGGACTTCGGCAGACTCAGCACCACGTCGTACTATTCCACCGTCAAGCCCACGAACATCGCCGGAGTGCGAACCCAGGTGTTCTACCTGCGCCGCGCGAACAGGGGGCATCTCCAAAACACCCAGCACAAGGAGTTTTGGCGAGATGTCTTCAAGGAATGCGGGGCGAGCGTGGACATTGCGGAGATTTGACGACTAAGATGGGGCATACGCGTCTACAGAGGTCACAGCCCCCCCTTGACCCTTGCGCGCAGGCGTCCTAAACCGGGACAGGCTGCGCGCAAGCGCCCGCAAGGGAGATGACCATGACCGACACCGCCGACACCTGCCAGAACCACAACGACGAGCCCCAAGGCAAAACGCCCGAAGAGTCCGCCGTCATCATGACGCACCAGGTGCTGCCCTCCGACGCCAATCCGGCAGGCAACGTCCACGGCGGCGTCATCCTCAAGCACATCGATACCGCTGCGGGCGTCGTGGCCATGCGCCACGTTCGCGGCTGGGCCGTCACCGCCAGCATCGACCGCATGGACTTCCTCAAGCCCGTGTATGTGGGCGAGCTCGTCACCATAAAAGCCAGCCTCAACCTCGTGGGGCGCACCAGCATGGAAGTCGGCGTGCGTGTCGAGGCCGAGAATCTGCTCACCGGCGAGGTGCGACACACCAACTCCGCCTACCTGACCTTCGTCGCCCTGGACGGCCTGGGCTGCCCCAGACCCGCACCACCGCTGCTCATCAAAGGTGATGTGGCCGAACGCCGACACCGCCAGGCGCTGCGCCGACGCGAGCTGCGCCGACAAGCCATCGCCGAGGAACGCGCCGGAGACCAGACAAGAGCGTAGCCTCCGGCGGCCAGGGGCGCTGCCCCTGGACCCCGCAGCGCGGGCTCATTAGTACACCCACTTTGACACCAACCTGACCCACACCAGGAAGTGTAAGACCTACAAGACAGCCCCGGTTTAGGCCGGGGCTGTCTCGTTTCGGTTTGGCATGGAGGTCAATGCCGACGGAACATATACAATGGACCCTCTTGAATGCCATTCCAAATGGCACACACTATATCCTGAAATTATTCCCTTATTTTGTGTCTGAACTACAAAACAACGACCTTTTAGGGGCATTTACAGTGCAGATTTTCCGGGTACTATGTACCATTTCCTAAGTAATCCACATGGGCCTGACCCAAGCAAAACACCCGCAATCACACAACGCCCAGACCCAACCCGCCGCACATCGGATGCACACAGTCATCTGCCGCGCCAGCATTATCCCTTGCCAATCCGCGAACGATTTGAGAGGAATCATGCTAGCGAAATAGCATCCATTGTCGCGACCTACAGTTCGCAGAGGACCCCAGCATGAGCCTGTTCCGCTTCTTCCGCAAAGAGAACTCCTGCCGCTTCCTCGTGGACCCGGATGGCCGCCTGGCGCAGAAATATGCCAACTTCAAGGCCCTGCTGGAGAACAACAACGAGGCCCTGGACATCCTGGCCGGGCTGGAGCAGCTCTACTACGGCGGCGGCACCTTCAACATGGCCGCCGTGCGCGACGCCTGCCGCAGGCTCTCCGAAACCACCGGGGAGCTTGTGGTCATGCTTAACGCCCTGACCGGGAACCGGCACCAGGAACTGCGCGGGTCTCTGGCCCGCGTGGACGCCGGGCTGGCTCCGCTGTTCGGGGATGGGACCGTGGCCCTGCGAGCCGATGCCCCGTTGGTGCAGCCCCTGTCCGCCGTGGACCCCGGCCAGACGGCCTTGGTGGGCGGCAAGGCCTCGAACATGGCGGCCATGCGCAACGTGCTGGGCATGCCCACGCCGGATGGATTCGCCGTCACTTCTGCGGCCTTCGCCAGCTTTCTGGACACCGGGGGCTTGCGCCAGGCCGTGGCCGCGCAGTTGAACCGGGCCTCGCCCTATGACTTGGAAGACCTGGACGCCCGTTGCCGGGTGCTGCGCGAACTCATCATGGCGGCGCAGGTGCCGCAGGCCATTGCCTCGGCCATCCATGCGGAGGTGGACAGGCTGGAGCGTGAGGCCGGAGGCCCGGTGCTCCTGGCCATGCGCAGCAGCGCCGTGGGCGAGGACTCCCAGGCCTCCTTCGCCGGGCAGTATTCCACCGTGCTGAACGTGGGCAGAAGCGGCGTGCTGGACGCCTACAAGACCGTGCTGGCCAGCAAGTACACCCCGGCGGCCATCCTCTACCGCCTGCGTTACGGCCTGGACGAGGCCGACACGCCCATGTGCGTCCTGGGTCTGCTCATGATTCCCAGCCAGGCCAGCGGCGTGCTGTACACCGCCGATCCAGGCGGCCAGCTGGACCCGGAGGGCGCACCGGCCCTGCGCATCAACGCCGTGCTGGGCCTGGGCGAGCAACTAGTCAGCGGGCGCGCCACGCCGGACATCTTCGTGCTGGGCCGGTCGCCCCTGCGCATCCTGCACCAGGAAATCAGCCCCAAGGCCGAGCGTCTGGTGGCCCTGGCCGAAGGCGGCACGGCCCTCCAGACCGTTTCGGGAGACGAAGGTCAACGCTCCTGCGTGTCCGAAGCCACGGTGCTGGACCTGGCCGCCCGCGCCCTGACCCTGGAAGCGCACTTCCGCACGCCCCAGGACGTGGAATGGGCCGTGGACCCAGCCGGGCGGCTGCTTCTCTTGCAGTCCCGCCCGCTGGAGGCGGCGGCAACTGTGGAAGGGCCAGCGGTCAAGCAAGAGGACATTTCCAATCCCGTTCTGCTTCAGGGCGGCAAGACGGCGGCCCCTGGCGCTGCCACGGGGTCGGCCTTCGTGCTCAATTCTGCCGGACGTGAGTCCATGCCCGAAGGCGCGGTGCTGGTGGTGCGCACGGCTGCGCCCGAGTACGCGGCGCTGCTGGACAAGGCCGCAGGCATCGTCACAGACGTGGGCGGGGTGGCCAGCCACCTGGCCTCCGTGGCCCGCGAGCTGGGCCTGCCCGCGCTATTCGACGCTGGCGACGCCACCTCGCGCATCCCCCACGGCCAGACCATCACCCTCTGGGCCGACGGGGCCACGGTCTATGACGGCGAGGTGGCCGAGCTGGCCCGGACCCGCTCGGGGCGCAGGAGCCACGTCTTTGACAGCCCCATGCACAAGCGCCTGCGCGCCGCCCTGGACCTCATCGCGCCGCTGCATCTCACCGATCCGGAGGCCCCGGAGTTCTCGCCCGAGGGCTGCCGCACCATCCATGATATCGTCCGCTACGCCCATGAGAAGTCCATGAAGTCCATGTTCGCCCTGTGCGATGAGGCCGGAAACGAGGCCAACGTGGTCCGGCTCAAGGCGGGCATCCCGCTGGTGCTCTACTGCGTGGACCTGGGCGGCGGCCTCAAGCCGAACCTGACCACTTGCGACGAGGTGGCCATCAGCCATGTGGAGTCCATCCCCATGCTGGCGCTCTGGAGCGGGCTGACCCATCCCGGCGTGTCCTGGGCGGGCGGCGTGGCCCTGAACGCGGGCAACCTTCTCTCGCTCATGGCCTCCACCACAACCACCGCCGAAGCCCCCGGCGGCGACAGCTACGCGGTCATCTCCCACGACTACGTGAACCTGAGCGCCAAGTTCGGCTACCACTACGCCAACATCGACGCCTTGTGCGGGCAGGAGCCGGGCCAAAGCCACGCATCCCTGCGCTTCTCCGGCGGCGTGGGCAGCTTCTCGGGCCGTTCCCTGCGCATCAACTTCCTGGCCACGGTGCTGGGGCGGCTGGGCTACGTGGTGAACGTCACCGGCGACCTGCTGGAAGCCAGCCTCAAGGGGTCGGACTGCGCCGCCCTGACGGACGTGCTGGACCAGACGGGACGGCTCCTGGCCTCCAGCCGCCTGCTCGACGTGGCCATCGGCAACCCTGGCCAGGTGGACAGCATGGTCGAGCGCTTCTTCCAGGGGAACTACGACTTCCTCGGCCAGTCCGACCGCAACCGGGTGCCGGGCTTCTACTCCCTGCAAGGCGACTGGAGCCTGGAGACAGGCGGCGAGTCCCCGGTGCTGCGCCAGGACGGCTCCAAGTGGGTGGACGGCCTGTCCTCCGGGGTGGCCAGCTTGGCCGGGAAGTTCATGGGCAAGCGCTACCAGGAGTTCCTGGACGGCATAGAGGCCTACGCCTACTTCCCGCTGGCCGTGGTCCGCGATGTCCAGGCCCGCGACGCCGACCTCCAGGTGGAGGTGCTGCCCCAGGCCGGGAGCATCGACAGGGCGGGCGGCCTCGCCTTCGGCCTGAAGAACTCCGGCAACTACTTTGTATTCCGTGTCAACGCCCTGGAGGACAACGCCGTGCTCTTCGAGTTCGTGGACAACCGCAGGCTGGAACGGGCCAAGGCCGACCTGTCGGTGCTGACAGGCCGCTGGACCCGCCTGGAGGTCCAGGTGCGCGGGAACAGGATCGCCTGCCTCGTGGATGGGCAACCTGTTCTTGAATATGAGGCCGCCAAGCCGGTGGCCGGATACGTGGGGCTGTGGACCAAGGCGGATTCGGTGACGCAGTTCCGAGACATCATCCTGACCGCAGAAGGTGTCTCAAGGCCGCTCGTCACGCGCAAAGGCCCGCTCGCCTGAACCGTTCGGGGGGGCAGAAGCGCATCGGCCCACTCTCACAGTACCCAGGCCAAAAGGCTGTGGCGCTACCGAGCGCTCAGAGCCGGTCTCAGGAGCTGCTCTTGCCGTTGGCGCTTGTGCGCGGAAACACCAGAATGAAGCGCGCGCCCTGGCCGGAGCGTGGCCGGGCGTGGATGGTGCCGCCGTAATCCTGCACAATGCCGTAACTGATGGACAGGCCCAGGCCCGTGCCCTTGCCCACCTGTTTGGTGGTGAAGAAGGGCTCGAAGATTCGGCTGGCGATGTCACGCGGGATGCCCACGCCCGTGTCGGCCACCTCGGCCATGATCGTGCGCCTGCGGGCGCGGGTGCGCAGGGTGATGCGCCGGTCGCGCGGGCCGCAAGTGGTGCCAGCGCACTTGTCCTCAATGGCGTCGCGTGCGTTGAGGAGCAGGTTCATAAACACCTGCTCCAGGCGGTTCGGGTCGGCCATGATGGGTGGCAGAGCCTCGGCCAGGTCGAAGACCACCTCAATACCGCGCACCTTGAGCTGCTGGCTGAAGAAGTCGAAGGCGCGCTGCACCACAAGGTTCAGGTCCACGGTCTGCGCTTCCTGCGTTGCAGGCTTGCGGCCGAATTCACGCATGTGGTTGATGATGCGCGTGCTGCGCTCCACATTGTTGCGGAGCTTGTCGGCCATTTCGCGCAGGGTGGCCTCGTCAGGCATCTGCCCATGCTCAAGCTTGCGCACAAACAGGTTGGCCACCATCTGCATGACGGCCAAGGGTTGGTTCAGCTCGTGGGCCACGCCCGTAGCCATCTCGCCCAGGGTGGCCATCTTGGAGGCCTGCATCATCTGGCGCTCGGCCCGGATGCGTTCCGTGACATCCGTGGCCGTGGCCAACACGACTTTGCGGTCATCGGATTCGGAGATGGCGGTGATGATGTTCACGTAAAACATCCGGCCATCCTTGGCCTGATTGCGCACACGGTACATGGCCTGCCCGAGCCCCAGGGTGGTGGCGCCGGTTTCGGCTTCCTCGGGATGAAAGATAAGCCGGATATTCTGCCCGATGAGTTCGCCCCGGCGATAGCCATAGAGCATGGCTGTGCTGCGGTTCACGTCAATGATGGTCATGTCGGTGGCGTCGATGACAAATAGGGCGTTGGGTATGTTGTTGAAAATGTCCTGATATTTCCTGTCGCTCTTGCGCAGCTCCTCTTCCAGGCGCTTGCGCGGGGTGATGTCCAGGCACATCTCCATGGCTGCGGTGATGTTGCCCTCCTCGTCGTACAGAGGCGAGGTCTTGACAATCCAATGGGCCGAGGTGCCGTCCTTGTAGACGCCCGTTTCTTCGGTGAAATGCGGCTGCCCGTCCTGAAAGGTCTTTTCAACGGGGCATTGTGGGCACTTTTCCGTGCGGCCCTTGTAGGCCTCATAGCAGTATGCTCCCTTGCTCACGTGGAACAGGTCGGAAAAGGTTTGGTTGTAGCGCAGCAGACGAAAGTTGCGGTCCTGCACGGTGATGATGCAGGGCACACCCTCGAAGAGCTTCTGGTAGAGCTGGCGCTGATTGTTGATCTCCCCGTGCTTGCTGCTGATCTCTCGGCACATCAATCCGATGGCGTCGGCCAGTTCACCCAGTTCGTCGCGCTGTGTGATGTTGAGCGTGCAGTTCATTTCCCCCGCTGAAATGCGCCGGGTGACGCTGATCATGGCCCGTATGGGGCGCTGGATAAGGATGTAGATCACCGCGTAGAGCACGGCGAAGACCCCGGCGAGGAAGATGCAAAGAGAAAGGGTGTTGGACTCCACCAGGGCCTGGAGTGTCTCCTTCTGTTTGCGCAGAGTCATATCGAGGACAAGCACCCCCAGCACCTTCTCCTCTGGGCGGTGGAAGTGGCAGGCGGCCGTGGCGCAACCCTCGTCATTGCCGATGGGGCTGAAGATGGTCAGATGTCGCTCGCCGTCCGGGCCTTCCTCGATGCGGGTGCGCTCCTCCATCTCAAGGGAGGCTGGCACGGGTTTGCGCTCATGGCAGGAAGCGCACTGGAAGCCGTCCGTTCGCCAACGCTTGCCAACTTCCCCCTCGCGGCTGGCGAACATGACCAGCCCTTCCTTGTTCAGGATGCGCACCCCGGAAATGCCTTCCATGCGCCCGGTGCGGGCCACAATACTTTGCAGCTCGCCGCGCTCGTTGCGCATCATGGTGTTGGACGCAGCGGATTTGATGGTTTCGCAGATGCGATCGGCTTCGAGGCCGACGTTCTTCTCCGCCAGCTCGCTAAAGCTGTGCACGTTGAATTTGTACAGGAAGACGCCCAGCCCCAGGATAAGGGCCACGAGGCAGCCCATGATCTTTCCAGCCAGCGGCAGGCCGGGACGCAGGCGGGTCAACCGTGTGATCATCACTGGCCTCCCGTGTGTCCCTCGACCCTCCCAGGCTGGGTGAGCGGCAGCCAGACGGTGATGCGCGTGCCCTCGCCCAGGCTGGACTCCACATCGATGCCGCCGTGGTGCTGTTCGATGATGCGGTTGGAGATGAACAAGCCGATGCCTGTGCCCTTGCTGCCCTTGGAGGAGAAGAACAGGGTGAACATCTTCTCGCGCGCCTCGCAGTCCATGCCCACGCCGGTGTCGGTGATGGTGAACACGGCCCTGGCGCCCTCTGCGGCCACGCGAAAGCCCATCTTGCGCGGCCTGCCCGTGGTTTCGGAGAGACAGGCGTCGATGGCGTTCTCCAGGAAATTAACCAGGGCCGAGGACAGTGCCGTGTAATCGGCTTCGATATATCCCAGGGAGTCATCGAAATCGCAGGCCAGGGCGATGCCCGCGTGAGCGGCCTTGCCCTCAACAAGGTTGGCCAAGTCCTTGGCAAAGGCCTGGAGGTCGAGTTCAGCAAACTCCAGGTCGCGGCTTTTGGCGTAGTATAAGATGTCCAGCACCATCTTGCGGATGTGCTGGATGCGGTGGCGCACGGTGTCCCAGCCGCTCTGGATCTTTTCCAAGTCACATTTCCTAAGGCCGGATTCAATCCGGTACATGCCGCCGTCCAAGCCCATGAGCAGTCCTTTCACCCCGTGGGACATGCTGCCGAGCATCATGCCGAGAGAGCTAAGATGGTCTTGCAGATGGCGGAGCTGGGTGATGTCCGTGGACACCTCCATGACTTTTTCCACGCGGCCCGCTGCATCGAAGAGCGGAGCGGTCCAGATGAGGATGTTCCGGGGCTCGCCGAAGCGGTCCGTGACCACGGTCTCAGCTTGGTGGCGGGTTCCGTCTTCGAAGGTTGTGAGGATGGGGCACTCCGGGCAAGGCTCAGTCCGGTGCTTGTAGGCCGCATAACAGGTCGTGCCGAGGGTGGCTTTGAAATCGCGCAGGAAAGTCTTGTTGGCCTCCACCACATTGAGCGAGCGGTCCTGTACGGTGATGGCGCAGGGCACGGCATCGAAAAGGTCGCGGTAGCGCCGGTGGCTTGCCACCAGTTCGGCGTTGAGGCGCTCCAACTCGCTAATGTCCACCGTGATCTCAAGCACCATGGACACGCCGCCGCCCTCGCCGGAGATGGGCGTGGTGGACACCAGGGCCGGGATGTCGTGGCCGTCCGCGCTGCGCAGGGTCTCGCGGCGGGAAAGGGGCCTGCCGGTGACGAAGGTCTCGTCCACGGGGCAGCCGCCCCCCCCGGGGTAGACATCGCCATAGGCCGCCGCCGAGTCGCGGCCCTCCAGCTCGCCCAGGCGCGCGCGGTAGAGCGCGTTGGCGGTGATGACCCGGCGTTCGCGGTTGTGGATGGAGACGAAGCAGGGCACCGCGCCCAGTTGGCCGTTTCCGCCCTCCTCCCCGGCCACAAAGCGCATGGCCGAGGACAGGCCCTCGACGATCTGCTGGGCCGCGAGCCTGCGCTCCAGCTCCACCAGCCGCGCGCTTTTCTCGGACACCAGCCGCTCCAGGTTCTCCGTGTAGTCGCGCACCAGCTCGCGCATGGCGATGCGCTCCTGGACTTTTTTCAGGCCGTGCTCCAGGAGCGCGTCGTCGATGGGCTTGGTGATGAAGTCCGCCGCGCCGGATTTGAGGCTGGCGATGGCCAGCTCCATGTCCCCGTGGCCGGAGATCATGATGACCTCGGTGTCCGGCAAGAAAGCCTTGATGGCCTTGAGCAGGCCGATGCCATCCAGGCCTGGCATCTTGATGTCGGTGAGCACGATGGGTGGGCGCGCTGTCTTGAACAGGGCCAAACCGTGGTCGCCGTCCGCCGCGGTGAGCACGGAGAAACCGAGGTCGGTGAGAAGCATGGCCAAAAGCTCGCGGATGTCCTGCTCGTCGTCCACAAGCAGGACGGTGGTCCTGGCGCTCGGCGTAGTGTCTGGCTCTGGGTGGGCTGGCTGCATCAGAATGCCTCTGTGGCCTCGGGTAGCGCGCCCCCGGCGCGGCGGGCGGGCGCACATTTCCCGCCGCGCCAGCGCGCTGTGCGGTTAGGCCAGGGTCTTGGCGATCAGGTCCAGCAGCACAGCCGGTTCTACCGGCTTGGTCAGCGTGGGAATGTCCTTGGTCAATACAGCGGGGCGGGGGCCAACACCGCTGATGACGATGATCGGCGTCGCCTTCAGGCCCTCGTCCTTGCGCAGGCCGACGTAGAACATGGTGCCGCCCTTTTCGGGCATGTCCATGTCCAGGGTGATGAGGTCGGGCAAAAATGCCTTCACCTGCTCCAGCCCCTCGACGCCGTTATAAGCCTTGGCGGTGAGGTAGCCGTTGTCGGTCAGGACCTCTTCCAGAAAGTCAACCACTGCGGGGTCGTCGTCCACGATCAGGATCTTCTTGCTCATGTGAGTCCTCCTGCCGCTGCCTGCGGCTGGTATTTTTTGGGGCGCGGCCCGGTCGGCGTTGGCTCTAACCGCCGGGCCGCGCGTGGGCGCTTTCTGCGGGGCGGTGTCGGTCGCCCCGTCGTTAGCTTTTAGCCGGACAGCTTGCCCAGATTCTTGGTCAGTTCAAGCATGACGCCAAGTCCCTTGCGGGCTTCCTTGCTGCTCATGCCGGTCACCAGGCCCAGCGGACCGCATTCCTTGCATTCCTTGAGGTCCATGGTGGTCATGAGGTCGGCCATCTTCTCCAGCATCTCGCGTGCCTGCGGGGTGCTGATCTTCTTGATCAGGCCGAGCATGGAGACAAAGCCATCGCCCATGACCTCGATGTCTTCAGGCGAGTAGGCACGGGCCATCTTGCCGCGGACCTCGACCATGGCCTTGTACATGCGGAACACGCCCTTCTGGTCCATCTCGTCCAGGAACTCGATGCCCTTGGGCACTGCGGAATGCAGCAGCGGCTCGACGGTCTGCCAGAGGTCGATGATGTTCTCCATCTGTTCCAGCAGGTAGGTGAGGTTCTTGATGCTGCGCAACATGCGCTTGAGCAGGGCGAAGATGTCCTCGAGCTGGAAGCCCGCCTCGACCTCGCCGAACTCCTTCATCAGCGTTTTGAAAGCGTCATGCATGATGGGAGTCAGGTCGTGCTTCAGTTCCTGCCAACCCTTGGAGGCGTCGACCAGGTACTTGAGCTGCTGCTCCATCCCCTCAATGCGTTTGAGAACCTGTTCTTCCATTGTGTCCCCCAAGCGCTAGGCGCCGGCCAGGTGGTGGCGCATCTTGCCGGCCATAAACATCTGGGATTCCAGCGGCAGTTCGTGACCCTTGAGCATCAGGTTGAAATAGACCCACTTGAACATCATCTTGCCCCAGTAGTTGAAGTGGCTTTCGCCCAGAAGCGCGAAGGGGCCAACGCCGGGGAAGGGGTATTTGCCCTGCAGGGGCTCGACCTTGTAGTTGAAGTCGATGAGGTAGGCCTGCTCGTAGCCGGAAACGATGAAGCAGGTGGAGTGGCCGTCGAACTCGGGCCGGGGCTCCTCGCCGTCGATCTCGCGCAGCAGGTTGTCGCAGACGACGTCGGCCTGGTAGTGGGCCACGCTGCCGGCCTTGGAGGTGGGGCAGTTGGTGGCGTCGCCGATGACGTAGCAGTTGGGGATGTTCTTGGCCTTGAGCGTGTGCTTGTCGGTGTCGATGTAGCCCATGGCGTCGCCCAGTTCAGAGTCCATGATGATCTGGGAGCCGAAGTTGGGGGGAATGGACACCAGCAGGTCATACTCGGCCTTGTCGCCCTTGACGCTCTCGATGGTCTTCTCGCCCACGTTGACGCCGGCGATCTCGAAATTGGGCACGATCTTGATGTTCTTATCATCGCAGACCTTGCCCAGGACGCCAGCGGCCACGGGCTTGGTGAAGGCGCCGGTGAGCGGGGTCACGAGTTCGATCTCGATGTCCTTGCGCACGCCGTTGATGGTGAAGAACCAGTCGAGCAGATACACGAACTCCAGCGGCGCCACAGGGCACTTGATGGGCATCTCGGCGATGTTCAGCACCACCTTGCCCTTCTTGTAGTATTTGAGCTTCTTGTACAGGTTCTGGGCGCCGTCAGGGGTGTAGAAGTTGTGGATATTTCCGCCCCAGTCGTCCATCATGCCTTCGATCTCGTCGGGCATGATGCGGCAGCCGGTGCCGATGACAAGCCAGTCGTAATCGTACTCGCCCTTCTCGGTCTTGACCTGCTTCTTTTCAGGGTTGATGTTGACGATGGTGTCCTGCACAAAGGTGACGCCCTCGGGGATGAAGTCGCTCTTGGGCTTCATGCAATCAGCCATGGTGTAGACGCCGAAGGGGACAAAGAGCCAGCCGGCCTGATAGTGATGCTTCCAGTCGCGGTCGATGACCGTGATCTTCCAGTCGTCGCCAAGGGACTTGGCCATTTTGGCGGCAACGATGGTGCCGCCCGCTCCGGACCCGAGAATGAGCAATTTTTTCATGATCTTCTCCTTTAATGGTGCATGAAATCTGAGCCGGCCTAGTTCAAACAAGGCGGGGGCGCCCTGACTGGCGCGGGGCTGTCTGCCCGCTCCCCGGTTTCCTCCTGCGTGAGAGTCTGCTTCTGCCCACGGCAGCGCTTGCATCGCGCCAGGGCTTCTGGATGTGGGTTTCGCTCTCGGCTCTGGAGGCGTGGGTCGCCCGAGCCACACGGGCCGCCCTGGACGGGCAGGCCTCGCGCGAGTCGATCATGAGGTGGGCCAGGGTGATGTTGCGGAAGTGCTGCTCCATCTGGTGGGCTATGTCGCTCCAGATGTTCCCGGTGGGACAGCCCTCGATGAGCAGGCAGTCGATGTCGGCCTCGCAACACTGGGGCTTGAAAACCGCCCCTTCCATGGTCGTCAGAATGTCCGCCAGCGTAATGGCCTGCGGGGTGCGGCCAAGGATGTAGCCGCCGGTGGCGCCACGAAGGCTTTTGAGCAGGCCTGCGGTCTTGAGCGGACGGACGATCTTTTCCAGGAGTTTCCCTGAAATGCCTATGATGACGGATAATTCCGATGCACGCATCGGGTTGGAGCCCTCGAGGTGGGCAAGTTCCAGCAGGATTCTGGTTGCATGGCAGGTTCTGGCGGTTGGTTTCATTCCTGTCCCGTTGTTTGTCGGTGCAGTCTGAGATCGACCTGGGCAAACGGTATTCTTTCAATCGCGATAGAAACAAGCGCGATAGATTTAATCACGATTGAATGGGTCGTGTTTATGGATATAACCCTACCGTGTCAAGGGAGTTTGTGAATAAAAGGGCAATAAAGTTTTATTGCCTTTTAAACCAGTGCATTACCCATCCCCCACGGAATTGCGGGGATGGGCGGATACTCCCGTGTCATTGGGGATTAGGCGAAGGGACTATGGAATGGGCGTGAGGCGGGGGGAATTGGTCAGCAGTCGCAGCCGTGCGGGGTGCCCAGGATCACGTCATCCTGCAGGTCCCTGATGCTGATGTCCTCAAGTTCGGCCTCCATGACCTGGGTGACGCGCACCCAAGCCCGGTGGCTGCGGCAGGTTGGCGAGCGGTGGCAGGTTTTCGGATCCTCACAACAGTGGGTCAGGCAGAGGCTGCCCTCGATGATGCGGATAATGGCCGCCAGGCTGATGTCCTCTGGCTTGGCCGAGAGCACGTAACCGCCGGAGGCGCCGCGGGTGCTCTCCACCAGCTTGGCCTTCTTCAGGGGCTTCAGGATCTGCTCGATGAAGCGCACGGACACGCCGGTATGCTCGGAGATGTCGGCCGTGCGCACTGGGCCTTGGCCCTGGTAGGTGGCTAGGTCGAGGAGGATGCGCACAGCGTAGCGCGCCTTGGCGGAAAGCTTCATGGGCACTCAATTGTTGTTGGTGTTTCCCGGTGGCGTTGCTCACCGGTCAGGAATAAGTGCCCTATGCACCAGCACGGATGAAATGGCAACGCCAAATCGATGATTGTGATTCCGTTCACATACGGCACCGCAAACCACCTGCGAGGACATGGCAAGACATATCCGAGAGCTCCCCAGAGCCATAGCGAAAGTCGCCGCTCCCCCTCGCCGTCGCATGCAACCAGTTCACGGCGCGCCAGGCGCTGGGGTCAAGCGAAAGCGCGTCCGCGCGTGCTTGACGCCGGTGCTGCGCGCCGTATCGTGCCTCTGGCGGCAAGGGGGAGCGCTCCGCGCTGCCTTTGTGCGCGCACGGCCCTGAGCACTATGACCGCGCACTGACGCGCGCACTCTCGATGTCCGATCTGACTCGCGAAGCCACTGATGGCGTCCGGTTTTGCTGCCGCATTGAAGTGGCAGCAAAACCGGACAGGATTTCATTCCAGGCCCCACCGGCGTTCCCTCCTCGCCCCCTCCGAAGTCTCTTGCCAAATATTTCTGCCCACTGAGCACAAATACCCTCCCGCCTGCCCTTGCATTATTTCTTGGCCATGGCGCAGACTATCCTGTGATTCTGTTTTTTTTGGGCTTCGGAGCCTTGTGCTTCGTGAACGGCCGCCTGCCAGACGGGATGGCTGAAGTGCCCACCAACGGTGTTCGGGACGACCATGAAGTCGCCCCACAGGCCCTGAACCGCTCGTGCCGGTCCCATTCGGGCGAGCAGAACCACCGGACAGTCCAGTCCGCAAACCCGCTGCAAGAGGAGATGCAGCGCAACATGGATCGGCGGAGTTGCTACCGCTGGCGCTGGGGACGTTCCCCAGCGCACATGCCGACAAGTTCGGCGCGCGAGCCTGGCTCGCAGAAAGAGCACACTACTCACCAAGAAAAGACAACTTGGCGCCACGGAACGGACACGGAGCAGAACGGAGCGAATATGGGAACACAGCGTTGGCCGAAGTCACTGCACTCGCAGGCGGAGGCGCTTCTGGGTGGCATACGCGCCATTGGACGCAAGAAAGGAGCTGTGGACCGGCGCTTCATCAGGGGCATCGGCACATGGGCCGTATATAGGAAGGACATCCACCGCTTTGCCGAGTTTCTCCAGCGCGCAGGGCTGCGCGACCTTCGCGACGTGCGCCGCATCTCCGGTCTCACCCGCGCCTACATCGCCAGTAGAGGACAGGCGCTGCGTGGCGCCGGGGGTTCATTCCAAACGCTGGACCGTGAAATATCGGCGCTCACGAAGTTCTCTCACGCGCTGGACGTCTACGCCGAGCGCCACGGTGGAGATTCGGCTGCGGACATCCGCACGGTTTTGACAGAGGAGAAGGCCAGCTGGCGCGAGGAGTTGGCGCCACGTTCCGGCGGCTACACTTCGCGCGCATATCCCGACCCCGACGGGCTCTACGCCGCCATCTCCGATCCTGCGCTGCGCCTGCAAGCGCGCCTCATGGGCGAGACAGGGTGCAGAACAGAGGGCGTCGGCGCTCCCGCTCGCGGGAGCAATCCTCTCACGGTCGCGAACCTTCTCGGCATGGGCGCCGACCCGGTTTCTGGTGATGCCGTTGGCCGCATCATGGTCACCGAGAAGGGGGGCAAGCAGACCGAGCACTACGTGGGAGCGGGCACGTATCAAGCCCTGGCGGATCACATCCAGGAACACGGCCAGCTGGCCTCAGGCTACCGGTCATTTTTGCGCGCCGTGGAGACTGCAGCGCGCCTCACCGGTCAATACGCGCCGGGCCGGGGCACCCATGGGCTCAAGCACAGCTTTGCGCAGACACGCATGCGTGAGGCCACCGGGGCCGGACTGTCGTACGAGGCCGCAAAGCAGGCCGTGGCCAATGAGATTGCGCACAATCGCATGGACAGCGTTGACGTCTACTTGAGGTCCTGATGGCCAAGCTTGCGGCACATCCCTCCGGCCTGCATACCGCCAAAGAGCGGGAACGGGCTTTGCGCTGGCTCGCTGGACTTGCTGAGGCGGACCGCGAGCGCATCCTGGCTGACGCTTTCGCCTCGTGCGCTGCAACTACCTCGCATGGTGAACCCGCTGCGGCCGCTCCGATTCCGTATGTCGCGCTGCTCTCCGCCATTCGCCACTTCGGTTTCGACACGCTCAGGCGGCGGGGCTACCGAGCCGCCGGGCCGGAGCAGTTCGCTGATTTCCAGCGCGTTCGCGAGTCCCGCGCAAAGAACCTTGTACGCGAGCGACCGTCGCCTCTGCGTGAGAAAGTGCTGCTGCGCTGGGCCATGGTCAAGGAACTGCACAGCCAGCGCCTCGGCTTCCGCCTCATCGCCCGCTACTTTTCTCAGCAGCTCCGCATCCCCGTGTCGCCTTCGTATCTGCGCAAGATGTGGCAGGCCTTCGGCCAAGATGGCGCAGATGTCCGGGACATGCCATAAGCGCTGCACTGTCCGCCTGATGCCGCACCTGCTCAACCTCTTCTTCTGGCTTGCCATAGCCGCCGCCCTCCTTCTCCAGGTCGCAAGAGCGACGCTTCTGCCCGTGCTGCCGAAAAGGCGCGCTTGCGATTCGCCGTTGCCGTCGCCGTCGGGAAAAGGCTGCCCGTGCCCTGAGGCATTGGCGCGGCGTCTCGTGCGGCTGCGTCCGCGAAGGCGCTGGCGCCGCACGCCGTGGATGCAGTCCGGCCTGCCACCTCCAACCTTTCCGGCAGGCTGGGCAAGCCCCTCATAATGTTCCGCTGAACTTTCTTCGCCGTAAGCCGGTTTTTCTGGAACACAAGCTTCAAACTACGCTTTGGAGTGACGGAGAGTTGCGGCCTGCGACCAGCCTCGCATTGCCTTGCCCAGGCCGGTGAAACTTTAAAAACGACCTCAAGGAAGTCCCAAGCATTTCAGATACTCGAAGAGGTACTATATCGGATCTATCTGGCTAGACTTTAAGAGGTTATTAAGCGAGATCATGGTCCCTTTCACCTTCACAAAGGAGCCGCCATGATCC
>Ga0180007_10001523_pt1 | contig 31209 bp, 26 predicted proteins | sample MM_PC_MetaG_FD_121122 | JGI IMG/M metagenome (GOLD analysis project Ga0180007, IMG submission 121122) | Groundwater microbial communities from the Aspo Hard Rock Laboratory (HRL) deep subsurface site, Sweden - MM_PC_MetaG | ecosystem: Environmental > Aquatic > Deep subsurface > Groundwater... | reverse complement strand
CCAATCAGAATATCGGGTTTTTTGCGCCGCCAGACCCCAGCCCAAATGGGCTTCAAACCGCAGCGTTTTGCCTTTCCTGCGCGTTAGCGCAGGGGGCCAAAAGCGCACTTTCCCCCTCTTACTTCTTAATGTAAAAAATATATGGACAAATACTTTCTCTATGCTCGGAAATCTACCGACGAAGAAGATCGGCAGGTCTTAAGTATTGAGTCACAAATAGATGAGCTAAAAGAATTTGCCGCCAAAGAAAAACTTGAAATCGTCGCCTCGCTCTGCGAGGCAAAAACTGCCAAAGAACCCGGACGCAAAATATTCAATGAAATGTTAAAAAGAATAGAAAACGATGAAGCTAATGGCATCATCGCCTGGCACCCCGACCGACTAGCCAGAAACCCAGTAGACGGTGGACAGGTCATTTACCTTACCGACAGAGGTAAAATCCAAAACCTTAAATTTCCCACCTTCTGGTTTGAGAACACGCCGCAGGGCAAGTTCATGCTCAATATTGCCTTCGGCCAGAGCAAGTACTACATAGACAATCTTTCGGAAAATGTGAAACGAGGCCTAAGGCAGAAGCTACGTCGCGGTGAATGGCCGTCTATGGCACCCCTTGGGTATTTTAATGACCTAAAGAGCAGGAAAATCTTAGTTGATAAAAGAGAGGCTAGAATTGTTAAAAAACTATTTGCCCTATATGCCACAGGTGATTGGCCATTTTACGCTCTGGCTAATAGGTGTAATCGGATTAAGCTAAAGAGCCACTACGGCCACCCAATCTCCGCCAGTATGGTTCAGAATATGCTTAAAAACACCTTTTACTGCGGCGTGTTCACCTACAAGAATGAAACCTATCGGGGTAGCCACGAACCAATCATACAAAAGCGATTGCTTGATAAGGTGCGGAAAGTCATGCAAGAGCGAGGTCGCGCGAGGGAATTAAAAAAACACAATTTCCCTTTCTTGGGTTTAATGAAATGCGCTAATTGCGGTTGCTACATCACGGCAGAAAGCCAGAAAGGACATACTTACTACCGATGTACTAAAAAGAAAGGGAAATGCGAGAGTAAATATTTACGTGAAGAAATACTGGTTGAGCAAATGAGATCAACTTTATATACCCACTCCATTCGTGATGACTGGGCTGACAAGATGTTAGCTAAGCTTGATATGGAAAAAGAAAGAAACGAGCAAACCACACAAGCTCTCGCCAAAGAGAAGAAAGTAGAACTTGAGGTTATTGAAAAGAAACTTGAAAATCTTTTAGACGCAAAACTTGAGCGAGTTATTACCACTCAAGAGTATTTAACTAAAAAAGATAAATTGGTTAACCAAAAAGTTCTTATTGAGGAAAAATTTACCCAATTACGGGGCGAAGGTTTAGTTTGGCTCGAACCGATGCGCGAGTTCATTTTAGCCAGCAAACAAGCCAAAAAAGTCGCGACCTCGCGCGACCCCTCTGAAATTCGTCAATTCGTGAAAAATATCGGCTCGAACTTTCTTTTAAAAGGCAAAACGCTGCGGTTTGAAGCCCATTTGGGCTGGGGTCTGGCGGCGCAAAAAACCCGATATTCTGATTGGTGCCCTCGCCAGGACTCGAACCTGGAACTCCTGGTCCGAAGCCAGGCGTTTTATCCAATTATACTACAAGGGCATTACTTCAATAAAATATCACAAAATCCTAAATAAATCAATGATTTAATAAACAAAAACTCCACCTAGCTGGCGGAGTTATTTGTTATTTAAGATTCTATTACTCCAGCGTTGTCGGACTGGACATATAACTTTCCGCTACTTCCTTGGTAAGATAGCCTTCTTCATAAAGACGCTTCAAATCCTGGTCTATGGTAAACATACCTTCTTCAGCGCTAGTTTGAATAACAGTCTTAATCTGGGCAATCTTGTTTTCTCTTATTAAGTTGGAAATAGCCGGCGTATTAACTAGAATTTCACGCGCCGCGATACGGCCGCCATCTTTTTTGGGCAGTAACTGCTGCGAAATAATACCTTTCAAAAATAAAGAAAGTTGCAACCTGACTTGATTCTGCTGATAAGGCGGAAACACGTCAATAATACGATCAACAGTCTGGCCGGCGTTGTAAGTATGGAGAGTGGCTAAAACCAAATGGCCTGTTTCAGCTAAAGTAATTGTTGCGCTAATAGTCTCCAAATCACGCATCTCACCGACAAGAATGACATTTGGGTCTTGCCTTAAAACGTGCTTTAAGGCCTGGGCAAAGGAAAGCATGTCAGTGCCTAATTGTCTTTGCCTGATGATACTCTTACCTGAGTTTGGAGCATAAATAAACTCAATCGGGTCTTCCAAAGTAACGATATGCACTAATCTTTCCTGATTAATCAGGTTAATCATCGCCGCTAAGGAAGTTGATTTACCGCAGCCAGTTGGCCCGGTGACTAGAATGAGTCCCTGTTTTAACCGTAATAAATCATAGACAATACTCGGCATAATAATATCTTCCATTGTCGGTATGGCATTTGAAATAATTCTTGCCACTAATCCCGGATTATCCCTCTCCCAGTGACAATTAACACGGAATCGCGAGAGGCCTTTGATTTCATATGAGATGTCAAGCTCTCTTTGATTAATATAAATATCTCTTTGTTTTTCTGAGATTATACTGAATACTAAATTTTTTGCTTCTTCAGGGGTAAGCGGCTCAGCTTTTTCCATCTCTGTTAAAACACCGTCTATTCTGAATATAGGCGGTTTTCCCACTACAATGTGCACATCAGAAGCTCGTTTTTTGACTGCTAGCTTGAAAACTTCATCTAATTTTAACATATAATATTGAATTTAAAAAGCGCTTAACTAACTGAAGTATACTATAAGCATTTTTGCGCTTTTCATAATAAATATTTTGTCCGAGAGAAAATAATACAACATTGGAAAATTTTTGTTTTTGTTTTTTCATTTTTGTTTTGGTTAATTTTGTGACTCCACCACCAATTTATTTAAACTTAGTGTAGATAGATTCGTGATGGTATTACATTATAATTCTAGCATAGAAATCAAATGTTGTCAATATTTTTATTAAAATTTCACTTTGACAAAATCGTTTTTTTATGCTATTATTAAAGTAGATTTTGAAATGTTTGTATGAATAAATCAGCTTCACCGAAAATTACTAAGGAGGTCAGGGAAGTCGAGGAAAAAAGAGTCGGCTTTGTTTCTATTATTTCACATCAATTAAAAACCCCCCTCTCGATAATTAAAGGTTACCTGGAAGGGCTTATCACGGGCGACCAGGGACAACTAAATCCTGGCCAGCGTGAGTATTTAACAGAGGCTCTGGAAATCAATAAAGAAACTATTGCTTTGGTCAATGATTATTTAAAATATTGCCAAATGGATACGGGCAACATTGAGGTTAATCCCCAATGGGTTTCGTTAGAGGATGTGGCCGAAGAAGTGATTAAAAAAATGACACCTCTCGCCAAGTCTTCAAACTGCCAAATAAATTATGAAAAGCCAAGGGAAAAATTGCCTAAAGTTTATGTTGACCTCATTAAAGTAAAACAAGTAGTGCAAAATATATTAACAAACGCTATTAAATATATCAGACGCGCCGGAAAAATTATTATCAGAATAAAGAAGAATAAGGGAAACATTGTGTTTTCCTGCCAGGACAACGGTGTCGGTATCCCCGAGAGCGAGCAGAAAGAGATTTTTACCAGGTTCTTCAGGGGTAAGAACGTGATAAAAATGGACTCGCACGGCGCCGGACTAGGCCTGTATCTAGCCCGCGTTGTTATTGAATCTTCTGGTGGAAAAATCTGGTTTAAATCAAAAGAGAATAGAGGCACTAACTTTTACTTTTCTTTACCTTATAAATCATAATTAATCATATGGCTCCAGAAAATAAAATTTTGCTGATAGAGGATGAGCTCTATCTTCTCAAAATCTATGGTAATAAATTAAAAAGGAGCGGTTTTGATGTTTCTATAGCAACGACTGGCGATGAAGGTTTGCACAAAGTTATGACTGATAGGCCCGACTTGATTCTTTTAGACCTAATTTTGCCAGGGGGCAAAGATGGCTTTCAAATCCTAGAAGAAATAAAGAAAAATCCCAGTACGAAAAAAATCCCCGTCATTATCCTCTCAAATTTGGGACAGAAATCTGATATTGAAAGGGGTATGACTCTCGGCGCGGCCGATTATTTAGTCAAAGCTGATATCAGCTTGCCCAGTGTGGTTGAAAAAATAAAAAAATATTTATCTGAATCTAAATAATAATGCCAATCGACACAGAGCAATTAAAAAAGGGTCTTATTGACTCAGATCTTCTTTCCGAGGAACAAATAGAATCAGCAGAGCAAATCGCCAAAAGTAAGGGGATTTCCCTTAACAATGCATTATTGGAGCAGGATTTTATCTCCGACGAACACTTGGGCGAAGTTATAGCTGATTTATATAATGTTCCGTTTGTTAATTTAAGAAAAAAAAGTCTGCCTGATGATATTTTGAATTTAATCCCTGAAATTGTAGCGAGAAAACAAAAAATTATTGCATTTGAAAGAAGCAGGGATGGCCTGAAACTGGGAATGAATAATCCCGAAGACTGGGAAATGATAAGATTGATTGGTAAAAAAACAGGTGATAATATTATAGTTCATTATGCCACAGAAAGAGATATTAAAAATGCTTTGACACATTACCGCAAGGGCTTAAAAGAAGAATTCAATGAGATTATCAATAAAAATATTAGTCAGGTAAAAGAGGCAAAAGCTGAAGATTTACCAATCATAAAAATAGTAAGTACAATTACTGATTATGCCTATCAAAATAAGGCTTCCGATATTCATATCGAGCCTCTTGAAAATAAAGTGATGATTCGTTTTCGTGTTGATGGCGTATTACATGATGTTATTTCACTTGATAAAAATCTGCATGAACCGATTGTTTCACGTATCAAGATTCTTTCAAAATTGAGAACTGATGAGCACCGCTCAGCCCAGGATGGTAAATTTCAACATTCTTTTGAGGATGAATCAGTCGACATCAGGGTTTCTATTGTCCCCGTCGCCGATGGCGAGAAAGTGGTTATGCGGCTCTTGTCAGAGAAATCTAGACAGCACAGCTTGGAGGATTTGGGGCTTTCGCCAACTGACCTGGAAAAAGTCAAGAGAAATTTCAAAAAGCCTTACGGCATGATTTTATCAACAGGACCGACGGGTAGCGGTAAAACCACCACATTATACGCAATTTTAAAAATCCTCAATGACAGAAGGGTTAATATTTCCACGATTGAAGACCCTGTGGAGTATGACGTTGAGGGCGTCAACCAGATCCAGGTTAATCCACAAACCAATTTGACTTTTGCCAAAGGCTTAAGAGCTATCCTGAGGCAGGATCCCGATATTATTATGGTCGGCGAAATCAGAGATGAAGAAACAGCAGATATCGCCATAAATTCAGCGATGACTGGGCATTTGGTGCTTTCCACAGTACACACAAACGACGCTGCCACCACCTTGCCGAGGTTACTGGATATGCATGTTGAACCATTCTTAATTGCTTCTACGGTAAACGTAGCCATCGGCCAAAGACTGGTCAGGCTCATTCATCAGGGCTGTATGGAGAGTTACCTGCCATCTCAAGAAGAAATCAACAATCTAAAAAAACTATTAGGCGAGAAGGAGGCAAAAAAGATAAGCATTGATAAAAATATACGTCTTTATCGCGGTCGTGGCTGCGACATTTGCAACCACACTGGCTATGAAGGCAGAATTGGTATCTTTGAAGTTTTGGAAGTAAATGAAAAGATCCGTGAATTAATCATGAAAAGAGCTAACAGCGAAATCATCAAGCGTCAGGCTATTGAAAACGGCATGACCACAATGTTCCAGGATGGCGGCCAAAAAGTTCTCAAGGGTATCACCACTATTGACGAGGTGCTGCGAGTCGCCATTGAGTAATTCTTGAAAAATTCCAAGCACCAAGCACCAATTTCCAAATAATAACCAATTTTTCAATATTCAATGACCAAAACAGCAAAAATATTAATGGTTTTGGTAATTGGGATTTCGGTCATTGAAATTTATTTGTAATTTGGAATTTGGGTATTGGAATTTATATAAAATTTATGCAATTTCAATACACAGTATCAACCAAAACAGGCGAAGTAAAAAAGGGGTTCGGGGAAGCAACTGATAAAGAAAGCATGGTTGAAAAATTAAGGGACCAGAATTTTTTTGTTTTATCAGTAACAGAGAGAAGGAAAGGCTTGAAACTAAGCCATATTAAAATCAGCTGGGGCAGAATTACTGGTTTAGATAAACTGCTATTTGCTAAACACCTGGCAACAATGATCAAGTCTGGCTTATCTTTGACAGAAAGTTTGGAGATTGCCATTGATCAAGCTTCCACAAAAATGAAAAAGGTCCTAAAAGATGTTTTATCAAGCGTCAATAACGGAAAATCTCTTTCCTCTAGTTTAAGCCGGCATTCCAAAGTTTTCTCCCCGGTATTTATTAATATGGTCAATGTTGGTGAAAAGGGTGGTACGCTGGCAGAGAATCTTGAGTATTTGTCAGTACAGCTGGAAAAGGATTACGATTTAAAAAGAAAAGTCAAGGGCGCCATGCTATACCCGATTATCGTGATTTCAGCAACTGTTATACTGGGTGTGGCTTTGTCTATTTTTATCTTGCCAAGATTAGTCAAACTTTTTACTTCTTTAAAAGTAGAATTGCCCATCATGACAAAAATATTTTTAGCCATTGCCAACTTTTTGGTGGGCTACGGCCTTTATCTACTGGCTGGCTTGGTTGTACTTATTATCCTGGTAAGAATCTTGATCAGAGCCAAGTGGTCAAAACAGTTTTTCCACAGGCTTTATCTGAAAGTACCTGTGGTTAAAAGGTTAATCTACCATATTAATCTTGCTCGCTTTTCCCGGATTTTAGGCACCCTTCTTAAGAGCGGGGTTCCCATTATTGAAAGTTTAGAAATTACAGCCAGCACGCTTGGTAATTCTGTTTATCAAAAACATATTGAGATCGCCACGCAGGGAGTGAAAAAGGGCAAATCGCTTTCTTCTGTCCTGCAACCTTATGAAAAATATTTTCCAAAAATTACCACGCGTATGATTAGCGTGGGTGAAAAATCAGGTAATTTAGATGAAATTCTCTTTTACCTAGCGCGTTTCTATGAGGATGAGGTTGATAATGCCACCAAGAATTTATCAACCACACTAGAGCCATTACTTTTGATTCTCATTGGCTTGGTCATCGGCTTTATTGGCGTGGCGATTATCTCGCCTATTTATCAACTTTCAGGATCTTTGAAGCGATAAAATATGAAAATTTTATTAACTAAAAGAGGCTTCACTTTAGTCGAAGTTCTTGTTAGCTTAGGTATTATTGGTTTATTGATTGGACTCGCTATACCTTTTTACCAGACATTTTATCTCTCCTCGCAACTAGATAATACAACCTCTGAATTAATCCAAACTTTGAGAAAAGCGCAGTTAAAAGCCATGGCATCAGAAGGCGACCAACCCTTCGGCGTTCATTTAGAACAAAGGAGGTTTATTTTATTTAAAGGATTCTACAATCCCTCTGATAATTATAATGAAATATTTGATTTGCCTAATACAGTATTGATTTCATCAGGTGTAGGTCAAAATGTCATTTTTAATCAACTAAAAGGCACGACTTCTAACCTCATTACAATCACTATTAATTCGTCAAATAATCGCTCACGAAATATTTCTATTATCAATCAATTGGGTAAAATAGATGTTGACTAATACGGATAAATTATTAAAACAACAAACGGGCCAAAGCTTAATTGAACTCCTTATAGCAATGGTTATTTTTATTATGGTTATCGCCAGCATTACTTTTATGACATTAGATGCACAAGTGGCTGACAGGCAAGGCGAGGAGAGGACGCGCGCCACTCAACTGACTTATGAGGGTCTGGATGCTTCAAAAAGTATTAAAAACCGCGGTTGGAAGTATTTGACAATCGGCCAGCATGGTATTTCTGATATAAGCGGATTCTGGGAATTTGCCGGCACAGAAAATAATATTGATCAATACCAACGCCGCATAACCGTAGAAAATGTTAATCGCGATGACAATAAAAATATTGTTGCCACTGGCGGCACCATTGACTTTGATACTAAAAAAATCACCTCAAAAGTTGATTGGCAATTTACACCGGAAAGACCGTCAGATGTCACCCTTGCCTCCTATCTTACTAATTGGAAAAGTAAAAAATGGATACAGACCACCACCGCTGAGTTTAATGGTGGAACGCGCCCCGGTGGTAATGTCGTCGTAGTGCCAGTCGATGATGGTGCCTTGCAGTTAAATACGGCGAGTTCAGCCAGCTCAAAAATATGGGAATTTGATCAGGCAAGTGATTATAATTACGATATTGATAAAATTGAAGTAAATTTCAATAATAATAACATAGCCAGACTTATACAGATAACTGGCCCAAAGTCGGGCGCGACTCTAAACCCCACTTTCGATACTGACGCCAGTTGGTGGACTTTCTCTAGTTGGGGTACTGCCGGCGCCACCGGTAATCACCACACCACAGGTGGTAATCCTGGTACCGGCGGTTATATTGATATTAACGTTCCCAAAAAAGCCGGCTCAACTATCGGAGGATATTGGTACCAGGGCTTCTCGGTTGATGTTAACAATCCAACAGTAGCTAATTTAAAATTTGACTGGAAGGCGATTAATTTAACTTATGCTAATTTAATATTCCCCGTGACACTTTATGTCTTTATTGATTCTGTCCCTGGCTCGCCAACAATCGGTACCGAGATTTGGAAACAAGAGATCGACAATATGACTCCCTGGACCAGCCCAGGCGATATAGATGTAAGGTCTAAACTAACCACTGCTGGTACTTATTATCTTAAATTAGCTTTTCGAGCCGTGACACCGCCAAAAAAACCCTCTGGTCCTTTTGTTATCGGCTATGACAATGTCCTATTACAATGGGAAGGATATGGCACGAGCTATCCGACTGACCAGCCGACTATTAACCCTACAGCTTCTTTCAGTGACTCCCAAGTTTCATCTTGGTCTAGCTTCGCGCCAACAGCTAATTTAGAGATTGGCGGGCAAATTTTTTATCAGCTTTCGGATAATGATGGCGCTTCCTGGCAGTTTTGGAACGGCAGTGCTTGGAGTATAGTTGTTAACCCCAATGATTATAATATAGCCAGTGATATTAATGCTCACATTAGCACTTTTCCTGCCACTAACAAAAAAATAATGTTCAAGGCATTTTTATCGAGTAATGGCGTGGCGCAGGTTAATTTAGACAGAGTGGAAATAGGCTATCAAGAAAGCGGCTATGTTACCTATGGCGAGTTTGAATCATCACTATTTGATACCGGTTCAAGTACAACCATTTATAATTACATCACCTGGTCGGCCGATGTACCGGTGGAGACTACATTAAAATTTCAGATGAGATTCAGGTATAAACCTCAAGGAGGCAAATGGCAATACACTCCTTGGTTTGGACCAAATGAAACGAGTAACACCTATTTTCAAACTCCCGGAGAAACTATACCTGATTTTGATTTTATTCCTAGTGTCCAACAAATTCAGTATAAAGCCTACCTTGATTCTCCAACTGGTCAAAATACACCAATACTTAAAGATATAACAATTGATTATGAACAATAAAAAGGGCGCGACATTAATTGAATTAATTATTTATATTACTATTGTCACTGGTATTTTGATTATGGCCTCGACTTTTGCTTGGAATATTATTAATAACAAATCCAAATCCCAAGCTGTCCAGGAAGTTCAGGAAAATGGCCGTTTTATCATGGAAAAATTAACACAGGAAATTAGAGCCGCCTATAATATTACTTCCGTTACCAATACGCCGCCAAAATTAACTTTAAGTATGAAAGATACGAATTTAAATCCGACAATTACTGAAGTATTTTATCTCCAAAATAATTCTTTAATGTTCAGCCAAAGCAATCAGACTTATTGTACGCCAGCTGTTCCTTGCGTACTAAATTCCAATCAAGTGAAAATCACTAATTTAAATTTTACTAATTTATCCAGTGGTAATAAAACACAAAATATCAAAATAAATTTAACAATTGAACACATTAATCCAAACCAGAGACCAGAGTGGCAAGCCTCCGTCAATTTAGAGTCTACAGTGGAATTAAGAGACCGCTAATAGAAATCCCAAATCCTAATATCTAAACAAATTCTTCAGCCATAGGCTTGCGCCCTAGGCGCATCCGCCTCGGGAGGAGATCCGCCTTAGGCGGAAAATACTAAATCCCAATGTCCAAAACAAGAATAAACATAAGCGTGTTTGGAATTTTGAAAATTAGAATTTGGATATTGTTTAGAATTTAGAGATTAGAATTTAGTATTTGAGAAATTTTATTTCTTGCTTGTGATTTAATAATTATAAAAAATGATGAATCTTAAGAAAAAACTTAATAATCAAAAGGGGTATATTGCCCTCATCGCCATCCTTATCATTGTGGCTGTCACTCTTGCTGTCGGAATTAGCATGAGTCTTTTGAGCGTAGGACAAACACAAGCTAGTTTTACTGAGCAACAATCACGACAAAGCTTTCAATTGGCCGATGGCTGCCTGGAAGATGCCATTTCAAAAATAAAAAGATATGATTATATTGGAAGCTACTATTTGAATCTTAAGGAAGGATCTTGTAATATTACAGTGGAGGCTCAGAGAATCTCTTGTGACTTAACACAATACCCAGCACCAAAGCCATCGAAAGATTACCGAATAATCCAGATTACATCTGATGTCAATAATATAATAAGGAATTTATTAGCTGAAGTATATTTAACAGGCAATAATGCCACGCTCAACTGCTGGAAAGAGATTGAAAATAATTATGCTATTTAATTATGTCATTACTCCACAAAAACGCTTTTGGCTTGGATATTTCCGATTATTCCATTGAAGCAGTGAAACTAAAAAAATCAATGGGTAAGATTAAACTTGAATCTTACTCTAGAGTTAAGTTAAACCGTGGTATTGTCGAAAACGGAGTGATACACGAAAAAGAGGCTTTAATCAAGGCAATAGTCAAATTATTAAATACAGCCCAGCCTAAACCCTTGAAAGGTAAATATGTAATTTTAAGTTTGCCAGAATCTAGAGTGTTTACTCATATTTTCCGACTGCCGCCAAATTTAAAAAAAGAACAAATTAATGAAATTGTCCAATATCAGGCTGAAGAAGTAATACCCTTGCCTTTTGATCAAATAGACTACACCTACCAAATCATCGCTGCTGAAGAAAAATACCAGGAGGTTTTTTACGCTGCTTGCGCAAAAAGTATTCTGGCAAACTATAAGGAGGTTCTGGAAAACGCCGGGCTGGAGCCAACTATTTTTGACATAGAATCAGCTGCCTTGGCCAGATCCTTGGTGGCTGGCAACCCCTTTGAAGGTGCTTTAATCGCGGATGTTGGCGCGCGCACTACTATCTGCAGTATTTTTGACCATAATGGCATTCGCTGGAGTATTAATATTCCGATAGCCGGTGACAAGTTCACTGATTTAATCGCCAAAAAATTAAAAATACCAGCTGAAATTGCCGAGGATTTAAAGAGAAGTAATGGTCTTGATGCCAACAAAGAAAAGGGCAGGGTATTGGAAATCCTAAAGCCAGCCATCGATGAAATTATCAGCCAAATTAAAAAATCTATTAATTATTACGAAAAAACAACTAATTATAACGTAACAAAAATTATTCTATGCGGCGGCTCAGCGCAAATGCCCCAGATTAAGGATTATTTTCAATCAAAGCTAAAAACAATTGTGGAAATCGGCGATCCTTTATCAGACATAAATTATGATAAAAAAATATTTGATGCCAAAAGATCAGTGCTGTATTCAAATGTAATCGGGCTGGCTTTGCGGGCTATTGAAAAAAATCCGCTGGAAGCCGGTGTGAATTTATTAAGCAAGGGTAAACCAGCGAAAACAGCCAAAGCGCCTGCCGTACCAAAAATAAAAGCGCCAGCCAGAAAGATTGGTGAAGGCAAGAACAAACGACAAACTATTCTGCTGATTATTTTCTTAGCGCTTGTCGCTATTTTTACAGGACTTTATCTGTGGCAAAAATTAATTAAGCCTAAAGTTGTATCATATACACCTGCTACAAATGCAAATGTCCAGCCGGCTGTGCAGGAAAGTATTGCCTTAGAATTCCCGCTTCAGGTTAATACAAAAACAAGCGAAGGCCTGGAAAAAGGCACCATCCCTGGTCGTGTTTTGGAAAAGACGCTGGAAAAAATTAAAACATACCAGACAACTGGCGCCAAAAGTACACCAGAAAAAGCCACTGGCCAAGCCACCATTATCAATGATTACAGTGCCGATCAACCACTAGTTGCCACTACCCGCCTGCTTTCCTCAAAAGGTATTTTATACAGAATAAAAGACAGTGTAACGGTCAAAGCGCATGAACAGATTACTGTTGATATCTATGCTGATCAGGCAGGCAAAGAATATGAAATTGAACCAGAACAGTTTACTGTCCCTGGTCTTTCCGCCAGTATGCAAAAATATATTTATGCTAAGTCTGATCAACAGACAACAGGCGGAATCAGGGAAATCAAAATTTTAACTCAAGAAGATTTAGATAACGCCCAGACTGACTTGAAAAAAGAATTAGCGGCAGATGCCTTATCGAACTTAACAGCTGAATTAAAAGAAGGCGAGAGTTTAATGCCTATTCCTCTGTCTGAAGAAGTCATTGAATCAAAAGCTTCCAAAAAAGTGGATGTTGAAACTAATGATTTTACACTTACCATGAATATCAAAAATCAATCCCTGGCTTTCCTGAAAGAAGATGTGATGACTTTTGCCGAGGAAGAGCTTGCGAAAAAAATTCTTTCGGATAAAAAAGTAGGTGATTATACACTTGGTGTACCTGCTTATGTTTTAAATAATTATAATATTGATTCTGGCTTGGTTTCCTTGACTATAAAAATAGAGGCTAAATAAATCCCGCACCTTCTCTGAATACCTCACAACTTGCTGTGGGGGTGAAGAGGTGTTGAATAAATCCTTCCGGCGGGGTCTAAAATCCCGCTGGAAGGTGCGGGATAAACATTGACCTTTGCTAAAAAATAAGGTATAATATAAGGTAGAAAATAACCAACTTTATATATCATATTAATTATTAATCTAAAAGAATATGAGCAAAAAAGGGTTTACCCTAATTGAATTGTTAGTGGTCATTGGCATTATCGCTATTTTAGCGGCTATTGTGGTTATCGCTGTCAATCCAGGCAGGCAATTCGCCCAAGCCAGAAATGCCCAGCGGTGGAGTGATGTAAATGCCATGCTAAATGCCGTCCATCAGTATGCTGTTGATAATCAGGGAGCAGTGCCAGCTACCATTGATACAGATGACGCTACAGTACAGGTTATTGGCACTGGTGGCACCGGTGGATGCCCAACTGATTGCACTGGCACTGGTAAATCAGTTGCTGACTGCCTAAATTTATCCGATGACCTAGTCGGTGCAAATCAAACATACTTAACTGGTATTCCTACCGATCCCTCTGATGGCACCGCTGCTGTTACTAATTATTATGTCAATCAGGAAGGAACCAGAAGAATCACTGTCGGAGCCTGCTCAGCTGAGGAAGGCGAGACTATTACTGTCACAAGATAAATATAAAACATAAAACTCCCTCGATATTATTAGGGGGAGTTTTTATTTTATTTACATTAATAATTACTAAACATCATGCCAAACTGTTTTTCTATGATGCCTCTGAAAAAAATATTCAAAAATCAAAATGATAATGTATATGCCGAGAAGCAGAGAGTTGAATAAATTTGGCATAACCATAAAGGAAAAAAGACACAATAAAAAACCAGTGATTAAAACAGGGTAATAAATAACCGCTAAGATTGCCTTGATTTGATTTACTATTTCAACCAAGCGTAACCTGCCTCTAACAGTTTTTATCTTTATCGGATCAATGGGAATATTTAAAGTTATTTCTTCTTTCGTTTCCCTTACTTTTATCACACCGCCCAAATAGACATCTGTAAAGTATAAATCGCCTTCTCTTTGGATAATCTCACTGGGAAAGTAGTAACCGGGTTTTTTCACTGTCAAATAGTAACCGCCTGACTTAACTTTAAAACCAAATCGACCGAGAGAATCAGTAACATCATATTCAGCTAACTTATTATTTTTATAATTAAAAACTCGAATCAGCACCAAGCCAATCGGTTCTTTTGTAACAGCATTATAAACTATTCCCCATGACTTGGCTCTTTCTCTTATGCCAAGAAAATATAAAAGCAAAAGCCATAGTTTAATAAAAAATGCTGGCCAATAAATATAATCCAATTTTACTAAAATTATCATCAATAGTACCAGAGCGGCTGCCAGTCCAGCTAATGGCACTATAATTTTAGTAGTAATTTTTTTCACCTCTTTGTTTGCTTTTAATTGCTCTACCTTCTCTAAAATTTTGTCTAGAATTTCCTTTTCTTTTGGGAATTCTGCAGGCTTTTCCGGCTTTTCCGGTTTCTCTGGTTCTATAGGCTTCTCTGGTTCCTCCGGTTCCTCTGGTTTGACAGGTTCTTCAGGTTTTTCTGGCTCCTCCGGCTTCACGGGCTCTTCGGGCTTCACGGGTACTACAGGCTTCTCGGGTTCTTCTGGCTTTTCTTCTGGAACTTCTTCCTTAGCAATGTTAAAATGGATCATTTCTGTCAAATCGCTCTCATGCCCCAAATCATCGGCTGCCTTGGCTTGCAAGCCGTATCGGCCATTGGCTAATGCCTGACCAACCGGTACAGTTACTTCCCACAAACCATTTTCAGCTGCCTTGGTTGTTAAAGTCAAAGTCGTGCCATCTGGTTTATAAATATAAACTGTGATGTTACCATTGGCAATGCTCGTGCCCTTGATTGTTGGCGTATCAGTGTCTATCTCCTGGTCATCGTAAGCTGGATATGTAATCACCGGCAGAGGGATAACTATTTCCTCTTCAGCTGTCAAAACCCTGAATGTAGTGGCTGCGCCTGTTGTTAAGCCTTCAGCTGAAGCGGTGACAGTATAGGTACCGACTATATTCGCCTGCTCGGCAGTTAGAGAAGCTGAAGCCACGCCCTCGCTGTTGGTTACCGCTTCTAAAGTAACTGTCTGGCCGTCTGGTTTTACAATATGGAAAGTCACTTTTAATCCAGCCACCACATTATCATAGGCATCAACTATTTTGGAAGAGGTAATGGCCACGGGATTATTAATATAAACATCATGTCCAGAAGCCGTAATAGTACCAGTGGCTACTCCAGCTGTCACTTGAATATTTTCTTGGGTCCCAGAAATGCCAGAGTTATTAACATCCGTGGCCGTCACTGAATAGATGCCAACTTTTTGGAAAGACACAATGCTGGTAAAAGTATGATCACCCTGGTCAGCTAAAGTAAATGTGTAATTTGCCGGCAGTGTTACTTGCGTTGCTGTACTGGTAAAAACAATGGTGCCGGTGTATTGAGTATTTACATTATTATATTTATCCAAAGCCTTGACGCGCACATTACCTAGTTCGCCGGCGGTAATCGGCGATTTAATACCCGATACCTCGAGATGCGATACTGCCCCAGCTGTTAAAGTTAGGGTGATGTTAGCTGTCACGCTTCCACTGGTAACTTGAATAACAGCGCTGCCTACTGTGGTGCCAGCTGTGTAAGTTACCTGAACTTGGCCAGATGAAGTTGTCGCTGAACTCGCAGACAGAGAACCAGTACCAGAAGTAATACCAAAGTTTACAGTGGTGCCATTAGCTACATTATTACCATAAGCGTCTTCCAGGGTCGCAGTAATAACCGCTTGATCCGTACCATTAGCTGTCAAAGCTGTCTTATCAGCCTGTAAAGTAATCGTCACGACATTGCCCGGCAAAACAGTGATATTACTTTGTGTGCCAGTTATACTGCCGTTACTCGTATCAGTGGCTGTGACTGATTGTTCGCCTGGCGTGATAAATCTTACGGCATTAGAAAAAGTATGGATACCCGCATCTGCCACGGTAAAAGTATAATCAGCCGGTAATAATACTGATAAATGAGTATCGGAAGAAGTAAAGGTAATTGTGCCTTCGTAATCCGGCGCCACGCCGCCACCTAGTTTAATTGCTGTCACCGTCACATCACTAAGTTGGCCAGCCTGGATTGGATCGGCGATGCCATTAACATCCAAATGGCTAAGAGGATTCTTGATACTAATACGCATGCTGGTGGTCTGGCCAAGGATGGACACGTCCTTCTTAACCTCTTCGTCATGCAAAGGAATAAATAAAATACATAAAGCAGCGAGAGCAATAAAAATAATTAAAAGTTTTTTTCTCATAAAATAAAAAAACGTTGCCAAGCAACTTCTAAGTGATGAATATTTTTATAATTTTGTCTGTATCTTTTCATTTTATTTTTGTTTTTACCGCCTTAATTATAGCTTATTTTTCACTTTTTGTCAATCATAAAAATTCTAAAAATTATATTTTTTCAATCTTCTGACACCAAAAAATAATGGTAAAAAAGTAAATAAGAAACTAACACCAAGTATGCCGCCAAAAGCATAAAACAAAGTCCAATTTTGAAAAACAGCCTCTCCCAGACGCGTTTTAAAATGCGACTCCAGAGGTGTGGCTAAAAACAAAATAACCAAAGCAACATATCCTAGAGCTAACAAAACAGTGATGACGCCACCTGACGAAGAAGCCAGGCGCGAAGGATTTTTTTCTCTGAAGTTTGGGAAGAGCGCGCCAAAGCCAAGCGTTAAACTTACCAACGAAATATTCATGAGCAGATTGATAATCAGGGAAATGGTTAAAACAAAACTGTCCAGTTTTAGAATCCAAGCAGACACCAAAGTCAAGCTTTGAGTAATCACGAAAAAAAGAATAAGGTTGCTCCAAAATTTTTCCCAAAAGATTTTGGTGTTTTTCATTGGCGCTGACCAGATAATCCAAGAGTTTTGACCCTCTAAAGATATAGCTGGAAAAGTGAAGCGCATAGCAAAAGTCGCCAGCATATAACCAGTGATGCCGAAATTAATATAAGAAACAACCGTGGCCAAAAAACTGGAATCTGGGTTAAACATGGGCACAATGCCCAAAATAAATACATATAAAGCCAGCAACATGGCCAGAAATAAAGTTTGAGAAAGTTCTACAGCGTCCCGCAAAAATAATCGTATATCTTTCAGAAACAAACTGCCGAAGACTCCCGGGAAAAGTTGGCGCCAAAATGAACTAGGAATGTCGTATTTTGATTTTTGGCGCTTGATTTCGCGGCCTTCTTGGCTCGCGTTCCAGACTTTGTAGTAAATAGCGTTGGCTAGCAGAATGCAAATTTGACCAAAAGCCAGCGCTGTGGATAAAAGAAGCAAAAAGTAAAAAATAACTTCGCTTGTATTTTTTTCAGATAATGATTTGGCTAGATCAATCAGCCAAGAAGAGGGTAAATAAGGCGAAGTAAAATTAAGTGAAGCAATAAACCGATTCAAGGCAGAAATACTGTTAATATCAGTCAAAAACTTCATGGAAGGAAAACTGAAGCGTAGGAAAAAGTAAAAAATACCAGCAGTGATGACCACTATACCCATAAAAATCTGTTTACCCGAGAACTTAGATAAAAAGCGAGCGGCCAGTAAAGTGATTAAAATGCCAATCCCTGAAGCGGCGACGACAAAAGGAATCAAAGCCAGAATAATTAAGGGGTAAAAATACCATGCTAATTTATAAACTTCACCAAAAGCCATCAATACAGGACAACCCAGAATTAAAATAGCCCAGGAACTGTAAAGAATATTTTCAAAAAATTTATAGGAAAAAATAGTGAGGTGCGCCACTGGTTTATCAAGCAAATGTGGTATTTCTTTTGACTTCAGTAAAGTCGGGATAGCTGTAATAATATTGGAAACGATTAATAAAAAGAAAAAAGCCAGGAAAATCAAATCCAGACTGTGCCAAGTCAATGGCTTGCCGATGATTGGCTGTAGCTTCAGGTATTGAAAAACCGCGTAAAAAATACCATAATCGCCTAAAATGAAAAATATAATTACCAGAAAAAATATAACAGCAATGACTTTCTGGATTTTTGTCAGCCTAACAAAGCCCTTGTATAGGATGTTAAATTTTAGTCTAAGGAGTAGGAAAAATTGAGACATATATTTTTATTTTCTACCCAGCTTTAGCTGGGGTGTATGAATTGAAACTTTAGTTTCCTTTTCGCATGCTAGGTAATGGTTAAAACCATAATTCCTGCACCCGAACTAAAGTTCGGTAGAAACGCCGCTCGCAGCGCGCTGACTCTCTTAGCCAACGGCGCGTAACAAGTTACGCTACTCCTCCATAACTAAAATTTGACAACTTTTTCCAATAATGATAAGGTAATACAAACAAACAGAAAATAAAAAAATGAAGGAGGTTAAAAAAATGATAGTTAAAAGAGCAGGCAAAAGTAAAAAAAGGTTTTATCTTGAGGCGGAGAATAAAATTGATGACGATCTTTTGAGGAGTCTGATACTACTATTGCTAGAAATTGGAGTTGTAACGCATCATTACTTTTCATCCAATCCGTTCGACAAAAAAGATAGGAGTAGAGCAACACTTGAACTGCCATAGGACAGCTGATAAGCTAAAGAAAATTTTTATAAGCGCAGGAAATCTTGAGTTTCCTGCGTTTTTATTTTGTCAAATTTAAATACAACTCCTCCAAACTCGCCTGCTGTAAATGAGCTTTTTGTTTTGTGGATAACCACATATTGACAAAATCTGTCAGAGATGTACAATAAACTGAAAACCAAAATTATATACCAACATAGAAAAATCCAAACAGGAGGAATAAATGAAAAGAAAAATCAAGAATCTTGGTGCTTCGATGTATTTAGTTATCAGTGAAGCAGAGAAATACTTAGGGGAAAAGGATTTAGGTATAGTCTGGCTAAAAATAATTGAGGATTTCGTTAGATTTTCCGGTAAAAGAGGTTTAAAAACTATAGAGTTAGTTTCAACTTCTCTATTTTCCGGAGACTTATTAATCAGTATAGCCGACGAGATTAAGGAAAGACTTTCTGGATTTAAAGAGGTTACCTACCATCTACCGGCCGGAGAGATTAATATTGCCGCCCTACACCACCAATTAAGAAAAACGGCTATTCTAGAGACCCAGAAGCATATTGACCTCTGCCAAAAATTAGGCATTAAAAAGGTAGTTATTCATCCTGGTGAATATGCTTCTATGATGGATGTGTATTCTAAATTGAGGGAGTTAGCCAAAGAGATAGCTACGGAAAGTATTCTAGAAATCTTTCAGTACTGTCAAGAAAGGAAAATCGAATTATTGGTAGAAAATCTGCATCACGATGAACCGCTTTTTCAGGAGCCAGAGGAGTTCCAGCCTCTTGTAAAAAAAGGATTAGGAATGTGTTTGGATATGGTGCACGCATTTGTTTCCGGGAGCGATCCACTCTATTTTATAAAAGAGTTTGGAAATAAAATAGCAGAAGTTCATTTAACGGACGGGGAGTGGGAAGATCCCACTATCCATCTTCCTATCGGATCAGGCCAGGTAAACTGCCTAGCTGCTCTGGATGAGTTACAAAAAAGAGATTTTCAAGGGCCGGTCATTATTGAAGTTAGTTCCAAGGGAGATTTAATTAAGAGTCAGGAATACCTGAAAGAAAAGGGATATTTATAGTTTCATATAAAGCCGACATTAGTCGGCTTTTTTTATTTGGTTAAATTTAGATATAACTCTTCCAAGCTGGCTTGCTGTAAATGAGCTTTTTGTTTTAATTCAGCAATGGTGCCAAGGTCAATTAATTTGCCTTCCTTTAATATACCCAGCCTGTCGCATAATTCCTCGGCAATATTTAAGGTATGCGTGGACATGAAAATCGTGACTTTTTTCTCCCTGGCTAACTTTTTAAAGGTTTCTTTGACGATTTTTATTGACAACGGGTCAAGACCAACCACTGGCTCGTCCACGAGAATAATTTTTGGGTCGTGCAGCAGGCAGGCTAAGATACATAGTTTCTGACGATTACCGCGTGAGTATTCTTCCGCACGGCGATGGATTAAATCGGGAAAATCAAAAAGTTTAATGAGGTTTTCTATTTTAGCTTTTTGTTCCGAGCGCGGTATCTTATATAAATCAGCCACAAACTCTAAAAACTCCCAGCCAGTTAATTTTTCATAAATAAAAGGGTCATCCGGAATATAGCCAAGCTGGGCTTTTACTTTTTCCGGCTGTTTTTGCACATCATCGCCGTTGATTATCACCTGGCCATCACTGGGCTGGATAATGCCAGCCATTATTTTCATGGTAGTAGTTTTACCCGCGCCGTTTGGCCCGAGCAACCCGAAGATTTCAGCGTCAGGAATTTCTAAATTCAGATTATTGACAGCGATTAAACTGCCAAATTTCTTTGTGAGATTTAAAAGTTTTATCATATTTTTAATAAGCGACTTTCGCGGCTAGTTACTGTCATTGTCATTCCGAGCATAGCGAAGGAATCTCAGTCCATAACCCAATAGAGAAGGAGATTCTTTTAGAGAAGGAGATTCTTTCGCCCGTACGGGCTCAGAATGACAGCAACGCGAAAGTCATAAATTTTAAACTACGGATTAGGTATATTAAGTTCTTTATTTATCTGATAGTATTCTTTCTGGTCAATGGCGTGCGATTCTAGGTTTTGGTCGGGTATTTCCTCCTTGACGCGCATTCCCTGGTCATCAATATATAAATAGGAAATTATGTCAGCCATGGATATTTCCAATTTAGTCACTTCACTTTTTTTCCCCAAAACTTCCATCTCCTGTTTTTCCAAGACCTTGACTACAGCTTTATTTAAACCTAAGCCCAGGGGATCAAAAGTTTCTAAGATATATTTTTCACCGACCTTGAATTGGTAAGTAGCCAGATAAGGTGTAAAAGTCAAAGGTAAATAAATTTCCTTGCCTAAAGTATAGACTTGCTCTTGTCTGCCCTGTTCACCTTCAGTAATTAAATGTAAAGTTTGGCCGGAAACATAGCCTGACGCCTCAAAACTGTTGTCGTTTAAAATTGCTTTGACGGCAAAATCCTGCAGAGCAAAAAAACTGTTCACTGTGGCGTCCAGTTGTAAACTAGTGGCAGCCTCAAATCCAGCTACATTAATTTTTAATTTGTCCGTCTCCCTGATTTTATAAAAAGTTATACCCTCGCGGTCGTCCTCGTCAATGTAAATGAATGATAAACCCACTGGCTGGCCGGCTTGGTAAATCCCGCTCCACTGCCAGGAAACAGGCGGCTTGAAAGAGGCCATTTCCCTAAGCGAAATTCTGCGGCCAGCCGCTTGCGTGTTCCTTTGAACAAGCAGGTAAGCCATAGCTAGCCAAAAAGAAAAAATTACCAAGCTTGAGATAATAAAAAATATTGTTTTTTTGCGAGGCATATTATTTCTTATTAGCATCTGCTTCGCTTTTTAATCTAGCCATTTCAGCCAGTATTTCCATTTTTTCTTTTTGGAAAAAAGAAAAATCGCGGTGCTGTCCCATTCTTTCCATGATTTGCCCCTCAATTTCGCCAGCTCTTTTTTTCAGCCAAATAATATATTCATCTGATTCTAATAAATCCCTAGCCTCTCGCCAATTTTCTGGTCTTTGTTGGCCTGCCAGTATTCTTTTAATTTTTGACAGTAATTTCATATCTAAATTATACTTTAGAATCAGGACATTTACAAAATTTCGCCTATTTGCTAAGATAAATTAACAAAAATAACGGTAAAATAGCTATTTAAAAAAGGAGAAAATATGGCAACACAGCTTTTTGGTGCCAAAATTACTGGCGTCGGCACAGCCACTCAAGGCCTGCGTAAAGTGACAAACCAGGACATCGCCACCACGCTCCAGGAACATAAGGAAAAAGCAAGGGCATGGTGGCTGACTGATGAAGCACGAATCTGGTGGGATAAAAATGATGATAATGTGCAGCAGCTCTGGCGGCAGTTCCTTAAAAGTTATGAAAAGAAAGATAAGTCAGGTTTCCTAAAATCCAAAGAAGAACTTTCAGAAGAGGAACGCATTAATCTTTTTGATGAACTGGTTGGCCAACAGTTTGAAACTTCAGACGAATGGATCAAGGAAAATATCGGTGTGGAAACAAGATTTTTTGTAGAACACGAAGGGATTAGTACGGTTGATTTGGCTGAAGATGCCGCTCGGCAAGCCATGCAAATGGCTGGACTTGAGCCATCAGATATCAATGGTATTTTTCTGGCTTCAGTAACGCCGCCTCATCTTTATTCACCGCCAGCCAGCGGCATTTTACAGGAAAGACTGGGCATACCAATCTCTGACGAAAAAGGCATGAGGTCTTTTTCATTCGTTGATGTTAATGAAGCCTGTTCAAGTTTTATTGTTGCTTTAAAGCTGGCTTATCAGGAAATCCATCTTGGTATCGCCAAAAATGTCTTGGTTATTGGTGCTGATGTAATGTCTTCCACTATAACACCGTACAACCGCACTTTCTATCCTATTCTTGGTGACGCTGGCCGGGCCTTAGTCCTTCAGCGCGTCCCATTGGAAGAAGATAGTTTTTCACTCAAACAATTCTACACCCATCTTAACGGCAAACTGGCTCACCTTATTATGACACCAGCCGGCGGTTCGAAAAAATGCATTACTGAAGAAACGCTTCTAAACCCCTTTGATCAGGGACACAAACTGCAAATGCAAGGCCCCTTAGTGAGGAAACACGCCGAAAAAATCCTAATTTCTAAAAATCCACAGCGTTGGAACCAAACAGTTATCTTAAAAGCTCTTGAACATGAGGGTTGGCCGATTAACACAAAGGAGGAGGTCGCCAGAGCACTTAATTCTTTTCAGCTATTTACTGCCCACCAAGCCAACTTCAGCAGTATTAACAAACCAGTCGAAGAGATATTGCGATTCCTCGGGTACGAAGGTTTATTCTTTGACACCATGTCTTACGAAGGAAACACAACTAGCGCCTCTGTTGTCGGATGTATTATTGACGCCGCCCAGGCTGGTGTTCTTAAACCAGGGATGATAGTAAATGCAGTTGTTTTTGGCGGAGGTTTTACCGGAGGCGCCGCTAAATTCAAATGGACATTAGCTCTTTAACGAGAAAACAGCCTGGTATCTCAAAAATACCAGGTTCTTTATTTTATAATAAAAACGCCTGATTATAAATTAACCAGGCGTTAATGATAATTTTACGATTCTCTCTCCAGAATGGCGGCTTGCGCGGCCGCTAAGCGGGCAATCGGCACTCGATAGGGTGAGCAGCTGACATAGTCTAAACCCAATTTGTGACACAAGAAGATTGATTCTGGATCTCCACCATGTTCGCCGCAGATACCAATCTTAAGATTTGATTTTGTGGCTCTGCCTTTTTCTATAGTCTTTTTCATCAACTGACCAACTCCTTTTTCATCAATAGTGACAAACGGGTCTCGAGGAAGAATTTTGCGGTCCAAATAGGCTTGAAGAATTTTTGCTACATCATCCCTAGAAAAAGCATAAACATATTGAGTAAGATCATTAGTGCCAAAGGAGAAAAATTCCACTTCCGGAGCAATTTCATCAGCTGTTAAGCAAGCTCGGGGAATCTCTATCATCGTACCATAACTATAGGAAATCTTTTTTAACCCGTACTTAGCTAGTACCTGTTGGTGAACATTGTCAACAATCTTTTTCTGATCTTTTAGTTCATTAACCTCGCAGACCAAGGGAATCATTATTTCTGGATGAACTTTTTTACCCCTTTTAGTCAGTTCAGCCGATGCTTCAAAAATAGCTCTTATTTGCATCTTAGTAATTTCTGCGTAAGTTATGCCGAGCCTGACACCGCGGTGTCCCATCATGGGATTATTTTCACGTAGCTCCTTAGCGCGATTACCTAGGTCTATCAGGGATATTTTTAAACTTTTAGCGAGCTTTTTACGCTCCTTATCATTTTTGGGGATAAATTCGTGAAGCGGTGGGTCGAGCGTGCGAATAGTAACCGGCTGACCCTTCATCACCTTTAGTGTTGCTTTGACATCCTTTTTAACATAAGGGAATAACTCATTTAAGGCAGTTATTCTCTCCTTTTCATTTTTAGAAATAATCACCTTATGCAATAAGAATAGAGGTGTTTTTGATCCTTTGCCATAAAACATGTGTTCAATACGGAATAATCCGATACCCTCAGCGCCAAATTCTAAGGCTTTTTTGGCATCTTCGGGTGTTTCTGCGTTAGCTCGCACGCCTAATTTACGCCTGGAATCACACAGTTTTAAAAATGAAGATAAAAGTTTTCCAGCCCCGACTTCAGTCATCGGCAACTTGCCTTTATAAACGCATCCGGTGGCACCATTTAAACTAATCCAGTCGCCTTGTTTAATAGTTATGTCGTTAACCCGGAATCTCTTTTTAATGGAATTAATTTCCAGATCATCGCATCCAACAATGCCGGCCTTGCCCATACCACGGGCTACGACAGCGGCATGAGAAGTCATGCCTCCTCGAGCTGTTAGTATCCCTTGAGCGGCTGTCATTCCATGGATATCATCGGGATTAGTTTCTTCCCTAACTAAAATTACCTTATTGCCAGCCTTGGCCCATTTTACGGCCGCTTCAGCCGTAAAAACAGCCATGCCGGTCGCTCCACCAGGACTAGCGGCTAATCCCTTAGCCAGCAAAGTGGCAGACTTTTCCGCTTTAGGATCAAGTACAGGATGAAGCAGTGCTTCTAAATGTTCAGCTGACACGCGTCCTATGGCTGTTACTTCACTAATTAATTTTTCTTCGAGCATGTCCATAGCAGTTTTCACGGCCGCCAAACCAGTCCGTTTGCCCGTCCGAGTCTGGAGCATATAAAGTTTCCCCTCTTCAACGGTGAACTCAAAGTCTTGGACATCCTTGAAATGTTTTTCGAGCTTGCTGGTGATTCGTTTCAATTGGCTATAGACACTAGGCATTTCTTTTCTTAGCTCCTTGATCTGTTTTGGCGTCCTAATGCCAGCTACCACTTCTTCGCCCTGAGCATTAATCAGATACTCGCCATAGAATTTTTTCTGGCCAGTGGAAGGATTGCGTGTAAAGCCAACACCAGTGCAGGAATTTTCTCCCATATTGCCAAAGACCATAGCTTGAACATTAACCGCTGTGCCTAAATCATCAGAAATGCCTTCCTTACCGCGATAAAAAACCGCTTTTTTGCCAAACCAGGAAAGAAAAACGGCGGTAATTATTTGTTCAAGTTGCTGCCGGGAATCATCAGGAAATTCTTTTTTGAAGACTCGCTTGATTAACTTCTTATACTTGTCGCTTACCTCCTTAAGATCTTCGGCGCTTAATTGAGTATCTAAAATGACTCGCCTGGCTTTTTTAACTCCATCCTTAATTTTTTGCAACTGCTTGCGGATGCCCAGCTCCTCTGACCTTGGTTCAATGCCAGCCGCCTTTTCCATAACTACCTCAGCAAACATTTCTATCAGTCGACAATAAGAATCATAAACAAATCGCTCATTACCTGTCTTTTTTATTAAACCAGGAATAGTTTCTGTGGTCAGGCCAATATTCAAGCCGGTTTCCATCATACCAGGCATAGAAAATTTTGCGCCAGAGCGCACAGCCAGCAGAAGCGGGTTATTTGGATGACCATAAATTTTTCCTGTTTCTTTTTCTAGCCTTGTAATATTATCCTTTACCTCTTCTTCGAGATGAGACGGCCATTTTTTATCATTATTGAAAAAGTCAATACAGGTCTGGGTGGTAATAGTGAAGCCCGGTGGTACAGGAATGCCCATGTTGGTCATTTCATGTAAACCAGAGCCCTTACCGCCTAAAAGGTCTTTCATTCCTTTACTGCCTTCGGCTTTACCGCCACCAAAGTAATAAATACGTTTAGCCATTTAATACCTCCTATTTTTCAAGGTTCAATTTTTTTTATTATATTTATCCGCCGTTACTTTAAGTTAATTTTAAGGATTTGTCAATCGTGAGTTATTTTTTTGGCGAAAATTAGGTCTTTTTTTATACAAAAATACCCCATTTATAAACAATGAGGAATGAAAAATAATGGATTCTATATTATAGAAACAGAGAACGAGAATTCACTACTTCGCTACCCGGAATTCTTATAGCTAGAGTTCTACGGACACTCTTTCCGGTAATAAGCCCATTCCTCGCATTCAGAACCGTCAGCAAAAACACAAACACCATATTGCCCACCTTCTTCATCTGTCCTTATTTCCAGCTTGCCCCCCTGGTCAATGCAATAAACTGAAGCAGGATTAGCTAAACCAGCTGTATTAGCATTTTCATTACCATTAACCCCATTAACATTTTGATTCTTTGCTGCATTTATTTCTTCATTTATTGAATATTGCAAAGTTGCCCAAAAAGCCAAACCGCCTAATACGATAATAACAATGATAATAACGATTGATTTGGTATTCATGATTACATTATAGTAAAAATCACGCCAAAAAACAAAAACCGTCCCTGTCCTCGAGTGTCATCCTGAACTTGTTTCAGGATCTCATTATTGGGTATGGGACGGTTTTTTACTAAATGTATTACTTCTTTGGTCCGGGTGGTATTTGGGGTTTTTTCCTTGCTAAGAAATAGACAATGACAATCACAATTAAGCCAACAACAACAATGCCGACCAGCCAAGTGGTGGTGTTATCTTTTACAAATTCGGTAATAGAAGCGGGTATCACTGTTTTTGCGCCGCTGACAATTGAAAACTCGACTACATCGCTTTCGCTGACCTTCTGGCCGCCTTTGTCAGAGACCGCGATTTTAACTGTATGTTCACCTAATTCCAAAGGTCCGGGCAAAGTATATGACCATTCTCCTTTATCATTACTCACTGTTGTCGCAATCGTTGGCTCACTATTTATGGTCAGAACTACAAAAGCGTTAGGAGCAGTCGTACCGGTAAAAGTAAGTTGCTTATTCTGCTCAATCTTTAATTCTTGTGTCTCATCTTTTAATACTACTTTATTATCAACTTCCTTAAATTCAATCTTTTCAGTGACAAGTTCAGTTGGTGCGGCATTGACATTAGTCACTGTGGGTTTATTCTCTTTGAGCCAATTTGTTAATCGATCAATCGGTGTGAAATGGTCAAGATGAAACTGCATTTCTGTACATCTGGGATAGCGACCCCAGTTTTCATAGTAAGCGTTATAAACCTCGTTCAAATATTTATCACTACTACTGTCTAGGGTGAATAATGTTTTAACAAGAATTGTATTTTCATTGCTAACCGTTGTGGAAAAATCACAGCCGTACTTATTAGTGATAGCCTGATTCTCTAACCACTCAGTCAATCTGGCTATTGGCGTCGAATGATCCAGATGAAACTGCAGCTCTGAACAACGCGGGACGCGTCCCCAGTTTTCTTGATAAAGATTATAAACTTGGCTTAGATATTTGTCTGTATCGCTATCCTTAGTAAACAAAGTGCTAACTCTGATGGTATTATCATCGCTTTTAGAAGTAGAAAAATCGCAGCCATAGGCGTTGGTGATGTAATTGGAAACAGTTGGTGCATTTACATTGGTTGGTTTACTACCAGAGACTGTAAAGGTTGGACCCTGAACATTGATAATAAGATCTGGGGTAACGCTAGCAAAAATACCATATTGTTTACTAACAAAGACGGGGCCTGTTTTTGAAGAATCAGTTGTCTTAATAACTATTTGTGTATCTGACCATGAAAGCACATCAGCATTGCATTGCAAATAACCTGTATCAAATCCACACCCAACTCTGGCTTCCACTCTACCTGCTTTTTGGCCACTGGACTCGCCATAGAGAGGAGCACTACCAAAATTTTTACCGGTAATAGTTATCTCTGTACCACTTGAGCCTTTAGCAGGATCAATTGAAGTAATTACGGGTGTGCTAGTAGTAGTAAAATTAAATTCTTGAGAATCGATATTATAAATAGGGGGTTCACCCATTCCTGGAAAATGGTTAGCATGAATTTTATAATAATATTTAGTATTTGGTCTTAAATTTGTAAAGATTACGGGATGCTCGGTATTGCAAGGAGCTATAGCACAAAGGCCTCCAAGCGAACCAGTTTCTGATACATAATTATTAGAAGACGTACCGTATTTAACACTAACAAATGAATTTTTGTTTGTTTTGGCATAGACAACAGCATAGGTGTCACTGACATCAAGAAATTCTATGGTGGTAAATGTTAGGTCGTTTGATTCTGTAGTAAAGGTCTGTTCAGCAGAATTAGTTTTATTTCCCGCTAAATCAGTAGCAACAACTCTAAAATAATAAGTAGTACTGTATTCCAAATCAGCAATATTTACATAATGATACTGTTTGCCAATATTAATAGTATCCTCGACTGTATTAGAATAATTACCAGAATTTTTACCGTACTCCACCTTACCATTTGTATACTCATCAGTCTGCCAATCTATTAATATTTTATTATATTTAACGCTCGTGTTTATCTTTACTATTTGAGGAGCTAGTGTATCCTCTGCTTCTACTTTATTTACATTAATAATTATCACCCCCACCCCCACGACCAAAACAAGGGATAGGCTTAAAATAAGCACTTTTTTCATAATTTTGTTATTTAATTATTAATTTATTCACAAAATAATTATAATATTGACATTGAATCAAACAAATAGTTTGTTACATCAGAATAACTTTCTTCAAGATTGTCCGGCACCGAAACTTCCATGATATAATACCAATCTTTATTCTCACCGGAAACATTTTTCATCATCGCCTTGCTGTAAATAGTGTAAGACTTATCCTGTATTGTTATTTGAGCCTCTGACCTCGCGCTGTCATCGGTGATTTTTTTATCGATTATTTTGTATGAAGCTGACTGCTTTTGGGCTAATTCTGTATCATCATCAAAGTTCTGGGTCAATGTTTTTGCGCCGGACTCAAAAGATTTTTTAGAGACAGCAAGAACCACGCCAGCAGGATTGGCAGAGTAATAAACTATCGTATAGCCGTTTCTTTGCTCTTCAGTGATGGCTTTCTGTATTTGTTCAGGTGAAATTTCTGTCCATTCCTGAATCTTGTCAAAGCTGATATAGCCGCCTGATTCAGCGAATCTTTCGTAATTGGGCGGTGTCACTTTGTTAACAATTGTATTGGTAACAGGCTCTTTTGTCGTGGACGTGTTTAAATTGGTTGTAGTTTCTTTTTTCTGCGTGACTAGAAAATAAATGCCAATACCAATACCAATTACAATCAAAACAATGACGATTATTAAGATAGTTTTTTTCATAGTTTACGTAAATTATCAAATTAGACAATTTAATTGTATAGCATTAGTCAAAAAAAACAACCCCCAAGTAAATTTAGGAGATTGTTTTTTGCTATATTTTTAATAAGTAACGACAGCCTTATATTCACCATCTACATAATAATATGGATTAGCTGAGCCATCACATATATGATTGACATATTTGGTCAATAAATATAAATATCCTTCGCTTATTGAAGGATCAGAGGCGCGCCATAAATCTTCAATATCTGGAAGATAGCCAGTTTTATAATCCGCATGAACTTTATAATAAACCTGGACATTTGTCGGATTAGTTAAACTGGCTTCAGGAACAGTAATTTTTACATAATGATATTTAGTAGTTTCTGTATAAGTCGGATCGCCCACGCAGTCTGTTCCCCAATCATAAGTGGCTATCTCGTCACCATCTTGGGTAATATCAAAAGTGCCTGAATAAATTTTATTTCTGGTTGGAATACCCCCATTATTGAATGTTAAACTTCCAGTGACGGCTAGGTTGCCTCCAACAGTTGAATTGCCCGTAATCGTAGAGTTGCCGCTAGCCAATAAATTTCCGGTTAATTCCATATTATCATTGACAATAAATGGCATGGTGTCAGCTGTACCAGCGGTGGCGCCGCGATAAACCCGGCCATCAATTCTGACGTTGTCGCCAAAAGTAACAGGGTTGTCACCACCTGAAGAATTAGTAGTGTTGTTAACAATCGTTCCATTAAAAAAAGTAACACCGCCTGTTCCCTGAGCTCCGACTTTTAATGAATCAACAATCATCGTGCCATCCAAATCAAAATGATCACCAGATGTACCGCTAAGCGTTGAGGTTATGTTACGGGTGGTAGCGGCATAGACTATGCCAGCTGTAACTAAAAAAGAGGCGATTGTGATACAAACAATAGAAATTGTATTTCTTTTCAATTTTATCACCTCCTCCCATTAATAAATTACTTATACTTTAATTTTACAATTTTCCTCAAAAAAAACAACTCTTTCAGTAAAAAAACGCGTAGGCGGGAATCCTATTCCCGCCCTTTGGTTATTAACCATGGGGTGGAAATGGGGATTTCCACCTACGCTAATATGAGTGCTTGATCTATCCTTTTATTACTGCGTCGCTGTATATTCAAACCACAAAGCATAAATCTCAACATTGGGCTCTCCGGCAGCGTTAGTATCTGGCCAAAGGCTAAAATGTAATGTGTCTCCAGCTGAAATATCTGTTTGGGAAGTAGGTGTGAATGTAATAACATCGGGAGTACCGGCATTATCAGGAACATCAACAGCTGTTTCATCGGCCATGGCCGTGGCCCAGGCTGCCGTGCCAGCTGTTTCAGAAATAGCCGCTTGGAAATCTAAATTCCAGTCAGCGACTAAAGCACCAGAAGTGTCAACCACTGCTTTAAAAACTCCACCAGAATAATAATCTTGGGGCACAATAATTTGAGTACCTATATCTTCTGTTTCAGTGGCCGCATATTCAAGAAATAAACCCTGATTAGCGGTGTAATCTAGATTTGGAGTGGTGGTAAGTGTAATCGCTTCTGGTCCAGTACCACTTCCATCAATATCAGAATAGAAAGCTGATAGAGGAATTGAAACAATTCTGGTCACATCAGCAATTTCGCTAGCTGCCCAGGGGTAAGCCGTGTTAACCCAGTCAGCTGTCAAAGTGGAAACGGCATTGGTTTTAGTCAGTACACTGCCATCCGAAAGATCAGCTGTGGAAAGACCTTGGATGGTGGCATTGGTTAGATTCACGATTGTGCTGGAACCCATGGTTAAGGTTTGGTTGCCACCTAAGGTTAAGCTGCCATCGACTGTTAAATTGCCTGCCACCTCCATATTATCATTGACAATAAATGGCATG
>Ga0180007_10001522_pt1 | contig 31226 bp, 30 predicted proteins | sample MM_PC_MetaG_FD_121122 | JGI IMG/M metagenome (GOLD analysis project Ga0180007, IMG submission 121122) | Groundwater microbial communities from the Aspo Hard Rock Laboratory (HRL) deep subsurface site, Sweden - MM_PC_MetaG | ecosystem: Environmental > Aquatic > Deep subsurface > Groundwater... | reverse complement strand
TTAGTTGACAAAAACAAGTTTTGAAAAAAAGTTGTATAATCAACCACATTTAAAAAGAAACTAAAAATTTCACAAAATAAAAAGTGTCAACTAATTTCGGACTTATTCAGTTTTGAGTTTTGCTTCAGAATAAAAAATTTTCAATTTCAGCAAGCATTTTTTCTTGTAAACTATTTCAAAACTGATAACTCCACCCATCAACTCACTGGTTGTAATTATAAATCCAGATTAATGACACCCCTTTGTATGTCCATTAATGTTTGAGAATATAAGATGTGCTCAACTTTTAAAACTCTTCCAGCAAGAGTTTCAGGTGTATCTGTTTTGTATCTGGGAATTTTATACTGCGCTAAAATTCTACCCCTATCATAGTTTTCTGTGACTAAATGTATCGTTGCTCCGCTCTCAACATCTTCAGAATTAATAACTGCTTTATGAACTTGTAAACCATACATTCCTTTTCCACCATGTTTTGGAAGTAAAGAAGGGTGTATGTTAAGTATTTTATTTGGATAAGCATTTATTATTTCACATCCTAACAGTTTCATATATCCTGCAAGAATTATTAGATTCACCTCATGTTTTGTTAAAGTTTCCAGAATTTTTTCATCCGGACATTTTGTGTTAGTTGCATTGAAACAATAAACAGGAATATTTCTATTTTTTCCTAAAGTTAAAACAGAGGCGTGTTGATTGTTGCTTATTATTACTTTAGCAATAGCATCTAATGTTCCTAGCTTAATATTATCAAGTATGGCTTCAACATTACTTCCTCTGTGAGACGCTAAAAAACCCAAATTTAATTTCATAAAAATAAAATGTTTTTTAACTTTAATAAATATATCGCATGTGTGAGAATATCATGTGTGTGAGAAAATTATTTGTACAAGATTAACAAAACAGTTGTAAAAAAATCCGCAAGAATTTTTAATTAGGTCTACAAAGATTCTAAGAAATCACTAAGTTCCATAAAATCAAAGCTCTCTGTTTCTGCTTCAAGCGTGTTATATCTTGTCGGAACCAATTTATGACCTAAAAGTAATTGTTGTTTAATACTATCTGTTAATTCTTGATTATTATAAAATGATTCTGGTCTGAAACCAGAAGACCTAACAGGTTTATCAATATTTTCTGCAGCAGATAAGGAAACTAAATCTACCCAGTAATTCCACATATCTTTATCACTAAACTTGTTCCAATAAAGATAAGGACAGCGAACAAGATCTCTTGATAAGAAAGGGTGATCAGAACCATAACGCCAAGGATTTATCTGGATAAAAAACATGTTAGGATGAATAACAAGATTTTTTTCGTCAATCGGAAAAAGATTGCCGGTTCCGATTAAGTATCTCCTCAAAGGAGTTTGCAAGTCAAAATCTGATATGTTGACTGAAGAATTCACAGATACATTTTTAATATTTATTTTTTTCAAAAAATCAAACATGCCAAACTCCTTCAAAAAATATTCTATTTGTGAATTACAACTAGCATAGATTTGAGACCCTATATTTGATTTGTTTTTAAGTAAAGGTGAGAACCGCTCAAAATCATGGTAGCAAAGATATTCCTCTTCTAAGCTTTGTTTCATACTTGCAACATACTTTTCACCAATCCAAGCAGCAGATCCGTCCTCATCACTTAAGTACCTCAGTCCATGAATCACAACCATTCTTCTCAGTTCATTTTTCAAAAAATTTGAAGGTGCAATGTCGGAGTACGAAGCTTCAATTATCTCATTCAGACGATCAAGAGTGTTTTTTATCTGAATATTTAACATAAAAAAAAGAAACTTAATAAAATATAAATGTCTTTTGCCAAAAGACTGATAATCAATCAATAATATTCTAAAAAGAAAAAGTTATAAATAAAGGTAAGGATTCTTTAAAAAAATGAACATAGACAATGAATATAAAAAAATAGCTACAAAATACGCATTACCAAGTCTTTTAGAACTTGACAAAGAATTTCATATTGGAAACATCGACAATCAAACATTTATTTTAAGAGAAATAGTTAAAAAACTAATCGAAAAAATAGAAAGCTACGGAAAACTTCTTGAAGAACTAATAAATCCTGAAGGCAGTCTCACAAGCATGCATGAAGCTAATTTTTTTGATGAAGAGGATAAAAAACTTGCTATGATAAATTATAAAAAACTATTGTTTTATCACAGATTAGAATTAGAACTGGATCTTTATTATGAAGAAGAAAAATTTGCCAGTTTTATAAAAACCTTTTATGAAGAATGGCAAAAAATGAAAAAAGATTTAGTAAAAATTATAAGTAAAATGAAAGAGTCTTGGAAAAAAGATTTAAAAAACAAGGTAGAACTAGGATACTTTGGATGAACAAAGAATAAAAAATGAAACTATTAATAATTGGACCTGCAGGTTCAGGAAAAGGAACACAAGCAAAAAAAATAGCAGAAAAGTATAATCTTGCACACATATCAACAGGTGATATTTTCAGAGAAAATATTAAGAATAACACGCAACTTGGAAAAATAGCGTCGAAACTTATTAATGATGGAAAACTTGTTCCTGATGAAATAACCAATAAAATGGTTGAAGAAAGAATAAAAAAAGATGATTGCAAAAATGGTTATATTCTCGATGGGTTTCCAAGAAACATAATTCAAGCTAAATATCTCAGCAAAATAGATGATGTTGATTCAGCTATTGAATTAAAGGTTTCCAATAAAGAAACAGTCAAAAGACTTTCTAGTAGACGAACTTGTTCTAACTGTAAGAGAGGATACAACATCATAAGTTTAAAGCCAAAAATTGAAGGTGTTTGTGACGATTGCTCTGGAACACTTATTCAAAGAGCTGATGATAAACCAGTAGCCATTAAGAAAAGACTTGAAATCTATACAAATGAGACAAAACCAATTATAGAGTTCTATAAACAAAAAAATCTTTTGAAAGAAATTAGTGGTGAACAGGAAATAAATGTTGTTTTTGAAGAAATAACATTATTTTTAGATACTCTTTAATTTAAAAAACTTTAAAAACAAAAAGATTAATAATATAATTTAAATGGTTTTAGAACACTTATTTCCTGAAGATTGGCTTGAAAAAAAATTTCTATATTCTTTTATTCTTGGTGCAGGGTATTCTATTATCAGCATAATATTCGCAAAAATTCTTTTTCCTGCAGACCCAGCATTAGTGGCAGTTGCATTTACTTCGTTATTATTGCTTCCGGAACTTTACAAATTGTTTTCTATTGAAGAACGAATTGAAAAAAAAGAAAAAAAATTCGGTTTAAAAGAATTGTTCAAAGATAATAAATCATTTGTCAAAATATACGTGTCCATTGCTTTGGGAATATTTTTGGTTTATGCATTGGGTGCGATTTTTCTTCCTTCATTTCAGGTTAACCAGCTTTTTCGTGAACAACTTGAAATGAGAGGTGCAAGCGGAGGTGCAGTTTTTGATCAACCTTTGTTTTGGGATATCCTTATAAATAATTGGTGGGTTCTTCTTGCATGTTTTCTAATATCCCTCATGACTGGGGATGGCGCGATTTTTCTTATTACTTGGAATGCTAGCATGTGGGGTACAGTATTTGGCGTGACAGCAAGAAACGCGGCTTTGTTTTCAAACGCAAATCCTTTTTTATATCTCATATTAATTCTATTAATAGTTTTGCCTCACGCATGTCTTGAGATATTAGCATATATTTTAGGAGCTATTAGTGGTGGTGTTATTTCAAAAGATGTCTTGTTGGAAAAATTTGAAAGCAAGAGATTTAATGAAGTTTTCAAATATAATTTTTGGTTATTTATAATAGCAATAATAATTCTTATAATAGGTGCATTGATAGAAACAGGAGTCTTATGCAATATTGATTTGTATCAGCAAATCATAACCAGAAGTTATATGCTTGGATAATGACTGATTCTTGAGAGAATTATTTGAAAAGTTCTTTTATAACTATTGTTGCATAACTTCCTTTGGAAAGAGAAAAAGCAACTTTCAATTTATACTTTCCTTTGTTAAGTTCATCTTTTTCTTTTGTTCCTATTGTTAAGTCTTGAATTTCTGCAAAAAGTTTTCTAAAACCACCTTCACTACTAAGTTCCGGTATTTCCCGTATTATAAAGTCTCTGGTGGTTATATTCTCCTCATTCATCAAATCAGTTATAATTTTTTCAATTTTTTGATTTGGTATCTCCATTCCAAAACCTATAAGTGGTATATCTTGATTTTCTTTTTGTTTTGTTTTCAAGCATTCTTTTAGATACTTTTTTATTGTGATGTTAAATAAATAACTTTGATAAGCATGAACAAATAACAACAATATCTTTTTTGGAACTCTTCTTAATGCACCGACATAATCTTTATCATGATCTTTCAAATAAGCAGCTACTTTTTTCTCATAATCACCGTTACTTTTTAGCATTTCCAAAACAGCATTTTTAAAATCTCTTTTTAAAATATATCTTCCTATTTGCACATTATTCTTTGAAAATCTTTGTTCATCAAAATAATTTGGAACATAATTAATAGAATTTATTGTTTGTTCTTTTTCCAAATTACGAATAACAATTTCAAAATAGTTTCCTTTCAAATCACCTAATGAAATAGGTTCAGAAAGATAACCTTGAAATTGAAGCTTTATGTCGTTTAATTCAAGATTTTTCGATTTCGCATTCAAAATGGAGATGTATTGCTCTGTTATTGCATTTCTATCTTTAATTCCTGCATAACCAACATGTTTTCTTTGCACAATTAAACTAGTGCATATTGTTTGAATTGCTTTTTCAGTTGTATAATTCGTTTTTTTTAGTAGAAAAACAGCAAATGTTCCTTTTTTCTTAAAGTCTTTATTTGGTATTTCTCTTACAAAAAAATCTTCAGGTAATTGTTTTATCTTAAACATTTTTTTAAAATTATTGTTCTAAACGGTTCTCCCAATCTTCTTGCTAGACAGTTTTCCTTTATATAAATTTATATTAACGCATAAGCATACACACAAGTATACACCCCAAAATGACCTTGTAGAAACATACTTAAAAAAACTTTGTTTTTTCACTATTAAAAAGTGTCAAATAGAAAAATTTATAAATGATTAGAGAAAAACAATCAATTGATTGAAATGATATATACAAAAACACCAAGCAACACCCGACTAGAAATAGTTCTATCTGCAAGGGTTATTGCATAAGTGTTTTGCATCAATCAAAATTTCTTCAAGCAAAAATCGCCTTAAAGATAACATAATAAAATGAAATACTCAATAAACATAAAAAATGTAACTAAAGGATTCGTTGATAAAAACGAAATCATGCCCTCATGGATGATTTCAAGTAGAAATAAAAATATCTTTTATGCAGTAAAAAATGTTTCATTACATATCAAAAAACAAGAAATATTTGGAGTATTAGGTCCAAATGGCTGTGGTAAATCAACCATAATAAGAATGATATCAACCTTGCTCATACCTGATACCGGCCAAATAAAAGTATTAGGAATTGATGCTTTAAAAACACCCGACAAAATAAAGAATCTAATAAATAGAGTTTCTGTTGAAGCATCATTTTTTAAAAGACTATCAGCAAGAGAAAATTTACTTTACGCAGCAAGACTTTACGGAATAGAAGATAAAATAGCAATAAAAAAATTTACTCAAATACTATCAGAACTTAACTTTCCAAAAGAAAAAATAAATGAACCAATGCAAAAATTTAGCAGAGGATTACAACAAAAAGTTTCGATAGCAAGAGGATTCATAACAAATCCAAAAATAATACTATTAGATGAACCAACAACAGGCCTAGACCCAAAATCAAAGATTGATGTACAAAAATTCCTAAAAAAACTCCACGCTAAAAATGATTTAACAATAGTTATAACAAGTCATGACATGAATGAAATTGAAAAATTATGCGATAGAATAGCAATTATGGATAATGGAAAAATAATCGCTATGGGCACAAAAGATGAATTAACAAAAATCATAATGGATAAAGAAGTATATGAACTTGATAGCAGCAATAATCAAAAAGCAAAAAAAATAGTTTCAAATATTGTTGACGCTTCAGAAATAATTGTTGAAAACAAAAAAATTCGGTTCCACACACAAAACATAACAAATGTCGCAGAAAAAATAATTAAAGAATTGAAAAAAAATAAAGTTCAATTCAAGAATCTGAATAAAGTCGTCCCATCGCTTGAAGATGTCTTTTTAGAGCTTACTGGTAAAACATTAGAGGATGAAGAATGAAGAAGAAAATAATTCAAACAATGGCTTTCTTTCTTAGAGAGCTAGACATGAGAAAAAGAAGTTTCATGTGGCAAATAGTTTGGATAGTTTATGATCTAATGTGGGCCATGTCAGTTGGTTTTTTAGGTCTTGGCGTCGCCAGCATCTCTGGAGCAGAAATAAATACTAACCAATATGTTTTATATCTCCTTGTCGGATCATTTATGTGGACTTATTTAAGTTCTGTTTTTAGTATTGTAAGCTGGGCAATAACTTGGGAGCGTTGGGAAGGAACTATTGAATACACATTCATGGCTCCTGTAAAAAGAATATTTCACTTAGTTGGAAACTCAATATTTGCAATAATCTATGGTCTTATAAGAATGGTTATTGTGTTTCTTATATCATCAGCAGTATTTGATTTAAATCTTCAAAATGCAAATTTGTTCGCTGCAGGATTTATTCTTATACTTGCAAGCATCTCATTTGTAGGCTTTGGAATGATGGCTGCAGTATTACCTTTGATAAGCCCTGAAAATGGTGAAAAAACAACGATGATAGTCGAAGCAATATTAATGATGGTTTCAGGTATATTTTATCCAATCACGATACTCCCAATTTGGATGCAACCAATAGCTCGATTAAGCCCCGCAACTTACGCACTCGAAGCAATGAGAAAAGCAATTGTAGAACATGCAAGCATTGGTTCTCTTTGGGGTTTGATATGGCCTTTAATAATAACTGGAATTGTACTTATTCCTCTTGGAAATTTCGTTTTTAAACTTGGAGAACAGTACGTTAAGAGAGTTGGAAAGCTTAAACGAGATGGATGAAGATAAAAAACATGAATAAAAAAAGATAGAAAAAAGAAAACCAACTAAAAAACGCTGAAAACGTTAATAAAGTACAAAACACGTTTTAAATAGGTTTTAGAAAAACTTTTTAAACTTCAAAAAGATATTAAAAACATGTACATAAGAAAACTCGTAAAGTCAGGAATTTCTTCATTCACATTAGCACTGCCAAAAAATTGGATTGAAAAACATGAATTAAAAAAAGGTGACTTGTTATATGTTGAAGAATACATAGATGACACACTCATAATTTCTACAAACATAAAGCAAGAAAAAAAAGAAAAAAAAGAATTAGTTATTAACACTGAAAAAAAAGAGATTTCTTCACTTATAAGAGAATTGCGAGCAGCATATCTCAATGATTATTTTAGAATAGTTGTAAAAGGAAAAAACTTAAAAGACTATAAAAGTCAAATAAAATCAACAATAAAAGATCTTGTAGCGCTCGAACCAATTGATGAAGATCAAGAAAAAGTTGTTGCAAGAAATTTTCTAAATATAAGTGATGTTTCAATAAAGGATATTTTTCGAAGAATAGATAATATAACAAGATCAATGTTAATAGATATGATATCTTGTTTGAAAAATGAAGATGTTTCAAAAGAAATTACTGAAAGAGATGCAGATGTTAATCGCTTAGTATTTCTGGTCTTGAAAATTCTGAAAACTTCAGCAAAAGATTCAAACACTGCTAAAGCCATAAACATAAATGGTATTCAAATAATAAGATTTTGGGAAGCAATATTGCACATAGAAAAAATCGCTGACGAAGCAAAAAGAAATGCAAGACTAAACGCTACAATAAATAAAAACAAGGGAAAAATTATGGTTGATGAACTCGAAGAATTACAAAAAACAGTTTTAAAACAATACGAAGATGTGATGAAAGCATTCTACAAAGAAGACATTGCATTATCAGATAAGGTTTCATCAGAAAGATTTGAGCTCATGAAAAAATTCGATGAGTATTTTGAAAAAAACAGGGGTCTTGAAATAGCAGATATTTGTAGTAAGATGAAAAGTGTTCTCTCGCAAATAAATGATATTTCTAAAATAGTAAGATATCTTAAAGAAAGAGAAGAATAATCAAAAAAAAAATTAAAAGAAAACCATAAATACAAACAAGATAAGGACCCGTAGCCTAGAAACAAATAATTTTGTTGGGCAATCTGGATACGAAAAAATAAGATTTTGTAAAATTTTAACTTTGCCAGAAAGGGCACAAGCCTCCTAAGCTTGAGGTCGTGGGTTCGAATCCCACCGGGTCCGTACAATTTAAACAAAGAGTGCAATACATGAAAAAAAAACTTTTAATACTTGGGTCAATAGTCATAGGAATAATTGCATTTTTACTAATTCTCAAATCAGTTCCATTAAATGAAGTGTGGACTTCACTAAAAAATGCAAAGCCACAACATGTTATAGGATATATAATAGTCTCTATTGGCATCATGAGTGCGCATACTTGGCGATGGAAAATAGTAACTTCAACACAAAAACTCAATATTCCTTTTCAAAAATTGTTAGCTTATAGAATAGTTGGTTACGGAGTTAGTTATTTAACACCATCAGCAAAACTTGGAGGAGAACCTGTAAGAGCAGCTCTTTTAACAAAGCATGATTTAGAATTTCACGAAGCACTATCATCAGTAATAATTGATAAAACAATTGATATTGCTGCATGTGCGGTTTTTTTCTTTATAGGTGTAATCACACTATTATTTCAATTTGCTTTGCCTCATGAAACAGAAACTCTTCTTTTAGTTTTCGCAATTGTTTTTTTGACACTAATGATATTATTATACAAAAGATTAACCTCAGGAAATAGTATTGTTGAACCAATCTGTAAAGTTCTTGGTTTAACAAAATTAAAAGGGTTTCAAAAATCAAAACAAAAAATTCGCTCTTTTGAAGATTTACTTGTTAAATTTTTCAAAGAAGATAAAACAGATTTTTTAATTACCATAGTAATATCAGGACTTACGTGGATACTAATGTTTTTAGAATATAAATTTGTGGGGTTAATGCTTGGAATAAATCTTCCATTCATTGCAATATTTTTAATAGTTTGTTTTGTTGGAGTAGCATTTGTCGTACCAATACCAATGGCTGTAGGGTCTCTTGAGGCAAGCCAATTAATAGCATTTTCAATAGCTGGACTAAAAACAACATCAGGACTGGGATTATCATTAATTGTAAGAGTTAGAGACTTGCTTTGGAGTCTTTTAGGAATTATACTTCTTAGTTATTATGGATTAAACATAAAAAGCACCATGAAAAAGCTTTACAATAATTCTGAAAAAACAGAAAAATGATTAGTATCTTAAATGAGGGCTTTAGAATCTTTAAGCGATCAATTTCTGTAAGAAAAAAAGGTTTTAAAGTTTATGAAGGAGACACAGAAAATATTTGTAAACAAATAATTAATGAGTGTTATGATAAAAACAAGAATTATTTCATGACAAGCACAGGTCACTTTCGCGAATTTTACACAAGGGATTTTGGTTGGTGTACAGAATCTTTAATAAACTTAGGATATAAAAAAGAAGTAAAAAAAACACTTGAATATGCGCTTTCAAAGTTTCAAAGTCAAAGAAGAATTGGAACTACTATCACACCAACAGGCAAAGTTCTAAACATATACCGTTATGCTCCGGATTCACTAGCATATATTACGAACAGCTTGAAACTTTTAGGTGATAAAAAACTCATTTCAAAGTATAAAAAATTTTTAGAATTAGAAATTCAAAAGTTCAAACAAACAGTATTAAATGAAAAAACAGGACTTGTAAAGAATAAGTTTTTCTCATCAATAAAAGATCAAAGCATAAGACAGTCTTCATGCTATGATAATATAATGCTTGCGCTTGTTTCAAAAAATGCAAAAGAACTCGGATTAAAAAATCCTCTTGAAAATTATGATTTTAAAAAAATCATAACTAAGAATTTTTGGACGGGTGAATATTTTTTGGATGATCTTTCAGGTTCAAAAATAGTTTCTGGTGATGCAAATATTTTCCCTTTTTGGACAAAAATATTTGATTCTCAAAAAATGCTTGATTCATGCATTAAAAAAATTAAAGAACAAAAACTAGACTTGCCATTTCCATTAAAATATACCGCCAAAAAATACAAGAATCAAAAATATAATCTGATTGCAAAAATATTCAGTCCAAACTACGAAACTAATTCCTTATGGATGCATTTGGGATTAATATATTTAACAATTCATCAAACAAAAAATCAACAACCTCGCCCGAAAGGACGAGGTATGTTGGTACATAAAAAAGAATTTGCAACGACAAACAGTCGTTCACTCTCCATCTTTAAAGAAGGAGTATTCTTTTTTAGTAATAACAAACAAATAAAGAATTATTTAAAAATTTATGATGATTTAATTTTTAAAAACAAAAATTTTTTAGAAGTATTTGACAAAAAGGGAAATCCTTACAAAACATCTTTTTATTGCTGTGATGAAGGAATGTTATGGTCAGCTATTTTTCTAGATTTATTTAAATATTATTTTTAGCCAAATCTTATGTCTAGCTATATCTTATTTTTGACTATATAAAGACCAGAAATAAATTTTGAAGCAACTGTTGATTCTTTTCCAATAACAAAATTTTTCTTGTTCCTGATAGACTCTAAAAATTCTTCAACAGATTCCGCTTTGCAACAAGTAACTGCATTTCCAAGCCATTTCAAACGATGACCATCACTCCCACCAGTTATACTTTTTTTTGCAGACATCGCCCAGCCATATGATGCAAGATTTCCCTTTCTTTTTCTTGCAGCATTCAAAACTTCTATGGCCACTAAATCATTAATTAAATCAGATCGTTTTTTATTATTAAAATAATAAAAACTTTTTTTTGGATAAATGGTAAAAGGATGTGCTAAAGATGAAATTGCGTTATAATCCTTTGCAATTGATAAAATTTCCTGAACAGAAAGTTTTGTTTTATTAAAACGAAACTTTTTATGTTTCCTTATTTTTTTCAAAATATTCTTTTCATAAAAATTTTTCAAATCCCCTGCAGAATAAAAATACAATAGTATATCTTTATCATTTTTAGATGTCACTTCAATTCCTGGTATTGCAAACAAACCTTTTTTTTTGCAAGCTAAAAGACTTCCAGAAATAGCATTATGATCAGTTATTGCTACACCAACACCCAATTCTTTTGCTCTTTTAAAAACATCAGACATCTTTGTTTTACAATCATCAGAATATTGTGTATGAAAATGCATATCAACGAGAGCGTTTTCTTTCGATAGTTTTACAAAGTCTGGTTTTTCAAATAAAAGATTTTGAGACATATGTTTTTCTTAAATGTATTTCTATATAAATTTTATGCAAAATAAAACTTTTATCCAAAAATCCTTTAGTTTTTGACTATGTGAATTTTATCAAAATTCATCCTTGTTTATTTTTAAAAGAAAACCTAAATAGTGAGAAACCGGGTGAATAATAAGACTTGATAGCAATAAAAAGATTATTGTCCAAATATTTGGAATGAAAAGAATCGATGAAAACAATAAAGCCCCAATAACATAATCTGTTTGATCAAAGGGAACCCATGGTTTTCCTGAAAGAATTCCTCTTTGACGTTTAAAGAATGATTCAAACAAGTCACCCAATATTGTGCCTGTTGAAAGCAAAAAACCCAGGATAATTGAGTAAGAACTATAATTAATAAGGCTTATTTTCAAAAAAATTCCTTTTGAAAAAAGAAGTTTTTGTAAAGCAAACATTAATGTCCCAAAAACAATTGCGACCAATAATCCCTTAAAGGTTTTGTTGTCTCCAAAAATTCTTTTACCACGAAACTTATGTCCACAATCCACTGGTTTGTTCAAAAAATTTATTCTTCGGAAAAAACTCGGTGCGGCATTAGCAATATATGCTGGAAGAAAAAAGTATAATGCTTTCCATATCATAATCTGACCTTCTTGAATTTCACTTTACTAATCATCAAAATTGTTGAAATTAATACTAAGATTAGACCAATTATTGGTTTTAGGTTAAAAAAAATGATTAGAGGAAATACAACTCCATTAACAGTTATTGGCATGCCTAAAAAATCTTTGAATTTGGATTTTAATATGTTAAATCTTGCAAGTCTGAAAGCCCCTGATAAAATAAATATTAGAAATAAAAATGCAAACCACCAAACATCATAAAATATGAACAATAACACTGCAGGTGCTACTCCAAAAGATACAAGGTCTGATAGTGAATCAAGTTCTGCTCCGAAATCAGATTCTACTTTGAGTTTTCTAGCAATAGTTCCATCAAGACAATCAAAAATAACTGCAATAATCAAAGCAGCCCCTGCCCAGATAAAATGATTTTTCAAAGAAGAAAATATTGATATTAAACCAAATATTAAATTTAAAAAAGTTACTATGTTCGCAATATTTTTTTTATTCATCTTTCAGCGATAATGCTTGTACCAGCAAAAACTTTTTCACCTTTTTTAATTTTAATATTGACTGTTTTTGGCAAAATTAATGTTACTTGACTGCCAATCTTAATCAAACCAATTCGTTGTCCTTTTAAAATATTTTCATCCTTTTTCACAAAAGAAACTATTCTACGAGCCATAATCCCAGCGATTTGTATAACTTTAACCTTAAAGTTTTCATCTTTTATCAAAACTTGTGTATTCTCATTTTCAAAAGTTGAGTTGATTTTATCTGCTTTGAGAAACTTTCCTTTTGTATGAACTGAATATTGCACTTTCCCAGCAATAGGTGCACGGTTTATGTGAACATTCCAAACACTCATAAAAATTGATATTATATAACCATTTGTTGAAACATCTGAAGTGAATGTTTTTATGCAACCCAAATGCTTTTTTTTCACAACTAAATTTTTGTTTTTCTTATTGTCAAATTTTTCTATGCGCATCACAACACCATCAGCAGGACTGACAATGTTATTTCCGAATGGTATTTCTCTTGCAGGGTCTCTTAGAAAAAATAATTTATAAAAAATCCAAATAGTGATAAGCACACAAAAGATTATCAAAGCGATTATAAAAATCCACATTTTAAATGTAAAAAATCTTTTTTATAAAAAATTAACCTTTTTTGAAAAAATCAATACAAATTAAAAAAAATTATTTTATCATTTTTCTCTTAATGCTGCCTGTGCAGCTGCAAGTTTCGCAATAGGAACCCTAAAAGGCGAACAGCTGACATAGTTAAGACCGGTTCTGTGACAGAATTCAACACTTGTTGGTTCTCCACCATGTTCTCCACATATTCCAATTTTCAAGTTTTCTTTTACAGATCTTCCTTTTTTTACAGCCATTTCAACAAGCATACCAACACCTGTTTGATCTAACACTTGAAAAGGATCCTTTTCGAGAATACCCTTTTTTATGTATTCTGGAACAAATTTTCCAACATCATCTCTTGAAAATCCTAGTGTCATCTGTGTTAAATCATTAGTTCCAAAACTGAAGAATTCTGCTTCTTTTGCAATTTCATCAGCTGTGAGTGCTGCTCTTGGAACCTCTATCATAGTTCCAATTAAGTACTTAACTTTTGATTCTGGACCAAGAACTTTTTCTGCAACAGAAATTATTATTTCTTTTTGGTTTTGCAGCTCTGTTACATTGCCTATAAGCGGCACCATGACTTCTGGATGAACCTCAATACCGCTATCAGCAACTTCTTTTGCAGCTTCAAAAATTGCTTCTACCTGCATCTCTGCAATTTCAGGATAAGTTATTGCAAGTCTGCAACCTCTATGACCAAGCATAGGGTTTACCTCGTGAAGCTCATCCATTTTTTGCTTTAGAACATCAATTGATACACCTAGTTCTTCTGAAAGTTCTTTAATGTCAGCTTCTTCTTTTGGTAAAAATTCGTGTAATGGCGGATCAAGAAGCCTTATTGTTATCGGTTTTCCATCCATAATTTTAAACAAAGCCATAAAATCCTCTTTTTGATAAGGTTTAATTTTTGCAAGTGCTTTCTTTCGTCCTTCTAAATCTTTTGCAAGAATCATTTCTCTGACAGCTTTTATTCTTTCACCCTCAAAAAACATGTGTTCTGTTCTGCAAAGACCTATTCCTTCAGCACCGAATTTTATTGCTTGCTTTGCATCTCTTGGTGTGTCTGCGTTAGTTCTAACACCTAGCTTTCTGAATTCATCAGCCAACAACATTAATTCTCCGAAGTTCCCAGTTAGTTCTGGATCAATTGTTGGTATTTGACCTGCGTAAACATCTCCTGATGTTCCATCAAGCGTTATATAATCACCTTCTTTGAATGTTTGTCCTCCAAGTTTGAGAACTCTTTCTTCTTCGTTTACTTTTGCGTCTCCAAGTCCTGAAACACAACACTTGCCCATTCCTCTAGCAACAACTGCTGCGTGACTGGTCATACCGCCTTTAGCGGTTAGTATTCCTACAGCTGCATCCATTCCAATAAGGTCTTCTGGGCTTGTATCGTTTCTAACAAGAACAACTTTATCTCCTGCTTTTTTCATCTCAACTGCAGAAATATTATCAAAAGCTATTTTTCCGACTGCACCTCCTGGTGAAGCAGGAAGTCCCTTTCCAAGCGAGTTATGTTTTTGTTTTGCCACAGGATCCAACTGTTTGTGAAGTAGTTGGTCTAGTTGATTTGGGTCAATTCTTAATAAAGCAGTTTTTTTATCAATCAGATTTTCATGAACCATTTCAACTGCCATTCTTACAGCTGCTTGTGCAGTTCTCTTTCCGGTTCTTGTTTGAAGCATAAATAATCTTCCTTCTTGAATTGTGAACTCCATATCTTGCATATCTTTATAGTGTAGTTCGAGTTTTTTGTATATATCAACAAGTTCTTCATATGCGTTTGGCATCACTTCTTTCAGAGTTGATATCAGTTTTGGTGTTCTTATTCCTGCAACAACATCTTCTCCTTGTGCATTCATCAAGTACTCTCCATAAAAAACATTTTCTCCTGTTGCAGGATCTCTTGAAAAACAAACTCCTGTTCCTGATGTTTCGCCCATATTCCCAAAAACCATTGCTTGAGCATTTACTGCAGTTCCTTTGAGTCCTTTAATATCATTTAGTCTTCTATAAGTTATTGCGCGTTCATTATTCCAAGAACCAAAAACTGCTTTTATCGCCAATAATAATTGTTCTTTTGCAGAATTTGGAAACTCGTTTTCTGTTTTTTCTCTTATCATATCTTTATATTTCTTAACAATTTCTTTTAGATCTTCTACCGATAGCTCATCATCATAATTTACACCTTTCGTCTCTTTTATTTTATCAAGGATTTTTTCAAAGTAAGCATGTTCAACACCCATAACAACACCACCAAACATTTGCACAAGTCGTCTATATGAGTCCCATACAAACCTTTCATTTCCTGATTTTTTAATAAGCCCTTGTGCTGTTTCATCGTTGAGTCCTAAATTTAGTATGGTGTCCATCATTCCAGGCATTGACACTGCAGCCCCGCTTCTGACAGATAATAATAAAGGATTCTCTGTATCACCAAGTTTTGCATTCATTGCTGTCTCAAGCTTTGCCAAATTTTCTTCTATTTCGTTCATAGCCTCTTGAGAAAGTTGTTCTCCTTCTTCATAAAACTCTGCACAAGTTTCAGTTGTAATTGTAAATCCTGGCGGTACTGGAACTCCAAGATTTGACATCTCTGCCAAGTTTGCACCTTTTCCACCTAAGATATCTTTAAGTTCTTTTTTTCCTTCAGTTTTCTCTGCTCCAAAGAAATATACGTGTTTAGTCATTTTTTCACCTTTCATTCTCAATTTTCTGTTTAATCATTATAAAGTATGTTATCAAAAGAAAGACAAGAGTTTTTTAAATATAACTATTATTAAAACTATATAACAAAGAAAAGAAAGAAAAAACAAAGAAAAAATTACAAACAAACTACTAAGGTAAACGATAATTATCCAAAGTTTTATTGTAGTTTAAAATTAAACACTTTAAATCTGAAGTATTAACAATTCTTTTTAACTTATCAGGAATTTCCGAAAATATTTTATTTTGAGGAAGTTCAAGAGGTGATAAATCAATTATTATATTATACAATAATACAAAACCTGAGAACTTTGAAGTAGAACCTTCACAGGGTTTCAAATAGTCATTAGCAATGTTTTTTGCAGCATAAAAAAGTGCATTTTTGTATTTTGAGATTACACTCTTAAAAAGCAAATTGTTAATCCTTGAAGTAAAATCTTTTGATACATCTTCAAACTCAACCAATTCTGATAATTCAAGAGAGTCTAGTTCACTCTTCATACCCTCAAAAGATCCATCAAAAATTTTAATCTCAAAGGTTTTGCATCTTTTCGCATAATCTTCAAGTATTTCTAAAGGTTTTCTTTGAATCATAATTTTTCCTTTGATATATTTTTTGATAAGGGATTATTTCATCTTTTTTAAAATTATCTGTAAACTGTTAAAAGTTAAGATATCAAAAATTACTTTAGCACCAAGCCAACAGGACAATGATCTGAACCCATTATCTTTTTCAAGATAAAAGCATTTTTCAATTGTTTTCTTAAATATTTTGAAGCAATAAAATAGTCTATTCGCCAACCAATATCTCTTTCTCTTGCATGAAACATATAACTCCACCAAGTATAATGTCCAGGTCCTTTTTCAAATTCTCTAAAAGTATCAATGAACCCATCTTCAAGAAGTTTTGTGAATCCCTCTCTTTCCTCATCAGTAAACCCTGCATTTTGATGGTTAGAATTAGGATTTTTCAAATCGATTTCTTTATGTGCAACATTAAAATCTCCGCACACAATAACTGGTTTCATCCTCTTCAAATACTTTAAGTAATTTTGAAAATCTTCATCCCACTTTTGACGATAAGAAAGCCTCAAAAGTCCTCTTTTTGAATTTGGTGTGTAAACATTTACTAAGAAAAAATTTTTGAGTTCAAGAGTTATAACTCTTCCTTCGGAATCATGCTGTGCAAGAGCCATTCCATAAGAAACTGATAAAGGTTTAATTTTAGAAAAAACAACTGTTCCAGAATAACCCTTTTTTTCTGCACTATTCCAAAAAATAAATTTGTAATCTGACAAGTTAACATTCACTTGTTCTGGAGAAGCTTTTGTTTCCTGTAAACATAAAATATCAGGATTTTCTTTTTTGACAAAATCAAAAAATCCTTTTTTTAGAATTGCACGAATGCCATTGACATTCCAAGAGATAATCTTCATTTTAAGTATTTGTTTAAAAGTTCCATAACTATTTTTCCATCGGCTTTACCCCGAAATTTTCCCATAATAATACCCATAAGCGCACCTATAGGTGCTCCAGTATTTTTCTTAATCACATCTTTTATTACAACTTTAAGTTCATTAGAATTTATACCTTGGAATTTTTCAAAATTAAGCTTTCTTGTTTTTGAATAATCAGATAATAGTTCAAAAATTGAACCTTTAGGAATCACACCTAATTGTATATTCTTAAATATTTCTTCTGCCAAAGGTAACACATCAACATCTACAGAGTATCTTTTCTTTAGTTCTTTGGGAATGTTTGTAAAAAAATCAACTACAAACTTATAGTCATCAAGTTTTTTGAAATATTTCTCAATGTCGATATCATCTTTATCTGCACATTTTACAGCGATTTTTGCATAATCATCATTTAAGTTGTATTCTTGTTTGAATCTTTTCTCTTTTTCTTCAATTGTTTCAATTTCTTCAAAATCGAATTCATCAGGAATAATTGTTGGAATATCTGTTTCAGGATACATTCTTGCAGCACCAGGCATTGGTCTTAAAAAAGTTGTTGTGAAGTTTGATTCTGCTTTTCTAACCTCTTTTTGCATTTTTTGACCGGAACACAATATTTTTTGATGACGTAAAATTTCATTATTAATAACTTTTGGTATACTTTTTAAATCCTGAAAACCTTTAATTTCAACACGAGTACCACCTTTTATGGAGATATTAACGTCTTGTCTTATGCTTCCTATTCCTCTTTTACAAGCACCAGTGCTTCTTAGTATCATTCCAATCTTTGCAGCAACGTTCATACATTCAACAGGGTTTTCTATATCTGGATCCGTTGCGATTTCAATAAGCGGAATTCCTAGTCTTGACAAATTGTATGTATCATGATTTTTTGTTCTTTTCATAATCTGACACGCTTCTTCTTCAAGACAAAGAATTGGAACACGAATTTTTCGTCCGTCAACCTCCACAAACCCGTTCAAACCAATAAGAGCAGTTCTTTGAAAACCCGAAGTATTTGAACCATCAACAACTGTTTTTCTCATGAATTGTATCTTGTCAACTATTTGACAATTAAGCATCTTTGCGACTTGTATTGTTGATTTTAAAGCATCATTATTTACAAGGCTTGGGGGTTCTTCATCCATTTCAACAAGACAAGTTATATCATCATAACCCCAATAAGAGAATAATTTTCCTTTTTCATGTTCATATTTTGCTGCAACATCCACTTTTCCAGACTCACCTGCACTTGCTCTAAGTCTTCTGTCAAATGTAAAATCAGGTTTGTCTTTTCTTATTTCTGTTGGACAATTGCAAAAAAGTTTTCTACCCTTTAATTGTTGATGAATCTCAATACCACATTTAAATCCTAATTTTTTGTAATTAATCATTAATATCAAACCAAAAAAGTGTTGTTTTCTATTCGCTCAGAAAGTTCTCCTCTTAAATTCTTAACAATCAAATCTTTAACATTTTCTTTTTTATAATTTGAGAGAAGCCATGCAAGTTTAATGAAAGTAGTTTCAGGAGTCATATCAGAATAATTACCCAAAACACCTGCATTTATCAAATCTCTTCCAGGACTGTAAACATTCATATCAACCCGACCATAAATTGTTTGTGGAGTACCAACAACAGGTATTTTCTTTGCTAATTTTTTTATAGCTAAAAATATTTTTTCATTTTCTGCTGAGAACTCATCAACTTTCATTGTTGGAATATGTCCAATACCAAAAAGTTCAACCACTAGTCCATCAAAGTTTTCGTAAGCTAAAAATTCAGATGCAAACATATTAACATGAGATTTGACTAATCCCACTTTTAATTTTTCATCAAAAAGTTTCAAGAATAATTCTTTGTTCTCATCCTTTTTTTCAAAATCTTTTAAAAAAATTATTTTGTTGTTAGTAATATTAATCCTTGCAATTGCTGTTGTGTTTATTGGTCTAAAAGCATCTCTTCTTGAAGTGTGCATTTTTCTTGCTTTACATCCATGAATTATTAGACAAGTGTCATCGCAGGTATTTTCATGCATACATATTGCAACACCGGAAAAATCTGATTTCGTGATGAATTGTGCTGCTGCAACAAGGTTTACTGCAGCATCAGTGCTTCCCCTGTCAGAACTTCTCTGGCTCCCCACAAGTATTACGGGAATGTTAATATTTTCAAGGACAAAAGAAAGTGCTGCAGCAGTATAGTGAAGAGTATCGGTTCCATGAGTAAGGATTACTCCATCAACCCCTTTTTTAACTTCTTGTGCAATTGCTTCTGCTAAAATATTATAATGAGAAAATCTTATCATTTCTGATTGCATGTTTCTTACAAGTCTGCTTCTTATATTAGCAATATTTTTTATTTCTGGAAACAATCTAAGTATGTCTGTTTCTTTAAATTTTGCAATAACTGCACCTGTTGAATAATCAACTTTCGAAGCAATTGTTCCACCTGTATGAAGAATCGCAATCGTTGGTAAATTCTTTTTTTGAACTGTTTTATCTTGTTTTTCCTTTGCTTCTTTCTTCTTTTCAACAAGCACTGTTTTTTTTATAAAAGAAGTCTTTAAACCAATGTTGTAGCCATTATCAAACTTTAAAAATAAGAACTTTGAATCTTCTTCAGGCATCAACACACCTTCAAAAAATGAATCTTTATAATAAACTTTTATTTTGTCGCCCGCATTCATCTTAGAAAAACAAAGTTTCAGAAGTTTATAAAATTTGCTAAAAAAAACTTTAAATAGAAAATTAAAAAAAAAAACGTTTTTTTCTTTTTTTAAGACTTAACCATAATAACTCGGCTTTTCATCAGTCATCTCTCTGGCTTTTGCAGATGAAAACCTATCTTGGAGTTTCTCATACTCTTCACTTATCTCTTTTGTAACTGATGGTCTAACCTTTTTTATTGCGTCTTCAAAAAACTTTAGCTGAATTTCTTTTGATTTCAAATCAACCCTTAAAGAAAGCATTGCTGCTTCTCTACAAATACTTTCAATATCTGCACCAACGTATCCTTCAGTCATATCCACTAATTTTTTTATGTTTACATCTTTTGCTAAAGGCATTCCTTTTGTGTGAACCTCAAATATTGCTTGTCGAGATTTTTTATCTGGTGAATTTATAAGTATTATTCTATCAAATCTGCCAGGTCTAAGAAGTGCTGTATCTAACATGTCGGGTCTGTTTGTGGCAGCAATTATTACAACATCTTCTAATTCTTGCAAACCATCCATTTCCGTTAAAAGTTGATTTACAACTCTTTCTGTTACTCGGCTATCAGAGCTTTCACTTCTTTTCGGAGCTATAGAATCTATTTCATCAAAAAATATTATTGTAGGACTTGTTTGTCTTGCTTTTTTGAATATTTCTCTTACAGCCTTTTCACTTTCACCAACCCATTTACTCAAAAGTTCAGGTCCTTTAATAAGAATGAAGTTTGCTTCGCTTTCTGTAGCAATTGCTTTTGCAAGAAGAGTTTTACCAGTTCCAGGTGCACCATATAAAAGAACCCCTTTTGGAGGCTTGACACCCAATCTTGTAAATGATTCAGCGTATTTAAGCGGCCAGTCTATTGCTTCTATTAATTCTTGCTTTGCTTCTTCCAACCCGCCAATATGAGTCCACTTAACATTTGGTGATTCTATTAATACTTCTCTCATAGCGCTTGGTCTTACAACTTTTAATGCTTGTTTAAAATCTTCAGCAGTAAGTCTGAGCTTGTCTAATAATTCTCTCGGTATCTCTTTGTCTTCTTCTAAATTTAAATCAGGAAGAACTCTTCTTAGAACTATCATTGCGGCCTCTTTTGCTAGAGCTGCCAAGTCTGCACCTACAAATCCGTGTGTAACACTAGCAATAGATGTTAATAAATCTTCAAGTAATAAATTATGTACTTTTGATTCTTCTGAATCTGATAAAACATCTTTTTGTTTTCCAGACATTACTTCAACAAACATTTTTTGACTAAGTTTTTCTAGTTTTCCAAGAGTTGCTTCTAATATTTCTACTTCTGAGTTTTTGTTATTAATATGCGCGTCATACCTTTCTCCATTTTGCTTTGCAATTAATTCTTTTACATCTCTTTTTAAAACAAAAATTCGATGTTTTATTTTTAAAAGCGCAGTCTTCAGATCAAAATCTGGCTTTATAGGCATATTACGAGTGTGAATTTTTAGAATTTCAAGCCTACCTTCTTTTTGTGGAACACCAATTTCTATCTCTCTATCAAATCGACCATGTCTTCGAAGAGCAGGATCAAGAGAATTAGGTATATTTGATGCAGCGATTACAACGACTTTTCCTCTACTTTTAAGACCATCCATTAAAGCAAGAAGTTGGGCTACAACTCTTCGTTCGACCTCACCTTTGCTTTCCTCTCTTTTAGATGCGATTGCATCAATTTCATCAATAAAAATAATTGACGGTGCATTCTTTTCTGCGTCTTCAAATTTTTTCCTTAAATTCTCTTCACTTTGACCATAATACTTACTCATGATTTCAGGCCCATTTATGAGTATGAAATTTGCATTTGTTTCATTTGCAACTGCTTTTGCAAGAAGAGTTTTACCAGTTCCAGGAGATCCGTGGAGCAATACACCTTTTGGTGGCTCAATTCCAAGACGCTCAAAAACCTCAGGGTGTTTTAAAGGTAATTCTATCATTTCTCGGACTTTTTTAACTTCATCCTCTAACCCACCGACATCTTCGTAGGTAACATCAAATATACTTCCTTCTTTTAACTCAACAGCTTCAGGATTATAAGTGAGATGTGTGTGTTCTGTGATTAAAACTGCTTGTTTTGGTTGACAATCTACAATTATAAATTTTAAATCTAAGCCAAAACCACCCATTGTATCGTCAAGAACTGAAAACATATCATCAAAAAAAGGATTTCCGGACATCGTCGACCTTCGTCTTCTTGTTCCTCCAAGAGAAACAATATCTCCTTTTACAACAGCTCGACCCAAAAGTCCTTGTTTGAATATTTCAGGGTTTGCTTTAGTTATATACATACCTTTATTTGCAGGTGCAATCGTAATTTTTTTTGCTTCTTTAACATCTGCTTTTCTTACTTTTACATATTCTCCAATTGTAGTTTTGCCATTTCTTCTTGTAAGACCATCCATTCTAATTATGTTTAAACCAATATCTCCCGGGAGAGCTCTATCCACTATTGCAACAGTTTTTATCTCACCTTGAATCTCAACAATATTTCCAGGTCTAACATCCAATTCTCTCATAAAACTAGAATCAATTCTTACGATTCCCTTATTTACGTCATCTTGTATTGCTTCAGCAACTTTCAGTTTCATTTCAGCCACAATCAACAACCCCCGAATAGATTTTTTACGGTCGAAAAGAATAGTCTTTTCTTTATAATATTTTTGGTTGATGAAAATTTTTAGAATCAAAAAAATATAGAACAAGTCTTCTGCATCAAGTTATAAGAAAACATAAAATAACAAAAAAGAAGAAGAAATAACAAAAAACAATATTAAAAAAATTATTTTATTTTAGGCAAGGGTATTGGTGAAGGTAAATTCATATCCTTACTCAAAATCAGTGATTGTATGCTACACTTATTCAATACACTATTCATTATTTCGTTTCGTGTATTTTCAGGCAGTACTTTTTTCTTTTTCCATGAATCAAGCACTTCTTTTGCTTTAGCATCATCAACTAAAAACACCATTTCACCCGAAAGCTCAATACCGCCTATACCCGGTTCATACAGCGCAGTGTAGAGAAAAGAAATCTGAAGTGATTTTTTGTCATTACCAACATTCAACTTTGATTCAACGACATTCTTTATCATAACATTATTGTTAATGCTAATTTTTCCCTTTACTGGTTTTTTCTTTTCAACAAGTATTTTTGTAAAGTTAAATCCAACTATGGTCATATTATCACCTAAGAGCAGATATTCGAGAAGAATTTATAAAACTTTTGCTTAAAAAAAGACTAATTAGTTATTACGCGCATCACTACTAAAATCATTATTCATATTGAATATCCAGCTTTGCGTCATCAAAACCTGCTTGAATTAGATTTTTCATTTCCTCTTCGGTTCTATTCCTTACAGGTTTAATTTTTACGTTCAATAATGATATTTAAGAAAAAAATTTATATAGAATAAAATAAAGAACAACATATTATGACAAAAATAATCGATCCTTATGGTTCAGAACTCGTTGAAGATTATACAAAAATCATAAAAGATTTCGGTTTAGAAATTTTTGATGACAAGATATTTTCAAATCCAAATCGAATTATGAGACGCAATGTAGTTTTTGCTGGAAGAGATTTAAAAATTATTTCTAAAGCGATTCATGAAAAAAAACCGTTTTATGCTCTAAGTGGTATTATGCCAACTAGCGACACATTTCATTTTGGCAATAAAATGGTTGTAGAAAACTTAAGATACTTTCAGGAATTAGGCGCAAAAACATTTATTCTGATTGCAGACTTGGAAGCTGCAGCAGCAAGAGGAGTTTCAATAGAAGAAGGAAGAAAAAGAGCATTAGAATTTCACATACCAGGATATATCGCTTTAGGTCTGGACCCTAAAAAGACGGTTTTTTATTTTCAATCTGAAAACAAAGAAGTCATGCAGTTTGGTTATAGAGCTGCAAAAAAAATAACTTTAAATGAATTTAAAGCCATTTACGGAAATGCCGATCCTGGACGCATAATGAGTGCAGTAACACAAGTAGGAGATATTTTATTTCCGCAGTTTGATGAGCGTATGCCAGGAATTATTCCTGTCGGAATTGATCAAGACCCACACATAAGATTAACAAGAGATGTTGTTAACCGTATGAAAAGCGAAAAATTCTTCGCACCATCATCTTTGTACCATAAATACACATCCTCTCTTGATGGAAGCATGAAGATGTCTAAGTCAAAACCAGAGTCTTGTATTACAGTTCCTGAAGACGTTGTTTCTGCTTGTAAAAAACTCAAAAAAGCCTTAACTGGTGGAAGAGAAACAGTTGACGACCAGAGAAAAAAAGGCGGCCAACCTGAAAAATGTATGGTTTTTGAAATGCATAAACAACATTTAATTGAAAAAGATTCCTACCTTCAAAAGATTCATGATGATTGCAAATCAGGAGCAATGCTTTGTGGCGAATGCAAAAATATTGCTTGTGAAAAAATGAATAAATTCATGATTGATTTCAATAATAAACTATTACTCGCAAGAAAAAACATTAAACAATTAAAATTTGTTGAATTTTAAGCTTTTTTTTAAGACAAAAAATTTATGCAAAAATATATAAAGAGAAAACACACAAATTAATACAATAAAAGAAATATCATTAAAAGAGGTGAAATAAATGTTTAAAGTCGCACCATTATCAAGCAGTTTTATGCTTGTATCTATGCTTGGATTTATAATTTGCGCTTATTTTTTAGATCATCCAGTACTAAAAAGCTGGGCGTTTGCATTCACAATAGTGTTTATTTTGATGTTTATATCAGCAGTGATAAGTATGAGCAAGACTCCACTTGAAGATAGTGCTGCTTTAGAAGAACTTGCGATACACAAGAAAATTCATAAAAAATAATTTTCTAAAATGGGTTTTTTTAATTTTAAAAAAGGAAATAAGACTGAAAGTATAAAGCAACTTATTGAAGCAACTCTCACAACATCCTTAAAAGATATTATGACAACATATGTTATCAGTATTGATAAGAATGAAAAATTAAAAAATGCCGCAAACGTTATTGTTGGTGAAAAAGTCTCGTGTGTTGTTGTAAAAGAACATGAAAAACCAATAGCTGTAGTTACTGAAAGAGATTTTGTAAAAAAAGTTCCTTTTAGCAAAGAAGAAATGGATAAATTATTTGTAAAGGATGTGATGTCTCCTAAACTCGTAACTGTTTCTAGTAGTACAACTGTTTTTGATGCTATTATTGTACTTATAAAAAATAATTTTCGAAAACTAGTCGTGAGTGATAATAATCAAACCATTGGGATTGTTACACAAACAGATTTCGTGAAATTAATGGATAAATTCTACGATGAACTAACTATTCAGACGAATGATTTGTTAACAATAGAAAAAGTGATGACTAAAAAAGTTTTAACAATTGATGAAAATGAAAAATATTCGCGAGCCAAAGAGTTAATGGATCAAAAAGACCTTGGATCAATGATAATAACTGAAAATGCAAGACCTGTTGGTATAACAACAGAATATGATGTTGTTGCAAAAATGGTTGAAGATCCTGAAAGATTAAAAAATATAACAGTTGGTGAAGTAATGACTGCACCATTAATAGGTATCGCTCCTGAAGTGAATATTTTTGATGCGAACAGATTGATGCTTAAAGAAAATATTAGAAGGCTTCCTGTTGTAAAAGACGGACAATTATTAGGTATGATTACCCAAACAGATCTTTGCAGAGCAATGTATTATTTTTTAAGAATAACTCTTTGGCATATTGAAAAACAAGATTTAAAATTTGAGTCTTTAAAAAAAAGTGAGCCAGAAAAAATATTGTTATAAAATAACTTAATAAGGGAAAAAAAATTATTTTGTAGAAAACAACTCGTCAAACTTCTCTTTAGCCTTCGATTCTTTCCAAAAAATCTCGTGACTTGCTCTCTTTTCAAACAAAGCAATAGCAGTACTTATTACATCCGACTGAAAGTCTTTTAGGCTTTCTTCAGAAAAAATCTTTTTTGCATCACGAACGCATTCTTTCATTAAGTTGATGTTTTCATCGCGACAAAGAACTTCAATTTTTTTCTCTTCCTCTTCTGAAAGATATATCTCTTCCCATCTGGGATAAACACTTTTTTCAGTTGTTTTAGGAAACGATTTTGAAAAAGCCATTGATATGTTAAATAAAGCAGGATTTATAAAGTTAACCTGAAAAAAACCGGAAAAATAACAAAAACAAATAAACCGAATCAATCTCAAAATCAGTCTTTTAAAAACCTAATCGCAAAAAAACTCCCTACAACTATTAGCAGTCCTGAAGAAAAAAACAGGTATTTGAAACCATAAACCTGAACTATTAGTCCGCTGATAAGAAAGCTTATAAAATGACCTATTTTTGCAAACGACACGTATGAACAAACAACCTGCGATTCTTTCTTTAGTTTTTCACCAACATCTGACATTAAACTCCATGCAGAAACATTCCATATTGCACCGCCAACACCCATGAAAAAAAGCACAATTAAAACTAGAAAATAGTTATTACAATAACCTAACAAAAATAAAAAAACACCGAAAAAAACTGTACCAAAAATATTTGATTTAAGCCTACCGAAAATATCAGACAAGTGTCCAAAATAAAATTGGAACAAATGAGTCACACCAAAAAAGAAAATTGCAATACCAACATATGTATAACTCAAACCTAATTTTTCAATAATAAAAATCGGCAAAAAAACACTTGTTGCAGGAATTGAAGCATGCATAACAAAACCAAGGATTGCCATTCCACGAAGCTTTTTTTCAGACAAAAAAAGTTTTAATGACTCTAAAACATTAAAGTCATTTTTTTCCAAATGCTTCTTTACTTTAGTATTTCTTGCTGAAAGTAAAAATCCTAATATTAAAAGCATTATCGCCGCTAATAAAAATGGTGCTTTTAAAAATAAAGTATCAGCTAAAAAACCTCCCAAAACAGGCGCAACTATTTTTCCAATATGACCAAAACTTAAACTGAGTCCACCATATTTTCCTCTATTTTTATCAGGAAGAGAGTCTTCAATACGAGCTATAACAATAACTGTTACTGCAATCATTGCAACTGCATCAAGAATCCTTGCAATAACTACGAAAAACCAATTTGAAGCTGAAAGATAAAATATTATCGCAGTTATTTCAAGAATTATACCAAAAATAATCACTCTTAACTTACCAATATTATCTGCCAATCGCCCGAGAATTGGAGATGCAATAATAGTTATTAATGGTAAAACTGAAAACATTAAACCTATTTGAAAATCATCAAACCCTAAACTCTTTACGTAAGGTGCAAGAACAGGATTTAATAAGAATGTTGCGAATATGAAAAAAACACTTATACCAGTAGTCCTTACATATTCCTTGTAATGCAAAAATTCACCCCTTAATCAAAATCTTCTTTTTTCTTATGAAGAGCAGAAGGCGCTTCACCACCGTGCCACGTGAATCTTGGTCTAACCCTCATAGGATACATTTTTTCATTAGTATCATCAAATATGATAGCCGAACCTTTTTCTCTTGGAAGATTGTCAAGTTGAGAAACAAGCCCTTCACGCATATATGATTGCATAAGCGTTCCAAGAGCTTCAGTATCAAGTTTTGCAGTTATCCTATGTGCAATTACTGTATCTGATTGGGTCATAACATCAGTGTGAATTTTTCCCGGTTGTTGCGTTGCCAGTATTAATGAAATGCCAGGTTGTCTTCCTTCACGAAGAATTGTAACAAGTGGATCGGTAGCCATAGTTTTTTCTTTCAAAGGTAAAAATTCGTGAGCTTCATCAATTACGAGCCAGACAAGAGGAAAATCCTGTTTTTTTATATCCTCATCCCCAAAATAGTTTTGTGATTTATGAATCTCCTCGTATTCTTCATTTTTTCTAGCAACCATTCGTTGAATAAATAGTTTTTGAGCCACAAGTCCTATAACTAAATTTTTTATATTCCAAGAACCAGGAAGTGTTGCATAACATGAAACATCTAAAATCGTTACTTGTCCTCCACGAGCAAGTTCTGAAAGAGAAGTTCCTTTTGAATCAAACACACCCCATGATTTCGCATTTAAAAACAAGTTTTTAGCGGCGTTCTTTACAGGTTCTTCTGCATCAGAATTTTTCTTTACAGCAATAATTATATCATCAATATTATATTCTTGACCTTTTTCTTTAAGCTCATAAATAACGCTTTCGATAAGGACGCCTACAGGCTTATGAGGATTTATTCCAAAAGAGATTATCCAATCACCAGAATCGAGTTCTGAAGGTTTAATTGAAAATGGAGAATCTGTTGGTATGCCTTTTTCTTTATATTTATCATAATAACCAACAGGAGTATAAATTTTCACATCAAGACCTTTGCCTTCTAAACCCCATTCATCAAGAATAGTCTTATCTTTGTCATTAGGAAATTTCATAGTCCAGTATATTCCCATAGTGTCAAGTATAATAATTGAGATGTTATTCCTAATATTTTTAGGAAGATCTGAAAGCCCCTCTGCAATAACGCCCATTGTATAACTTTTTCCACTCCCTCTCTTACCACACACAAATACCACGTGGGAGCGCACCATGTCAAAATAAATTTTGTTCGAAAGAGAAGTAGTTCTCCCCATTTTTACATAGTGTTTTGCCAGAAGTATTGTTCCTTCCATACCAAATTTTTGTTTATCAGACTCATTCCTGCCTATAATAATATCATACATAATAATTATTTAGAAATTATCTAATATAAATATTTATGTAAACTGAAAAGTGGTTTTAAAGTGGTTTTTCAGAAAGCAAAACATATATAAATACTTCTTTTTTTCTGAGAAGTATGGCTAAAGTAAGACGAGCAGTAGCATATAGAACTATTGAAAGACCTTATACGAGAACTAGTAAATACCGAAATAAACAATTTGTTAGAGCAAAACCTCATAACAAAATTGTGAAATTTGTAATGGGAAACACAAAAAAAGAGTTCTTATACACTGTAATGCTCAAAGCAAAAGATACTTTGCAAATTAGACATCAGGCTTTAGAATCTGCAAGACTTACAAGTAACAGACTTTTAGAATCTAAATGCGGAAAACAAAGCTATAAATTACTAATAAAGCCTTATCCACACCATATTTTAAGAGAGAATCCTTTAGCTGCTGGAGCTGGAGCTGATCGTATGAGTACTGGAATGCAAAAGGCTTTTGGAAAGCCAGTTGGTCTTGCAGCACAAATAAAAAAAGGACAAATTTTAATTGAAGTCAGTGTTGATGAAGCGCATATAGAAACTGCTAGAAAAGCTATGAATAGAGCAAAGCATAAATTTGCATGTTCCTGCAGTATTGAAGTAAAAAAGAACTGATGATGTGCTTTGTTTTTATCTTTTTCTTTTAAAAAAATGTACATAAAAAGTCAGGTTGTATACTGGAGAATATAGTTGAATTTTTGTTGACTATAAGTTAGAAGTAATACAAATTCAGTGATAAAATTCAATTAAGATATTTTATGACAACAAATTAAAAACACGTATACTATAATATAATCGTAGACTTTTTACTTAAAAAAAAAACAAAAGTTTTATATAAATCTCGCCAGTATCAAATCCTCAGTTAAAAAAAGGGGTGAAGAAATAAAAAGGTGATAATAGTTGGCAAAGAAAAAAATATCAAAAAAAACAGTTCATTCTAAGAATAAAGTTACAAAGAGTAAGGTTACAACAAAAAATCTTAAAGTTAAAACCAAGAAAAGCAAGTTTGCAAAAATTGTTCTTCCAATTATCGGAATTTTAATTATTGCTGTTGCAGTTTTTCTTTTATTAAAAGGTAAAAATGACACTGCATCGGATGAGTTACCTGAAATTGTTGCGTATGTAAATGACCAAGCAATTTACGCAACGGAACTTCAAGAACAGTATGCGAGTCTTTCTCCGGAGATAAAACAATCAATGAATGAGAATTCGCTTTTAACACAAATGATTGATGAACATTTGTTACTCTCTAAAGCTGAAGAATTAGGAATTGTTGTTACAGAAGAAGAAATTGAAGCTTCAATAAATAATATTTTAGTTCAAAATAACTTAGATATGAATCAATTAATACAAAACTTGGAAATACAAGGTTTAACACTTGAAGCATTAAAGGAATTATTTGAAAAACAAATAATGATAAACAAACTACTTACAGAAGAAATATTTGTGGGTATTGAAGTTTCAGATGAGGAAGTAAATCAGTATTATGAAGAAAACCTTGAACTTTTCAAAACAGATGAACAGGTTAAAGCAAGACATATTCTCATTCAATTTGGAGATAAAAGTGAAGAAGAAGTTTTAAGCGAAATAAACGCTGTAAAAGAAAGAATTGATGCAGGAGAAGACTTCTGTGATTTAGTAACTGAACTTTCAGAGGATCCTGGAAGTCTAGAAACTTGTGGAGAATACACATTTCAAAAAGGTGTTATGGTGCCTGAATTTGAAGCAGCAGCTTTTGGTCAAGAACCAAATGAAATGCGAATTGTAAAAACCAGTTTTGGTTATCACTTAATTGAAACATTAGAACTAATTGAGCCTTCAATGACACCAATTGCTGATGTGAAGGAAAACATTCAACTATATTTGGAATTTGAAAAGCAAAAAGCACAATTTACAAGTTATGTGCAATCACTGAAAGCAGAAAACAAAGTTCTTAATTGTTTAGAAGAGCCTAAGGAATGCCCTAAAAAAAAAACAGTGAAAAAAGATACTAATAAAGAAGAGATAACTACAATTGAAACAGCATTAGAAACAAGTCCTGTAGAAGTAAGTACTGGTACAACAACAAACATTGTTGCAAAAATCGAAAACGGTCCTGATTCATTCGCTAAATGCCTTACAAAGAATAACTTTAAAATGTATGGTGCTTATTGGTGCAGTTATTGTGCAGCTCAAAAAGAATTATTTGGAAACTCATTTCAATACATAACATATGTTGAGTGCGCCGAAGAAGATAATCCTAGAGAACAAACAATTGCATGTCAAAATGCAGGAATATCCGGTTATCCAACACTTGAAATAAATGGTGTAAAGTACCCTGGTGGACAAACTCTTGAAAAGATTTCAGAGCTTTCAGGCTGTGAATTATAAAAACGGCGTTGTTCAGAAAGGTATAAATATGTATACTGATTAAATATTTGTATGATTCAAACACAAATAAATAATCAGTATGAAGTTGGTTTACAAAGACAGATTCTTAAAGTTTTCCATGCAAGTA
>Ga0180007_10001521_pt1 | contig 31259 bp, 30 predicted proteins | sample MM_PC_MetaG_FD_121122 | JGI IMG/M metagenome (GOLD analysis project Ga0180007, IMG submission 121122) | Groundwater microbial communities from the Aspo Hard Rock Laboratory (HRL) deep subsurface site, Sweden - MM_PC_MetaG | ecosystem: Environmental > Aquatic > Deep subsurface > Groundwater... | reverse complement strand
TTTTACTCTTTTACTTTCTTTGACAAACTTTCTTTTCTCCCAAAAGATCCCTGCCAGTCCAATCATTATTTTAGCTAACCTCTTTTACTCTTTTACTTTCTTTGACAAACTTTCTTTTCTCCCTTTGCCCAGCTGTCCCGCAATGAAACTGTTTGGTTAAAAACTAATCTTTCCTTGGTAGAATCAAGATCTACACAAAAATAACCATGTCTTAAAAATTGGTATTTACTATCTGGAAAGACCTCCTTCAAGCTTGGCTCTACTTGACAAGAAGTCAATATCTCTAAAGAATTAGGATTTAAATCTTTCTTAAAATCTTCTAAGTTCTCTAAATTTGGGATGGTAAAAAGATGATTGCATAAACGAACCGTAGCTTCTAAGGCAAAGTCTTCAGAGACCCAGTGTAAAGTTCCCTTTACTACTCGTCCATCCTTTGACCAACCACCTTTTGTTTCTGGATCATAAGTGCAGTGGAGTTCTTTTACCTCTCCGGTCCGGCTATCTTTAATCACTTCTACCAGTTTAATATAATAAGCATGCTTTAATCGAACTTCTCGACCAGGGGCTAAGCGAAAATAACCAGCTGGTGGTTCTTCCCGAAAATCATCTTTTTCGATATAGATTACCTTAGAAAAAGGAATCTGGCGACTTCCCATCTGAGGATCTTCGGGATTATTTTGAGCTTCTAATTCTTCTACCTTGCCTTCCGGGTAATTTTCTATGACCACTCGCAGTGGGCGTAAGACCGCCATCACCCTGGGGGCTTTTAAATTTAAATCTTCTCGAAGGCAATGCTCGAGCAGAGCTATATCAACCACACTGTTACTTTTAGCTACGCCAATACGTTCACAAAAATTCCTAATAGCCTCTGGGGTATAGCCTCTTCTTCGTAATCCTGAGACAGTAGGAAGGCGGGGATCATCCCAGCCTGAAACATATCCACCTTCTACCAATTCCAAAAGCTGTCGTTTACTCATCACGGTCCAATTTAAGTTTAAACGGGCAAATTCAATCTGTTTAGGATGACAGCTAACATCTAACTGGTCAAGGATCCAGTCGTATAAAGGCCGATGGTCCTCAAACTCAAGAGTACAAATAGAATGAGTAATTCCTTCGATAGAATCAGAAAGGCAGTGAGCAAAGTCGTAAGTAGGATAAATACACCACTTTTTACCTGTCCTCAGATGTTCGGCTCGTTTTATTCGATAAAGAACTGGATCTCTCATATTTAAATTAGGAGAAGCCATATCGATCTTAGCTCTAAGGACGCAAAAACCATCTTCAAATTCACCTTGCCGCATCTGCTGAAACAAGTTTAAATTTTCTTCGATCTTTCGATCGCGATAAGGACTATCCTTGCCAGGGCTAGTTAAAGTACCCCGATAATCTCTAATCTCATCGGCATTTAAGTTACAAACATATGCTTGGTTAGCTTTAATTAACTGGACTGCGTATTCATATAATTTTTCAAAATAGTTTGAGGCATAGTATAAGTGCTTTCCCCAATCAAATCCAAGCCACTGGACATCTCTTTTTATAGCTTCAACATACTTAATATCTTCCTTTTCTGGGTTAGTATCATCAAATCGTAAATGGCAGTTACCATTATTTTCTAAAGCCAGACCAAAATTTAAACAAATAGATTTAGCGTGTCCAATATGAAGATAACCATTAGGTTCTGGCGGAAACCTAGTGATTACTCTACCTTTATTCTTATTGTCCTTTAAGTCTTGAGCAATAATATCTCGAATAAAATTAGAAGGTGGCAAAGAGTCATTAGTGGTCATGATATTTTACTCCTATCTTTAAATTACTCCTAATCTTTAAAAGATTTAACTCTTCTTAACTAATCTTATTTAAAAAAGTCTTCTTTAAGGTCTTCTTTAAATAAGATTTAAGCCGTGATAAACCTTGTTCTAAATTTATTAATCGTCCTTTAATGTCTTTCTTAGCTACGATAATTCTGATACTCTTCTTTTCTAATTTGGTAAACTTGTGCTTATGGGGCTCATCTCCAGATAAGAAGTAAAATTCTAAAAGATTTCTTTTAATACTTTCCTTAATCCAATAAGAGATTTGAAGCATTCCTATCCCATATTTAACGTAAGTGCTCTCCATAGCAGATTGGTAACCATAGATCTTACCTCCATAATTAAAACCATACAGATACCCTGCTTCTTTTTCGTTAATTAACAAGATATAAAATTCTAACCACCCTTTTCCTAAGGCCAGGTTCATCACCTTTAAATTAAATCGATTAAAAGAAGGCATTAGGAAGTAGTTAAATTTTCCTTTTTCTCTCCACCTTTTCTGGTGCATCTTGATAAACTTATTAAAATTATCTTCTATTAACTCTTTATCTTCTATCTTTCTAAACTCTAATTGATACTCTTTTTTTAACTTTCGCTCAAACTTTCTTAAGTTATAACGAGTTTTAGTCCCAATAGAGCTTAAGTAAGTCTCCCACAATTTTGGTAGAATAATAAAGGGACCTTTTTTAAAGGTAGGATCAAGAGAGAAGCAAAATCCTTCTTTTTTTAAGTCTTCACAAAATAATGAAATATTGATAGAATCTTCTAAAATATCTGTTAGGTTTATGGAGTCCCAAAAAGTCTCGTTCTCTTTTAAGTAAGTTACCAATAAACTTATCACTTTTGCTTCTTGAGTTGGATAAATAATAAAATTTAAGTAGTCTGGATCTACCGGTTCTCCTTGGGCTAAAAAATTTATCTCTTTTACCTTAAATAATCTAAACACCTTTCGATAATTAACTATTAAAGGAGCAATTCCTATAATTTCATCTTTATCGGTAACTAATAAAATATAAAGCTTGCTGCAGTCTCCCATCTCCTTCCACCAGGTATATGTCCATTCCCATGTTAAAAAAAAGTGATTTTGGTTACTCTTCTTTAAGAGGTTATTCCACTTCTCTCTTAAAGAAAAAAAATCTTCTTCTTTTTCAATTAGCCTAACTTTCATACTTAAAATTACCTAGAAGATAAAAAGAAAGAACTAAACTTTATATATTTCAAAGAATTTTTTATAAGCTCCTGTTTGACTATAATTCTCTTTTACTAATCTTAAAGCATTTTTTATTAAATCTTCTCGTAATTTTTTTCTCTTAACAATCTTACCGTCCAGCTAACAAATTCTTCTGTCGTATCAGCAATAAGGACATCTTTCTCGTGGGTTAAGCCTATTCCTTCTGCTCCTACATTTGTCGTAACTACCGCTCGATTATACATCATAGCTTCAATAATCTTTCCCTTAATTCCACTTCCAATCCTTAAAGGAGCTACTAAGATAGAGCACTGGCTAATATAATATCTTATATCTGGAACAAAACCTAAGACAAAAATACCATTCTGGCCATGATAAGCTGAAAATATCTTATCTAATTCCCCTCCCATGATAAAAAGTTGCACCTCGCTTATCTCTTCTTTAATCTTCGGAAAGATGTCTTTGATCAGATAAGTTATGCCATCTACATTATGAGGAGAAATGCCACCTACAAACATTAAATTATGGGAATCACAGGGAGGTAATTTACCTATGTCTATATTTAACAAAAAAGGTGAAGTTATAATCTCTTTATTAGAAATATATCTCTCTAAAATTTCTTTATCATTAGAAGTTACTGTTAAGATAGTCTTAAATTTACGGCAACACTTTATCTCATACCTAAAGGTGTTCTTCCAACGAAAATAAGCAAAAAGTTTAGAAAGACCAAACTTAGTAACCTTATATTCTCTTTGATAGCGGACAAATTCTACATCTTCTTCTAAAACAAAACTCTTAACTCGCCTAAAGTACTTAATAAAATATCCTGTCCACCAATATTCAAAGTGAACTAGATCGAACTTTTTAGACAAAGCTACTTCTTTAATCTTCTTTCGTAATGGCAGGCAATTAGCGTATAAAAGGTCTTGAGGAATAAAAAAGAGTAAAGAAACTATAGAATTTATTACCTTAAATAGAGACCGATAAAGAAAGCTTTTTTTATTAGGATTAAGCACCGGATGAACTTCTACCTTTAGATCCCTAATGAATTTAGCATTCTTCACATCTTCTAGACTATGGCAAAGAGGGATAAGGGTCAGGTGACAGCGAGAAGCTAAATATTTGATAAGTTCGTAAATCTTAATCCTTGATCCATAATCTAAAGGATAAGGCATGATAGGTGAAATAATAAGAATATTCTTCTTTTGATTAGTGGTCATATTTAATCCTCAAGTTTTAAGATTGGCCGTGTCTTTTACTGCAATAGTACTCCATTTTGCAGAGACCTCAAAGAGTAAAGAATGGACAATATCTATTTTTCCTTTTTCCTCCTTCGCCCACTTTGACACATAAATTTTCATTAATAAGTGCTATAATATATTGGCTTAGATAATGCAACTTAAATCTTTGCAAATGTCAGCCACAAAATCCAGCAATTCTAATTATGAAAATTTGACAAAACAGGTTAACCTAATTTTTACAATTTTCATAATTAGAATTGCTGCCCCTAAATAAAATCACATTGACTTTCTGAATAAAAGTATGATATACTAAAAACACTATGAAATTCTTAAAACCCTCAAATAAAAAGGTATCATTATTTTCTGGACTAAACAACCTGATGGATATAACATTAGACAAAAGATTTGCAACAATCTGTGGCTACACTCAGAATGATTTAGAGACAGTAAATGATTTAGAGACAGTATAATATAATGATGAGGCTTCGAGATAGGCTGATTAAGGGTACAACATTGAATTTGATTGCCGTTGCGTTTAATCAAGGCAGCACCCTAGTCGCTAACATTCTCGTTGCCCGAATCCTGCTGAAGCAAATGTTTGGCGAATACGCGATGGTGCAGAGTACACTGCTTACGGTGGCGACTCTATCGCAACTCGCTACCGGTTACACTGCTTCAAAATATATTGCAGAGTATCGCTCCAGTGATCCGCAGAGAGCCGGACGAATCATGGGCTTGTGTTCGCTTGTCTCTGCCTTGATGGCTGGTGTTGGGGCGGTTCTGCTTATCGCTATGGCGCCTTGGCTGGTTACCACTATGCTAAAAGCCCCGCACCTTACAGTCGCCCTTATGATAGGCACAGGGTTTCTCTTTTTCTCTTCCATAAACGGATATCAGACAGGGGCGCTTTCCGGTCTGGAGGCATATGGTAGTCTTGCAAAGGCAGGAGTGGCAAGCGGGATTGTAGCCGTGGCCGCCATTTCCCTCGGTGCATGGTGGGGAGGGGGGTACTTAGTGGATTACCTGAAACAATGTCACCAATGAAAATTTGGCCACCAATGACATTCTTTCTTCGCTCTGAGCGCATTCGCCGTCTTTCTAAAGAAGGTTTTTGGATTGTCCTCGGCCAGGCAATGGCCGTGGTTGGCTCGCTGGTCGGGATACGTCTGCTAACCGAACTACTCGGTCCCGCCGCCTACGGCGAGCTTGCCCTGGGGATGACTGTAGCCACACTGGTCAATCAGACCGTACTCGGCCCTTTGGGCAATGGGGTAACCCGGTTCTATGCCCCGGCAGTTGAACATGGCGATCTTGGCGGCTATTTGAACGTGGTACGCCAATTGGTGTTATCGGCGACCGGGGTCATCGTGCTTATGATCCTACTAACGATCGCAGGCCTTATGATTGCCGGGCGAACGGAATGGATCGCCATTGCAACCGCAGCCCTCATCTTTGCCATCCTCAGCGGGAACAACTCGATCCTTAGTGGTATCCAGAATGCTGCACGCCAACGATCCATCGTAGCACTCCATCAGGGAATGGACTCCTGGGCACGGTTTCTGGTCGCCGCCGGTTTGATGTTATGGCTGGGTGCTACCAGTACAGTGGCTATGATTGGCTATGCCATAGCAGCCATATTGGTGCTTGCATCTCAGTATGCCTTTTTTCGCAAAATCGCTCATCAGGATAGCGTCGTGGTAACTCAACGAGGTTGGCATGAACAGATATTGAAGTATTCATGGCCCTTTGGTACTTGGGGTATTTTCTGTTGGGCCCAGAGCGCATCAGACCGGTGGGCGCTGGAGCTTTTCGCTACGACGCAAGAGGTTGGTTTGTATGCAGTGCTCTTCCAGGTGGGGTACTACCCAACGTCAATGGCCACTGGAATGGCCATGCAGTTCTTTGCCCCCATTTTCTATCAGCGGGCGGGTGATGCAAGTGATAGCCGACGCAATGCCAACGTAAACAGCCTGAACTGGCGTCTAACCGGGTTGGCTCTGGGTGTGACAGGCGCGGCCTTCCTGGTTGCATTTTTGTATCACACGCAGATATTCCAGGTTTTTGTGGCAAAGGAATACGGGACCGTGTCGTATCTATTGCCGTGGATGCTCCTTGCCGGCGGGGTATTTGCCCGGCCATAATGAAAGGTTCGGTAAACTCCCATTAAATATGGCTAATCTCCACAGAGAGACACCTAAAGGAATAAACCTTGACAGTATACTCTCCATAAAGACAAAGAGGGTACTAAAGAACGATTGGACAATTTCCTATAACAATCAACTCTACCTGTCTGCCATAGCACAGGCAGGTCAGATCAAAGAAACTCCTCCTAATACCAGAATAAAGTCTATAGTGGTAGAAGAAAGAATAGACAATACCATACATATTATATACAATGGTATTGAACTCAAATACAAAAAGATAGAGAAAAGACAATTAAAACCAAAAGAAGAAAAAGAGCAATTAAAGATAAGAAAGGTGCAAGAGAAAAAATAGAGGAAGAAATAAAAAAAGGGATAGAAGATGAATTAACGGTGTCTGACCCATTATGGGATAACGGATGGTCGTGAAAGGGCCATCGACAACATCTTTACCGAAAGGCTCTGGCGCTCCCTGAAGTATGAGGAAGTTTATCTCCATGAGTATGCATCAGTCAAAGAAGCCCGGGAGGCAACTGCCAAATACTTCACGTTCTACAACCAGAAGCGTCTCCATCAGTCATTGAACTACTCAACCCCAGAGGAGGTCCATTTCACACTTAGTCAATCAATATTTAAGGTAGCCTAAAACTGTAACAAATATAACCCTAATTTTTGTCTTGACAATTGGGTCCACTTCATAGTTTACATTTAAGTTTGGTTTCCTTGGGTATTGGTGAAGATGATGAAGTTATTATTCCTGATTTGACATTTATAGCCACGGCTAATGCAGTAAAGTATACAGGAGCAAAAGTTGTAACTATTGATATTGAAGAAACCACACTTTGCATAGATCCTGAGAAAATTGAAAGTGCTATTACAAATAAAACAAAGGCAATCATACCAGTCCATCTCTATGGACATCCAGCAAACATGATAGAAATAAATAAGATAGCAAAGAAATATAATCTTTTAGTAATAGAAGATGCGGCTGAAGCCCATGGCGCAGAAGTAAAGGGTCAAAGAGTTGGTTCATTGGGAGATTGTGAAATTTTTAGCTTTTACGGTAATAAGATTATCACATGTGGCGAGGGTGGCATTATTACTACTAACAATGAAGAGCTATATCTAAAAGCAAAATTTCTCAGAGACCAAGGCCCATAAGATTAAAGATAAAAGTAGTGGGGGATTTGTAAATGGGCAGAGTATTGTTTTTTTAGTTTTAGTGAGTCCTATTGTAACAATACCTGTTGGTTTTGAATTTTACATACCTGATCCTGAACTTAGCCAGTGGAACAAAGCAGATGAAGGATTGAGAAAGAAGGGCATTCGTAAAAAGGAGCGTCCGATTAAACCTGAAAGGAATGAAAAATATCCAACAAAACAGGAAATTGCTCTAAGTTTACTTAAGGTTTTTCGTAAGCAACATTCCAATATTCATATCAAATGTGTGCTTGCAGATGCTCTTTATGGGCAGGACGATTTTATAAGTGAGGCATCAAATATTTTTGGAGGCATTCAGGTAATCAGCCAGTTACGAAAGAATCAGAAGATTCAATTTGGGAATAAAGAAACGAGAGTTGATACTCATTTTTCAACATATTGTGAAACAGAACAGAAGGTCAAGGTTCGTGGTGGTGAAGAAGTTGATGCGATTATAGGGAGCAAACAGTTACATGTCTGTGCTCATGGGAAGAAACGATTTGTTATCGCTCTCAAATATAAAGGGGAAGAAGAATATCGGTATCTTGTTGCCAGTGACATGAGTTGGAGAACGATGGATATTGTCCAAGCATATACCTTGCGGTGGCTTGTAGAGGTTTTCTTTCAGGACTGGAAGTCATATGAAGGATGGGGGCAGTTGACCAAACAACCTGACGAAGAAGGGTCTCGCAGGGGCTTGATCCTGAGTCTGTTGGTAGATCATTGCCTCCTCCTTCACCCTGATCAACTTGCCCGGTTAGAAAACAAACTGCCTGCTTGCACAGTGGGAAGCCTACAAGAAAAGATCAAGGCAGAAAGCTTGATTCAAGCTATCCAAGAGATAGCTTTCTCTCCAAATGCTGAAAAAATGCTGGAACACTTGATCAAAACGGTAAAAGATTTGTTTGTATTGGCCTCTTCCAAAAAACATATGGTGAATCGAGATTTGGGTCGTTTAGAGTCAACCTGTTCATTTTTATTGAAGGATAGAGTAGCAGACTGTCTTGTTTTGAATAAATTTTGTTGGCTCTTAGGTGGTGTAGTAATGTTAAAAAACTTGAACATCGAGTGATATGAATGAAGATTTTAAGGGAGATTAAGAATAAAGCAGAAAAAATACTTAATCATCAAGGTTTTCAAAGATATGCAAAGAATACTGGCTGGATGTTTGCTGAACAAATTCTTCGCCTTATTGCAGGTTTATTTGTAGGGATATGGATAGCAAGGTATTTGGGTCCAGAAAAATTTGGAATTTTTAGCTATGCTTTAGCTTTTACATCAATATTTGCTGGAATAGCTAAACTTGGGCTTGATGGAATTGTCGTAAGGGATTTAGTGAGTGAGCCTGATAGAAGAGATGTTTATCTTGGTACAGCATTTTGGCTAAAACTTGTTGGAGCTATTTTAACACTTGGCATTATCGGTGCGGCAACATTATTTACTTCAAATGATGCCATAACAAACCGTTATATATTTATAATTGCAGGTGGAATAATATTTCAATCCTTTGAAGTAATTGATTTTTATTTTCAATCAAAGGTTTTAAGTAAATTTGTGTCCATTTGTAAAATGACACAGCTTTTCTTGTCATCTCTTTTGAAGATTTATTTTGTCATTACAGGAGCAGATTTATTTTGGTTTGTTTTGGTAAGCTTGATAGATCAGCTTACGATTTCGGTGTCTTTGTATTTTGCTTATAGGTATCAAAGATTACCAAGTTTTTATAGATATTTTAACTTTGAAATAGCTAAGAGATTACTTAAGGATAGTTGGCCATTAATATTTAGTAGTTTGGTTATATCTATTTATATGAGAATTGACCAAGTTATGATTAAAGAAATGTTAGGAGAACGAGAAGTAGGGCTTTATTCATCAGCGGTAAGATTAAGCGAAGTTTGGTATTTTTTACCAATGATTATTACAAATTCACTTTTCCCAGCCATAGTAAATGCCAAAAAAGTTAGCGAAGAGTTATATTATAGGAGGCTTCAAAGGCTTTATACTTTGATGGTGTGGATGGCAATAGGAATATCTTTGCCAGTAACTTTTTTAAGTGATTGGATAATAAAATTTCTTTATGGAGTAGCATATATAGAAGCAAGTAAAGTGCTTGTGATACATATTTGGGCAGGAGTGTTTGTGTTTTTGGGTGTGGCTTTTAGTAAATATCTTTTAAACGAAAATTTAAATAAAAAGTCATTTTATAGGACAGTACTAGGAGTAACCGCAAATGTTATTTTGAATTTAATATACATTCCAAAATATGGAATATCTGGAGCAGCAATAGCTACTTTGCTTGCTCAAGTTATAACTAATTATGTTTATGATTTGTTTGACAAAGAGTTGTATTTTCAATTAAAATTGAAAACTTTGGCAATAATTAATCCTATGTCGATTAAATAATAACCAAAGAAAAAATTAAATTCAGATTTCGTGAATTGGCTTGGACATTCAAAAGTTCTTGTTGCATATCGTAATGTGTTGCATTTCAATTGCTTAATTTTTGAAACAGTTTTGCTTTCGTCTTGAATATATCCAAAAATTTCGACATGAATTTATGAGGTTTGCAAATTAGTAATTATAGGGGGTTAATTAAATTTGGAAAATCACAATTTTACTTCACCACATTCACTAAAAACTGCTGTATTATTTTTAATATTTAACAGAATAGATACAACAAAACAGGTTTTTGAGGAAATAAGAAAAGCCAAACCACCGCGATTATATATAGCTGCTGATGGTCCAAGAGATGGCAAGGTAGAGGAAGAAGTAAAAGTTAAATCTGTGCGAGAATATGTAATGAGCCACATTGATTGGAATTGTAAAGTAAAAACTCTCTTTCGTGAAAAGAATTTAAGTTGTAAATATGCTGTAACCGATGCTATAACTTGGTTTTTCGAAAATGAAGAGATGGGCATTATTCTTGAAGATGATTGCTTGCCGTCTCAAAGTTTCTTTTGGTTTTGTGAAGAATTATTAAAAAGATACAAAGATGATGAGAGAATTATGATGATTGCTGGACTTAATTATTGCACAGAACTAACACAAAATATTGATACAGCATATCTCTTTTCAAGATACTTTGCGATATGGGGATGGGCAACTTGGCGGCGCGCATGGCATGGATATGATGTTGAAATGCGTAGTTACGACATAACTGCTGAGAGAAATTTAAGGTATATGGCACCCAACTATTTAAGTTTTTTATACTATAAAATCATGTTTGATGATTTTAAGAATAATATGATAAATTCTTGGTGCACCCAATGGACATATTTCTGTATGATGAATTCTGGATTATGTATTGTTCCATATATTAATTTTATAACAAACATTGGAGTTGAAGGTACCCATACGAATGGTAAAGCAACTGAAAATAATTTTATTAAAAGATATGAGCTAAGTTTAGATAAACTTACTACAATGCCACAATTTACAGTTGTAAATTGTGAATATGACAAAAAGCTATTCAAATCAAGAATATATAAGATGGTAATAATTCACATATTCTGTGATTTTTTGAAGAGAATAAAACTTTACAACATTATTAGGGCTATCAAAAATGCAGTTAAATAAAATAAAACAATATATTAAAAAACATTTGCCCATTGTTGCTCAAATATATAAACATTATGAAAGTAGCCAAAAAATTGTAAATTATTTTAGTACGAATTATAAAAAAAACGCTCTTTTATCATATACTACTTATCCATTTAAAAAAGGACAATGCTTAAGTCACACCAATTATTATGAAGCGATGTCGTGGGCAAAAATCCTCAATAAAACAGGATATAATGTAGATGTTATTCATTATGACTATTCTAGTAAAATAAATTTTTCAAAATATAGTGTATTGATTGGATTTGGAGATGCTTTTCAAAAATATTTTGAATCAGGCTTTAACCATGTAAAAACAATTTATTATGGAACAGGAATGCATGTTTGTCATCAAAACCATGTTACTCTTAAAAGAATCAAAGATGTTTATTTGAAAAGGGGTAAATGGCTTTGTTGTTCAGCTCGCTTTGTAGAAAAGACATGGACGCATCAAACATTTCTTGTTGATGCAATTATCGCTTTAGGTAATGAAATATGTAAAGAAAGTTATTCCAAATTTTATGATGGTCCAATTTATAGTCTTCCAGCACCTTTCTTTAAAGTATTAGATGCCCATGAAATTCTCTCTCAAGGACATAAAAATAATATCAAAGGATTTTTATGGTTTGGAAGTTCTGGATTGATTCACAAAGGATTAGATTTGGTTTTAGAAGTGTTTGCTAATCATCCTAAAATTAAATTACATATATGTGGACCAATAAAAAATGAACTTGACTTTGAAAAAGTGTATTTTAAAGAACTATATCAATTGCCCAATATTATTACTCATGGATTTGTAGATATTTCATCTCAACTTTTTAAAGAAATATTGCAAGACTGTGCTTTCGTTATTTCTCCTTCTTGTTCTGAAGGTGGTTGTACAGGTACTCTAACCGCAATTGGCAATGGCGCCTTAATACCTATTATTACAAAAGAAACTACGATTTCTACTGGTTTTGAAATTTGGATTAATGATCTATCTGTTAAGGATGTTGAGAAAGCAATAGATAAGGCATTAAAGCTAACTGAGAATGAAACATTAGAGTTAAGAAAAAGAAATTTGGAATATGTATTAAAGTATCATTCTCAAGAAAATTATTATAAAGAATTAGAAAATGCTATTATTGAAATTTTAGAGGTAAAAAATGAGCTGTAAAATTTGCAATAGTCAATTAAAATATGTTTTTTTAGTAAGAATCTTAAATAAATATGAAGTAAAATGTTTTTATTGCATTAATTGTGGTTTTTTGCAGACTGAAGAGCCTTATTGGCTTAAAGAGGCTTATAACAGCCCCATTAATATTTCTGATACTGGTTATATGCAAAGAAATATTTATTTATCAAAAACACTTACAACGATACTGAGTGTTTTTTTTAATCCAAATGGCAGATTTGTTGATTATGCTGGGGGATATGGCGTTTTTGTGCGTCTTATGCGGGATATTGGATTTGATTTCTATTGGCAAGATAAATACACACAAAATCTTTTTGCATCAGGTTTTGAATGGAAAGATAAAGAAAAAGTGGAAGCAGTAACATCTTTTGAGAGTTTTGAACATTTCGTAACTCCAATGGAAGAAACATCTAAAATGTTATCTATTTCGAGAAGCATAATTTTTACAACAGAATTATTGTCAAATCCGATTCCAAAGATAGATGAGTGGTGGTATTATGGGCTTAACCATGGACAACATATTTCTTTTTATTCTGAGAAAACTCTTCAATATATTGCAAATTATTTTGGATTAAAGTACATACATTCTGGTTCATTACATATATTTACAGAAAAAGAAATTTATGAGATATTACTTAAATTTTTAATCAAATTAAATAAATTTGGACTTTATAAAATTCTTTGTTTAAAACTAAAAAGTAAAACTTGGGAAGATTATTTGAAAATTAAGCAGGAGGTTTCTAAATGACAAGTTATTTTGAAGCACGCAATGTATCTCCAGATTTTTACAAAAACCACCAATTACCTTTATATCTTATTGATAGGCTTCCAAATGACAAAAATGCTTTTATTTTAGATTTTGGATGTGGTTTCGGACAGACTATGATTGCCCTGAAACAAATGGGTTATAAAAATATTTTTGGAATTGATATAGACGATTGTGCCATTAGTCATTGCAGAAATACAGGTCTTAATGTTTCTAAAGTCGATAAATTAGAGGATGTTGCTAACCAAAATGCTGGAAATTATGATTTTATAATAATGAGTCATGTTCTGGAACATTTTCCAAAGGATCAAGTTATACCCACTTTAAAATTAATTAGGTATATGCTGAAAGATGGGGGTAAATTAATGATGATGGTTCCTAACGCTCAAAGCAATACTGGTTGTTACTGGGCATATGAAGATTTTACACATTACACTTTGGTTTACATCAGGTAGCATTTATTTTGTTCTAAAAATGACTGGTTTTCCCACCATAGAGTATGTTGATATAGATTGCACAAAAGGTCTTTCAACCATAAAAAAGTTAATCAGAAAAGCTCTTCTCAAGGTATGCGAAATCAAGATAGATTTTTGGAATAGAGTAACTTCAAGTTCATTTCATAAACCAAGTCCCAAAATTTTTAGCTATGAAATCAAGGTGATGGCTATAAAATGAAGCAAGTAATAAAAAATGTCATAAAATTTGTTCTGTTTGGTTTTATTGATATAATAGTAATTTTTTCCAGAAACAAGAGGATGGAATCTAAAACTATACTATTGGTTCGTTTAGATGCAATTGGTGATTATATTCTTTTTAGAAACTTTATTGAAGCCATAAAGGAAGATGAAAAATATAAAGACTACACAATTACACTTTGTGGAAATGTTGTATGGAAAGAATTGGCTGAATATTTTGATGGTACATTGATAAGTAAGTTTATATGGATAGATAGGATAAAGTTTAATAAAAATATTTTTTATAGATATAGAAGGCTGAAAAAAATCTCGTCTGTTGGATATGAAATAGCTATTCAGCCCACATACAGTCGGGAATTCTTTTTCGGCGATAATATTATTAAGGTGGCAAATGCGAAAGAAAAAATCGGAAGTTGTGGAGATTTAGCGAATATAACTCCTTGGCAAAAGAGAATTTCAGATCAATACTACATTAAACTTATTCCGGCAAAGAACGAAATTATGTTTGAGTTTTACAGAAATAAAGAATTTCTTGAAACTTTACTATCAAAAAAAATTCATTTAACCAAGCCAGAGCTAAAAAACATACCTAGTATCAAAAAGTCTGAATTGCCTCAAAATTATGCGATTCTTTTCATCAGTGCAAGCAGTAAGTTCCGGCGGTGGAATTATGAAAATTTTGCGATCGTTGGTAAATATTTGCGGAAGAATCACGGTTTTAATATTGTTATTTGTGGAACGGATATGGATTATAATGATGGAGAAAAAATTACAATGGAAATTGAAGACGCTGTTAATCTCTGTGGGAAAACGACGATTCTTGAAATTATGAATATTATACATACATCTAAAATTATTATTTCAAACGAGACAAGTGCTCCACACATAGCAATTTCATGCGGAGTAAAATGCGTGGTGGTTTTTAATGGCAATCATTTTGGCAGATTTACGCCGTATCCTAAAGAAATAACTAATAATTATTATATTGCCTATCATCCACAAATAAAAAGCAAACTGGAAAAGTATAAAAAAATTAGCAATGGTCGAGCTTATGTCTCAAAGTTAGATATAAATGAGATTTCCCCGGATAGAGTAATAAAGGAAATTGATAAAGCCTTGAGTGTAATTTACAACAATAAATTTCCCTGAATTCAAGAAATAAATTAGCCTGAAAAGTGGGCTAACATAGCGTTTATATAAGGATTAAATAATCTTTAAAAAGGTATTTAAAGGGATATTTTGGCTTATTTCGGGGAGGATGGAGATGAGGGGAGTTGGTAGTCACAAAGGAAGGATTTGTGACTACCAATTAAAGTTGGGAGATGTGTGAACATCTATTTAGAGTTCTTCGCAAATGAATTGATACTTGATATGATATTCTATCAATAAAATTCATATATCGAATAGAATTAAGGATAGAATATGACTTTCAGTCGTGGCAGTCCGTTAACGCCGGAAACAAAAAGACTTGTGGTTTTAGTCAAACAGTATTTTGACCGAAGCAAGTTTAAGCCGATGGAGCCAAGCACGAAACGGACTGCTGATGTTCTTGGCATCGGTATAGCGACCGTTAAGAGAATTATGGCAGATTACAATCGTGATCCAAAATTACTCGATGAACCCTGCAAAGATGCGTGGTCGCCCCGTTCATGCTGTTAGTGCGTCATATCAAGAAGCTGTTCGGGCCTACATTCGATCAGCAAACAAAAAAGGAGAATATATAACACTTGCAAATATTCGAGATTTTTTGAAGGTGAACTCGACAGATGAACCGTTTCATATAGCAACATTGGCCAGAACCCTTAATCGATGGGGTTTTGAATTCGGTAAAGGAACACGATCACAGCATTTAAAAGAAAAGGATCATGTGATTGCTGCCAGGCAGCGTTATTTGCGAAAAAAGAGAGATAACCGAACCTCTGGAATAGGCCCCTGTACAATTCGACCTGAAGTCTATTTGGATGAATCGTATGTTAATAAAATCATAGTAATGATTTTATTTGGTATTCAGATGAAGATGGTCCTTGGGTGCAAAAGCCAACAGGAAAAGGTGAACGTCTCATCATTATCAATGCAATCACTAAATCTGGCTGGATTTCCGGCTCCAAACTTCTATTTAAGAGTACAAGAAAGACTGGAGATTATCACGGGCAAATGAATTGGGATTTGTTTAAAAAATGGTTTATAGAGATGCTTCTCCCTAATATTCCTAAAAACTCTCTTATAATTATGGACAATGCGCCCTACCATAATACTTTTTCAGAGCATTCACCTCCAACGCCCTTATGCTCCAGGAAAAAAATTATTGAATGGTTAGAGCAAAACAAAATTCACTGCCGTGATGACTGCTTAAAACCTGAGCTGGTGGAGATCTTGAAGAAATTGGCACCTGAGCCACTCTACGCAATTGATGAAATTGCACGATCTCACGGTCATGAAGTTATCAGGACCCCACCGTATCGCCCTGAATTGCAACCAATAGAAACATGCTGGGGAGTAGTAAAAAATCATGTAGCCAGAAATTGTGATTTCACAATGAATAATTTAATCGAACAACTCGATTCTGGATTTGAAAAGGTCACCGCTAAAACATGCACAAAAATTATTGTGAAAGTGAGAAAAATTGAAGATAAGTTTTGGACAGAAGACTTAAAGTTGGATGCACAAGAACCAGACTAAAATTAGTATCAATTCATTTGCGACAAACTATAGATGGAAGAATCTGGTAAATGAGGGGTAGTATCATCTATCTGTTTAGCCATGTTTAGATCAAAAATTATAGGAAATTGTCTAAAAACGAATCATTATTAAAGCAATAAAAAGTATGATAGGGGAGATTCTAATAAAAATTGATGGATAAAAAAAACTACTTACGAGGCGCAGCTATAAGTTTTTTGATTATATGCTCAATAATAGCGACAAAGAATTTCAATATTGCATTGATTATATCCTTGGTTGGAAGTTTTTTTATGGTTCGATCCTTTGGTGTTTTGGAATATTTATCTTGTGCTGCAATACTATTAGCTAAAACTCAATCCGATGTAATTCTTTCATCCAATGATCTCCTATCAAATGTTGAAAATTACAATGCAATTAGTACAGGTGCATCCATTTTTGGAGTTTTTGAACATGGAGAAATAATTTTACCAGCTATATTTTGGTTTATTTCACGCTTTTTTGAGTATGCCAATATAGAAGTGATGTCTTTTTTGTTTGTGTTATTTTTTCTTATATTATTTTATCCTATCGTTTATTATCTCCGACATAAACCATTAGTTGCACTTTATACTGTTCTTTTAGTAGATGTCAATTTTATAGTTCACTTATTTCGTCAAACTTTTGCCTCTTTAATACTGTTGATAGTTATGATACAAATGATTAAAAAAACAAGGTTTTCTCGTCTTAACGGCTTATGTTTATTTATATTTTCAGGATTCATACATTTAACAAGTTATGTTTTTTTTCCGATCATGCTATTGATTAAAAAAACTCCTTTGCGATTGTTAAAAATAATAGTTATTTCATCTGCTCTTTTAGGTATTGTTTTTTTAATTAAAAATAACTTTTTTAACATGTTAGTAATGCTTTATGGTATACCCATTGTTGGAAAAGCTTCTTATTCCACTACGGTTTTTGAAAGTGCGAGTGGAGTGAGAGTTATAGCAATAATAGCTACAATTATTGCACTATTCATTCGAGATGAAAGTTGCTTATTTAAACTATTTCTTGGTTTTGTAGCTTTGTCTCTCTTCTTTTATCAAATTCCTATTGTAGGATGTCGAATCGGTCTTATTGGGACATCTATCTTAACTGGTCTGCCGATTGGATTGTTTGTATATAAATTAAGACATAAAATATCAAATAGCATTGTTGAATGTAAAAATGTATCTTATGGAAAATATCATGAAAAATAACTTAAGCATTAAAATTTCAATAATTACCGTTGTTTATAATGGCGAAGAGGATATAGAAGAAACTATAAAAAGTGTTATAAACCAAACATACAAAAATATTAAGTATATCATTGTTGATGGAAAATCATCTGACAATACTATGGAAATCATTGATCGCTATCGTGATAAAATATCAGTTATTGTCTCTGAACCTGACAAAGGTTTATATGATGCTATGAATAAGGGATTGGATAATGTATCAGGGGAGTATGTAATTTTTATGAACTGTGGCGATACTTTTGTAGATTCTTCTGTATTGGAGAAAATTGCATCTTTTTTATTTGAGCAATCTGAACTTCCAAATTTCATTTATGGTGATGCTATTGAAGTTAACAATTATTCAAATTATTGCTATCTTAAAAAAGCCAGAAATCATAAATTTGTTTGGTATGGTATGTTTACACATCATCAAGCAATGCTTTATAACATAGAGACCATAAAAAACAATAAAATTCAATATGATTTAAGTTATAAAATAGGAGCAGATTATGCGTTTACGGCTTCTTTTTTAAAGGTTTCAAGTATTGTCTCATATATTCAACTATCCATATGTAAATTTAAGCAGGATGGTCTGTCTTCAAAAAATTGGTGGATTGGAATTAAAGAGCTGTGGAAAGTTAGAAAAAAAATTTTAGGATATAATCCTATTGTAAATTTTAGTGTGTTTTCTTTTCAATATATTATGATAATTCTGAGAAAAAGAATTCCTCAGTTCTATAATATTCTTAGATTTAGAAAAATGTAGAGAGCAGGTCAAACGCATCCGAATCCTACAATTGACTGCGATGATAAAAATGATGGATTTAACTGCAATCGAGATGTATGGGGTGCAGTGTCTGTGACATTGTGTGCTGCTTCAGACGGAATCGTAATTTTCTTTCATTTAGTTAAGCTATAGTGTAAAATTGAGAGGCGGGAGATCAATACTCCTCACCAGCTAAATAAGGTAATTAACAGTCTGCCTGTATGCTCGCACAGGCAGAGCAAAGGACAACCCAGTCTAATTATTTACACCCTTTGCCTTTTTCTTCTGTGTCTGAAAAAACATCGGAATCTGAGACAAAGACATAGGGAAAAGGAGCTTAACAATCGAATGGAAAATTACGATTCACGGTGAACCAACACCATAACACTATCTTGCAAAAAACTTGATAAGGCAAAAGGATATTTTGGATGAATAACAATATTTTTATTTTTGGTATTCGTATTGACAATGTTACATATACTAAAGTGTTACAAAAAATTGAAGATTTTATTAAATCAGATAAATTACATGTTCTTGTTTTTGCAAATCCCGAAATAGTGATGAAAGCATGTAAATATCCTGAGTATAAAAAATATATAAATAATGTTGATTTAGTAGCTCCCGACGGGATAGGATTGATATGGGCTTCTAAAATCTTGGGAAATCCATTGAAAGAAAGAGTAACAGGAACAGATATAACATATAAACTTGCAGAATTATCGGCAAAGAAAGGATATTCACTTTATTTTATTGGAGGAGAGAATGGTGTTGCAGAAAAGGCGGTAGAAAATTTAAAAAGGTTGTATTCTGGAGTTAATATTATAGGATTCCATCATGGTTTTTGGGAGAAAGAAAAAGAAGAAGAGATTATTAAGGATATAAATAGTAAAAATCCAGACATCCTGATGGTTTGCTTAGGAATGTATAAACAAGAAATGTGGATAAAAAAAAATCTTCATAATCTAAATGTTAAAATCTGTTTTGGTAATGGAGGTGCCCTTGATTTCGTTTCTGGCAAAAGAAAAAGAGCTCCAAAATGGATAATTAATATGGGACTTGAATGGTTAATTCGGTTAATTCAAGACCCTTGTCGAGTCAAAAGACAATATCAAATACTCTTATTTATTATTTTAGTTTTTTTTGAAAAGATAAAGATATTTTGGCGAAAAAAATGATGATAATTAGTTGAGAGTTGAGGCTATTAATACTCAATGTTCAAGTTTTTTGAGTCTATCTTACCGATAATTATAATTAGAAAGGGTAGGAACATCAATTCTGTGTGAAAATTGCAACTCGTTGAAATTGTTGCACTTTACTCATAATGGTAAATAAATTTTTCGCGAACTTATTGCAGGAAACATCAATAACCACTTGGTGTTAAAGGCTCTATAACATTTTGAGTGGGTAAAGTAAAAACATGAGAGATAGCACAATTTTCATTTAATTTTCATTTTGAGGTAAAAAAAAGGCAAAAAAGATGCAAAAAACTTCAAAGGGTGTAATAACTTAAGAAGAAAGGTGCAAATGGTAGAAATTTCCTCATTTCTCTATAGTTCTTTGCGAATATTCTTCATGCCTCTATAGTAATCTTTTATACTTAAATTTGACTTACCCACATGATTCGTTAAGGAACCGTGTTAAATCAATTTTCACACAAAATTGCTGGGGTAGGAAGACGAAAAGTAAAGAGATTTCTATTCACCAGCTCAATAACTAAGTGCAACGCTCTATAGCCTATGGTAAAATAAAGTAAAAAAGAAGCATAATCCATCTCGCTAACTAAAACATTACGGAGGAAATAGTATGCAAAAAGCATTAATTACAGGAATTACAGGTCAGGATGGGAGTTATCTTGCAGAATTATTATTGTCAAAGGGTTATGAAGTCCATGGGCTTATCAGGAGGGCAAGTACTTTTAATACTGAGAGAATTGCGCACATTTATAGCGACCCTCATAATCCTGACACAAGACTCTTTCTTCATTATGGGGACATAACAGATGCAGGGCAATTAACCAATATTATTTACAATATTCAACCCAATGAAATTTATCATTTAGCTGCCCAGAGCCATGTCAGGGTAAGCTTTGATATACCTGAATATACAGGAGATGTGACTGCACTTGGGACAACAAGAATCTTGGAAGCTATAAGAAAAAGCGGGATCAAGACCAAGTTTTACCAAGCTTCAAGCAGTGAGATGTTTGGGGATGCCCCTGCCCCTCAAAATGAAGAAACACTTTTTAGCCCAAGAAGTCCTTATGCAGCTGCTAAAGTTTATGGGTACTGGATGGTTAAAAATTATCGTGAAGGATATAATCTCTTTGCCTGTAATGGGATACTCTTTAATCATGAGTCGCCGAGAAGGGGTGAAACCTTTGTTACTCGCAAGATAACCAGAGGTATTGCTAAGATTTTATCTGGAAAACAAGAAAAGATATACTTAGGTAACTTAGAAGCAAAACGAGATTGGGGGTATGCTCCAGAGTATGTGGAGGCAATGTGGTTGATGCTTCAGCAAGACAAACCAGATGATTATGTAATTGGAACAGGGCAAACTCATTCAATAAAGGAGTTTTTACAAGAGGCTTTCTCTTATGTGGGGTTAAATTGGAAAGATTATATAGAAATTGATATGAGATACTTTAGACCTACAGAGGTTGAATTTTTGCATGCAGATATTACAAAAGCTAAAGAAAAGTTGAAATGGCAACCTAAGATAGGATTTAAAGATTTGGTAAAGATTATGGTGGATAGTGATATGAGACTGGAAGGACTTACCCCAATTGGAGAAGGGGAAAAGATATTAAAAGAAAAAGGTATTTCCTGAACAGAAAACCAATTAATAAAATGGAGATAAAAATGGGTTTTTGGAATGAGAAAAGAGTTTTGGTTACTGGTGGTGCAAGCTTCTTAGGGTCTTATGTGGTAGAAAAATTGAAGGAAAGAGGATGCAAGGATATTTTTGCCCCAAGAAGCAAGGAGTATAATTTAGTAGAAATGGAGATGGTGAAGAAGATATACGAAGACACTAACCCAAACATTGTCATTCATTTAGCCGCTAAGGTAGGAGGGATTGGAGCCAATAGGGAGAATCCAGGTAGTTTTTTCTATGAGAATTTAATGATGGGCACTCAACTGATGGAACAAGCAAGATTGTTTGGGGTGAAGAAATTTGTCGCTTTAGCCACTATTTGTTCCTATCCCAAGTTTACACCAGTACCATTCAAAGAAGAAGATATCTGGAATGGTTATCCTGAGGAAACCAATGCTCCTTATGGATTGGCTAAAAAGATGCTTCTTGTTCAGTCGCAGGCATATCGGCAACAATATGATTTTAATTCTATCTGTCTTTTCCCGGTAAATTTATATGGACCAAAAGACAATTTTGATCCTAACTCCTCTCATGTTATTCCTGCTTTAATTAAAAAGTGTATTGATGCCATTAATGAGGAAAGAGATGAAATTGTTATCTGGGGAACTGGCAAGGCTACGCGAGAGTTTCTTTATGCAGAGGATGCGGCTGAGGGGATACTCTTAGCGGCTGAAAAATATAATAAAAGTGACCCCATGAACATTGGAGCTGGATTTGAAATATCTATTAAAGATTTGGTAGATTTAATAACAAAACTAACTGGATTTAAGGGGAGCGTAACATGGGATGCTTCAAAGCCAGATGGTCAACCAAGGAGATGTTTAGATACCTCAAAGGCAGAACAAGAATTTGGGTTTAAGGCAAAGACTAATTTTGAGGAGGGATTGAAAAAAACGATTGCATGGTATGTAAAGAATAGGTAGAGGCAAAGGTCAGACTGTGTAAAAACTCAGTTTCACGACAATTGCCCTACAACATAAAGCAGTAAGTTTACACGAAACTACAATGTGAGCATTGATGTCCACATTGAGAGTATCTACGCAATCTTGGGTTATATTTTTCCCTAATACTCGATGTTCAAGTTTTTCGACCTGTGCAGAAATCGGACACACACAAGGGAATCTGAAAATTTCAATATGGCTAATAAAGAGATAACTTTATTTTACCCCTTAATTAATGAAACTCCTTCTTATCCTCCCTTGGGACTTTTGGCTATTTCTGCTCCTCTCTTGGAAAATGGCTATCAAGTTAACATCATTAACGCCAACATTGAAGATAATTTTGAAGAAAGACTCCTAGCCCTATCTAAAAAATCTCTTTGTTTAGGAATAAGCTTAATTTTAGGAAATCAAGTTAAGAGTGGCTACCGGGTTACTTGTCTTATAAAAAAACATCTTCCTAACTTACCCATAGTTTGGGGAGGATGGTTTCCTACCTTGATGTATGAACAAATACTCCAAGACAAGAAGATTGACTTTATTATTAGAGGTCAAGGAGAACTGGCCTTCTTGGAATTAGTGAAGTCTTTGGAAAATAAGGAGGACTTTAAAAAGATACCATCCTTAGTCTATAAAAAAGGTCAGGAGATTAAAGTTAATGAAATACAATTTATCAAAGATATAAAACCTATCAATCGAAAAGCATACGACTTAATACCAGTAGAAAGACATATTCAAAAAAGTTTTGATGGTCAGTCTCGAATTTTAGGCTATGTTTCAAGTATTGGTTGTTACGGAAGATGTGCTTTTTGTTGCGTTCCTCTTACCTTTGGAAGGAATAGATATTATGCTTTAAAGGCAGAACAAGTAGTTGATGACTTGAAATATTTAGTCTCTCGATTTAAAGTAAATCGGATAAATATTTTGGATTTTAACTTCTTCATTCATCGAAGAAGAGCTAAAGAGATACTTAAAAGCATCTGTGAGGAAGGTTTAAATATCACTTGGGAGGCTAATATTAGAGTTGATCAAGTTTTGCATTTAGATGAAGAGCTTCTTCTTTATATGAAGAAGAGTGGGCTTGATCTCTTATACCTTGGAGCTGAAAGTGGTTCTAATAAGATCCTTGATCTTATTCAGAAAGATATAACTTTCTCTGATATTGAAAGATGTAATGCAATCTTAAAAAAATATGATATTCGACCTTCTTATTCTTTTATCGTGGGAATGATGAAAGAAGATGGCTTTAAAGACCTGGAAAAGACATTTGACTTAGTCTTAAGACTAAAAAATATTCATCCTAACTGTCTCATCTCTATTCATCATTACTCTCCCTGGCCTGGAACTTATGGTTTTGAAATGGCTAAAGAGCATGGATTTAAACCTCCTTTAAATCTTTTAGAATGGACTAAGTTTAAGACAGAAGAGGTAGTGGTGCCTTGGACTAACCTTAGGTACGAAATGAAGGTAGTGAGGTTTTTTCAATACTATCTGGAGATCTTATATCCTCCCTTCTCTACTCTTAAGCTGGTAAAAAAATTTAAATTAGAATTTGTTTATAATTTTCTGAAATTAACTACTTCGTTAAGGATAAAATATAAATTCTACTACCTTGATCTTATTTGGGGTTTAATCTTAATTTACAAGCTGTTAAAGAAATGCTATAAAAAGATTAAGTATTACTTTTTATTTAGGGGTTACCATGAAAGTTGCTAATGTTAATCAAATGTATGAAATAGATAAGATGGCTACTGAGAAATACTTTATGCCAAGTATTATTTTAATGGAAAATGCAGGTATCAAGAGCATAGAAAGTCTCCACCAGCTCTTCCCTGATTTAAAGTTTAAAAAAGTAGCTGTTTTTGTTGGTCCGGGAAATAATGGCGGAGATGGTTTGGTAATAGCTAGACATCTTTTTAATCAAGATATCTCTGTAGAGGTATTTTTAATGATGGACGAAGAGAAAGCCAAAGGCATAGCTGAAACTAATTTAAAGATAGTTAAATCACTTAAGATTCCTATAAGGAAGGCTAATTCCATAGAAAATTTCCAGAAAGAAAAAGATGAATTGTTTTCCTTCGATCTGATTATTGATGCTATTTTAGGCATAGGAGGTAAAGAAAGACTATCGGATCACTTTGTTGAGATTATAAATTGTCTTAACTCTTTAAAAAAACCTATTATCTCTTTAGACATTCCTTCAGGAATTAATGGAGATAGTGGTAAATTATTAGGTACTTCTATTAAAGCTACCTATACCTTTACTTTTGGTCTTCCTAAAATAGGAATGTTTCTTTCGCCTGGAATAAATTATCTTGGTAAGTTATTGATATTAGATCTTGGTTTTCCTAAAGACCTTCTTAAAGATCCTAATTTATGTCTAAATTATCTAGAAAAAGAAGATATTTCTTTACTTCTTCCTAAAAGATTAAAAGATGATCACAAAGGTAGGTGCGGAAAAATATTCTTATTGGCTGGAAGTCGAGGAATGACTGGAGCTGCTACTTTATCCAGCCAAGCAGCTTTATTAACAGGAAGTGGAATTGTGACCTTAGGTATTCCTGAAAGTTTAAATTCTATCATGGAAGTTAAGTTAACCGAAGTAATGACTCATCCAATACCAGAGACTCCTTTGGGTAGCTTTAGCTATAAAGGTTATTCTACGATAATGAACTTAATTTCTAAATTCCAATCTATCGCTTTGGGGCCTGGTATCGGCAGAGAAAAAGAAACCATAAAACTTATTCATAACTTAGTTGAAAGTATTAATATTCCTATGGTTATTGATGCTGATGCTATATTTGCTTTAGCTGAAAAGCCAGAAATATTAAAGAAAGCCAAAGCACCGGTAATAATTACTCCTCATTCTGGAGAATTAGCTCATTTTTTAAAGACTAAGATTGAGGATATCTTAATAAATCGGATCTTTTATGCTCAAAAAGTAGCTCTGGAATATAATCTTGTTCTAGTTTTAAAAGGAGCAAATACAATTATTGCCTCTCCTACCGGAGAGGTTTTCATAAATTCTACGGGTAATTCTGGTATGGCTTCACCAGGAATGGGAGATGTTTTAACGGGTATCATCGGCGGGTTCTTGGCTCAAGGCTTGAATCCTTTAGAAGCAAGTAAATTAGGGGTATATCTCCATGGTTTATCAGGAGATATAGCTCTTAAAGAAAGAGGTGAACTTTCTTTGATAGCCAGTGATGTCTTGAACGATATTCCCCAAGCTATAAAACATTTAAGTAATGTTCCTGGTCTTAACTGACAACTGGCGCCAAAACATTTACGATTTAATTAAACTGCCAGTTTTTCTAAAAGAACAATATGGGAAGCATGAAGATACTTTAAGACTGGAAATACTTTTAAAACTCTAAATCCACAAGATTCAACCTCATCTTTAAATTCTTTCCATAATAGCATGCTTATTTTCTTTCTTGATCGGTTAAAAAAAGATTCAATTCTTCTAAAGGTTAGATGAATATTGCTTCTCTTGTAAAAAGAAAGAATTAAATATCTTCTGGTGACTCTATTTATTTCTTTAAAGATTTCTATCCGTTCCGCCTTTTCCAGAACATGTTGAATTAACCTTATGGTAAGGACACAGTCATAACTACTATCTTTTAAAGGTAGTTTTTTTATGTTGGCTACTAAAAAATCTTGATTTGAAGCAGAAGAAAGAGATTTCTTACATTCCAAAACCATAGGAAGCGAGATATCGAGGCTCGTAAATTTCCATTCTTTTTCTAAAAGTGGAGAAAACCGTCCATATCCACAAGGAACATCAAGCAAGGAGTAATCTCTTCTCTCTTTATTTAAATAGCTAAATATCCTTTTTATAATCGCTAACTCTTTAGAGTTTATTATTCTTTGATCCATTCCTCTATAACGATTATTCTTATAATGCTTTACTGATCTTAGCTCTTTCTCTAAGGAATTAACATCGGACATCAAAACACCTCATCTTTCTTTTAGCTGTTGTTATAAAATCATTGGTGGTAATAATTATTGACAAGTCATTTTCTCACAAAATTAAGTCTTATTTATTATCCAATGGCTTTCTTTCTTTGTCCATTTTCCATAAAGGGTAATGCCATCTTCTTTTAATTCATTAAGCAATTCTCTTACGCTTTTATTAAGGAAAGGGTGAATATATAAAGGCTCTAATTCACTTAAAGGTTTTAAAACAAAATCTCTTTCCTCCATGTGCCGATGAGGAATGGTTAATTGATCATCTTCTAAGACTAAATGATCATAAAAGATTATATCTAGATCTATCGTTCGCGGACCCCAAAATATTTCATACTCTCTTTCTTGTTTTTTCTCAATCTTCTTTAACTTCAGAAGAAGATTGAGAGGGGTTAAGTAAGTATTTATTTCAGCCACAAAGTTTAAAAAGTCCTCTTGCCTTTGGTGTCCTACCGGTGAGGTAAGATAAATATTAGATAACCTTTTTATTTTTATCTCTTGAGAAGACTCAAGGTTAAAAAGGCAAAGAGTAATATTTCTTTCTTTATCGAGGTTAGAACCTATTGAAATATAGACCGTGGGCATTATATCTTAATAGTAAAACCCGCAAAGATAGTGGCTAAATTACCGAAGTATCCTTCTCTTATTTGATACTTTTTATTAAGAATATTATCTCCAGAAATAAAGACATCTAAGCGATCGTCAATATTTTTACCAAGTTTAAAACTTAACAAGGAAAAACTCTTTAGTTTAATCGGTTGTTGATGGTTGCTATAAAGATTTCCTTTATAAGTGGCGGTAAACTCAAGATCTATTCCTTTAAAGTTTGGCATTTTTAGACAAACTTTTGCTTCTTCTTTGGGAAGGAAAGGAAGATATTCTCCTGGGATTTCATTCTTAAGGGAAAAGTGATAAGTAAGATTGCCTTGAAGAGATATACTTGGAGATAGTTCTTTTTTAACCTTAAGTCTTAAACCAGAAAGCTTAACTTTTTTTATATTAATTGGTTCGTATAATTGATCATGATCTTGGTCACCCCAAGAGATAAAATCAGTAGTTCTTTCTAAGAATAAAGAACTACTGATCAAGAAATCAGTACTTTTTTGATAGTTGAGACCTCCTTCTATTTCTCCTGTCTTTTGAGGAGAGTAGCAAGGGATAGTCGTCTCTATATATTTTTCTACTCCATAAATATCTCTAAAGGTTGGTAGATTAATCTTTCTATCCAAGGTAGCAAATAATTTTAAATCTTTCCGATAAGGATAAAAAGTATTTATCTTAAACCCCAAACTTGAAGAACCATCATAGTGATAATAATCAGCGCTAACCCTTATGGCATAATCTTTTACTTCAATATTATTACTTTCTGCGGAAAGCAGGTAGTTCCATCTTTTATCTTTTTCTAGAGCTTCTCTTTGGATCTTTAAGGAAAGATTTAAGGGATAAGGCTTAGGTAAATATTTTTTAAGATAGGTATAAAGATAAAGACTAAGATCGGTAAAGTTAGCTTCTATCTTTTTTTGGTGAATTAATTTACTCTTTGTAGTAGTAAAGATAAAGTTTAAATTAGAATTTGAGATCTTAAAAGGTTTATTTTTTAGAACTAGTTTTAAATCCTTAAAGATCTCTTTATCTTGGCTAAAAGGAAGATCTTCTTCTTTTTGGTTATACTTTGCTTCCGTGAAAAAAAAGACCTCTTCCTTAAGATTAGTAGTCTTAAAAGGTACTTCCAAAAGTAAGGGCAGATCTAAATTAAGGGATATCTTGTCTTGACTATGCTTATTAAATCGCTTTTCATTAATAATAAAACCATCAGATTTGCCTCTCTCTATAATAAATAAGGTATTAGCTTTTTTAATCTTTTGGCCATAGAGATATTGATATTCTAAGGAATTAGCATTACCTCCGTTAAAGGCAAAGAAAGAAATAATCCCTTCTTTTTTTAAAGAAGTAGTCTTTTCTCTTAAAATAACTTTTTCTTCGAGAAAAGGTATTTCTATTTCTAAGCTAGGTTCTTTAATGGGTTCTTTAGTCAGACTAATATCTTCTTTAATCTTTATCTTTATCTTTTCAGGCTTTATTTCTTTTTCTAAGAGTGATTTATCTTGGCCAATAATAGTTACTCCTGGAAGTTTTATATCAGGTTCTTCTTCTCCAAAGGTAATATTTGAAGAAAATAACATTAAGATGGCTAAAGATAAAAAGAGATAATTTTTTTTTAACATAGCTTCCTTTTCTTGATAATAGAACTTAGGTTGGTTTATGGTAATTTTGTAGCTTTTTTCTCTAAAATATCTAAACATGCTTTTGACTTTTCTGCTTCTTGACTATCTTTGTAAGTGGCAATAATAGATTGGTATAATTTTTTTGCTTGAGGAAGATTGTTCATTTCTTCATAAGTTAAAGCAGCTTGAAACTGGCCTTTAGCTGCCCAATTAGTAATTTCTGGGTAAAAATAAGCTACTTTTAAGTATTCAACTAAAGCTTTATTGATATTTTTTGATAAAAAAGCACATTTGCCTATATAAAATTGAGCTTCAGCCGCAATCTCTTTTGTTAAGTCATAATTAGCAATCTTTAGATATTCTTCTTCCGCTCTTAGATAATCCTTTTCGGCTATAAAGTGATTTCCTCTTTCTAAATAAGCCTTGCAGGCTGATGAAGTTTGCGGATAGTTAGAGATTAATCTTTGATAAGTCTTTAAAGCCTCTGGAGTCTGGTTAATGTTTTGTAAGGACTTTCCCTTAAGGTACAAAGCTTCTGCGATAAGATCATCTCTTTGGCTAAAATTTTGGGTAAGCTTATCGAATTCTAAGATGGCTTTTTGATACTCTTTTAGCTGATAGTAAGAAACTCCTATGTTATAACAAATATCAGCCGCATAATCTGTCTGGGGGTATAAATTTAAAAGCTCTTTCATGGTAGTAATAGCTGAAGAATATTCACTCTTCTTTAAATAACATCGAGATATCCAATAAAGTGCCTCCGATTCATACAGACTTTTAGGAAATTTTTTAACTACTTCTTCAAACTCTATTGAAGCTTTTTTAATCTCATTTTGGTCATAAAGAGACTTAGCGATCACAAACTGTAGCTTAGCTTGAAAATCCTTCTGGGGAAATTTTTGCTGTAATTCTTTATAAAGATCCACGGTCTTATTTAAATTCCCTTCCAGATAATAACAAAGTCCCACTTGATAGTAAGCATCTTTAATTATCTCTTCTTGGGAAGGATATTTTTATATTACTTTTTTATAAGCCAGAGCAGCTTCTCGATAGCTTTTTTGATTAAATAAGCAATTTCCTATATTTAAGTAAGCTTTAGCTATTAAATTACTTTTTGGATATTCTTTGATAAGTTTTTCATAAGTTTCTATAGAAGCGTCATATTTTTTCTGAGAAAAATAAATCCAAGCTATCCAATACCAAGAAGAAGCTTGGTACTCTTCTTCCTTTGGGAAATTATTAATTACTTCTTTAAAGTTTTTAAGAGCATTGGGGTAATCTTCTAATTTATAGTAACACCAAGCTATCTGATATTGAGAAGCGATACTTAATTTTTCTTTGGGATCTTTTTTTAAGATTTCTTGATAGGAAAAGATAGCTTTTTTATATTCCTTATTATTGTAGTAAGAATTTCCTAAAGCATATAAGGTTTCATAAATTAAAGAAGATTCTGGAAAGTTTTTAAGGAGATCTTGGTAAGCATTAGCGGATTCTGCCCATCTTTTTTCTTGATAAAAAGAAGTAGCTAAACCATAATAAGCAGAAGGAGCTAAACTTGACTTAGGAAAATTTTCTATTAACTTTTGATAAAATTTTTGTGAGTTAGCAGCGTCTTTTTGTTCTAAATAAATTTCGCCTAATTGGAAGTAAGAATTAGCTGCCAAGTCAGATGAGGGAAAAGATTGAATAACTTCTTTGAAATTTTCTATAGAAGAAGGATAATTTTTTAGATAATAACAAGATAAGCCATTATAAAATAAAGCGCCAGGAAATAAATGATGTTCTTTAAATTTAGAGATAATTTCTTGATAAGAAGTAATTGCTTTTAAATAATCTTTTTGCTGATAATAAATATTTCCTTTTTTATATAAACAGATAGGGACTAAACTATCTTGTGGAAATTTGCTTATCACCTCTTGATAAGCTTCTAAAGCTTGGTTATTTTGACTTAAAGCTTGAAAGCATTCTCCTGTTTGAAAGTAAACCTTAGGTGTATTTTGATGGCTGGGAAAAGAAGCATTAAATTCTTGAAAAGCCTCAATGGCTTTTTCGTATTCTTTCTGGTTAAAATAACACCAGCCTAAATTGTACTTAGCCCACAAAAGGAACTCATCTTTTGGAAAATGTTTTATAAGGTATTTATAGTTGGTAGCAGCTTGGGGGTAATCTTTTTTTTCGTAGTATATTTCTCCTATCCAGTAAAAAGCTTTAGACAAGATCTCATCTTCTGGGCAGTTTTCTACTATTTCTTTAAAGTTAGCTAAAGATTGATCAAGCTTGGAAGCCTTAAAAAAAGCTTTTCCTAAAAGAAGAAAAGCTTTATAAAAAAAGGGGTGATTTTTGAAGTCTTGAGTGAATTTATTTAGTTCTGAAATAGTACTTTCATAGTCGTTTTGTAAATACCAACATTCTCCTATATAGTATAAAACTTCGCCTTTGATTTGAGGGTCTTTTGACTCAGCATATACTTTTATCAAAGGTAAGATGGCTTGAGGATATTCTTGTTGACGAAAATAGCAAACCCCTAAGGAATAATAAGCCTGAAGAGCATACTCTGACTGAGGGTATTTTTTAGTAATTTCTTCGTAAAGAAGTTCTGCTTTTTCCAAATCTCCTTGCTTGAAATATGACTGCGCCTTTTTATAAATGGCTTTTATAGCTATTTCACTGGTTGGGTAGGCGTCTATAATCTCTTGGTATTTAGCTAAAGCTTCCTGATGTTTACCATCAAAAAGAAGGCA
>Ga0180007_10001520_pt1 | contig 31261 bp, 36 predicted proteins | sample MM_PC_MetaG_FD_121122 | JGI IMG/M metagenome (GOLD analysis project Ga0180007, IMG submission 121122) | Groundwater microbial communities from the Aspo Hard Rock Laboratory (HRL) deep subsurface site, Sweden - MM_PC_MetaG | ecosystem: Environmental > Aquatic > Deep subsurface > Groundwater... | reverse complement strand
TTCTGGTCCATGGCCTGCTCGATATACCAGACCGTATCGCCGCTTTGCACGTCAATGACCCGCACGGCCAGCTCCACCCTGGCCCCGCCCAGATTTGTCCCGCTCATCAGATACCTGATCCTGCCTGCCAGCACAAGGTCCGTACCGGCTTCACCGGCAATGGCCACGGCCTGAGCCAGCGAGCCGTAATGCCTGTTGACCATTTTGACCGTTTGAAAGGCCTGTTTGCCCAGCAGCACATCCTGAAAAAGAGCGGCCACCCTCTCGCCCTGGCCGACCTCCATGCCGTCCGGCACGATAAAAGGCAGCACCGCCACGGACGCCCTGCTCAAATCCGCGGCCATGGGAACCAGGGGATGGATATAGACCACCGGTGAACCGGTCTCCACCTCTGCCTGGCCGGCGGAATGGCCGGCACAGCCGGATAACAGCAGCAGAAAAATCATGAAATAGCGTAGCATGTCCCTCTCCTCTGTGCAATTCCGGTCCTTCAAGACCGGCACCCGGATTGATACATTTTACCGTTCATAGGCCGACATCGGCCCGGTCACCGCACCTTTTTTTTCAGCCAGCAGATAATTGATATTAGCGCTTCTCTGCAGCTCAAGGGCGCCGACCGACATCACATCCGACGAGCCGGCGTCAATCATCCTGACATTGACGATGACCGTTGTCGGCGTAAGCGAGTACGTTCCGGCAACAATCGCCTGGGCCTCCTGCTTCTGGGCAATGAGGGTTGCGTCTCTCGTCAGGGTCAGCTCGCCGCTTTTACTTTTCACATAGAGGCCGGGGGCCTTCCTGATTTCAGCAACTCCGAACCCTTGCTTGAACAGGCTGGTGGAAAGCGCTTCGGTCAGGGTGCGGCCGAATCCCGATGTTTCATAGAGGTCATCAAGGTTGACAAAGGTGGTGAGAATGAGCCGCTCGCCGCTTTTTCTGCCGTCCTGCCTGTTAGCCATCAGCTGTCTGGCCAGTTCCTCGCCGAAACCGAAAAAATCAGGGCTGAGAACGGAGACGGTGCCGCCACGCTTGGTGCCGGAGCACCCGGCCAACAGCATGGCAGCGGCCATGAGGATCAAAAGGCCTTTCAAAAAACGGCAGTTTGTCATTTTCATCTCATTTCCTTTTTTACAAATGACCATAATCGCAAAGTCAGGCCGTAAGAAAATCAAGCCGCGGAGAAAACCTTCATCCGCACCAAGGTCACCGTTGCTGGCGGATGATCTGCTCGGCCCGGTGCATGCCATCAAGGGCATCTTCATACACTGTCTTTGAAACCGCCGAGGAGGCGGCAAGCGAGAACTGCTGGCGGGCCAGCTCGTAGCGGGACTGGTCCATATACTCAAGCCCCCGTTCGTAACAGCTCCAGGCATATTCATCCAGGGCCTTCAAGCCGGCGCTTTCCCGGGGCGGCTCCTCATAATATTCCTGGGGCAGCAGAGAGCAGCCGCCTGCAACCAACAGGGCCACAATGCCCACCTGCACAACAAGACCGCGCCATTTAAAAAAGAGCTGCAAAATATCATATCGCCCCCCGGCCCCGTGCTGTTTCCAAAAAGTCACACCTGATTTTTTCCGCAACATCCTTTTTCTCCCGGCCCGCTTATTCTTTTGGCGCAATGTCTGCAAAATTATGCAGCTCGACTACGGTTCCTCTTCTGGGGGGCATTGCCTCATCCTGCATAAAACCATGCACAAGCTTATTTGCCTCAAAGACAATAGATCCGCTTGACAGAACAAGACCGTTACCCTGCTGCAGCAGCCTGGCATTGACCATAACCTGTCCGTCACTGATCGTATAGGTTCCCACGACCACAGCCTGGGCCTCCTGCACATAACTGAGCTGGGCCATGTCCCGGGACATACCATACTCGCCATAGCCTTCCACGATCTGAATGGCCGGCGTCATACGCACGTCAACCACCTCAATTCCCGCCCGCTGGAATTCGCTGATCATCTGTTCGGCCATTGCCCGTCCCAGACCCGAAGTCTTATAGAGCTGATTCAGATTGACAAACGTACTGACAATAACCCGGTACTGATCGGCTATGGGCTCCTGGGCATGGTCGATAAGCTGCTGCGCCAGCTCCCGCACTTTGAGTTTCAATTCGGTGGCCAGCTCGGCCGGGACGGGCAGCTTTTTTCTTAGAAAGAAATTCTGCAGCTCCGGCCACCAGGTTGACGGCCCCTCCTTTGGCGTAAAAACCCTGCCGGTGCGGTACACGTAATCGGCAGGGACGTTATGTGGATAGTTGTAACCGTATCCCGTGGTCATTGAGTACTCATTACCGGCAGCGGCATTGCCTGCCGCACCAAGGGCAATAAAACCGAACACCATAGCCATAACACTGGATGCGTATCTCATTTTCCGCCTCATTTTTTTCAAACATCCCACCTGCCATGCAGCAACAATGCATCACTGTTCAAATTGATATTCAGCATATTCGTCGCTGTTATTTTGCCAATAGGACGGATAGGATGTGTTTTCCCGATCCCCCTGGAACTGGCGCAGTTCCGCAGGATAAACCACCTGCACATATTTCTCTTTTTCTCTTTCGGCCAGATAGGAATCAATTTCCTCGTTGACCCGCGAACTCATTTCCGCAACAGCGGAGCAGCCGGCAAGACAAACCAGGCAAAAGCCGATCACCATTATTTTCATTTCCCATTCCCGTCCGTCAAAATATAATCAGAAAGTCAGATATCCGAACATCCGCCGCGCAGGTAATTGCCGCATGGGTGGCAAAAAAATCATTTCCCCCTGCCTCCTGCCGGGAAAAAATTACCCACCGGCAAAACGCTCTGGCACCCGGCAAAAACAATATGCCCCCCCTGGAGCGGCAGCAGAAATGCACAGAAAAGCAAACAACCGACAGAAAAATTTTCCGACCGTTTTCTCTTTTTTGATAAATTAATGAATCGATTATGCATTTCCCGTGCCTCGGGCCGTTCATCCTGACAGAGCAATCTCTTGCTTCCCGGCCGACAATCTGTCATTTCCAGAAAAATCTGCCTGCAAGCCGAATCTCCACAGGGATGAACGTAACCCCCCTTTATTGCAGGTTTCAGACGGATCAGCAGCCATTGCATCATGCCCATTATTACCCCACTGGCCTTCAGTGAAATTAAAAATTCTTGCCAAAAGGGAGAAAGAGATTATATTTAGTAGGTTTAAAATTATGATAATAAGCAAATTTTACATGGAGGCGCTGTTTAATGGCACGTATTACCGTAGAAGATTGCCTGGCCCAGATAGGTAATGAAAACCGCTTTATGTTGATTCACCTTGCTGTTGCCAGGGTCAAACAGCACCGTAACGGGCAACCGTTTCTCATCAAAGGGAAAAACAAGGAAGCGGTTATGACCCTGCGGGAAATCGCCTCCGGTAAAATCAATTTTGAAAATATTAAAGATTTCACCAAAACTCCTGAAAAAAAGACTGACGGCGACGCAAGCGCCACTGAAGATATTTCATAATATTTTTGACGAGATCAAGCAACAAACTACAATCCGGACAGATAATTTATTTGAGCCCCAGAAAAAATCGTAGCCGATGGACAAAGATTACTACAACATTCTTGGTGTCGCCAAAACCGCCACAGCGGATGAGATAAAAAAGGCTTACCGCAAGCTTGCAATGCAATATCATCCGGACAGGAATCCGGGCGACAAGGAGGCGGAAGAAAAATTCAAAGCTGCGGCTGAAGCGTATGAGGTGCTGCGGGATATCGAAAAACGTAAGATTTACGACAGATATGGCGCAGAAGGCTTACGCAACAGTGGTTACAGCGGCCCCGGTAATTTTGAGGATATTTTTTCAAGCTTTGGCGACATTTTTGGAGATCTGTTTGGCTTCAGCGCCGGCAACAGGCGGCGCAGCCAGGGACCTGTATCCGGTAATGACCTGAGATATGATATAACCATTTCCTTCCTTGATGCGGTTCACGGTGTCGAAAAAGAAATTGAGATCAACAAGCGTGACACCTGCTGGACCTGCGAAGGAAGCGGGATACGGCCGGGCTGCAAAAACAAGACATGCACTTACTGTCAGGGCGCAGGGCAGGTAACCAGATCGCAGGGTTTTTTCAGCATCCGCACCCCTTGTCCGGAATGCCAGGGCCAGGGTGAAATCATTACCGATCCCTGCAATGAATGTCATGGCGCCGGTCTGGTCACCAAGACGAAGAAGGTTTCGCTGAAAATTCCGGCAGGGGTTGATACCGGGGCCAGAATGCGGTTGCGGGGGGAAGGCGAAGGAGGACGAAAAGGCGGCCCAAACGGAGACCTTTACGTGATTATCCATGTTGATTCCCACAATTTTTTCCAGCGGGACGGGGATCTCATCTATTGCGAACTGCCGCTGTCCATGACGCAGGCCGCCTTGGGGTGCACACTTGATGTGCCGACCATCCATGGGGTAAAAAATCTGAAAATCCCCAAGGGAACCCAGCCCGGCCAGACATTCCGCCTGCCCGGCGAAGGAGTTCCCAGTTTACGCGGCCAGGGCAAAGGTGATATGGTGGTGGAGGTCAAGGTGGTTATCCCAAAGAAGCTGAGCAATCGTCAGAAGGAACTTCTGCAGGAATTCGCCAACCAGGAATCTGGCGATGAAGAACACCACAGTGAAGGATTTTTCAAGAAACTCTTTTCAGGCAACCTTGGAGCATAAGCCCCCCCCCATGAACGGGGAAAAATGATGCAGACAAAAGAGTTCAGCCACTTCGACCAGGCGGGAAAAGCCAGAATGGTCGATGTAAGCCATAAGGGCGATACTGTCCGGCAGGCAGTGGCCGGCGGTGTCATCCGTATGTCGCCGGAGTGTTTTCAACTGGTGAGCAACGCCTCCATTGCCAAGGGAGATGTGCTGGGAGTGGCGAGGCTGGCCGCCATCATGGCAGCAAAAAAGGTGGATGAGCTCATTCCGCTTACCCATGCGCTGACCATCACCAAAGCGGACATCGATTTCAGCCTGGATGCGGAAAAGAGTTGTATAGAGATAACTGCTACCGTAGGAATGACCGGCAAAACCGGGGTGGAGATGGAAGCGCTTACCGCGGTATCAATAGCTGCTTTAACAATTTACGACATGTGCAAGGCAGTGGATAAGGGCATGGTGATCGACAACATCAGGCTCTTAGCCAAATCAGGTGGGAAAAGTGGCACTTACGTCCGAAACGACCAGAAATAAATCAGCACAATTCTATAACACGGAAAAGCAACGCCGAATCATTTGGAGATCTAAGCGATGACAGACGAACAACTGGCTTATTTTAAATTGAAATTACAGCATATGAGCGAAGAGCTCTTGTCTGAAGCGAATAGAACGATTACGGAAATGACAGACAGCAGCGGTAATTATCCTGATCCGACCGACAGGGCCACCGCCGAGTCTGACCGCAATTTCGAACTTCGCATCCGCGACCGCGAACGCAAGCTGCTTGCCAAAGTCAAAGAAGCGCTTGAGCGGATTGAAAACGATGAATATGGCGTCTGCGAGGATTGCGGAGAAAATATCGGCGTTGCCCGGCTTGAGGCCCGCCCTGTCACCACCCTCTGCATCCACTGCAAAACAAAACAGGAAGATTATGAAAAGGCAAAGGCCAGTTGATCTGCCGCCGATGCACAAAGATTCCCCTCTTTCTATATATTGAGCCATGCCCGAACTAAGAAAAGACCCTATCCTCGGCCGCTGGATTATTATTGCCACGGAACGGGGAAAGAGACCGACCGACTTTATTGTTGAGCCCAGTGTCAGCAAGGGGGGATTTTGTCCGCTTTGCCCCGGGAATGAAAAGACCACGCCACCGGAGGTTCTCAGTTACGGAGACATCAACCATCAGCCAGACACCCCGGGATGGACGCTACGCGTGGTGCCGAATAAATACCCGGCCCTGATCATTGAGGGCGACCTGAACAAGGAAGGGGAAGGGCTGTACGACAAAATGAATGGCATCGGCGCCCATGAAGTCATCATTGAATCGCCGAACCATGATGAAGCCTTTTCCGATCTTCCGCAGAACAGAATGCTTGATGTCTTTCTCGCTTTCCGTGACCGCATTATTGATCTCGGCCGCGATCCCCGCTTCAAGTATGTCATGGTCTTCAAGAATTTCGGCAAGGCGGCAGGCGCCTCCCTGGAGCATTCCCATTCCCAGCTGATTGCCCTGCCCATCGTCCCGGGGAGAATCGTCTCGGAAATGTCAGGCAGCCTCTCCTATTACAAGTATAAGGAGCGCTGTGTTTACTGTGACATCATCCACCAGGAAATAAAAAAGGAAGACAGGGTTGTCTGCCAGAACGATTATTTTCTCGCCATCGCCCCTTATGCCCCGCGTTCTCCGTTTGAAATGTGGATTCTGCCTAAAAGGCACGCATCGTCCTACATCAGTCAGGATCACTCCTCTTTCCAGGCACTGGCGGCAATTTTTTCGGAAAGCATGCGACGGTTGAATGCCTGTATTCCCAATGTCCCATATAATTTTGTCCTGCATGCCTCACCTTTGCGCTCCGAACCGTTGGAATATTATCACTGGCATTTTGAGATCATGCCCAAATTGACCCAGATTGCCGGTTTTGAATGGGGATCAGGTTTTTATATCAATCCGACCCCGCCTGAAGATGCCGCGAAATTCCTCAAGGAAGCGAAAGTGTGATTGAACTCTTAAAAACAGGTGGCTCATGAAAAAGATATTACTCGTTGACGATGAAGAAAGCATCCATCTTCTCTACCGGGAGGAACTCGAAGAAGAAGGCTATGAAGTGCATTCCGCTCTTTCCGGCGAAGAGGCACTGGAAAAACTCCATATTATTGCCCCGGATCTCGTCATACTCGACATCAACATGCCGGGCATGAATGGCATTGATGTGCTGCGCCGCATGAAGGAAATCAATCAGGCAATGCCGGTCATTCTCAGCTCCGCCTACCAGGAATTCAAACAGGATCTCGCCTCATGGGCCTCGGATGACTACATTGTCAAATCCTCCAATCTGGAAGAATTGAAAAATGCCGTCCGTAAATACCTGTCCTGAGCAACCGGTGACAGCATTCCGTAATGAAGGACATCCAGAGCCTGCGCGATCACCGGCGTATCAACATCAAGAAAGTCGGGGTCAAGGATATTTCATACCCGATCTCCGTGCTTGACAGAGCAAACAAGGTGCAGAGAACTGTGGCCAGGGTTAACATGTACGTTAATCTTCCCCACCAGTTCAAGGGCACCCACATGAGCCGCTTCATCGAGATTCTCAACCACTTCCACGGCGACATCAATCTGCGCAGTTTCCAGCTCATCCTGGAAGAGACAAAAACAAAACTGCAGGCCGAAGCAGCTCATCTGGAAATTGAATTTCCATTTTTCCTCAAAAAGAAATCGCCGGCGGCCAACAAGACGGAACTGGCCGAATACCTTTGTAAAATGCACGGCTCGCTTGATCAGACCGATGACCTTACCCTGGAAATCGCCGTACCCATTTCCCCGCCGGCACCGGTGCAGACGAGATCCGGGCTTCCCGTATCCCTTGGCCACTGGGGAGTGGCGAATATCTGTCTCCGCTTTAAACATTTCATCTGGATGGAAGAGTTGATTGAAATGGTCGAAGACGTAACCACCCATGGCCTGCAGTGGTCCGCTTCATCACTCAAACCACCTGACCACACCCTCTCTGTGGAAAAAATTGCCAAGGATCTGGCGGTCAAACTTGCCAGCCATCCTGACATCAGCTGGTGTTCCATCACCGTTGAGAATCTCTCTCAAGGATTCAGCACCTTTGCCACCATTGAATGGCCGGAAGAGGACATGAACTTCTATCGCAACCGTATACATTAAATTCTATGAACCACGAATTTTTACTGGAAATCGGCACTGAAGAAATACCCGCAGGCTACATTGAGCCGGCCCTGCACTTCATGAAGTCAAGCATGGGCAGAAAACTGCAGGAACTGTCTCTCTCCTTTGACGCCATCATCACCGCAGCCACGCCGCGCCGGCTGACTCTCTGCGTCCAGGGGCTCAGCGCCTGCCAGCCCGATCGCAGAGAAGAGGTTCTGGGCCCCCCGAAAAAAGCGGCTTTTGACAGTGACAACAAGCCCACCAAGGCAGCCATCGGCTTTGCCAAATCCCGCGGCGCAACCCTAGAAGACATCCGGATCGCCAGTACGCCCAAAGGTGAATACCTGATGCTGGTCCAGGAGCACAAAGGCGAGCAGACAGCTGAGATTCTTTCCCGCCTGCTGCCGGAGTTTATTCTCTCCATCCCCTTTCCCAAGTCGATGCGCTGGGGCGCTTTTCGGACCGGTTTTGCCCGCCCCATCCAGTGGCTTCTCGCCCTATTTGCGGGCAATGTGGTTGACTTTTCCATCAATGATCTTTCCTCCGGCAACACCACCCGCGGCCATCGCTTCATGGCGCCCCAGAAAGTTGCGGTAAAAGATTTTGCTGATTACCTTGCCGTGTTGCGCAAGCATTATGTTATTGCCGACATAGAGCAGCGGCGCGGCATTGTGGACAGCGAAGTGACAAAAGCAGCCTCCGAGGCCGGGGGGCAAATCGTTGCCGACAGCGACCTGCTCGACACGATCACTAATCTGGTGGAGTTTCCCGTGGGCGTCAAAGGCAGTTTTGACGACAAATTTCTGGCCCTGCCCCCTGAAGTGCTCATCACCTCCATGCGGGTACACCAGAAATATTTCACCGTGGCGGACCCAGGCGGGAACCTGATGCCCAACTTCGTTGCCGTGAACAACACGAAAATTGAAGACATGACCATGGCCGCAGCGGGCCATGAAAGGGTGCTGCGCGCCCGGCTGGAGGATGCGCTTTTTTTCTTCAAGGAGGATAAACAGCGCAAGCTTGAAGAGATCCTGCAAGATCTGGCCGGTGTCGTTTTCCAGGCCCAGCTTGGTTCCATGCTGAAAAAAACGGAGCGCCTGGAAAAACTGACCGCCTTTCTGTGCAAAAAAAACGCCCCGGATCTGCTTGCCACCGCAGTGCGTGCCGCCCGGCTTGCCAAAGCGGATCTGGTGACGGACATGGTCGGCGAATTCCCCACCCTGCAGGGTGTCATGGGAAAATATTATGCCCTGCATGAAGGGGAAACAACGGAGGTTGCAGAGGCCATCCAGGATCATTACCTGCCGGTCAGGGCGGACAGCGCCCTGCCGGAAAACATTGCCGGCGCTCTTGTCAGCATCGCCGACCGGCTGGACACCATTGCCGGCTGTTTCGGCATCGGCAAGGTTCCCACCGGAACCACCGATCCCTACGGACTGCGCCGTCATGCCCTGGCCCTGCTGCATATCATCGCCGCCCGATCCTTGTCCCTTTCCCTGTCCGAATGCATCAGTGAAGCGCTGCAGCTTTACGGCGATAAGCTGACGGAGGACCGGCAGAAGACCGCCAAAGCCATTCTTGATTTCATCAGGGGACGCTACATGAATGATCTCATTGCCAAAGGGATTGCCCAGGAAGCCGTTGAGGCTGTTCTGTCCACATCCTTTGATGATATCGTTGACTGCCGGAAACGGATCGATGCGCTGATCAGCATCAGCTCACGGGAAACCTTCACCCTGCTGGCCGGGGCATTCAAACGGGTCATTAATATCATTAAAGATCACGCGGATTGTGAAGTCTCTTCCCATCTCCTGCAAGAAGAGGCGGAAAGGAAACTGCACGCGGTATACCTTGAGGTGCGAAACCAGGTGGAGCCGCTTGTCAGGGAAAAAGACTACGAACAGGCGCTGGAAAAAATTCTGGAGATGAAAGAGCCGGTTGACGCCTTTTTCGACACCGTTATGGTGATGAGTGAGGATACCCAGCTCAGAAATAACCGTCTGTCGCTGCTGGCCGCCATTGCTCAACTCTTTCTGCGCATCGGCGACTTCTCCAAAATGTATACCCTGACGGGCAATGAATAAACTTTGCCCGATCAAACCGCGGCATAAAAATTTCTCATATCATCCAGGGCATTTTCATAGAAAAGGGGCAGATCGTCGAAAACGTCTTTGACGTTGCTTGCCAGCCTGGTCACCTCCAGCCACTCTCCCCTTTCATAGGTCTTGACGAGCTTGAGAATAGCAGCATACTGGGTTGTTTCCTCACCAGTCAATGTGGCAACGATCTCGCGGGACAGGCTGAGTTGCCGTAAAACCTTTTCCATGGGCTGGTCGAGCAGGACATCAAGCAGAGAAAACAAGCCCACGGTATAACAGGTCAACGTGAACTCCCGCCCCTTGTCCATCTTCTCGCCGACCAGTTCGCAGAATCTGGCCCGCAGTAGGGTCAGGCGCAGCAGCTCCATGGGCTTATCATTGGCCATGTAGGAGAGCATCATCAAAGTGAGCCATTTCCGCAGAGTCAGTTCGCCGACCAGGGCAACAGCGCTCTGCATCGAAGTCACCTCCACCCTCCGACGCATCGCGGCAGAATTAACATAGCGCAGCAGCTTATAGGAAAGCGACACGTCCTGGGCAATAAATTGCGTGACCTTATTAAAATTGTAATTTTCATCCTGGAGGACGCGGATGATCTTCAGATACTGCAATTTTGATCCAGGAATATCCCTGCCCTGGACGATTTTGGGTTTACTGAAAAAATACCCCTGAAAAAAGGTAAAGCCCATGTCCTTAAAGGCATCAAATTCCTCAATCGTCTCAACCTTTTCAGCCAGCAGCTTGGCGTTGTAAGGGGCAAGCTTTTTCAGATCACGGCTTAATTCCTCCATGGTCATGGCCCTGACGTCAAATTTGATGATGTGGGCTATCTCAACAAGCGGCAGCAACTCCTCGGAAAAAATAAAATCATCCAAGGCAAGAAGATAACCCTTTGCCACCAGATTTCTGCAGGCTTGGATGACTGCCGGCGTCACCTTGACATTTTCCAGTACTTCGGCGACCGTAATTCTCGGGGGAAACAGCGAGGGATACTCTTTGACGAGCATATCCCCGGTGAAATTGATGAAGGCCTTTTTCCCCTCCGTGATTTTGCTGATACCGATCAGGGAGAATGTATTGGTGATTACCCTGGAGGTTGCCTGCTCGCCGTTCTGGGTTTCATTAAAAAAATTATCAAGCCCTGAACGGAACAGGAGTTCATAGCCGAATACCTTGCCATTGCGGCGGAATATCGGCTGTCTGGCAATGAAAATCCTGCTTCCTCTGTCCGGCTGCTCATCGGCGGCCACAGACATGTCCCTCATCGAAATATCATCCATTAATTGATTATAGGTCAGGCAGGCGCGGAACGCCAAAAAGTTCAAAGAAAGCATGCCGGCCGGCCTGCATACATCACGGGGATAAATCACTTACCCGCGATTTCCATTTCCCCTGACAAATATATACTTTTTTATGATAAAATCATAGTGTTTAGTTCTATTTTCACCCATAATATTACTGTACAGCATCTGCCCATGAAAAAAAGGATGGTCATGACATGATTATCGGCGTGCCGAAAGAAACCAAGGACAGGGAATTCAGGGTTGGTATTGTGCCTGCCGGGGTGAAAACCCTGACTGCAGCCGGGCACAAGGTTCTTATTGAAAAGGGGGCAGGCAGCGGCAGCGATATCTCCGACAGCGAATATGTACGCGCCGGGGCTGAAATTGCCCCATCAGCAGAGCTGCTTTACCGGCAGGCCGAGTTGATCATGAAGGTAAAGGAACCGCTGCCGCAGGAGTATTCATACCTACGGCCGGGGATGATCCTTTACACCTATCTCCATCTTGCCCCCTTGCCTGAATTGACGGAACAGCTGCTGCAGAAAGGGGTAACGGCCATTGGCTATGAAACGGTGCGGCTGGATAACGGCTACTTGCCTCTGCTGGCACCGATGAGCGAGGTTGCCGGCAGAATGGCGATCCAGGTCGGCGCGCATTTTCTGGAAAAAGAGGAAGGCGGCCGGGGTATCCTGCTTGGCGGGGTGCCCGGCGTTGACCATGGCCACGTCACCATCATCGGCGGCGGCACAGTAGGCAGTTATGCCGCCCGGGTGGCCACCGCCCTTGGCGCCACCGTTACCGTGCTGGATACGGACCTGCACCGTCTCGCCTATCTTGACGACATCTTCGCCGGCCGCATCAACACCCTGATGTCCAATATCCACAATCTGGAGGAGGAACTGGCCATCTGCGATCTGCTGGTCGGCGCCGTACTGATCCCCGGCAGCAGCGCACCGAAACTGGTTACCAGACAGATGCTCTCCCTGATGAAGAAAGGGGCGGTTATTGTCGATGTGGCTATTGATCAGGGCGGCTGCGTTGAAACGTCGAGGCCCACCAGCCATTCAGACCCCATCTTTATTGTGGACGGCATCATCCATTACTGCGTGGCCAATATGCCCGGCGCCGTCCCCCGCACTTCAACCTTTGCCCTGACCAACGCCACCCTGCCCTTTGCCCTGGAAATAGCCAACAAAGGGCTTTTCATTGCCGCGGCAGACAACAACTCACTCAAACGGGGCATCAATGTCCATGCAGGGGAAATCCGCAACAGGGAGGTCGCTGAATCACAGGGCAGGAAATGGCAGCCATTTGCCTGCTGATCGCCCTATATGCTGCACTGTTGCCCTCCATAAAATCATTGCCGTGATATCATGCACGGCGGGAATTTTTCAGATGCTTTAAAGGGTATTGCTTCCTTATTTTTATGGAATGATCAATCAATTCGACAAAATATCGTTGCCGGTAAACAAGGTATGAATATAAAGCCGCCCCCTGCTTTGGCCAATTATTGGCCTGTCAGCAAGCATTGCCTGATGAAGATGGACGGGAAGATCACATTCGATCTTTATACGATCCCTCCGGGCAAACAGCATTACAAGGAACCGGTGCTGCTGGTGCATAAAAACTCCATGTTGTCCAACGTAAAGGATGTGATGATTGCAGCGAGCGGTTTTGAAAACTTCTACATCAAGAAAGAAGACCGGAAAAATCTCCACCATCTCATAGAAAATTTTATCGGCATGCTGATCGAGGATCCCCTCATTCCTCTCAGGGAAAAATCAAGTATTATTTACAACTGTGCCGCCAATGTCATGAAGGATATTTTCGCCGATCCCAGAAGCGGCGAAAATTTGAAGCGGACAGAAGACATTACCGGCAATATTATCAATTTTGCCTTAAGCGATCAGGCATCCATTCTCAGTCTGCTGCAACTTATCTCCCATGATTATTACACCTTTACCCACTGCCTCAATATGGCTGTTTACAGCATAGGCCTGTGGCAGACCATCTTCCCGGCCACACAAGATTGTCTGCGGGAATTTGCCCTGGGATGCATTCTGCATGATATCGGCAAGAGCCAGATTGCCGATGCCATCCTCAATAAGCCGGGCAAATTAACCACCGACGAGTTCGCTGTCATGAAAAAGCATCCGGAATACGGTTATAAACTGATGGCCGGGTCAATCCCGGCAATATCCCTTGATGTCATTCTCCATCACCATGAGAAATATGACGGCAAAGGCTATCCCAGCGGTCTGAAAGGAGACAGGATTTCCGATTATGCCAAAATCGCCGCCATAACCGACGTGTATGATGCCCTGACCACCAAAAGGGCTTATGCGGAGGCCAGGGATCCATTCAAAGCCATGCGCACCATGAAAGAGGAGATGGTGGGCCATTTTGAGCAGGATAAATTTATTTCCTTTATTTATCTGTTAAGCGGCGGGAAGTTATCCCCATAGGCGAACAAGAAACAAACTTAAGAAGGGCAGGTAGGTAATAAGAGCGAGACACACCATCTGCAAAGCGAGGAACGGCAGCGTCGCCGCATAAAGCTCCACCACCGGTTTTTCAAATCGATAGCTGGCCAGAAAGAGGTTGAGGCCGACAGGCGGCGTGCAATAACCGATCTGCAGATTGGTCAGAAAGATGATTCCCAGATGAATAAGGTTAACCCCGTATCCCTCTGCAATGGGGACAATCAGCGGCACCACCAGCACCAGGGCCGAGAAGATATCCAGCATGGAGCCGACAATCAGCAGGAAAATGTTCAGCAGCAGCAGGAAGGTATATTTACTGCTGATATAGTGCTGTATGAACTCAAAAAGACGCATAGGCACCTCCTGGTCCACCAGAAAATTGGTGGAAGCCATGGAGGCGGCAAGTATCACCAGTATGCCGCCAAAAAACATCATGCTCTGCACCATGATTGCAGGCAGGCGGGAAAAGGCGATATCGCGGTAGATAAACACCTCTACCAGCAGAACATACAGGGCGGTCACCGCTGCAGCCTCGCCGACCACAAAAATACCTCCGTAAATGCCCCCCAGCACTATCACCGGCAAGGGGAGCTCCCAGGCAGCCTCCCGCAGACCGGCGATGATCTCCGCCCGGGAAGGACCACCTGAGCTCCTGTCCACTTTCGGACCTTTCCTCATGCTGAAGCCGACAAGCAAAACAAGCATCAACAATCCGGGCACGATGCCGGCGAGAAAAAGCTGGTCGATTCTCTCCTCGGCAATGACCCCGTAGAGGATCAGCGGCAGACTGGGAGGAAACAGCAGACCGAGACTGCCGGACGAGGTAATGAGCCCCAAGGAAAACTTCTCGGAATAGTGGTCCTTGACAAGAGCAGGGAAAAGAAGGCCGCCCAGGGCAAAGATCGTGACGCCGGATGCCCCGGTAAAAGCGGTAAAGACAGCACACACCACAAGGGCTACAACTGCCAGCCCACCCGGCATCCAGCCAAGGAGCAGCCGGGAAAGATTGAGCAGCCGCCGGGGCGTGCCGCTTTCAGACAGCAGCATGCCGGCAAAAATAAACAGGGGCAGCGAAACCAGCAGCGGGGTATCCGCCAGGCGTGACATCTCAATAATGACGACAGAAACATCAATGCCCACACTGTAAAAGGACAGCAGGGCCAGCGCCGAGATGATGATAAACAGCGGCGTGCCCAGCAGCGCCATTAATAAGGTAAAATATTTGCAAAGAGTCACGTTGGTGAGGCCATCAGGATGCGCTGGATGAAGATTTGCCGGCAATTGCCATGAAATCCGCCACACCGGCAGAGAAAAAACGGAAAGTAATCAGGGCAAAGGCCAGCGGGAAAACGAGATTCCATGCCCAGGACGGAATGGAGAGCAGCGAGGTGCCGCCGAACTCGGCCTCATTGCGGACAAAGATGATGGCCGCCCAGGTCAGGGCGGCAGACACCAGGGTGGAAAAAAAATGAATCAGCAGCTGCAGCCATGATTTCATGCTGGCCGGCACAAGGTAGGAAACGACATCAAGGGCAATATGTTTGCCGGTCCGGGTGGCCACGGCCGCCCCGAACATACCGGACCACAGGACCAGATAACGGAGCAGAGGGTCTGCCCAGAGCAGACCTCCGGAAAAAATGCCCCGCAGGGCAATCTGCAGGCAGGCCAGCAATATCATGCTGACCAGCAGCAGACAGAGAAAACCCTCCTCAAGCCGCTGCCCAAAGAGGCGCAGACCGGCCGCCCATTTGCCAAAAGATTTCATAGTTCAACATTCTTCATAAAAAAATCATCGGCTGCGATATTGAGCAAGCAGCCGCATCATCTCCTCATAAATCTCATCGGAAAAAGCCTTACCATTTAAACTCATTACCGTCTTGTCCCGGATCACCTCCAGATCTGTTGAAGCACCAGGGTCGGTATTCACCAGGGTGACGCCGTTGTCCTGCAACACGGACCTTGCCTCTTCATTGCTCTTTCTGGTGTCCTCCAGCAGAACGCCGAAATGTTTTGCGGCAGCAGTTTTAATAAGCTCGCCATACTTTTCAGGCAGACGGGCGAACTGTTTGCGATCCAGCAAAAATGCGCCATAGGCATAACCGAACGGCATATCGGTGATATATTTGGCCTTGGTGTACCATTGCAGGACGATAGAGCCGTAAAACGAATTAAAAACCGTGCTGACCAGGCCGGTCTGCAATGAGGTGAGAACATCAGGGATGGAGAGGGGTATTGGCGTTACACCGAGGGTTTCCAGGAATCCGGCACTGAGCGGGTCATTATCAGGTGTCCAGCATGTGCTCTTTTTCAACTCCTCCACCGTGGAAATCGGCACAGTGGACATGGTGTAGATAAAACCGACCTCGGTCAGGGAAATGAGTTCCAGGCCGTTTTCCGCAAAGGCCTTGTTGAAATGTTTCATCAGGCCTTTCTTGACCCAGTCCACTTCTTCATAGGAGTGTAACAGAAAAGGAATACCCATGACCCGGAAGTCAGAGACGACCGACCCAATACCGGTCATGGTAAATCCGCCGCCGTTGAGCTGCCCGACCCGCATCTTGCGATACATGACCAGATCATCCCCCATGACACCGCCGGCATAAATCTTGAAACCCACCTTTCCGTTGCTTTTGTCCTCGACTTCCTGAGCAAACTCCCTGAACCGCTTTGTCCAGACGCTTCCTTCAGGCGCCAGCGACGCCACCTTGAAGAGATATTTCGGGCTGGCAATGGCCTGCGGCGCTGAAGAAGCGCAGAACAAAGCAATGATCAACGTCACAACCTGCACAATTCTGAGTAAACGAGGCATAAAAAAAGCTCCTGAGGATGGTGGCAAAAGGTAATACAATAAAAAAACAATTTAAAGATGGACTCGCTCTATGCTTCCGCGGCAGGCAGTGAGAAAAAAGGGACATTTTCACCCTGCAGCAGCCGAAGAAATTTCAGTATTTATTTCCACTCAGATTCAGCCGATGGAATTCTGGAAACAATGCCATGCTGACTCCAGGTGCGCTGGCCGTGACTCCTTTCTCGGGCCGGCGGGCCTGATCGATGCAGTCGCCTGGCCTTACGCAAGTCGTCATCATGCCACTGACTTACCTCTCCCTGACCTGGCTGAAAAAGGATGGTAATGAGTTTTCAGCATGCCATCAGAAATAACGATCAATGTCTGCCAGCAGCTGGCCGGCCTTTTTTTTAGCCACCTGATTGGCCAGGGCGAAGTCAGGCCTGGACTCCAAGGGGAAATCAATGACTTCCCGCAGCAGCTGCTCAAAGAGTTCCCTGTCAAAAACGGTTCTGGCATAGGTCTCGGCAAATGCCACCTGGGCCGGGAGGAACTGATGATCACCGAGTTCGAGCGCTCTCTCAAAATGAGTGCGGCTCTCCGCAGGTTTTCCGCCAAGCATCTCCGGCCTTGACCCATAGTAGGAACCGAGGAAAAGATGGGCCGCCCCATGGTAATATCCTTCATCAAGCTGCAGGATTCTCTTCATGATCTCCTCAACCTTGACAAGCGCCGCCAGGGAGGCCGGCGCCCCCGCCTGATATTGCAGCCACAGAGCCCAGCCATATCCTCCCCAGAAAAGAGACGGCACGTCGCTTCTGGAACAGGAGGCAAGGGCTCCATGCAGATCATCCAGTGAAGATCCTTTTTCTGCGGCAAGATGCAGGCAACCGTTCAGCAGGACAAAGGCGTAGTTTTTTGCCTTTTCACTTAACAGAGCCGCTCTCTCCGTTCTGCCGCAGGCGGCCAGTGCCGTGGTATACGAGCTGTAGGACTGGGTTGCGGTCAAAAGCAGCCGCCTGTTTTCAGGGTTGTCGGCAAGCAGGCTGTCAATCATCAGCAGATAGGCCGGCGCACCTTCACAAACCAGTTCCAGATCGGTCTGCTTCTGCAGGTTGTCAACGGCCGGCTCAACCACCGTGCTGACAACGAAAGATGTGCAGCCGGCAAGGAAACAAATGACCACACCGCCCAAGATAAACTGTTTCAATTTTCCCATCATGCCCATACTATATATGGCAATTTGAAACTCTGCAAGCACTGTGAAAAATCACCGTCTTTAACACTTTGACATGCCGGGGGTATGCATGCTATAGTGCCCGCCATTGATTCATCTGCTCAAGCCGATAGTAATCGATAACGATTTCAACAAGATTTTCAGAAAAGGAGCGCCCGTGAAAACAACGACATCGCAATCTTTGTTTGCAGAAGCCCAGCGCATCATTCCCGGCGGTGTAAACAGCCCGGTGCGGGCCTGCAAATCCGTGGGCTGCGATCCCCGGTTCATCCAGCGTGCCGCAGGTTCAAAAATTTTTGATGTCGACGGCAATGAATATATCGACTTTGTCTGCTCATGGGGGCCCATGATCCTTGGACATAATTATCCGGCTATCATAGAGGCAATCCAGCAGGCCATGGCCAACGGAACCAGTTTCGGCGCCCCATGCCCTCTGGAGGTGGAGCTGGCCAGACTGGTCACCGACGCCCTGCCCTCCGTGGACATGGTCCGCTTTGTCAATTCCGGCACCGAGGCCACCATGAGTGCCGTGCGTCTTGCCCGGGGCTATACCGGCAGAAAGATGATCGTCAAATTTGACGGCTGCTATCATGGCCATGCCGATTCATTCCTGGTCAAAGCCGGCTCCGGCATCATCACCCTTGGTATTCCCGGCAGTCCGGGGGTCCCGGATGACATCGTCAAAAACACCATCTCCATTCCCTACAACAATGAGGAAATTCTTGAAAAAACCCTGCGGGACAGCTCTCTTGACATCGCCTGCGTCATTGTCGAACCGGTGGCCGGCAATATGGGCGTTGTCCTTCCGGCCCCGGGATTTCTGCAGAAACTCCGGGCGCTGACCAGCGAACTCGGCATTGTTCTTATCTTCGATGAGGTTATTACCGGCTTCCGGGTCAGCTATGGCGGAGCCCAGCAGAAATTCGGCATCATGCCGGATCTCACCTGTCTGGGGAAAATCATCGGCGGCGGTCTGCCGGTCGGCGCCTACGGCGGCAAAAAGGAAATCATGTCGCTGATTTCCCCTGTCGGACCGGTTTACCAGGCCGGCACCTTATCAGGCAACCCGCTGGCCATGGCCGCCGGAGCGGCCACTTTGAAGGCCCTGCAAGAACCCGGATTTTATGAGAAACTTGACATGAAAGCCGCGCAATTTGCTGAAAATCTGCAGAAACTGGCCGACAAATATCTGGGTGAGGCTACACTCAACCGGCAGGGGTCGGTCATGACCTTGTTCTTTGGCAAGGGCCCGGTAACCGACTTCGATTCAGCCATGAAGGCTGATACGGGCAAATATGCACAATTTTACCGGGAGATGCTTGACCAGGGAATCTACCTGGCCCCCTCCCAGTTTGAGGGCATGTTTATCTCCGCAGCCCACAGCAGTGAAGATCTGGCGAGAACCCTCGAAATGACTGAATGGTCATTCAAAAAAATACAAAATTAATTTGAAAATCGTTGACTTTGGTCTAAAAGCGTGCTAATTGCAAATTCAAGCTGGCTTTGGACTTCTCTGGGAAATTGACATGTCTGGAAACCACAAAGAGTGGATGAAACTGATGAGTGTCTTCGGAACCCTAGGCATTCATATGTGTGCCAGCATTTTCATCGGGTTGGGCATCGGCTATTATCTGGACCATAAGGTTTTCAACGACAAGACGAGTCCATGGCTGACCCTTATATTTTTAGCTTTCGGTATCTTTGCAGGCTTTAAGAACCTCTATCAGGTATCAAAACGCAAGGATCTGTAATGAAAAGCGTTCCAGCAAAGGGCCAGAATGAATTCCCGATTCATCGGGTTGACATACTGAACTGGATTATAGCGATATTTTTTTCGGTGCTTGCCTGGATGTACTATCCCGGCATGATAGCGAAAAGTGTATTAATCGGCGGTCTGGTGGCAAATATCAGCTATCTTTATCTGAAAAAAGATCTGAAAGATTTCCTGCAGGGAAAACTGCTGCACAGCGGCAAGGTGAAAACCGCCAAAATCAAGTTTTATCTTAAATACTATGCCAGGCTGACCGCTCTCGCCCTTATCCTGTACATTCTGGTGAGCCGGCATATTGTTCATCCATTAGGGTTATTAATGGGTTTGTCTGTAGTGGTTATCAGCATCGGCATCACCATGGCAAGCGTAGTTAAAAAGTTTTATTTTACTGCCAAAGAGGCGTAGGAGAAAATTATGGAACATCCAATACTGTTTATTTCAGTGGTTCTGCAGGCGCTGGGGCTCCCAGTTCCCCATACACTGGTCGGCGAGACGTTGTTCGCCAAACTCGTGTCCCCGCATCTGACCTACACCTGGCTGGTGATGGGCTTTCTGATCATCATGCCGAAGCTTACCCTGGGGAAACTGGAACTGGTTCCCAATGGCAGACAGAATTTCTGGGAAGTCTGTGTCGGCGGTCTGGAAGATTACATGGCTGACCAGATGGGCGCCGAGCGGGCGGCCATGATGTTTCCGATGATTGCCACCTTTGCCTTTTTTATCCTGGTGGCAAACCTGATGGGTCTTATGCCGGGTTTCATGTCTCCCACCTCAAACCTCAATATCACCCTCGGCATGACCCTGATTGTCTGGGTAACCCATCATTTTCTCGGCCTCAAGTATCATGGCATCAAATACATCAACCACTTCACCGGGCCCATGTGGTGGCTGATTCCGCTGATGCTGCCCATCGAGATCATCAGTAACATTGCCCGTATGCTCTCACTCTCCATAAGGCTTTTTGGTAACATTATGGCTAAAGAGACACTGCTTGCCATTCTCTTCATGCTGTATGGCGCCTTTTTCGGCCCGCTGCCGATTCTCTGCCTCGGAGTTCTGGTTTCCGTTGTTCAGACCATGGTTTTCGTTCTGCTGTCCGTACTATACTGCACAGGCGCCATGGAGCACGCACATTAATAAATAATTATTGAGATCTTATTACATAAGAAAGAAGGCCAAAAATAAAACGTTTTTTAAGGAGGAAGTAAAATGAAAAAGGCACTTGTAACTTTGATGGTAGTAGGTGGCGTTTTGGGACTGGCAAGCGCTGCCATGGCAGCTGATGCTGCTGGTGGTCCATTAGCGAAATACATGGCGCTCGGCAGCGTCAACCTGGCGCTGGTATGTCTGGCTGCCGCACTAGCCGTTGGCGTTGCTGCTTGTGGTTGTGGTATCGGTATGGGTACTGCTGCTGGTTACGCATGTACAGGTGTTGCTAGAAATCCTGAAGTTTCCGGTAAAATCACCGTTACCATGATCCTTGGTCTGGCTCTTATCGAGTCTCTGACCATTTACGGTCTTGTTATCGCTCTGATTCTCCTCTATGCAAACCCGCTGCTCGGCTAATATCCGAAAAAGCTGCTTGTAAGTATTTTAAAAGGCCGCAGATAATTCTGCGGCCTTTTTTTTGTATTGCGCCGCCCGCATGTCTGATACTGATACCGTTATCGAACCATCCCGCCAGAAAGGTGAAGCACACATCACCGGACCTGTTCTCTTCTTCATTAATCCCGGAGATTCGGCCCGCATTATCAGTGAAGCAAGAAAGCTCAATGGCAAAAAACATTTCCTGTTTCACAGCAACCTATTAGAAATTCCCGGCCGACAGACAATCTTCTGGGCAGGTCCGGCCCTGGGCGCCCCTGCTGCGGTCATAGCACTTGAAAAATTAATTGCTCTTGGTTGCAGAAACGTTATCGTGCATGGCTGGTGCGGTTCTCTGACGCCGAGCTTAAAAGCCGGTGATGTTTTTCTGCCCACCTGGGCCTTGAGCGAAGAAGGGACGTCCGCCCACTATCCTATTGCCACACGCCCTGCCGCCCAGGAGGGTATGCGCCTGCAACTTGCCGGCTTCCTGCAACAAAGCGGTTATTTAGTGCAGGAAGGGCCGATATGGACCACTGATGCCCCTTACCGCGAGACCCGGCAAAAGGTGCAGGAATATGGCCGCCAGGGCATTATGGCAGTTGACATGGAGTTTTCAGCGCTCTGCACAGTAGCAGCCTACAGGGGCGTAAGCCTGACTGCGGCCATGCTTGTTTCGGACGAACTGTATCATGCAGCATGGCGGCCGATATTTACGAGCAAGGCCTTTCAAAAGAAGAGCATGGAAATCTTCCATGTCCTATCAAGGTTTGCTTGCAATGTTACCTGATCAGCAGTATGTATTGGCTATGAGCCTTGACCGTTTCCTTTGCTCTACCTGGAAAACTCTCCAGCAATTGCCATCCTGAACAGCACCAGTACAAACTCCTACATGACAACTACGCAGCACCCCGATTAAAAGGATATGGCAAAAAATCTGTATATGGTCAGTCTTGGCTGCCCGAAAAACCTGGTTGATTCAGAGGTTATGCTCGCCCTGCTGGAGGATGCCGGATACAAAATATGCCAGGAGCCGGGTCAGGCCGATCTTCTGCTGGTCAACACCTGCGGCTTTATCCAGCCGGCTGTTGAAGAAGCTATTGATGAAATTATCCTCCTCGGGCAATACAAGGATAAAAAGCCAGGGGTCAAGCTTGTGGTGACAGGCTGCATGGTGCAGCGCTATGGCAAGGAATTGCCGAAGGAGTTGCCGGAGGTTGATCTCTTTGTCGGCGTGGACGGCTTCCACAACATAGCAGGTCTTGTGGGAGGTTTGGACAAAGAACAGAACCGCCTTATTGCCCCCGCAACGCGCTTTCTCATGAACTCGGCCATGCCCAGAAAGGTTTCAACGCCGCCGCACCGGGCCTATCTGAAAATTTCCGAAGGCTGCTCAAACCGCTGCTCTTACTGCCTTATACCTTCTATCCGCGGACCACTGCGCAGCCGGCCAATGGATGATCTGGCAAGAGAGGCGGCAATATTAGCTGAATCAGGCGTCCGGGAACTCACTCTGGTCGGCCAGGACGTGACTGCCTACGGCATTGATCTCGGCAGTAAAAAAGCAAACCTTCCGGCATTAATCTCAAACATTTTAGACTCGTGCAATACAGACTGGATCCGCCTTCTTTATCTCTACCCCAACCGCATCAGCAATGATCTCCTGTCTCTCATGGCAGATGAGGATCGCTTACTCAACTATCTGGATATCCCCCTGCAGCACATCAGCAGCAGGGTGCTCAAAAAAATGAATCGTCCCTTCGCCAGCCGCCAGGTGCATGAACTGCTGGAACGCATCCGCAGCAAGGTGCCGGATGCTGCCATCCGCACAACCTTCATTGTCGGCTTCCCGGGTGAAACAGATAGCGACGTAGAAGAACTTGCCGATTTTCTCAAAACATATCGACTGAACAACGTAGGCATTTTCACCTATTCGAATGAAGAAGGATGTGCCGCGGAACATTTTGCCGATCAGTGTGCGGATGAAATCAAACAACAACGGTACGATTATCTGATGGAACTGCAATCGCAGATTTCTCTGGATAAAAACAGAGAGATTGTCGGCAGGACAGTCCCTGTTCTCGTGGAAGGACTAAGCCAAGAGACCGATCTGCTGCTGGAAGGAAGGACGCGGTTTCAGGCGCCTGAAATAGACGGATGCGTGTACATCACTGACGGGCAGTGTGCGGCAGGTGAAATTGTCATGGTCAAGATTACGGAAGCGCATCCCTATGATTTGGTGGGTGTGATTGCCGGCTCATCACAGGACGCATAGGTTATCTTCCCCCTCCCTTTCTTTGCCGAGAGGGCGGGGAAGATATACGCAGAAGGAAATAAAGGAGACCGGAATTCAGGAGCTTTGGTTCACACGTTCTTTCAGTTCCTTGCCGACCTTGAAGAAAGGAAGCTTTTTCGGTGGAACCTCAATTTTCTCTCCCGTTTTGGGATTCCGACCCTGATATGATTCATACTCCTTGATGACAAAACTGCCAAAGCCCCTGATCTCGATACTCTCACCGGACGCCAAGGTGTCAATCATGGTCTCCAGAATGGTGTTGGTTATTGAGCTGGCTTCTCTATGAGGCAAATTTTCCTGCTGGGCAATGACCTCAATTAATTCTGATTTGTTCATCCTGGTCTCCCGAACGTATCCGTTATAAACAATGTTACACATTCTATACGGAACATGTAACAGCATGCTTTTATTAGAAATAATCCATAGAGATTTTTTCTCGGCAACATCAAGGGCCAAAACTCTAACCTCCCGACATTGCTCCTTTTTCCCAATCTAACGAAAACATCTTATACAGATAAATGTCGGAATGTAAAGGCATTTTGCAAAAAAAATACAATTTTTACTGAAATATGGGGAAATCTATTTGCCGGCAAGGATCTTTTCAATATCCTTTTTGCCGATGATTCTGTATTTCCCGGCAGGCAAAGCGCCAAGTTTCAGTCTGCCATAAGCAATACGTTTTAAGGCCAGAACACGATGGCCGATGGCGGCGAACATTTTTCTCACCTGGCGTTTTCTCCCCTCATGGATAGTTATTTCGATAACGGAGAACAGGGGGGCTTCCCGGAGCACCTTGAGCTTGGCAGGAGCGGTACGCCGCCCTTCCAGCTCTATCCCTTTGGCCAGGCGTTCTCTGGCTTCAACGGACGGGCAGCCGGCAACTTTTGCCACATAGGTTTTCGTGATCTCAAAACTCGGGTGCAGGATGCGTTGGGCAAGCTCCCCATCATTGGTGAGCAGCAGCGCCCCTTCCGTATCGAGATCAAGTCTGCCGACAGGAAATACCCGCTGGTCAATTCCCTGCAAAAGCGAGGTGACAATGGGACGCCCCTGGGGATCACTCAGGGTGGTGACGAAGCCTTTCGGCTTATTGAGCAGAATATAGATTTTTTCTTCAGAGGAATGGATGGGCTTGCCGTTCAGGCGGATCTCATGTTCAGCGGGATCAACTTTGACCCCCATGTCGGTTACGGCCTTGCCGTCGATGGAGACTCTCCCCTCGCTGATATACTGTTCGGCCGTGCGCCGGGAACCGGCTCCTGATCGGGCAAGAATTTTCTGCAGGCGCTCTTTCATTTACCGGAGCGGGGAAGGGGAATACAAAGCAGACTATTGATAGTCTCCCCTCCGGTACTTGGCCGCCTCAACATAAGAAACCGTGGCCACCCGATCAAGAAGTCTGGCAAGAGGGTCTTCGGCCGGGAGTTTTTCCTTCAGATCAAGAATAGAGCCGGTCTCTTCCTCCAAAGCCTCAACAAGAGGCTCAAGGTCCTCGGCCGGCAGGCGAAGATTATTTAAAGCGGAACCAAATGACTCCAGGCTGGCAATCGTCGCTTCAGCCACGGAGAGACTCTCAATACGCAAGCCAGGGGTATCCTGACTGGCGGAAAAGATTTGGGTGGCGGAGCCGGCAGCGGCTGAGGAAGATACAGACAGCAGCTCTGATTCCAGCAGATCTTTAAAATCCGCCCCGGATATGGGTTTCGATCTTTTCTGGTCGGACTGACCGATATTTTGTATACCCTGAAGATTGGTTATCTTCATCTCGTGCCTCCACTCAGGATCAAATCGCGATTTCTGCCCGCTACTTTCAACTGCCAATTTACCATAACTTCAATTTAACATATCGTCAAAAAAAAAAAATTCTTTAATAAAAGAACATCAGCTCAAATACATGAACCACTTTTCCCGACATGCCAATCCTTCTTTTCTGGCAAAGGCCGGCGAGAAAATTCATTTCCCCGGAAAAAACGCACCCCTGACATTTTTCATAGATACGAAAACATATCCTGTATTCACACCGATTTATGTTTTTTCCGATGCAACCGGCTATTTTGCCAGTTATGACCAGGCTCTGGATGCCGCCGACTCTTTCCTGGGGCAGGACAGGGAGGTGAATATTTCATTTTCTATTAACGGCAATGATACCCCCTATACTGTTTATGATGGGTCCTGGTATCAGGGTATAAATTTGATAGTTGATGACCGAATAACCGGTCTGATAAAAGTGCAATGCGCAACCCCCGTTCCCGTTCCCGCCGCGGTCTGGCTGCTCGGCAGCGGCTTACTCGGCATCGCCGCCCTGCGCAGAGAGGGCAAGCAGCAGTAATTCCCCATTCACAGCCACGCTGTTTTAAGACAAAGAGCTGCGGTTTCACTTCCTGGAACTGCAGCTCTTTTTTTTATGGCCGGCAAAAAATCAGCGCAGATTCTTCGGCAGCAGGGAGTCTGCTTTATCGTCAACAAGCTTTTTGGTATCGGGATCCACCTCAAGCACATGGGGATACCAGGGCTTTAAGCGGCAATCAAAGACAATGGGCGGCGCAAGCCCCACATGAAAACGACGGACACTCTGACTGGCGGAATAAATATCCGCCGCTGGTTCAAAACGGGTAAAAAAGGTCCAGACAAACTCCTGCAGGCTGACTGTCGCCTCCTGCAGATTATCCACCAGCAGCACAACCGGCCACCCGGCAAAGGCTCTATCCGCGGCAACCCTCTGCGGCAGAGATTTTTCCGTCTCATATCCCGCACATTCGACAACCAGGGTCCCGGGCAAAAATGCCTTGGCGGCCCGGCAACCGGACGGCAGCTCACCATGAAAAGATTGGGGCAACACGTTTTTCGCTTCACGGCCAAGCCCCATCAGCAGCGCCTTTGAGCCGTTATTGACCGAAGGGCCGGTATAATCAAGGGTATCCTGGGAGACATTGGCAAAAACAAAAAGATCCTGTTGCCAGTTTACCCTTTCCAGCACATGCGCCCACAAGGTGGCGAAATTGTCAATATTTATATCCCCGTCCGTTATGATGAGAAATTTTGTCAGCGACAGCTGTCCTTCACCAAGTATACGCAGTCCGGAGGCAAAGGCCTCCCGGGGATAACGATCCCTGACCCGGGCCGCGGCCAGACAGTGAAAACCTGCCTCGCCAAAGGTTTTGAGCTGTTTCACCCCGCTCATGACCATCGGAAAAAGCGGCGACAGCAGATCCTGGAGAAAATCGCCGATATAAAAGTCCTCCTGCTTGGGACGGCCAACCACCGTGGCCGGATAAACGGCGTCATGACGATGGTAGAGACGATCAACCTGGAAGACCGGGTAGTCATGGGTTAAGGAGTTGTAACCGTAGTGATCGCCAAAGGGGCCCTCAGGGCGACGCATATGGGCCGGCACCACACCCTTGGCGGCAAACTCGACATTGGCGACAAGATTGTGACCGCCGGCCGGGTCTTTCACCATGGGCAGCTTCTCGCCAAGCAGCAATGCGGCCAGCATCAGTTCAGGCAGATTCTCCGGCAGCGGGGCAATGGCGGCCATGATAAGGGCCGGCGGGCCTCCGATGAACAGGGTCATGGGCAGGCTTTCATTGCGGGCCTCCGCCTCATGGTAGTGATAACCGCCGCCTTTATGGATCTGCCAGTGGATGCCGGTCGTCTCATCATCATAACGCTGGATGCGGTACATGCCGAGATTATGGCCCCGGCCGCCGGGATGCTCAGTATACACCAGGGGCAGCGTCACAAAAGCGCCCCCATCAGTTTTCCAGGAGGTGAGCATGGGCAGCTCAGTCAAACGGGCGGGCCTCATGCAGTTATCCAAAATAGGGCCGCTCTTCACTATCTTGGTGCCGATCCTTGCCGCCTGCGGCACGAGGCCGCGCATTGACCAGATTTTGCCGAAACTTGGTGGCATGAACACCTCGACGGCCCGCACCAGGTCTGCGACAAACTGCTGGGCACGATGGCCAAAGGAAATTTCCATGCGCCGTGCCGTGCCAAACAGATTGGTCGCCACGGGAAAACGGCTGCCCTTTACTTTGTTAAAAAGCAGAGCGGGTCCACCCTGGGCGATAACCCGCCGATGGATCTCAGCTATTTCCAGATACGGATCAACCTCCACGTCTATTTCAAGAAGGTCTGATTCCTTACGCAAAATATTTATATAGGAGCGAAGATCTTTTATCATTGGGTAATGCACTACTTCTCCTCGTTCAGAAAAAGGGTATGATATTCATCTTCCTGCAGATGCTTCTTCATAAGCCTGGTCAGAAAATCAACGGTTGCATTGATATCATCAACGGACAAGCGGGGAATGAGCGCCTCCAGCATGGCAGGGGCTGCGAACATCTGCAGAAAAGCGGCAAGCGAACGTTCATCGGTTTCCCTGTTGAGGCCGAAACACATTTCAGACGGATCGATTTTTTTTTGGAAAAGTGATCTTTCCATGGATTGCAGCCCCTTCATCTGCTATGTTATTTATATTTATTTCAAGTTATTAACAAATGATTCCCATGACATCAGCCAAAAAAAATGACCCTGCCTCCTTGGGCTGGGTTGCTCATCATACGGGCTATGAATATACCAGGTCCGGGCATATCATCAGCAATACGCTGAACTGGCTTCAGGAAAAACGGATCTTTGTCACTCTGCTGCACAAAGGGTATCAATCCGGTGGAACGATTATCATTGAAGCCAACCACGAAAAAGTCGTCGTCGACAAACCGAAAGACTGGCCCGCAACCCACACAAGCTTCAGGGTGATCTTCCGCAATGCGGCAAAATTGTGGAATCACTTCACTGTTGAGCTGCTGTCGTCTTCAGCAAGCTCTCTTGTTGTCAAACTGCCGGAAGAATTATTCATCCTCCAGCGCCGGCAGCACTTCCGGATCAATCTCCCTGAGGGAAGCATGGCTACTTTCCTGTATAACCATAAAAAGTGCAAGCTTAATATACAGGATCTCAGCGCCGGGGGCATGCTGCTCTGCACCAAGAACCCGAAAGACTTGCCGCAACAGCATCATACCATAAAAAACATCATCATCACCCTACCTTCGGACGATGCCGCAGCCGGGGCGGAAAACGGCATCCTCCGCTTTAAAATCAAAGAGGGGGAGATTGTCCGCGCCTTTGCCAACAGTAAATTACGCCTGTTCTGCCTGGGTGTCCAGTTTACCCCGAGCAGACCGGAAGAAGAACGGATCATGAAATATATCCGCCAGCGGGAACTGGCCCAGCTGCGCAAAGGCCTGGAGGAGCAATAGTCGCTCAGACCACGCGCCAATGCACCTTTCTTGTCCTCGGCCCATCAAACTCGCAGAAAAAAATCTTCTGCCAGGTCCCGAGCTGCAATCTGCTGTTTTCCACAAAGATGGTAACGGATGAACCGAACAGGGAAGCCAGCACATGAGATGGCGAGTTGCCTTCCATATGCTGATAATCCAGCCCGAAAGGAATGATCTTCTTCAACGCCTTGATGATATCGGTCTGCACCGACGGATCCGCCCCTTCATTAATGGTGAGTCCGGCGGTGGTATGGGGATTATAAAGATAGCAGATGCCATCAGTTATCTTGCTTTTTGCGATTTCTTTTTCTATCCCAGCCGTAATATTGACTAACTCCATAGAGTTTGCCGTGGACACCGTGATTGTTCCTTTTTGCATATTTTCCTCCGTGAAACATGTATAATGTATATCAAAATCAATAGGGTACCCATATTGTGGATGACGTCGGGTGTCAAATTGATTATAGCAGTACAAGTGAATTTTGGCAGAGATTCTTCACCGCGCTTGCAAGGGGGATGTTATGATTGAAAAAATACTGAGCAATCTTGACTGGCTGGGGCATGACTGTTTCCGTCTGCGTGCAGCAGGGCAGATCGTCTATTTTGACCCTTTTCAACTTTCCGGCGATCTCCCGCCTGCCGATATTATTCTGGTGAGCCATGAACATTTCGACCACTGCTCCCCTGATGACATAAAAAAAATCAGGCGGGAATCAACGGTTATCATCACCGAACCGCAATCGGCGGCAAAGCTCTCCGGCAACGTCAAAGCCATGCAGCCTGGACAGACAATCACCTGCGGCCCTTTTACCATCGAGGCGGTCCGCGCCTATAACACCAACAAGAAATTTCACCCGAAGACCAACAACTGGCTCGGCTTTATCGTCACGGTTGAGGGCGTTCGCATTTATCATGCCGGAGACACCGACCACATCCCCGAGATGGCAAACTACGAGACCGATATCGCCCTGCTGCCCGTCTCCGGCACCTATGTCATGACAGCAGATGAGGCGGTGCAGGCAGCCCTTGACATTAACCCCAAGGTTGCCGTACCCATGCATTTCGGCGCCATTGTCGGTGAGCAATCCGACGCAAAACATTTTGCCGAAAAACTTGCGGGCAAAATCAGAGTCCACATCCCTCAGAAAAAGTAATTGACGTGAATTATTTTCCTATCAGCCTGGATATTCACTCCCGTAACTGTATCGTAATCGGCGGCGGCAAGGTGGCGGCACGCAAGGTGAAATCACTGCTGGCCAGCCATGGCATGGTAACGGTGATCAGTCCCGAGCTTGACGATGAACTGGCGCCTCTTGCCGGCAATGACTCCATAAAATGGCTCAAGCGCGACTACAGGCAAGGCGATCTTGCCGGTGCATTCCTGGTCATTGCCGCAACAGATGACGTCACCGTGCAGGAAGCCGTTCACAGGGATGCTGAAGCACACAATCTTCTCGTAAACGTTGCCGACGTACCCAAATGGTGCAATTTCATATTGCCGGCGACGGTGCGGCGGGGGGATTTGACCATTTCCGTGTCAACCGCGGGCAAAAGTCCGGCCCTGGCCAAACAGTTGCGGAAAAACCTGGAAAGGCAATACACGGATGATTATGATCTGCTGCTCCGGGTTCTCGGCAGGTTGCGTCCCATCGTGCTTGCCATGGGCCTGCCCCACGAAAAAAACAAAATTCTTTTTGAAAATCTGCTCCACAGGGATATGATTGACTGGCTGCGCAAGCAAGACTGGCAGGCGCTGACGGATCACATCCGCTCTATCCTTGGCAAGGATATTCCCTTGGACGACCTTGTCGGACACGCTGAACAATGAAGGCAGCGTAATAAGACTCAACGGAGAATTTCTGCATGCTTTTTTCACTTTCGCTCATCGGATATTATTTATCCACCACAACCTATATTATTTTTTTCGTCACCCAGAAAAAGAAAATCCGAGCGGCGGCCCGCTACCTGCTCTTCGGGGCCGGGATCCTGCATACGGTGGCCATCATCAGCCGTTATTTCCTAGCAGGCCATACACCGCTCACCACCCATCATGACACGGTTTCCTTTTTTGCCTGGTCCATGACCTGGGCCTTTCTCTCCTTCCGCTGGCGTTATCAGGTGAAGAATTTCGGCACCTTTGTCTCCCTTGTCATTACGGCTCTCATAACAATCGCTGCCCTCTCGTCCCAGACTATCGCGGAATTGCCGCCTGCTCTGCAAAGCGCCTGGCTGCCGGTTCACGCAAGCATCGCCATCATTGCCGACGGCTTTCTGGCCATGGGCTTCTGCAGCGGACTGATGTACCTCCTGCAGGAACGGGAATTGAAAAAAAAGAGATTCGGCGTCTTTTACAGCCGCCTGCCTTCCCTGGAGGCGCTGGATAATCTTATCCAGCACTGCCTGACCGTCGGCTTTCCTCTGCTGACGCTTGGCATCATCACCGGCTCTTTCTGGGCGAAACAGGCGTGGGGAGCATATTGGCAATGGGATCCGAAGGAGACATGGTCGCTTATCACCTGGTTTCTTTACGCCGCTATGCTGCATCAGCGCTTTATCGCGGGATGGCGCGGGAAAAGGGCCGCCATTCTGGCCATCATCGGCTTCATTGCCAT
>Ga0180007_10001519_pt1 | contig 31263 bp, 31 predicted proteins | sample MM_PC_MetaG_FD_121122 | JGI IMG/M metagenome (GOLD analysis project Ga0180007, IMG submission 121122) | Groundwater microbial communities from the Aspo Hard Rock Laboratory (HRL) deep subsurface site, Sweden - MM_PC_MetaG | ecosystem: Environmental > Aquatic > Deep subsurface > Groundwater... | reverse complement strand
GCTTCTATCATTCTTTTTCTTGATTCCTCTTTGCTCATGCCAATAGAATTTTTTACATCAGAAGTTGCAGCTTTAAGCTCACCATTAATCCTTTGCTCAAGATCGTCTAATGTTCCATCAATTACAGGAGGCATCATTGATGTATCTAAGCCACAAATCATGCGGAAATTCTACATATCGCTGATTTTATAGCAATTATTCTTTCAACCATTTTACATATGCCTCCAAGCTCAATCTATACGGCATTACCTCTCCATCATTAATCACATTGAATACTTCACCGCTTACAACATTTAAAGTGAACTCGAACGGCAGGTCTCCTCTTGGAGTACCAAAGACTATGTTTCGAACTTCTGCATTGAATTCGTTTTTTGCCTCTATATTTGTTTCCACCGTAAAGAGTGCACCGGCATCACGAAGCAATGAATATGCTCTGCCTTGAACCTCATCAGGTGTAAGCATGCTTACGGGATCTTCTATCGCAGGCATGTATTCCTGCGCTAGAGCTTCTACATCTTCAATTTCCTCTGATTCTTCCAATAGGAGCTCATCTATCTCAACATTTTCCATTTTTTCCAGCTCATTAATGCTGTCCAATACCTCAGCAGATAAATGATCAGAATAATCATCCCTCCATCCATATAGAATCTTACGGTAATTCTTTGCTCTCTCGGGATACCCATCTTTTACATAAATATTTATCTGATCCACAATAATCTCAGAAATGCTGTTGAGTATCACACTGGGGTCATTTGCTGACTTTGCAATACTCTCCACATCCTCCATCCATTTTCGCAAAATATATTCAGGCAAACGCGCAGGCAAGATATCTGATACGGGCAAAGTATATATATGCAACGCCAAAGCTTCGTGACTTAATTTTGGACGATTAATCCCCCAAGCAATATTGCGAAGATCGGGATGTATATACGAAAGCAGCCAGACACGATCATCTGTAATCAAAATCTGAAGGAATTTATGTGCAAGTTTGGGCTGATCAGAAACACGTGCAACTGATTCGGCCAGCAACTTCTGTCCTTCGGGTAATCTAAAGTGTGATTCATGCCAAGGGTGATCCAGAAGTTCTTCTGCACTATCCCATTCTCCACTGTCAACCAGCATTTGCATACGCCTGTATGATTCATCCGCACTGTGCTCAGTATTACGCGTGCGTGCCATGGAAAATTGTGCGAAAGAAAGTGCTTCGCGAAGCGCAATACCTGCTTTGTTTAACGGAGATTCATAACTTGGATAATTTATTGGAAATTGAGCCGCAGCCATTAGTTGCTGTGCCCTGAATGTATTCGGAATCTTTCTAGGTGAGCGCGACTTGAGCCACGCAGGCAACCCTTCTTTTTGAGAATTTATAACTCCATCCCCACGCCATTTTTGATTAACGGGAACCAATACCAAATTTTCTCCTTTCTGAACCAGAACAGGTGCCGAAAGTGCCGCCACTGTCAGATTGCCTCCGTTATACGAAATATGTATTACACCGGCGATACTCATGATCTGCATTCCACCAGCTTCCATAACTACCAGTCCTTCACTTCGAACAAGCACAGACCCTTTCTTTAAAATCACTATCTCATCGTTTTCATTTAACTGTGTATCCTCAGCCGGCTTAATCTGAACTCCTTTGTATATTTCATATGTCCCCTGCTCGTCATTATTCACATTTTGGATTGCAGTTGAAGCCAGAAGATCCGCCCGATTCAGGTTTGAGAATATCACGAGTGACGCCAGTGCTATCGGGGCAATAAGCAAATGCCTGTGTTTTAGGCTCGGCGAGTGCATAATATTTGTATTTCCTTATATTATAGCTTAAAAGCGAGGTTTTGAGTATGTATGCGAAGTTGACTTATTGATAAATGGTTGGATTGTAAGGTGGTTCGACAAGCCGATATTATTTTCTCTATTACCCCCATCCCCGGCCCTTCCCCCTCCACTCCACCTGCCTACCGGGGGAAGGGAGACAAATATTGGGTTATTTGTTTGTATATGTAATATGTACTCGTGATCAACCATAACAAACTGAAAACTCAAGCCTAGTTTCCCCCTTCCCCCCTGCAGGCCAGCGGATGGGGGTATCAATATAAGCTATAATCACCCCATGAAAATAATTGGAATTGATCCTGGAATTGCAACCACCGGCATCGGCCTAATAGAAACCTCTGATAATAGAATAATCGAAAATTCCGACTGGTTCACAATCTCAACTCCTGCAAACACTCCCCTATCCGATCGTCTGGAAGAACTGGAGAATGACCTTTCTGAGTATCTCGAAAAAACTAAGCCTGATCTTGCTGTTGTAGAAAAATTATTCTTCGCAGCAAATACAAAAACTGCGATTGATGTTGCGCAAGCACGCGGTGTTATTCTCCTAACACTTAAATCCAGAAATATTGCGATTATTGAACCAACTCCGCTGGAAATGAAGTCATGTATAACAGGTGACGGCAAAGCAGATAAGCTGCAAATACAAACAATGATTATGCGTGAGCTGAAATTAGATGAGCCACCGAAGCCTGATGATGCGGCGGACGCGGTGGGGTTGGCGCTTTATGGCAGTTACAATTTTGCTTCTATTGAAGCGATAAGTTAACTGGTTACAAGTTAACTAGTTTCAAGTTTTCAACTAGTTAACTAATCAACTAGTAAACTAGTTAACTTTTCAACCTCCCAAACCCTCGCCCCCTCAACCCCCTCCGGAACGTGCGTCGCCGATATAATCACCTGATAATCATCAAAACATTTAAGTAATGCTTTTTGGTGCTCATCATCCAACTCAGAAAATACATCATCCAACAACACTACCGGCTTCTCTCCGCGACGAATCTCTAGAAAAGAGACTTTGAGGAATATCAAAGCTAGAACTGCCGCACGCTGCTGTCCACGTGAAGCAAATGAGGTCAGAGACCGCGCATCAGCTTCGATATGCCAATCATCACGATGTGGGCCTATGGTTGTGGAACACAGAATCAGATCGCGCTCTTGGTAATGCTCCAGAAGTTCCATAATTTCACTTTCCAAATCCTCCTGAGTGCGTGCTTCCCCCTTTCTTTTATATACAAGCTCTACACTTTCCCATTTTTCACCCAAAGTCTGGACTTCTTGTAGCAATGTACATTGGAAAACCTCGATCAACTCCAAACGTTTAAGAGTTATTAGAGCACCCTCCTTCGCAACCATCTGATCCCAGCTCTTTAGATCCCCTCTTCCGGCACTTCCATCTACAATCTTCTTGAGTAAAGAGTTGCGCTGCTTGATTATCTTCCCATAAGCAGACAAGGCACGTGCATATTCGGGAGATACCTGAGAAAGAAGTGAATCCAAAAATCTTCTCCTCAAATTTGGAGGACCGGTAAATAGTTCAAGATCCTGAGGAAGAAATGCTACGGTCGGCAAGTGACCAACAGAATTTGCTAGAGGAGTTTTTACATCATTTATAAAACATGCCTTTTGTTTGCGCGGAAGAAGTTGTCTGACTACTTCTATTTTGCTCTCCTCTTTTTGATCATTAATCAAACCAGCGCTTACTCGAGCATAGTCTTTGCCCCAATGCACCAGATCTTCCTCTTGAGCTCGCAAAAATGACTGCATTTCCGAAAGTATAGATATTGATTCCAGTATGTTTGTTTTGCCCATGCCATTGGGGCCCAGAAGAATGTTAATATTCTCGCCGCTCAGATCGATGTCCAGCTTAGGGAAACTTCGGAATTGCTCGAGGTTGATGGATTGGATACGCACATATGAAGAATACTGGAATATTGGATTAATGCCAAAATGCAGGGACTTTTTTTAAAAATCCCAAATCCCAAATAACAAATCCCAACAATGCTGCTACTGCGTAGGACGGACAACTAAAGAACGATCATAGTTTGGAATTTTGGATTTTGGGTTTCGTTGGGTTTTGGGGTTTGGATTTTGGGATTTACTTTTGGGATTTGTGTTTTGTGTTTTGGGATTTTTAATTTGGGATTTGTGTTTTGTGTTTTGGGATTTTTAATTCGGTTTACTATTTTTTCCACAATATTTGGCATTGATCCCCAATATTCCAACCCCCTCCTCCACCAACCCTCTAATAAAATCTGCATATTTCTTCCTCTTAATATACTTTCCAAGTTGATCCGGATTTATCCAAACAAACTTATCGATCTCTCTCTGATCCACTTGTACTTCTGTATCTGTCTCTACAATCCCAAAGCTAAACTCAATCCTCTGACCGCAAACTTTATCCGGACGAAATCTGCGGTACGAAGGAGGAAAATCATATTTATACACATTTTCACTCTTCCCAATTAATTTTGCGTCGATCCCAGCTTCTTCTTTTAGTTCCCTGAGTGCCGCCTGCTGATAATCCTCTCCGTCCTCAACTCCACCTTGTGGTAACTGCCATGAATCTTTCTTGCGAGGTTTGTGGAGCAACAAAAATTGGTGTCCGTTCTTTGATTTGCGGAAGACTACTATGGAAGCACATTTGCGGTAGATGTCTGGCATGGAAGTACTATAGCGGGGTTGTGCTTGTGACGGAAATTGAGTATCAGGAGCCGCTAGTCACTGGTCGCTAGTCGCTCGTCATTCCACAAATATTGGACCAGTGACCAGTGACAAGTGACCAGTGACACACAAGTCATCTCAAACCATCTCCAACTCACGCCTCCTCTTCATTAACAAATACACCCCTCCCATCACAATAAACAACCCACCAAACTGATACAGCGTTGGCACCTCCTTAAGAATGATCATCGCAATTACTAATCCGAACGCAGGAGTTGCAGAAAATATGTAAATGCATCTGCCCAGTGGCAAACGTTTTAGACCGTTATACCAAAGTACTTTAGAAACCACCATTATCAAAACTATATATACAGGGAAAATCCAAAGTATTTCTCTGGTAATTCCTGATCGGACCCCCGAAAGGTCTTCGACAAACAAGCTGATAATCATCAGTGTTGTCCCACCAATCAAATAACGCAGAAATAAGAGATAATCCGGAGTAAGAATATCCAAAGCCTTCTTTGCGAATGTGTTTCCAATTGGAAAAAGTGCAGTCGCCCCTATTATTATCAGGTCACCTCTGTTTAGATGAACAGAACCGTTGTACAAAATGAACATCGTTCCACCAAAGACGGTTAATACTCCCCATAGCTGCATAGGAGTCAGACGTTCCCTAAGAACAACTGTGGTAAATATGAATGTAAATACCATCTCGGCCTGAAGTAAAAGTGCCGTGTTAATTCCTGATGTACTCTTTGCTCCGACCAAAAGTAAAACCCATGCAGTAAAGTTGAATGCGACAACCCCTGTTGCAAGCAACACTCCTCTTAGTGGAACTTTGCGAATAAACCTACCTGACACAATCGAATATAGTGCGAACAGGAGCGCTGCTATCGATGCCGTTGATCCGGTAAAAAATATCGGAGGAAAAGCATCAGATGCAATATGGGCAATCACAGGATAAAACCCTTCGAAAACACAAGTAGCCAAAAGCATCAACTCGCCGATTCTTTCTTGTTTTGAAGTCATAATAAAAGTCTTGTTTGAATAAAACCTACTCACTACCAACTACTCACTATTTGGAAGAATGCTTCTCCTCCTTAAACTTAAGATCAACCTTCTCCCTGCAAACCGGGCAATACTTCTTCATTCCATCTACATGCTCTTTCCATCCCTTGGCTTTTTTGTCCTGTCTATGGAAACGCAAAGTACCCAGTCTGTTTCCAGACTTCTTGCAAAAGAAAGCGAATACGGTGCGTTTACCTCTAGGCATTGGGTCTAGGATACGGATTTTTATGGCTGATACAAGGAAAAAGGACTCGAATATTGGAATATTCGAATATTGGGCCTCGCCAACAATGACATACCCAGTATTCCAGTACTCCAATTATTTCCCCTCCTCCTGCAAATAGTTAAACACCCCATTCCCCGCCACTGCCCCCTCCCCTGCTGCAGTCGCAAATTGTGCAAAGTAATTAGATCCATTGGATACATCACCGGCTGCGAATACTCCTTTTACCGAAGTCGCCATATCTGCCCCCACTTTCAGATGTTTTTGTTCATCAACTTCGCAACCTAATTTCTCTGCAAGTTGAGTGGAAGGAATTGATCCGATTTCTATAAATACACCATCAACTGCAATCTCATCCGATCCGTTGAACTCCTTATCAAGCTTAACTCCGATAACAACCTGATCTCCGATTACCTCAGTTACATTCGTATCCAATACAAACTCAATATTGTCTTTTTCGTTTACTTTATCTACCCAGAATGGCTCTGCTCTAAATTCCGATCTTCTGTGAATCAGGTAAACCTTGTTTGCAACTTGAGCAGCGATTGCAGCACCTTCGACTGCGGAGTCCCCTCCTCCAAGTACTGCGACATCTTTGCCTTTATAAAAGAAAGCATCGCAAGTTGCACAATACGTAACTCCTTTCCCGGAAAACTCATCCTCTCCGGGGATTCCAAGATGTCTCTTGTCTGATCCTGTAGCAAAGATAACAGTTTTTGCTTCATCGGATTCCCCATTCTGGTAAGTTAGTTTGAATCCTTCTCTATTCTTTTCGATTTTATCTATACGCGAGACTTTTGGGGTAACATTGTCGAAACTTACCGCATGAGCTTTGAACTTCTCCATGAGATCGGGACCCTTAATATCTATTTCCCCAGGCCAGTTACCAACCTCTGCGGCAGTTATGCCCATTCCACCTTCCGTCTCTCCGACTATCAAAGTGTCTAACTTATAACGAGCTGAGTATATGGCTGCTGTGTATCCGGCGCAGCCGAGGCCTACGATGGCGACATCAAACATGGTTGTATATTAACAGATAATCATATCTCAAGTTAACTAGTTTTCAAGTTACAAGTTTCAAGTTATTTCGTTATCGAACTCCATATTCTGAATGACAAGGAACTTGAAACCAGTTAACTAGCAACTAGTTAACTATTTCAAACCCACCCCCTCGCACGCATCGCATCCAACATCCTCTTTATTCCAATGGAAAAAGCAGCCTCGCGGTATGTAATCTTATTTCTATATGACTCACGACGAACTCCTTTGTAAGCATCAAGAATTACTCGCTTTAATTCGGCATCAACTTTTTCCGCAGTCCATTGTTCGCCACTTCTGCCTTGAGTCCATTCAAAATAACTAACTGTTACTCCTCCGGCATTCGCAAGTACGTCCGGAATCAGTTTTACTCCCCTTCTGTTCAGTATCTCATCAGCCTCCGGAGTGGTGGGACCATTAGCAAGCTCCAAAATGTACTGAGCTTTGATTCTTGGAGCGTTTTCTTCAGTGATTACATTATCAAGTGCTGCTGGAATCAGGATATCGCATTCAATCTCGAGCAATTGTTCGTTAGTGATCCTTTCTACATTGTCATACTTCATCCTATTTAGATCACATACAGATCCTTCGCAATACTCCCCAGTGACCTCGCCGGTATTTCGCTTATATTTTTCTATTCGAACAGGATCTATTCCATCCGGTGAATAAATTCCACCGTGTGAGTCCGAAACCGCAACAACGGTGAAGCCTGCATTGTGCAAAAAGTGCGCCATATGCATTCCGGCGTTTCCAAAGCCTTGAATTGCGACTCTAAGTTCATCTGGATCCATGGCAGTGCGCTCAATTAATTCTTCTAAAATGAAAAAACCTCCACGTGCAGTTGCAGTATCGCGTCCAAGTGATCCTCCAAATGACATTGGCTTACCTGTGATCATCGATGGACTGAATGTTTTAGTCTCCTTCTCATACTCATCGCGCATCCAAGCCATAATTGCAGGATTTGTATTCACGTCAGGTGCGGGACAATCTATGTCTGAACCTATGTGATCTTTGAAAGCACGGATATAAGCTCTGGAAACTGCTTCGAGCTCTTTTTTGCTCAATGATTTTGGATCAAGCTGAATTCCACCCTTACCTCCCCCGAAAGGAATGTTAACAACGGCAGTTTTGATAGCCATAAGAGCCGCAAGAGTTTTTACTTCGTCTTCATCTGCAAGAGGATGGTATCTGATTCCTCCTTTAAAAGGTCCTCTTGCATTATTGGCCTGCACTCTGAATGCAGGATAAAGAGCAGTCGTTCCATCATCACGAATTATTGCGATTTCTTTTTTGTGAATGAACTGAGGTTCTTTAAAAAAATTCGCCTCTTTCTCCGAAATATTAAGCCGAGCTAATGTCTGCGAGAGCGTTTTTTGGTATCTGGAATAAGAGGTGGAGGTGGAAGTTGAAGGAGTGGTTTGGGTGGTGGTAGATGTAAGCATAATTAAGTGAAAAGTGAATAGTTAAAAGTTAATAGTCAATTGTCGTACCGAGAATATACATTCTTTTGGAGAGTGCAACTGTAAGATTGAATACTATTTCTTAACTTCAGAATACTCAACTATCCGCATTAGTAAGCCACAAAAAGAATGCCTACCATTTTCGCAAATGAAAATTTCCTTAAAATATTGTACTTTACTACTAAAAGTATCAATATATTTTCCTTATTTTTTAACCTGAATTTCATGGAAAAAGACAGAATAGGAATCGCTTGTGCCGGAGGAAAGTCGCCCGGGTGGCCTGCGGGCATAAAAGCGATTACCGATGTTGCAGAAAATGCCGGATTAGAAGCTGTGGGTATTGAGTTTGGTTTTGAAGGCCTAGTAGTACCAAATGCAGATTTTAAAAACATACACTATTACGGAGACCAAAAAGATTTTCTTTGCAGTAATGCGAGCCCAATATTCAGATCACGATACACACCATTTAATAAAAATAATGGATCATACGAGGCAGATGAAGTTCGTGATGCAAGAGCTCTTATGGAATTTATGGAATCTGAAGAAAAAGGTATTATCGAAGATAATATTAAACGAAATCGACTTAGACACTTAATTTTAATGGGAGGAGATGATTCCCTGTGGACACTTAAAATGCTTATGGAAGCAGGAATTATATCGGGATGTCTGGTACCAAAAACAATAGATAATGATCTTACAGAAACACTGTCTCACGGACATATATCGGCGGGCCAAGCAGGCAGAGACTTTGTAGATCAAATGCGCATAGAAGCAAGGGATGATAAAAGAATTATGGTTGTCGAATCAATGGGCAGATACGCAGCTCATCTTGCAATGCAACACTACAACGCAGACATTGTTTTACCTGCAAAGGAAATTGAAATTACAAAGGAACAGGTACAAGCAAGAGTGCTTGAAGTATTTAATAAGAACGGAACCAAAGACCATGGAGATCCAAATAAGGGACATGGTGTATTGGTTGTTGCCGAAGGATTCCTGATCGATGGAGAAGAAACTTTCAAATCTCAAGAAGAAGATGATCACGGGCACAAGCGTCTGGGTGATGTTGGCCGACGTGTGAAAGAATGGATTGAGGAAATTGGAATTGCTTCTGAACAAGTATGCCCGTCATATTTATATCGCACTTGTTGCCCGGTTCCAGAATGCTCAGCATTGACTCAGGAGCTTGCTGCTAAATCAACATCTGAATCAATCAGAGGTAATGCCGGTATATCATCAGTTGCCAGAAATAGAAGCGGTGGCGGTTTTGACGTTAGCTGGATGCCATTGTCAGAAATAAGTGGTGGTAAACTAATGAGTCCCGATCATTATAATTTAGATCAGTTAATGCCAAAAAGTGATAAATTAAGAGCCGAATAAGAACACAATCAACTTATTACTATCATTCCAATATACCACTTATGCCCACATACAAAAGATTCTTCCCCGGCCCACAAGGTATAGAAGCAGAAGTTGTAGTTCCTATGACAGACTTTAGTGTAATTGATCCTCACAAATTAAAATTGCCACGCGTAGCACGTGATATTATTAAAGAAAGAGTTGGATCACTGCGTGAAGAGCTCCAAAGACGCGGTTTCGCTCATGGGAATAAAATTGCTTCATTACTTAGCCTTCTACATGATGAATCAGATGATGATACTATTCCTTTAATGCTTCATCATGGACCATCATTTTTAGAACATTTTAGAGCCGTACTTAAGCTTCCAAAAACACCAGCTATTCGAGAAGAAAACCCTCAGACGCCTGAGGCCCTATTTGAGATTATTAGCAACACTCATATGGGTGGGAACGCTTCTAATATTCTTAGAACAGAATTGCATATGGCAAGATCTGGCATCGGTGCCAGGATCCACAAAGTTTTTGCACCTTCTGATAAATATCTTGATCCATGGATGGCACAGTATTTGGATGAGGTCGGAGATCTTTTTGAATTTCACCCCTTGAATGAAATTGAAAGTCGTTATGGAGCAGGATTCCCGTATGATGATAATGGAGGAAGGGAACAGCGTTTTTCCACAAACACTCCACAAGCATCCACAATCGATGCAATGCTTCCTCATGTAGGGCAACTTGAGAGTTGCGATTTTGTTGTAGTCTCCGAAGGATTAGGAGAAATACTAAAGGCACAACAAATCGAAGTGTCGCAGCTTTTTAATCCAACAAGCGCTCTCCATGTGGAATCGGCAATAGAAGTGTTAAAGCGAAGTAATGGTGGAATTACTCGTGATGGCGTATTCATTAATGACAAAGAGGCAGATGTGTGGCTAAAAGTTATGGAAAATCGCATAGACGGAACCAGCATGGATGAGCTGCCGGATGCAAAGTTTCCCTCTCCTTTTAGAAAAACAAAACAATCAACTGCAATTGATGGAAATGCAATACAAATAATAAATGACAGTCATCAGCGCTGGCTGAATGTTATCCAGCCTCCTGAATCTGAACACATGACTTGTCTTACAGGTGTAGGCTGCGGACCGGAAGGCGGTCAGTATCAATTTCAAAAGAGAAACAGGTTTTATATCAGTTGTGCAGACACGCTAACCGATAAAGGAGCCGGTACATTGATAAATTCACTGGGGCGTAAAGAACGAAAAGTAAGTACTAAAACGAGAGATGTAGTCGGTGCCGGAGACGCTGCATATGCGGCAACAATACTCGCAATGCTTCATACTCCACTTGAAGATTTATTTAAATCAAAAGAACCGTCTCTTAATACTAACCAAATAATTATCGCAATTACAGCATTTCATGCAATACTTGGTCGAGTTTTTGGTGAATTAGCCTTTAGGTCTGAGAATCGAGATTTAACAGGGGTACCTCATACATCTTTTCCTCGAATATTGGATGCTGTCGTGAATAAATCTATTGCAGCAGCGTATAAACTTACGATTGTTGAAAAGAGACCACAAAGAATATATACAGACGATGAGTGGGGTATAAACTTCGTAATGTGGGAATTAGCACGTAAATCGCAAAGTAGTTTCTAATATTATGGTACATACTACGCTACTGATGTCGCGCAATGCTGCAGGTGAATTGCTTGCCAGAGAACTGACATCCGGTAAAAACTGTGCAAATACTCTCATCCTCGCCCTCGTCCGCGGCGGAGTGGTAGTCGGCGCTTCGCTTGCTAAGAAATTGAATCTCCCCCTCTTCCCATACATCGTAAGAAAACTCGGACACCCAAAGCATCGTGAATTTGCTGTCGGAGCAATTGCCGAAGGTGGAGCAACTTATCTGGATGATGAAGCTATGAAAATCCATTCAGTGGATTGGGATGAAATGGAAGATGTTATCGAGGAAGAAACAAAAGAGTTAGCCAGACGCAAAGAAGCTTATCTTGTTACGGCTCGACCTGACCTTGGGGGAAAGACTGTAATACTTACGGATGATGGTGCTGCAACAGGAGCAACTCTTTTTGCAGCAATTGAAGATCTAAGGAGGAAGAAAGTCGGGAAACTGATAGTCGCACTACCTGTTTGTCCTCCGGAGACTGCACTTAGAATCAGAGAAAAGTCGGATGAAGCGATTATTCTGGCTGAACCTGAAAACTTTTTTGCTGTGGGGCAGTATTATCAGGAATTTGCTGAGGTTGAGGATGGGGAGGTAATTAATCTTCTATCCCAATAACATTTACACATTCTTTCTTAAAGGTAGAATATAGTCACATGCCGGAGTGGCGGAACTGGTAGACGCGCACGACTCAAAATCGTGTGCCCGCAAGGGCGTGAGAGTTCAAGTCTCTCCTCCGGCACCAACCTACGCGCAGCGTAGGTTGTCGGCCGTAGCATTCTGGTCTTAGTTGTTTATTTCTCATCAGAGTCGCTGCGACTACGGTTGGCAGGCCACGTCAGTCACGACTGATCGTGGCAACCCACCAGAAGCGAAGACTGACTGGTCAGTCTTATTTCTTTCCTGCTATTGCTCTGATATTACAAATCCGTGACATCCGTGTAATCCGTGGTTCAGACAATTAGTGGTTCAGACAGTGTGCACCACCACCAAATATAGTATGATTCCACTATGAGTAAGTACCAATCCTTCATCTTCGATTCCTTCGGATTTCACCAGCAGGAAGGGTGCATAGAACTCAGATACTCATTGGATGACCAGATTTTGTTCAATGAAACGATAAGCATGCCATTGGGATTTGAATATCAGGCTGTTCCGCTTGCTGTTTTGGACAGAGCCTTTTTTGCATTGCATTTGATAGGAGGCACCAGTTATTACAAAACTTATTGCCCTCCCAATTTGGTGGTCAATTCGGGAACACTTTCCAAAGTTCACGCCAAGTTCTGGAATAAGATATCCGAAAAAGGATTATTGGAGTTCTTTTATCAGAATAATATAAATCCTAAGGGAAAAATTAATTTCCCATCAGGCGAACAGAGCCCGCTTTTAAAATTTGACCGTCCAAAAAGCAATAATAAACTCCTGGTGCCCATCGGAGGCGGAAAGGATTCCATTGTTGCTGCTGAAATCCTAAAGAAAACCGGATGGGACATCACACTTTTACGGGTAGGCAATCATCCCATAGTATCCGAACTTACAGAAGCAATGAACCTACCGACATTAACAGTTGAAAGAACTCTTTCTCCCAAACTGTTTGAGCTTAATAGACAAGATGCATATAACGGACATGTTCCGGTTACCGCTTATATATCCTGCTTAAGTGTTGTTATAAGCCTTTTATATGGCTTCGACATGATTGTAATGAGTAATGAGAGAAGTGCTGAAGAAGGGAATGTAGAAAAATGGGGAAAGAAGATTAATCATCAATGGAGTAAAAGCTGGGAATTTGAAAAACTTTTCTCTGAGTATATAAAAAACTTTATTACAACTGATCTTGAGTATTTCAGCCTGCTCAGGCACTTGAGCGAATTGGCAATAACAAAGTATTTCTGCACATTACCGCAATACTTTACAAAGTTCACAAGCTGTAACCGCAATTGGAAAATAATCAAAGATCAACCAAAAGAACGATGGTGCCGCGAGTGCCCCAAATGCGCATCTTCATTCGCACTCTTCGCCGCCTTCCTGCCAAAGGAATCATTGATTGAGATTTTTGGAGGTAATATGTTCAAAGATTCCACCTTGAGGATATTATATAAGGAGCTACTGGGCTTGGAAGGGATCAAACCATTTGAATGTGTTGGAACTTTGGATGAGATGAAAACTGCTTTTTTACTTGCCCATGAACGTGGTGATCTGGACTCAACTCCGATAATGCAAATGTTCCTGAAAGAATCATTACCGAATATTAAAGATCCCGAAAAACTAAAGAAGCAATCATTGGAACCCGGAAGTACTCACGCAATTCCCGAAGAATTTCTTACTGTCGCCCATGAAGATCCAACAGCTTAATGGAAAAAAGATTTGTATACTGGGCTTTGGGAGAGAAGGTCGGGCGGTTGCCGATGTGCTTTCTGGAATGGAGGTTGATGTTGTTATTGCTGATAGGAATGGAAAATTGAAAATGGAAAGTGGAAAATTTGGCAAAGCAACTCTTCAGCTTGGTGAAAATTATTTGAATAATCTTAATAAGTTCGATTTAATAATTAAGTCACCGGGCATTCCTCCAAGTGAAATTAAAGATATAGATAAGAACAAGATCACAAATTCAACACAAATCTTCTTAGACTCAATTTCAGATAGTGGAGCCAAGGTAATTGGAGTTACGGGATCCAAAGGGAAGAGCACAACTGCGAGTTTGATATATGAAATTCTAAAAGCTGCAGATATTGATACATATCTGGTTGGCAATATTGGTGAACCTGCCATCAAATATTTGTATAAAGCCAAGCCAGACACTATTTTTGTTATGGAGATGAGTTCTCACCAGTTAAATGATCTTTCTGTGAGTCCTCACATAGCAGTAATCACCTCATTCTTTCCCGAACATCTGGATTATTACGGTTCGGTTGAGGCTTACAAAGATGCAAAGAAGAATATCTCTCGATTTCAGACAACTGATGACGCCGTTTTCTATAACGGCGAGTCGGATTGTGCAAAAGAGATTGCGGATGATAGTAAGGGGACAAAGATTGGAGTTAATAAAGACGATTCCCCTCTTCCAATTACGGGAACAAAACTGATTGGTGAACATAATCTGATTAACATTGCTCTTGCATACAAAGTATCCGAGCAACTGGGTGTTGATAGTAAAACTGCGATCAAAACTATCAAAGAATTCCAAGGACTCCCCCACCGTCTGCAAAATCTGGGAGAGCACCACGGAATAATATGGATAGATGACTCAATTTCCACAACACCGGAGTCTGCAATTGCTGCGATTGATGCAGTTGGAGATGTCTCGACTATTATTTTGGGAGGACAAGACCGTGGAAATGATTTTACTGATCTTGGAAAAAGAATCGCAGATAGTTCAATCGAAAATGTAATCCTGATTGGAGAAAGTTCACCAAGAATTCGTGAAGCTATTGAAGGGTACGAAGCTAAAGTTGAATTTTATGAGGCTCAAGATATGAAATCAGCAGTCAAAGAGTCAACTCGTGTAACGAGCAACGAACAACGAGCAACGAACAACATATGTCTCCTATCCCCCGCATCGCCGAGTTACGATATGTTCGAGAATTTTGAGGTACGCGGGAATGAGTTCAGACAGAATATTTAGATGAATATATTTGATATTACTATGAGAATATCATATTATTGACGTATGACAAGCTTCATGGAACTATTCACAGCAAGCATGCAAGAGTCCTGTTCTGGCAGTATTAACGTACTTTCAGAGTCAGACATTGATCCATCAGAGTTTATTAATGAAGCAATGCAAATATATGTAAATGAAGGACCTCATAAAGCAAATAGCTTTTTAGATGCCAAACTACTTGAACATAAACATGATATAAATGCCACCCGAGCAATTAGATATGTATTTAGTACTGCAATAACTATATACAGAAGATTGCGCAATACAATTACAATAATTATTGAGTAAATTTAACAATAACTCCAACTGTGACAAGTCCCGCCAACTGATGGTGGTGCATGATCTAACAAGTGCCGCTGCCATGGATCAGAATCATTAATTAATCAATTAATTGATATATCAATTAATTGATATATTTAATACCCTGCATGAGCGAGACTCTCATGCTACCCCATCCCCCACCCTCACCTTCCCCGCCCTAAGAACTTTTCCATTAAATAAATATCCATCTTCAAAAACTTCGGTAATAATCCCCTCCTCCCCCGGACCTGTTTGCAGCACTTCATGCCTTTCTGTGTCAACTTGTTCTCCCATACACTCAATCTTCTCCAGTCCCATAGCATTTAACTTACTCATAAGATCCCGCTCAATGGCTGCAACCCCTTTTACCCATTCATTATCGGATAAATCCAATGGGAGATGTTCGAAAGCTCGTTGAAAGTGATCGATTGTAGGAAGTAATTTGATCAATGTGTCTTCAAGCGCAAATTTTCTAAGCTCCCCCGCTTCTTTTTGGAGTCGTTCTTTGGAATTTTGTAAGTCCGCCTGCGCACGACCAGCCATGTCCTTCATCTTCTCAAGTTCAGATTGAAGCTTTTGGCAGTTTTGACAAGGTTTAGTCTTTGGAGGTTTTTTGGGTGAGGTCATAGGTATAATTTAGATTAAAATTCCAAATTCCAGAAGCCAAATTCACAAAGAAATTCAAAAAATCCTAAATAATAAAATTCCAGGTGCCTTTGGAGTTTTAGAATTCTGAATTCTGGGATTTTATTTGTGAATTTGGAATTTGTGAATTTGGAATTTAAATGTATTTAACTCCAACATCATGATAAGCTTACATTACTGTTTCTATCCTGAATATGCTCCTCGCCACTCTTTCAATAATCCTCGGTTTTGTCCTCCTCATAAAGGGAGCCGACTGGCTGGTTGATGGTGCGACGGTAATTTCCCGCAGACTTGGTGTAAGTGATTTGGTAATCGGGCTGACGGTTGTTTCGTTTGGAACTTCTGCACCGGAATTGATTGTTAATCTTATTGCAAGCTTCCAAGGCTCCAGTGATATCGCAATAGGTAATATAGTTGGTAGCAATATTTCCAATACTCTATTGATTCTTGGAATAACTGCAATCGTCGCCCCACTTGTAGTTCAAAGATCAACTGTTCTTAAAGAGATTCCACTTAATCTGCTTGCCGCATTTATGCTTTTTGTATTGGCAAACGATTTTCTGATGAACGGATATGCAATTTCTGAACTTAGTCGCAGCGATGGAATAGTTTTTCTGGGATTTTTTATAATATTTATATACTACACATTTGGAATTCGTCACGATGGTGTTCAGGAGGACTTGAATCAAGACAAGAAAGTGACAAAGCCAACCAGACCATTATGGATAGCATATCTTTTGGTTGTAATCGGATGTGCCGGTCTGGCACTTGGAGGAAAGCTTGCTGTGGATGGAGCTATCTCGATCGCAAAGCTACTTCATATCAGTGAAGCCCTTGTAGGACTTACGATTGTCGCAGTTGGAACATCCTTGCCGGAACTTGCAGCCTCTGTGGTTGCAGCACACAAAGGTAAAGCAGATATTGCTGTTGGAAATATTGTAGGAAGTAACATTTTTAATATCTTCTGGATATTGGGATTAAGCTCAATTATTAAACCGCTTACATTCACACCGGCAACTAACCTTGATCTATACGTAGTACTCCTTTCCACACTTCTACTATTCTTTATCATTCACAACGGAGCACCTCACAGAAGACTTTTGATGTGGTGGTCGCAATCAAAGGATTATATAATCAGAAGATGGGAAGGTGGGGTGTTGCTTGGAAGTTATTTTATATATATTGCGTATATTGTTTGGAGAGGATGAGGAGAAAAATCCAAACTCCAAATACCAAATTCACAAATAAATTCAAAAGTGTAAAATTCCAAAACTCCGATTGGAATTTTGTTCCTTGGAGTTTTGGAATCTACTTGGAATTTGGAATTTTAAATATTATTCCATAATTTCCCCCCCCTCTACATCATCATCCGTCTCTGCAGCTTCTTCATCGTCATTTGCTTCTGCGGGCTCTTCGTCTTCTTGATTATCATCGCCTTCGACAGTTTCTTCATCTGCGGGAGCTTCGTCCTCTGCAGGCTCTTCCTCTTCTACCGGCTCTTCTTCTGCCGGAGCCTCTTCTTCGACAGATGCTTCATCTTCGGCGGGAGCCTCGTCAGCTGGAACCTGATCTTCTTCTGCAGGAACTTCTGCCGGTTCATCTGAGTCCTTATCGACGTCAGTCTTTACCGTAAGTGTGCATGCAGTAACAAGTACGGCGACAGCGATTAATGAAAGTAGCTTAAATTTTTTCATAAGAATATTTGGAAAAGAGACAACGAAAGGATAGTACGTTACAATCAGCAAGTAATGCAATCATTATTTATATTTGTCATTATTTTATAAAATGCACTTCATAAATCGCTTTATGTACATTATCTGGCTGATTCTCCCATTATTTCTGTATTGCGGAGCCAACGCCCGAGATTATGAAGCCGGCACAATTGCAGTCAAAGCCGTAATTTTTGCCGGAAATCTATCGGATTATGGCTTTATTGACCTGTCTTCACAAAATGATGTCCCCGGTAGTTCATATTCGGAATTTTCCAAATGGCTTGAAAGTGATTTATCTGATCAAAAAGAGGCTTTGTCAGCTATTCGCACCGCTCTGGCAACAGGAGAATCTCTTGGTATAGTGCCAACCATGGATTCTTTGATTAATCCTAATACTCTGGTTGTGGCAGTTACACTATTCCAGCCGGGTACTGATAATCTTCGTTGGATCGTAGAGCGCGATAATATTCAGGATGCTCTGGAGGCAATCGTTGCTGCGCTGAGGAAAAAAGAGCATTTAAAAGATTTTGACATCAGTGATCCTGATAAGTGCCGAATAATGCTGGAGATTGTTACAGATCAGTACCCTCTGGATATAAAGAAAATTAACAACGGATATAATCTGGGGCAAAACCGATTTGAACCGGGTATCACCGGAATTAAACTGGAGCACGAAGGTAATACTTACTATTACATGCCCACCGAAGCAAATGTGAACAGCCACCTAGGTATCAGCCATGCACTCAATCATTTTTCTAAAAAAGTTGGAATCGCAATTAAGACCAATAAAATTTCTGAAAGGATTGCCCTGCTAAAAGAACTTGATGGCAAGTGGCAAATGATGGAGAGCTTCTCTTTTATTACTTATGGTGACGATGTACTTCCGCTTTTCCGCGGATATCCGCAACCGGCACCTCTTTCCAAAACCATAGCCGAAGAAGCCTCCAAAGAAGCAGTTAATTGGATTTACAATAACATGAACTCAGAAGGAAAATTTCTTTATTATTATGACGGTGTAAATGATAACTTCAAAGATCATGAGCATCCGGGACGTGAAGATGATGACAGATATTACAATATTCTGCGCCACTGTGGAGGAATCTTTGCACTGCTAAAATATTACGAAACAGAGCCTGATAAAAAATATCCGGATGCGGCTGATAAAGCTTTGGACTATCTGATGAAACAGATTAAAGAGAGAACAATTGATGGTGAAAAGGCATATTATATTTTTTATAACAAGAAAAGTAAGCTCGGCGGTTCGGGATTGGCACTGGTAACTATCACCAAATATTACAAAGCAAGCGGTGATGATAAATACAATAAGTACGCCAAGGGACTTGCAAGACATATTGTCTCGCAGATCAATGAAAAAGGAGTGATGCAGGGATATTACATACATCCGATGTATAACAACTCAGAGCCGTTGATAGATTTAACACCCGAAGAAAACCAGATGTTGTATTCTCCGTATTATCCGGGTGAATCATTGATGGGCTTGGCACTTTTTGACCGTTATATGAATGAAGATGAAGAATTGAGAAAAGAAATGCGTTCCTCATCTCTTAAGGCAATCGAATATCTGATTACGGAGCAACCTAAGCTAATTGAATCTAAATACAATGACCTTCCAAACGACTCATGGCTTATGCAAGCAATACATGAATGGTGGTTTTTGCCGGAGTTTCAAAAAAAGAAATACTCAGATTACGTATTTGATAGTGCAAAGCAGCTAATGAAACATCAATACACCGAAAAAAACTCTCCTTATTATGATTACGTCGGAGGCTTTTATTATTTTGATGGCGAGCACGTTTATCCCGACGGTGCACGAGGAGAAGGATTGATAGACGCGCACTTTTTAGCGAAAGAAATTGGAGATAACAAGACAGCAGCAGAACTTTTGCATGGTAGCAAAGAACTTGCCCGCAATCTTCTGCAAGCCAGAGTTACCAAAGAGTCTGCATTCCTTTATCCGAATCCAAATCTTTCTATCGGAGCATTCCGTTTTAAGCTAACGCGACATTGGTTAAGAGTTGATGTTGCGCAGCATAATGGAGTTTTCTTTATGGGATTGGCGAGGGCGATGTGACCTGACCTCCTCCACCCCTGGCCCCTCTTGGGCTCCCTCTCCTCCACCCCTGGCCCCTCTTGGGCTCCCTCTCCCCCGGCCCCTCTCCCGAGGGGAGAGGGGAGCTATGCAATTGGAGAAATCAAAGCTTGTTCTCTTGAATATTGCTGTAATCAATGTTTGTTCTCTCCTATACCTAGGTTCCCCCTCCCCCCTCGGGGGAGGGGGCAAGGGGGAGAGGGAGCCCAAGAGGGAGAGTGACTGGAATAGGAATCAAACAACAATATAAATGAATTGATACAATCCTCAAATCCACTAAAATACTTTGGTAATGAGTCGCCCAAAACTAATAATCATCGGCCTCTTACTTGCCCTCACATCATCAATAAATATATCAGAAGCCCAGTCCCCCATCGACCGTGCAATCAAAAGCACTGTTCGCATAGAGGCATATGATCTGATGACAGGTGACCTTGGAGGATTGGCAAGCGGAGTATTTGTAACGGAGGACGGATGGATACTTACCAACAAACATGTGGTTGAAGATTTCAGCAGGATGTTTAAGAACATAACAGTGTTCCCAACAAAGAACGAAAAGGCGGATGAAGAATGTAGTTTCTCTGTTGACGGAAATAATATCGTTGCCAGTGAGTATGACGATATCGCTCTGATAATTCCACCTGAGCCATGGCGGCTTAAATGCAAACCATTCACATTTATAACTTCTACCAACACCTTACCTCCAACCGGAACAACAATTTCTGCAATAGGTTTCCCTGGCACGGATATTGGAAGCGATTCTGTTGCGGTAACATCCGGAACAACCGCGGGAATAGTGCGCACCACTCCACCACTGAATCGTGAGGAATTACAAAAGTATGTGGAGAGGATTTTATTTATGAAAATGGACATTCAGATCGGACCGGGAAATTCCGGAGGTCCTGTTATCGATGATCAGGGACACCTTGTTGGCATATCAACCGCAATGACACAAATTAAACATTACGACGGATCAATTCAAAGCTTTGTTGGTCTTGCAGTCCCTACTGCCAATGTTGTAAATGAATTTCCGGAACTTCCCTCTACCGAATATGTTGCAGAAGCAAAACTAACCGACGTTTCCGATCATGCCTGGTTTTCTTCCGCAACCCAATCATTTCTGGCCGCAGGATATTTTAGAAATATTGGCGGGCTTTTCCGTCCGGGAGACAATGCAACCAGAGCTGAGTTCATAGAACTTATTGTTGACCTTCTGGGAGGAACCAGAGATTCGTATGATGAAGAAACTTTTACGGATGTAAGCCCGCGCCGCACTTATTACAGACACTTCGAAGAAGCCGCAATACTTGGACTTGTAAAAGGTGCCGGTGATTGTGTCGGAAAAACTCCGTGTTATGCAAATCCCGAAGCTCCTATTAATCGAGCGGAAGCAGCCACCCTGCTTTTACGAGCTTTTAATCTTGAACGCACTTTAGATACACCTACATTTGCAGACGCTCCCGATGGAGAATGGTATACAGAAAGTATCGAAGCCGCTGCAAGCCTGTGTATTCTTCGAGGAGACGATGGAGCAGGAACTGTTAGGCCAGCTGATCGTATGAATCGCGCAGAAATGATAGTCATGCTGGAACGCCTGCATCAGAACATGACATATCCGCAATGCAGTTCCACAAATACTGATATTAGTCTTCCTCCATTTCCAACAGAAGGTGCCGATGAAGAAGTACATGTGGGATCTACTCCTTGCACGCAGGGTTCGTGGGCTTGTTTGATTCAGTCAACATGCGGACGGGAGATGGAACAAATACAAACATGCACACTTATAGACAGAATGTGTTCCAATGCACAAAGGGCAAAACCACCCGAAAAAAGAGGTTGTTTTCCTGCGGAGAAAAAAGTCCGAGAGATGATAGACAACATTAATGAATCGGAAGAATTATTAAACACGATGGGAACGATTGTTCTGGAGCTCTCCGACCAGACTGCACTAAGAGCTATAGAAATCAGAAAAAGATACGAAGCTAAATTAGCGGAATACAAAGACTTCTTCGCCGGAGCAATGAAGTACAGCAACTACATTGCGCTTAAGTTGGATGAGATAGAGGTGGTGGAAAGGGCACTGGAATCTATTGAGAATGAGTTTGGTGGTTTGCCGGGAGTTGATCTGAAACAATGAACAGATTGTGTTTGACACAATAATCCTCATAAGTCAAAATTCTTCTCCTGCGTTTAAAGTGGAAAATCAGCGGAAAGAAGTCCATCCTCGAAGAGTACCACTCTCCCCCACTTCTCGACGGCGTCCGCGGGATGCAGTACCTAGACGCTTGTAAGCGCAATTTGGACGGCACCGACAAGTTCACCGGTGTCAACTTGGCTCTCACCGCAACTTGATCGAACCTGTTCAATCGCAAAGTCAAAGAACCGCCAGGCACCCTAAAGGGTGCTGGGTTTTTTATTTCTATCCAAATTAATTATCCAATTATTGGCTTTAGCATTAAAGCCAGGATAAAGAATATGGAAGTTAGTACAAAAGTTGAGCAAGATGCAATCAATGCACTCCTGTCTTTGCACAGCCTATTGGCGGAAATAGAGTTATTCATAAATCATAATATTATAGCACATCGCAACACATAAATAAACCCATTATTTCCACATAGCGTCGTAAATTCGTCACACGACACTTAAAAAAGCTTCTCGTGCTTGCTTCGCTGTTACTCGTCCGAAGATGGTGGCGACACCACGTGAATGCGAGCAGCGCACTGCGAGCGTTTTTATTTGATGCCACAAATATTCCTACTTATTCTATCTTTGTTTTCCTCTTTTGCCGGCAAAATTATTGCCAAATCAGGGAATAGTACTTGAGACCGCAATTTGGACAATCGGCAGAATTAAAAACTGTGTAAAATATGACCATCACTCGGAATAGAGTTTTCTACGAGCATATTATTTACCTATAATGATCGTAATATATTCCTATGACACGACTACAGTTTGGTAACACTTGGTGGGGCGAAAAATGGCTCGATGCTCTGATAGCGACTGATTATTCCAATCGACTGCCGCGTGGTAAGCGCTATGCGCGCAATGGTTCGGTAAAACATTTGGAAGTTGTACAAGGGCACATTGCAGCGAAGGTACGAGGTTCCAGACCAAAGCCTTACCAAGTTACAATCACTATTCCTCCACTCACGAAGAAGCAGCAACAGTCCGTGCTGGATGTCATCAATGCGTACCCGTTCATATTGTCACAACTGCAACAGAAGAAACTGCCGGAAGAGCTTTATCAACAATTTACGCAAAACAATATTCATCTGTTCCCACAGAAGTGGTCAGAACTCCACGCTGCATGCAGCTGCCCCGATTGGGCGGAGTGTTGCAAACATATTGCTGCTGTCATTTACCTGATTGCCAACAGGATTGACACCGATCCCTTCCATGTCTTCTCGCTAAGAGGATTTGACATCATCAGCGCATTACCAAAATCTGATGAACAAGAGAGGATTGATAACATCCATATTCCTCGTGCAGATACGATGATCTCCAGAGCCATCAGAAAACGACAGAAGAAACCTGTGCAGGATACTGCATTGCTCAGTGAACTTGACTTTTCATGTGTTCCCGACCTTGGTAAATCCATTGTAGGTGTACTACCCGAGACGCAACTCTTCTGCAAAGAAGTGAATGTCAAAAGTATGCTGCATTCCCTCTATGCCACACTCATGAAGATACGTATTTCTGATCCAGTGGATGATAATGGTTACCTGGCAGACGCATTGCGACTGGAGACTTTAAGTATTGGTGCCGATCTCTGCATACGAATGATTTTGCACAATACTGACAGTGGTGATTCGTTGCTTGGAGAAGATGGATACGATAAGGAGATCATGCCGTATCTGCGCAGAATTGACTTTGCAGACCTTCAGTACTGCGAACCTGGTATTCGATCATTGGTACTGATAGAACGCTGCGCCAGCACGCTTTGCCATCACGGTGCCATCATTCCTGAAGTATTGGAGTGCGCGCCGGACCGATACCGTATTCGCTGGTTGCCACTGATGGCACATCCTGCTGTCCGTACATTGGTAACATCGCTTGTGCCGTGGACAACCTGCGCAGAATATGCAGAAAGAGATGTTCGGAAAGAAGAATCGCAACAATATTGCTCGCAGGAATTGACATTACAAGCACTTCTTTCCTGTTTTATCGGTCTCAACGTAGATGAATATGCAGATAAACGAGATATCGATGATCCTGTGTTATATGCGCTGATTGGCTTCGATGAGATTCGTCTTAGTGATACAATCGACCGCAACACTGTAGAACTTATCTGGCTCTACTTTTCCAGATTCTCACTTCAGCGAGAGAGCAACATTGCCACATTGGTTTTGACAGAAAATACATCAAAGGATTTTGATCTCTCTCTTGGCATGCGACGAAAACAAGATGATACTCAAGTGGTTGCAATGCAAAAACTCCTCACACAAAAACATTACAGCAGCTGTCGACAAGATGTTCTGCATATTTTCGGTTTACTTTCCGAGCACTACCCGCTCATATCCACTGCTCTGATGTCGCCGGACGTGCGAGTACGTCTCTCCGAAAATCAATGCATTGATTTGCTGCAACATACCCTTCCAGTTCTTACAATCCTGGGAATTGATATCCAATTGCCGAAGGCTCTGCATCACCTGGTACGACCACAGGTATCGTTGAGTATGAAAAAGAAAAGCAATAATACGATTGCATCGTATCTGCAGCTTCAGGAACTCTTGCAGTTCGATTGGCGTATCGCTCTGGGTGACGCTGTTATAACCAAACAGGAATTAGATATCCTGCTACAGGAAGGAAGAAAACTTGTAAAATACAAAGATCAGTTTGTCCTACTTGAGCCAGAGGATATCCATCGTCTGCTAGAACAGATGCGTACATCACCCGTTTTGCCAGCTGCCCGAGCACTACATACGTTGCTTAGCGGACAACTGGAAGGTGTTCCGGTTCAGATTGACAATGATCTTCTCAAGGATATGCAGCAGCTCTTTGCTGATACACCAATTACTGTTCCCGATGGCTTGCGGGCGACATTACGCCCATATCAGGAACGCGGCTACAACTGGTTGTACCGAAATCTGCGTATCAACTTTGGCAGCGTTCTGGCCGACGATATGGGCCTGGGGAAGACCGTGCAGGTGATTGCTCTGCTTCTCAAAATGAAGGAGGAAAAACTCCTCACATATGACACAGCACTCGTCGTTGCACCGACAACGCTCATTACCAACTGGCATAAGGAAATCGCCAAATTTGCACCCGATCTTCGTACTCATATCTACCACGGTACTGATCGCGAGTTGCCGAAAACTCATGAGCAGATTGATGTTGTACTAACTAGTTATGGGCTCCTGCGACGAGATCGCGACACGTTTGCAGAGCGCACCTGGACAGTTGTCGTGTTCGATGAGGCGCAGAATGTCAAGAATCGTGCGACAGCGCAAAGTAAAGCTGTGAAGAGCCTGACCAGTCGTCTGAAAATCGCCTTAACCGGCACACCAGTCGAAAACAGTCTGATGGAATACTGGAACATTGTGGATACGGTGCAACCCGGTTATCTGGGTGATGCCAAATACTTTAAACTGAACTTTGCTTCACCAATAGAAAAGGAACGAAATACTCAAGCACTTGATACATTCCATACTATTACCAGACCACTTATGATGCGACGGATGAAGACCGATCGGAGTATCATTGCTGACCTACCTGAGAAAGTCGAGAACGATGCCTATACAACGTTAACCAAGGAACAAACTGCGCTCTACCAGTCAGTCGTCGATGAGGTTATGACGCAAATTGAGGAGAGCGACGGTATAGAGCGCAAGGGACTTGTCTTCAAGCTGATCACCGCTCTCAAGCAGATCTGCAATCATCCGGCTCACTACAAAAAATCCTCTTCATTTAATGCAAAGGAATCCGGCAAGATGCAGTACCTATTACCACTCATCGAAACATTGCGCGAGAATCATGAGAAGGCACTCATTTTTACGCAGTACACCGAAATGGGGAAAATTCTCCAACAACTTCTGCATCGTGAAACCGGTCGAGAACCGCTCTTCTTCCACGGTGGTATTTCACGCAAACAGCGCGATAGCATGATTGATACGTTCCAGCAGGATCATTTCCATGATCTGATGATTCTATCGCTCAAAGCAGGTGGTGTAGGATTGAATCTGACTGCCGCGAACCAGGTCTTCCATTATGATCTGTGGTGGAACCCGGCAGTAGAAGCACAAGCAACCGATCGTGTTTATCGCATTGGACAAACGAAGAATGTACTTGTGCATCGCTTCGTTACCCAAGGGACATTCGAAGAGAAGATTGACGCAATGATCAAACGAAAAAAAGATTTAGCGAATTTGACGGTGGCTACAGGCGAGAAGTGGCTGGGAGAACTCTCGAATGAGGAGCTAAAAGATATTGTGACACTTGGATAGGCGCACCTGAGCTATCGACGATTTGCAAAATCAATATACCATTTTGTGTTTGTTTAGCTAAATCTTTTGGTGAAGGTAATTAGAAATGGTAAACTGCCACCATGACACCTATGATGGTAATCACCAAGCCTGTTGACCGTGCTTTTCTAAAAGAACTGGCAAAAGAGCGCTTTGGCGACATGGTAAAAGCAGTAGTTGACTGCGAACGCGGAATAATGGCAATAGGAGGAGAATTGCATGCCGATGAAGAACAATTATTGCTCGAGGACGGTTCAAAACAGGAAGTGCTATGGGGCATAAACATATACCCAGACGACGAATCTAGTGACTGGATTGAATTTGATTCGATGATTAATCTTCGTCCCAGCCAAAGTAACAGAAGCAGAGGCATAGAAGATAAAAAAATCCGCGAAATAATTCTTCGGATTGTTTCACAACTTGTAAAGTGACTATACATAAAGACCTTGCTGCAGGCAGATGGAACCAACTTACTCTTGCAGAGCAGTTAGGAAACATAGGAAGTGAAATATCAAGAGTCTTGCGTGCCAAAGAAAACAACAATGAAGAACGTTATAAAAATGCTCTTGATCGTGCACTAGAACTTATTGATTTAACTATAAATGATCCTAAGAACAAGCACAGGCTCCGCGAAATTTGTCGGGTTCGAGAGGTTGTAGCAGATTATTTCGCAGGAAATAATGAATACTGCTCAAGCGGCGAGTCTCTCAATAAGTATTTTATGTATTTTGCTATTTCTGCAAGGAAATAATGGTAACACAAATATTCCTACTTATTTTATCTTTGCTTTCTTTTTTATTGGCAAAATCGCTGTCAAATCCATGAATCGTACTTGAAGCCGCAATTTGCGCAATCAGAATAAGCAATAGCAAACCTCATGTTAATTGATTGTGATATAATTGATGCGATGACGATGGATGAAGCAGTAAATCATTGGCAAAGAAGATCGCGCTCAGAACTCAAAGCAGCATGTATTCTTTTTGAGAAGCAGGAACCGGAAGTATACGGGGAAGTCATATTTCATTGCCATTTGGCTTCGGAATTAGCTCTAAAAGCGAAATATATTCAGGAGAATGATACTGCCGCTCCATTTACCCACAATCTGAGTGAACTGGCTAAATTACTTGATGAACAATGGACGGAGAGTGACTACATGAATTTTGACCAGCTGAGTGATAACGCTGTTCTCGCTCGGTATGGAGACGAAGAATGGCATGAAAATTATGCGACAAAAGAGAAGGCTATGATTTGGTTAGAAAAAACAGAGGAATTTCTTAAGAAGATACAATCATGAAAAGGGCAGACGCATTAAAAACGGCTGGCCGATTCAAAAAAGCTCTGAACGAAGCAGGGGTGCCATTTCACTCGGTAATTGTTTTTGGTTCTGTAGCACGCAATACCATGCATGAACAGAGCGATATCGATATTGCAGTAATTGGTATTCCATATAAAGGCGACCGCATGGACGAACAGTTTGCGCTTTCGCGTATTCGTCGCGGAGTAAGTTATAAAATTCAACCTATTTGGTTTTATCCAGAGCACTTGGAGAACAAGTATTCGACGCTTGCAATGGAGATAAAGAAAGATGGAATTGAAATATAGACACGTCTCAATCTTCTTGGTAGCATAAAATATGCCAATTTACCGTTGTTTTTATGTTATCACCAGATTTGAAAATACCGGAAACTAAGGGTAAAAAACCGGATATTCCAAAAGAGGTACAGATAGGTGATATCATTGTTGGAAAATATACAAAATCGGAATGGTCAAGAATCTTGCCATGGGAAGACTGGGATCATTCTGCATTGGTTGCTAACATAAATCCTCTGATAATTGTTGAAGCAAGCGGAATTATTATACAGAAAGAAGACAAAAAGAGAGGCAAACAGAAAATAAGAGAAGGAATTGTTGAATATGAGTTCCTTAAGCCACGCACAGTTAAAATGATTGATGGAACTGATAATATTGATGGCAATTTATGGTTAAAAGATAGCATGAGGGAAATACTATGGTTACACCCTGTATTTCCAAACCCTTTGCGAGAAATTGATAACTGGGAAACTTCATGGAAAGATAGAAAAATAATCACGGAAACAGAGGCACGAAAGCGTGCCGTTGAATACGCCCGCAATCAACTTGGCGAACCTTTCAAATTGTCTATGTTTAGGAGTAAAAAATCTTCTGCTTCCAAATGGGATGAAAATGAGTGGTATTGTTCATTGTTAGTATTCAAATCATATTCGCGTACAGTAACAAATATGTATTTGGAATCCTACGAACCTTCTTCTGGTTTTTTTGTAACACCTGAGGATTTGGTACAAAGCAAGAGAAGTGCTATCTATCATCATTGGAAAAACCAGAAATACCACTCTTAACCTTGTGCAAAGTTTTATATTCCCAAAAAATCTTACAGGCATCAAAAAAGTAATTTTAATTCTCAGGCATTTTCTCCTATTTTGTATACTGGCATTTCTATTAACATTGTTTGCATTTTTTAAACTAGATTCTATTTATCAAGTAATTGCAGGGATTGGTGAGATAGGTGCTATTTTTATTACTGGAATATTTTTTTTATTTCTCATGCCACGCAGAATACATGATTATGCTTTATGCTGTTTTCTTCTCGGAATGAGCGGTTATTTCCTTTTTTGGATTTATGTTTTTCTCGTAATACATTTTGTGGGACCTCCTATGTGGTGAAAAATACTAGGAAGAAATTTTGGGATTGTGAGGAGTATGACTGTCTTGGATAGAAATATACTCACAGTCTCATAGAAGTTTGAAAAGCCAAGTTGAACGATCTTCATATCCACATTTTTTGTAAAACTCATGTGCTCTTATATTTGGCACAAACACTTCAACATGCACGGCATCGCAACCCTTAGAATGAAGATACTTCTCTGCTACTTCCATGAGCTTCGTTCCGATTCCTTTGCTTCTCAAATGAGGATCAACATATAGCTCAAGAATATCTCCAGTTGGTGATGGTATATACTGTAACTTTGCAAGTTCATCTTTTCTTTCTACAATAACTGCAATACATCCGACAATTCTTTGTTCATATTCAGCCAGTCCAATCCAGCCCTCATTCTCATCAGTTTTTTTGAGTAAATCTGCTACATATTTTTCGCCATATTTTGACAGGCGTCTGATGCGATGATGCGGATCAATTTCAATTAAATGATCTTGAAGCGACTCCATACACTTGATAAGTGCCGCCTTGTCGCCCTTTTTGTAATCTCGGATTAAAACTTCCATAGAATGATTGTATCACTTCCACTCTCCTCGAATCAGCTTCTCCTTCTTTTCTCGTGTCCATCCCTTGATCTGTATTTCACGTTTCCTGACTTCAGATTTCGTTTTGAAAGGCGTTGATTCATATACCAAAGTTAGATTTCCCTGATCATGTGCGAACTTTGCTCCCTTGCCTTTATTGTGTGTTTGAATTCTTTTGCCAGTATCAGTTGTAATACCAGTGTAATATCGGCCGGTTCTTGCTTGCGCGATGTAAACGTGCCATTCGACTTGTCTCATGGTAAATCAAGGAATAGGAAAAGCAGTCTAGCACAGAGTCGTATCCTTTTTGGGGTCTTCGACTCGTTCGACTCGCTCACTCGCTTAGACTCATTCGACTCGGTGAAAACGTGGCCGGAGCGCCAGAGCGCGACGACCATGAGCGAGGCCCCAGATGGCCGAGTCGAATGGTAGAATGGGGTATTATCTTGAGTACGTCGTGAGGGTGCGGGTAAGGGTTGGGGTGGTGAGGAGGATAAAGATCTCAGAACGATCTAAAATAGTAGCTTATAGGTAATACCTTCGTCCCACTCAGGATTTTCCCACTCTTCAAATCCAAATTTCTTGCAAAGTTTCTGCATGGGTACATTTTCAAAAGCTGTTTCGGTGACAACACCGTTCGCTCCACAACTTTGTGCATGAGCAATACAACGTTGCATCAATTCTTTCCCAATACCTCGTTGGTGCAGGTTCGGCTCAACAAAGATTTCCCTCAAGAAGAAATAGCCATTCTCCCACCAGTCAGAATCTATTGAACAAAATCCCACAAACGTATTATCTTCTTTTGCAATAAGATACAAACTATCTTCATCCTGAAGATGATCTTTGAGATAGTCTAAGGTTTCATCGTCATATTGAATATGCAAACTAAGATATGTTGCAGTTTTTCCACGCAGGACATTAATATCTTCTGGTTTTGTTATAGTGATATATTCGATCATGTAGTTATTTTACATTACTTCCATTCTCCCCGAATCAGCTTTCATTCAAATAATGGCTGAGTTGTTTCTTGAGAAATCTCCTGCCTGATCCACTCTTCAAAAACTTCTCTCGACCAAGAGCATCCATCTTGTTTAAGTATGTTTCACAGTAGATGAGTTTCCATTTTGATTCTTTTGCAGTCGAGGTATTTTTATGTCGATTGTGTTCCGCAAGTCTGCGTTTAAGGTCAGTCGTATAGCCGATATACCATTTGCCATTCGGCTCGCTTTCGATGAGGTAGACATGGAACATAAGCATAGGATTGTAGCAGAGTAGATGATGTTTAGTCGCGTAAAACTCACATTTGCTACGCAAATGTTCGTCACGTCCCACGTAAAATAGCTGCTCGCTTCGCTGCGCGCGATTTTACGTGATGGCGGCGCCACGTGATCGTGCGCAGGGACGTAAAACGGCTACGCCGTCACGTCCCACGTAAAATAGCTGCTCGCTTCGCTGCGCGCGATTTTACGTGGTGCCACGAGCTAGGATTGAACTAGCGACCTCGGGCTTATGAGTCCCGCGCTCTAACCAACTGAGCTATCGTGGCACACCCTCATGATAGCAAAGATTTATGCATCAATAAATGATCTTGAACTCAATACTATAGCTTTCCAATCCAATCCGGCCAACCCTCAACAAATTTCTTTTCGGATACTTTGGGCACAAATGCTGGAGTTCTTTCACCATAGAATTGATATGACCCTTTATTAAGTCTTCCGACCCAACTTGGCCAATCCTCATCATAATTATCTACTACGGGCAACGGACCGTATATAT